>Ga0070741_10016124_pt1 | contig 12533 bp, 9 predicted proteins | sample Coa_R1_4_FD_66440 | JGI IMG/M metagenome (GOLD analysis project Ga0070741, IMG submission 66440) | Surface soil microbial communities from Centralia Pennsylvania, which are recovering from an underground coalmine fire - Coalmine... | ecosystem: Environmental > Terrestrial > Soil > Unclassified ...
ACAAGGATTGATGTGGGCGATCCGCGCCATATGCGTTTGACCGACGGCCGGCTGTTTGATTATCCGTGGATCTACGCTACTCAGACAGCCTGGTGGGACCTGGACGGTAGCGAAACTTCACGGCTGAGAGAATACCTTCTGCGTGGGGGATTCCTGGTGGTCGATGACTTCTGGGGGCCGGAACAGTGGCGGCTTTTTCGGGAAACGATGGATCGGGTCCTGCCGGATCAACCCATCACCGACATTGCCGAGTCGGATCCGGTGATGCACGTGCTCTACGACATTCAGGAAAAAGACCGTACTTTCATTCCCGGTTCCCGCCATCTCTGGCGCGGCCCTGGCGGCACGGTTCAGATTGTGCAGCCGCCCGGAACGATTCCCGCCTGGCGGGCCATGTACGACTCCAAGAACCACATGATCGTCGCGATCAATTTCAACACGGATGTGGCCGATGCGTGGGAGTTCGCCGACGTGCCTTATTATCCGGAGGCGATGACCGCCCTTGCCTATCGCTACGGGATAAACTACATTATTTACTCAATGACGCATTGACGCTGGCCCCCGGCATTTCCCGGCGCCGCGGGGTGGTTGCAACTCTTTCCAAACGCTGACCAGCACGAATACAAGAAAACAGATGAACAGACCGCGAATCGCTTAGTGCTTTGCCGGAGCACGCTCGATCACCATTAATGTAAAGGTTCCGGGCAGCACCGTCCTTCTGCCCCTGCCCCCTGCGGGAGCTTCCCCAAACTTCGCGGAAACGAGGAACACGCGGTGATTGATGGGGTCGAGTCCCATATTGCGCGAGCCCTGGGGCGTTGGCACATTTTCGACCACATGATATTGGTCCGGAGCGTCCTGATGAATCACAGTAAGGGCGCCGTTCGCATTCGAGGCAAACACATCGCCTGAAGCGGCATCATACCCGGCGCCGTCGACGCCAGTGCCAATTGGGACAGTCGCTACCACCTTGCCGGTCTGGTAGTCGGAGACCGCCATCACACCGCTGCGGCATCCGCTGAAAAGCCGATGGTGGACGGTGTCGATGGCCATGGACACCGGTTGCTTGCAGGGAGCGGTCGGCCAACGCCGCGATACAGTCGCCGCCTTTGCGTCGATCTCGACCACCTCGCTAATATCGGTGAGGTTTGCGTATACCTCGCCGTCGCCGGCCGGCGCGCCATATTCCGGTTTGCCGCCCAGTGGAATGTTCGTGATCAATTTTCCCGCGACTGGATCGATCACGGTCGAGGAGTGGGCGTCGCCGTTCAGCGTGAAGACGCGATTCGACGCGTTGTCGTATATGATCGCATCGGCATCCTCGGCGGCAGGGATCCGGCCGAGAGGCTTGAAGGTTTTCAAATCGAACATGACCACGGACTGGTCGTTGCCCGAGGTAGCGAATCCATGGCCAGCAGCAGGCACAAGCGCCGTTCCGTGTGCGCCGTTGATGCCGGTAACTTCGCCAAGCAGTCTTCCGTTGTCTTCATCGACGACCATCAGACGATTTTGCCGGGCGATAAACAGGCGGTGATTGGGTGGGTCGGGCACGATATAGTCCCAGCCGCCCTCCCCGCCCAGCATGTAGGTGTGGGTGACTCGGTACGATGGCGACTGCGCGAAAACAGCCGTCAGAACAGCCAGTACGAGGAATAGCACTACGGTGCGCATGGTGCTCCTTTCGGGCTGAGTATACCTTAGCCTGCATTCGTCCGAGCGGACCTGCGAAGCCATCCATAACGAAGGATCTCCCAAAAGGCTGGCGCTATATCGAGTGGAACCCAAATGCCACCTGCGGCCGAGACCAGAACTACAACGTGTCAAAAATCGACTCGGCCGCGTCACAGTCCGCGGTCGGCACGGACAGTTACGCAAGGCCATTCAAGCCGTCGCCGCCGCTTTGGATGAAGCCGGAAAACCTCTCTGCTTAAAACTGCCGAGGAATCCAGCCGCCGCGATCTTCAGGCTCAGAGGCCACCTAGACGAGGCGGCTGCAAAATCGGTTGCCGAGTAACCCGACTTTCCCAGGGCGCCGCGAGAGGTATGGGCGTTTTTCCGGCTGCGATCATTTACAATTACAATGGTCGCCAGGATCAAAATTGGGATGCAGCCATCCACGAGGGGCGGGATGTCCACCATGCGGAACAGCTTTTTCAGTTTTTTTGTTTTGTTGGCTTCAGCGGGGGCGCTTTTTGCGCAGAAAGTGGACGTGCAGGAGCTGCACCTCGATAACGGCATGACGTTTCTCATGGCGCCGCGCAAAGGAGATCCGAATGTCGCGGCGGGCTGGGTGGCCCGAGTGGGTTCGGTAAACGAGCGGCCGGGCATCACCGGCATATCGCACCTCTTCGAACACATGATGTTCAAGGGGACGCGGACCATCGGTACAACAAACATCGAGGAGGATCTCAAAATCCTGAATGAAATGGATCGGGTGCACGAGCAGATCCGACAGGAGGAACAGGCTCTCGTTGAGCGCTACCGGCGCGGTGAAATCGATGACCCTTACAATCCCAAGTACCGCACGCCGCGTCATTCCCAACTGATCGAGCAGTTTGAAGCTCTCACCAAGCGCGAGCGCCAGTACACCATCAAAAACGAGTTTGATCGGATCTACCGCAACGCGGGCGGCTCCGGTATGAACGCAGGCACTGATTACGACTACACGGTGTACTTCATCAATGTGCCCTCGAACAAGCTGGAGTTATGGTTCTGGATGGAATCGGACCGCTTGGCAAATCCGGTATTTCGCGATTTTTACACCGAGCGCGAGGTAGTACATGAAGAGCGGCGCCTGCGCACCGATTCCACGCCGACCGGCCGCTTTCAAGAGCAGTTTGACAGCCTCTTTTGGGAATCTTCTCCTTACGCGTGGCCGGTAGTTGGCTGGCCCAGCGACCTGGAAAGCTTCACCAAAGAAGATGCGCTGGCGTACTTCCAAACCTACTACGCTCCTAACAATCTGACGGCCTGCCTGGTGGGAGATTTCGATCCGCCGAAGGCTGCGGAACTGGCCAGGGCCTACTTTGGACGCTTAAAACGCGGCACGCGAGCTCCCGAGCCGGTTCGCACCCTCGAAATGAAGCAGCTAGCCGAGCAGCGGATGATCGCCTACGCCGAAACTACGCCTCAGGTGCGAATCCGCTACCACACCGTGCCCGACAACCATGCCGACGAGCCGGCTCTGATCATGCTGGCCCATTTACTGAGCGGCCGCACCGGCCGGCTTTACAAGTCCCTCGTGCTGGAGCAGCAGATCGCCACTAACGCCTCCGCGAGTTCCAACGGGCTGAAGTATGAGGGGTATTTCGAATTAACGGGCGTGGCGCGCCAGGGAAAAGATCCGCTCGAAGTAGAGAAGGGCATTTACAAGCAGATCGAAAACTTGCAGCTTACTCCGCCGCCCGAGCGGGAATTACAAAAAGTGAAGAATCAGCAGGCGGCAGCCGACTTCCGGCGCCTGCAATCGAACTTCGGCCTGATGTTGCAGCTCCTCCTGCACGAAGCGCAAGGGAGCTGGCGGACAATCAACACCTATCCGGAAAAATTGCAGGCGGTGACGGCGGCGGATATCCAGCGTGTGGCGAAGAAATATTTTTCCCCCGAGAATCGCAGCGTGGCGATCTACTACACCAAAACGCCCGCCAGAACGACGGAGGCGAGGAACACAGGAGGCGGCCAGTGAGACTCTGCATGAAAATGCTTGCGATGCTTTGCGGGATGGGTCTTGTGTGGCCCGCCCGGGTGGGGCAAATGGCGGCTGCGGAAATACCGGCGCACCCGAAGCTGTTGCAGGTCGAACCACTGCGCTATGATCCTCCAAAGGCTGCACAATACCGGCACGTACTCTCAAACGGCGCAGTGGCCTACCTAGTGGAAGATCACATGTTGCCGCTGGTGAATCTCTCGGTGCTGATCCGGACGGGACGGTACCTGGACCCGCCGCGTAAAACAGGTCTCGCCGCCATGGTGGGGGCCGAGATCCGCTCCGGAGGCACGAAAAATCGCAGCGCCCAGGATTTCGACGAAGAGGCCGATTTTTTAGCGGCGAGCATCAACTCCACGGTCGCGGACACCGAGGGCAGGGCTACGTTGAATTGTCTGAGCCGCAATTTCGACGCCGCGCTGGAGTTGTTCTTCGACATGTTGCGAAACCCGCGTTTCGACCAGCAGCGGCTCGCTCTGTCGAAGATCAGGACCTTGCAGACGCTCGCCCGGCGCAATGACCGGTCGAATGAGGTGGAATCGCGCGAGTTCGCCAGGCTGCTTCGCGGGCCATCCCATTTCTCCACAGCACAGGAGACAAAGGCGACTATCGAGGCGATCACGCGCGAGGACCTGCTAACGTTTCACCAGAAGTACTATCATCCTTCTAACTTTATTTTCGCCGTCTCCGGCGATTTCAATACGAAGGACCTGTTAGCGAAGCTGGAAGATTTGATGCGCGGGTGGGAAGGGCCCAAAATCGAAGCGCCTCCGGTCCCAAAACCGGATTATGCGCCCCATCCGGGTTTGTACCTGATTGATAAGCCTGAGGTCAACCAGTGCCGGGTGTCGGTCGGCGAAATCGGAACGATGCGCGATAACCCCGATCACTACGCGCTGGAGATCATGAATCAGATTTTGGGCGGCGGGGCGTTCACTTCCCGAATTGGGTCGCGGGTTCGCGTGGAGGAAGGGCTGGCCTACAGCGCGGGGACGATGATGACCTTTGGCGTGTACTACGAAGGGCTATTCCGGGGATTTTTTCAATCCAAGAGCGCTTCTTGCGCAGAAGCCGCCACGATCGTGCTGGAGGAGATTCAGAGAATACGCGCAGAGCAGGTGAGTCCCGACGAGCTCGCCACGGCCGTTAACTATGCAGTGGAGGTTTTCCCGCGTTACTTCGCCACGCCTGCCGCCGTGGCCTCCACCTTCGCCAATGACGAATACACACACCGTCCGGCGAACTATTGGGAGACCTACCGCGAACGGCTGCGCCGAGTCACCGCCGAAGACGTGCTGCGCGTTGCCCGAACATATTTACACCCGGACCGCCTGGTGATTCTGGCCGTGGGCAATGTCAGCGACATTTTCAAGGGCGATCCGGACCATCCTCAGTATTCCTTACAAAAGCTCGCCGGCGGTAAGCCGATCGTGCGGCTGCCTCTCCCGGACCCTGTTACCATGGTTTACGCTGGCGATCCTTTGGAAAAAGCCAAATGACCGCTGGATCCGGGCGTGGCCGGAACGGGGAACGGGCTTTCGGCCGGACGGCTGCAACGGAACCTTTCCGGAGCCTCTTCGTATATCTGGATTTGGGTGTAAGGGCGCAAGGAGCTGGCTGCGGCCGGTTTCCCAAAAGCTTTTTTCAAAAATAAACCGAGGCTGGAACAAGGATGTTACGGAGATGGCTCAGGTGGTCCCTGCGCGGGCTGATGGCTGCTGTAACGGGGGCGATTCTCTTCATTCTTTACCTAACGTATGGCCGCCCGAAAATGGCCGCGCCGAGCGCGGTTCGGGCGCATGCCACGCCGGAAAGGATTGCCCGGGGCGAGCATTTGGTCGAGACCATATGCGATTGCATGGGCTGCCACGCCCCGCGGGATTTTACCCGGTTCGGCGGCCCGGTGATTCCGGAGACCAAAGGGGAAGGCGGGGTAATGCCAATGGCCGGATTGCCCGGAACCATCGTCGCGGCCAACATCACACCTGACCCGGAAACGGGGATCGGCGCCTGGACAGACGGCGAAATTATGCGGGCCATTCGCGAGGGGGTCGATAAAAACGGACGAGCGCTGTTCCCCCTCATGCCCTATACCGATTACCGATACATGAGCGATGAGGACGTGGAATCGATCGTCGCCTATCTCAGAACTTTGCGGCCGATCAAAAAACGGCAACCCGAGACGAAGATCAACTTTCCCGCCAACCTCTTGATTAAATTGGCGCCCGCGCCGGCCGGCCACGTGGCCGCAGCGGATCGGAGCGATAAACACGCATATGGAAAGTATCTGGCGACGATAGGGGGATGCTTGGAATGCCACACGCCGCTGCAAAAGGGGGGCCGGGATACGACGAAGCTCCTGGCGGGCGGCCGCCTGTTCCAGTTCCCCGGGGCCTCGGTCCGCAGCGCTAACATAACGCCCGAGAACGACACGGGCATCGGCGTTTTTACAGAAGAATTTTTCATTCACAAGATTCGGTCTTATGCTCCTTACGCGGAGAAAGAATCACCGAAAACGGGTCCGGAAAGCTTTACGCTCATGCCGTGGCTAAACTTTTGGCGGATGACTGACGAGGAGCTGTCGGCGATTTACGCCTACCTGCGGACTGTGCCGCCCGTGTACAACGCCGTGCCCATCCACGATTGAGGTCAAGGTATGAGCAGGATCTTGCCGGTCGTGCGGCGTCCGGCGAGTTCCTCCTGCGCCTTGGCCGCCTGCTCCAGGGGAAATACGTGCTCGATGCGCAGTCGCAGTTTGCCGGCTGCAATCCATCCGAGCACGTCGCCGGCACGGTCCAGCAGTTCCTCCCGGCTCGCCGTGTAATCTCCCAACCGGGGGCGCGTGAGAAACAGCGACCCGCGCTGCGACAAAAGAAGCGGGTCAACCGGCGGAACAGGGCCGCTCGCGTTACCGTACAGCACGAGCATGCCCCGGGGGCGCAGCGATTTCATGCTTTTTTCCCAGGTGCTGCGGCCGACGGAATCGTACACAACGTCGAGGCCCGCGCCGCCGGTAAAACGTTTTGCTTCCGCCTCGAAATCCTGGGCCGTGTAAATGATTACCTCATCGGCGCCGGCTTCGCGCGCCAGCCGCGCCTTCTCTTCCGTCGAGACGGTGCCGAGAACGCGCGCGCCTCGCATCTTGGCGATCTGGATCAGCAGCAGGCCGACTCCGCCCGCCGCGGCGTGAACCAGAGCCGTGTGGCCCGGCCGGAGCGGGAATGTGCTGGTAGCCAGGTAATGGGCGGTCATGCCTTGCAGCATGGCTGCGGCCCCGGATCGCGCATCCACACCCTCGGGCAGTTTGACCAGGCGAGCGGCCGGCGCTACTGCATACTGCGAATAGGCTCCGGGAATGCCGGCGTAGGCCACGCGATCTCCCGGCTCCACGTGCGTGGCCTCAGGGCCGACAGCCTCGACGACTCCCGCCGCTTCCAGGCCCAGGGTCAGCGGGAGGGGCGCTTTGTAAAGTCCCTGCCGGAAGTAGATGTCGATAAAATTGACGCCCGCCGCTTCGATCTTTACCAGCGCCTCTCCCGGCCCCGGAGTAGGCATGGGTATCTCTTCGTACTGGAGCACTTCCGGACCGCCGGTCTGGTGTACGCGTATCGCTTTCATATTCCGCATTCTACAAGAAGAAAAGGCATGACGCCGGGGACCCGCTTGGGAGGCTTAAGGTAAATACCTCTCACTGAGTACCCTAGTGCCTTATCGCATTTAGGTGAAGACACCGCCGCAATTCGGTACGGCCTCTCTATTTTCAGGAATGCCAGCCATTACTAGAATAGGTCTACGGCATCGATAAGCTCGGGAGGAAGCAGTGCCAGAGACAGTAGTCGAAGCAGATTTTGTGAATCTTCGGGGCGTTCATCGCCTGGCCGGGGCCATCCTTGTGCAAGCCATCGAAGACATTCGCTGCGGCTCAGGCCGCCGTAGAGAGGACGCGATCCGTTGGGTCACCGATTCGAATGAAGATCAGTTCAGCTTCGTCTTCTGCTGCCGGATCCTGGGCCGCGATCCCGAAGAAGTGCGGCGTTTTCTGGTGCGGCAGCGGATTCCGGACTGGCTTTTCTCAGCCAGGCTTGCCGAGGTTGATACCGCCTCTACATGATCGGACCCGTTGGATCCGTTCCCTTTCGTAACCCGATCTCCCGCCGAAACGAACCTTGCCGCAAACCGGAACACGGCCCGGCGATCGTTGACGGGCTGTACTCCGTTCGAAAAGGCAGCTTGCTATCCGCATGCCAGGGCCCGGAAGAGCCGATTTGCGCTTGAACTGGCCAACTTCGGATATACTTTTGGCAGCGTCTGCGGGCGGAGCGGGCCCGATTCCCGGCCCGCGGCCGCGGGCAAAAGGGGAAGTGGAAAGGAGCCAGGAAATGAGGACACTTGTTATTGCCGGCCTGCTTCTGAGCCTGGGAGCTTCTCTCTTGTGGGCGCAACAAGGTTCCGAAGCCGCCGGCCGAGCACCTGGAGCCCGATCCAGGCAGGCCGGGCTGCCGGTTCCGGTCACGTCGCCCGAAGTGCATCCGGACCGCCGCGTTACCTTCCGCTTGTTCGCGCCCGGGGCCGCCGAGGTCAAACTCACTGGCGAATTCATGGAAGGTGAACGCGCGCTGCAAAAAGACGAGAAAGGCCTCTGGACGATAACGGTCGGCCCGCTGGACCCGGAGATATACAATTACAACTTCACCATTGACGGCGTGCGCACCATCGACCCGGGCAACGCGCATGTAAAGACAGGCTCGACGCCGAGCACGATCCAGAGCATCTTGCATGTGCATGGGGACGGTCCTGCTTTCTTCGACGGCCAGCCCGTGCCGCACGGGGAGATCCACACCCATTGGTATCAATCCAAATCCCTGAACAGCCTGCGGCGCCTGACCGTCTATACGCCGCCGGGTTACGAGAGCAATGGCCGGACGCGGTATCCGGCGCTTTATCTGTTTCACGGCGCCAATGCCGACGAAACCGCCTGGACGCGGCTGGGGCGCGTGAACCTGATTCTCGACAATCTGCTGGCCGCTGGCAAGGCCAGGCCCTTTGTCGTTGTAATGCCGTTCGGCTATGGCGTTCCTCCCGGGTCCACGCGGCCCTCGCTGACTGCTCCCGGACTTGGACTGTCGGAAAATGGCAGGCTTTTTGCCAAAGACCTGATCGAAGACGTGATCCCCTATATTCAAGCCCAGTACCGCGTTTATACCGATCGTGATCATCGGGCGATTGCCGGGCTTTCGATGGGCGGCGGGCAGTCTCTGAGCATTGGCCTGAGTCGCCTGGATCTGTTCAGCCAGGTGTCCGGATTCAGCGCCGCGCTGCGGCAGGCCGATTTCGACAAGACCTTCGGCGGCGCAGCCGCAGATCCGGAAGCGACCAACCGCAAGCTGCGGCTTTTATGGATCGGCTGCGGCAAAGAAGACAGTTTGTTCCCGGCGGCGCAGGCTTTCGATCAATTTCTGAAAGAGCACAAGATTCGCCATACGTTCCGGGAAAGCGGCGGAGCGCATACATGGATCGTGTGGCGGCAGTATTTGTACGAGGTAGCGCCGTTGCTGTTCCAGTAGGCGCCCCGCGAAGCTGTTCCCAGAGGAAGACAGCGGGCCACATCATAAGCCCGGCGCGCCCGAAAGTACTGGTTCGGCCGCGCTGCGGCGCCACAGCCAGAACGCGCCGATGCCGGCGCCCAGCGTTACCAGTCCAAATAGAATGAACGCCCATCCGGAGGTCAAAAAGATGTAGGTCCATCCGGCGAATGCGATGACGCTCGGCAAGGGGTAGAGCCAGATTTTGAACGGCCTCTCGATATCCGGGCGGTACTTTCGCAGATAGTGCACGGCAAAGATCTGGCCGATGAATTGGATCAGAATCCGCCCCGTCAGCAGAGCCGAAACAACCCATTCCAGGCTCAAGAGACCGGCCACGATAGAAAGCCCTCCCATGACCAGCAGCGAGATGTGGGGGAATTTGGCCTTGGGGTGCAGCCGGGCAAAAACCTTGAAGAAATATCCATCCAGCGCCGCTGCATAAGGAATGCGGCTGTAGCCGAGCAGCACGGCGAAGCAGGCGGCAAAGGCAGTCCAAAGCACCAGAATCGTGATCGCCCCGGCCACCCGGGGGCCATAAAGCCTGCTCATGTAGTCGGCGACAATCAGCTTCGATTGCATAGCCTCCCGCCATGGCACCACTGAGATGATGCAAAAATTCATGACCGAATACATTAGCGCGACGCCGGTCACCGAGTAGAAGATCGCGCGCGGCATGACATATTCCGGATTACGAACTTCGCCGCCCACATAACAGATGTCGTAGTAGCCCAGGAAGTCGAACATAGCGATCAGCATGGTGCGGCCAAGGCCCAGCGCAAAGCCGGCAGAGAAGCGAAAAGCGTCCGGCGGAAAATCAAAGGCGAGTTTTGCGCCGAAATGGGCCATGTGGATCAGCCCGCCCGCGATCACCCATCCCACGGTGATCAGCATCCCGGCCCAAAGCAACAACGTCAGCTTGCCGATAGCCGTGATACGCCGGTAAAGCAATCCCAAAACAACTAACCCGATCGCGACGGTAAGAGTTCGGTTCTCCCAGGGCCCCCACGAGGGCCAGAAATAATCCGCATATTGCGCGAAGCCGATGTATCCGGACGCCACCTCCAGCGGCCCGCTCACAATAAACTGCCACACGAACAGAAACGGCAGGATCATTCCCAACCGGCTTGTCCGGAAACTTTCTTTGAGAAAAAGGTAGCTGCCGCCCGTGCCGGGCATAGCCGCCCCCAACTCGCTCCACACCATTCCGTCGCAGAGCGAAAGAAGGGCCCCCAGAACCCAGCCGATCATGCACTGCGGGCCGCCCATGGCCGCGATAATCAGAGGAATGGTGATGAACGGCCCGACGCCGACCATGTTTGTCATGTTCAGGGCCGTCGCTTCCAGGAGTCCGAAGCCGCGCACGAGGCCGTATTTTTCTTTGATTTTCTGGTGCTGGTCCGTCATGAAGTAGGCAGCGGCCGGTGGAGGAAAACCAGAACAGGGGGCCGAGCCCGGGGCTCTGCCGCACGCTCGGCGGCGCAGCTATTCAAGCGTCTGGCCCGGATGCGGCAGCGCCCCAGTGGCCCGCAAATAAACCAGCCAGAAGCAGGGTATTCCCGGCGCGTTGGTAAGCCTGTGACGGCGAGGGGCGGAGATATTACTCCCGGCAGCTTCGACACGCGAGGTTCGTCGCTTGAAACACTCTAGCCAGAGGCTGCTGCCAAGTCAAGCAGGCGGGGTCTGAAAAACGTTGGGATCGGCAGCTTGTGTTGCCCGTCGTGCAGGTTTAGAATTGGGATGTTCTGAAATCCTTTCTGCCTGCGCCGCGCGCATGCGCGCCCGCGGCGGCAGGCGGCGTCTGGCCGCGGAGGATCTCGATGAAAAAAAGGTATTGGCTTTGGGCCGGCGTAAGCGCCGGGGTGTTGTTCGCCGCTTGTCTGGGGCTGGCTCCGGGCTGGGCGGCTCCGGAGGCCGGCTCCGGTGGCGTTATCGCTTTTGTAGGCGCCCGCATTATTGATGGCACGGGCAAGCCGGCCATGCAAAACGCGACTCTCGTTATTCGCAACGGCAAGATCGAAGCGGTCGGGCCTTCCGTGAAAGCGCCTGCCGGGGCCCAGCGCATCGATGCAACCGGAAAGACCATTATTCCGGGCCTCATCAACGCTCACGGCCACGTCAATGATGTGAGCAACCTCGGCGTGTATGCTCGCGACGGCGTCACGGCGGTCTTCAGTCTCGGCGGGAACCGGGAGATCGAGTTGCGCGACCAGACCCGCAGCGAACAGCAGACCGCATCGCTGACGCGGGCTCGTCTTTATATCGCCGGGCCAATTCCTACCTCCAAGACGCCCGAGGATGGCCGCAAGGCGGTGGACGCGCTGGCGGCCGCGAAAACAGACATCGTGAAGTTCCGGCTGGACGACAATTTGGGCCGCGGCTCGAAAATGGCGCCGGCCGTTTACAGCGCGATCATCGATGAAGCGCACAAAAAAGGAATGCGCGTAGCCGTCCACGTCGTGTATTTGGAGGATGCGAAAGCGGTGCTGCGGCTGGGAGCCGACTACATCGCGCACAGCGTTCGCGATCACGAGATTGACGCCGAGACTATCGCCTTGCTGAAGAAGAATCAAGCGTTCTACTGCCCCACCCTCACGCGTGAGGTTTCCACATACGCCTACGCCGAGGCTCCTGCCTTTTTGAGCGACCCCTTCTTCCTTAAAGAGGCGGACCGCGGCGAGCTGGCCAAGGTGCAGGACGCCAAATTCCGCGAAACAATGCGGAACGATCAGGGCGCCGCCTGGTACAAGGAACATCTGGCGGTCGCCATGCGGAATCTGAAGAAACTCCAGGACGCCGGCGTGCCGGTGGTCATGGGGACGGACAGCGGCGCCCCCTACCGCTTCCAGGGCTACTTCGAGCATATGGAGTTGGAGTACATGGTTAAGGCCGGGCTGTCTGCAATGCAAGCCCTTGTGGCAGCGACCGGGACGGCCGCCCGCTGCCTGAAAGCCTCCGACCAGTTCGGCACTCTCGAGCCGCACAAATGGGCGGATCTGGTGGTGCTCACCGCCAACCCGCTCGATGACATCCGGAATACTCGCAAAATCGATTCCGTCTGGATTGCAGGGAACCGCGTTCCAGCCAAGAATTGATTGGACTCGACGGCGCCGGAGGCCCTTATTTCTTTGGGGGCGCAGGCGGCAGGTCTGCATCTTCCGCTTGTTTCGCCGCGCTCACAGCCGCACAATTTTTCGGGAACGGAACGCCCGCAGCACGTTCCGGGTGTCGATGATAAGGGGCGC
>Ga0070741_10016126_pt1 | contig 12528 bp, 5 predicted proteins | sample Coa_R1_4_FD_66440 | JGI IMG/M metagenome (GOLD analysis project Ga0070741, IMG submission 66440) | Surface soil microbial communities from Centralia Pennsylvania, which are recovering from an underground coalmine fire - Coalmine... | ecosystem: Environmental > Terrestrial > Soil > Unclassified ...
GCCCACGTCGAGCCGGCCAAGGGCATCGGCGATGATCCTAAGCAGGCGCTCACGCCCACCGTCCTCGCCGAGACCATCAGCCAGGCCCGCCAGGTGTGGGCGCTGCGCCATCCCGCCAAAGTCTCCTGATTTTCCGCCATGATTCGTCTCCGTTTCCTTCCCGTTTTTCTGCTCCTTCTCGCCAGTCCTTCTGTTTTCGCCCTTACCGCGGTGCGTCTGAAAAACGGCGTCGAGATCAAGGGCGACATCATCAGTGAAAAAACCGACCACATCGTGATCGACCTCGGTTTCACCGTCCTGACCGTCCCGCGCGACGAAATCGACCATATCATCGCGGAAAAGGCGCCGCCCGCGTCGGCCGCCGGCGACGAGCTGACCGATCTTTACCGGGTCAATTCCGGCCAGCCCAGCCTGACGGTGAAGGAAAACGTCGAACGGTGCGGCGACGCCGTGGTCGAAGTGCGCACGCCGATCGGCCTCGGCTCCGGCTTCATCATCAATCCCGCCGGCTATGTCGTGACCAACGAGCACGTCATTGCCGGGGAATACAAGATTTCCATCACCCAATTCCGGCACGGCCCGGCGGAACTGGAACGGGTGCAGTTCAACAACGTCCGCATCGTCGCCTTCGATCCGCGGCTCGATCTCGCCCTGCTCAAGATCGAGGACGCCGGCAGCACCGTGTTCCCCACCGTTCCGCTGGGCGATTCCAACGCCCTCACCGAAGGTCAGACCGTTTTCGCCATTGGCAGCCCCCTCGGCCTCGACCGCAGCGTCTCGCAGGGCATCATTGCCCAGAAAAACCGCCCGCTCGACGGCCAGCTCTATATTCAGACCACCGCCCAGGTGAATCCGGGCAATTCTGGCGGCCCGCTCTTCAATCTCCGCGGCGAGGTCGTCGGGGTCAACGACATGAAGGCGATGATGATCGGCGTGGAAGGCCTGAATTTCTCCGTGCCGTCCGCGGTGGTGAAGAATTTTCTTCGCAATCGGGACGCCTTCGCCTTCGATCCCCGCAATCCCAACGCCGGCTATCGCTATCTCGAACCGCCTCAGCCAGTCAAAACCCGTCCGACCCTGCCCAAGCTTCCATGAAGAAACTCCTTCTCCTTTCCCTGCTCGCGCTTTTTGCCGGGCACGCCGTCCGGGCCGCCGCCACGCCGCTGGTCAACCTCATCGGCGACGATGCCGTCCTCGTGGTCTATATAACCGATGCCCCATCGCTGGTGAAGCACTGGCCGGAGACGCCCTGGGTCAAGACCTGGCGCGATGACCAGGTGAAGAAATATTTCGCGCCTTTGCGCGCCCAGCTGAAGATCGACGATTGGGATGAGCGCTGCAAGGCGGACACCGGCTACACCCTGGCCGACCTTTCTCATTTCGCCACCGGCGAGGCGATCATCGCGCTGCCCGACCTCACCACACTGATCGATGCCCACGATTCCAAGGCGCCCCCGCCGCTGCTCTTTGCCATCGAGGTGGGCGACAATGCTCCCAAGATCGAAAAGTTGATCGCCGCCGGCGAGTCCAAAGACAGCCAGGCCAAGTACACCGAGACGACCGAGGACTTCAATGGCATCACTCTCCACACCGTCGAGACCGCGGCCAAAAGCGACTCCAAGGCGAAGCCTGAAGGCATCTGGGCGGTGAGCGATGGTGTCTTTTACTTCAGCCCGGTGAAGGAATTTTTGCAACGGACGCTGACCGCCGCCAAGAAAGGCGGCTGCGAAAACCCGCTTGGCAAGTCTGACGGTTTCCAGCGTATGCAGCACCGGGCCGGCCAGTCCCAGATCGTGGTTTACGCCAACGTCAAGGGCGCGTATCCCGCGGCGCAGAAGGCGCTGGCGGATAAAAAACCGGCCCAGGATCCCGATCATCCCAATCCGTTTGCCTTCGATCCGTCGACCCTGCTCCCCGCCCTCGGCCTGGATGCAGTCAACGAGCTTTATCTCACCGCCAACCTCGGGGAGGACTCCGCTAATCTCGACTTCGGCCTCACTTTCAGCGAGCGCCGCGGCCTGACCAAGTTGATTTCCTACACCGACGGCGCTCCGCCGCAGCCGTCCTTCGTGCCGGAACGGTGTTTTGCCGTCTCTTCTGTCCGCTTCAGCCTGAAAAATTTCTATGATGCGATGGAGGAGACACTCGGCGGCATCAGCCCGATGTTTTCGGGAATGTTTGAAGGTTACGCCAAAAACTTCAACCAGCGCCTCGGCATCGACATCCGGCGCGACCTGATCGGCAGCCTCGGCGACCAAGTCGTCGTGGCCAACGCCCTCAACGATGCGGCCGGCGCCGACGCGCCGATCACCGAGCGTCTCCAGCCGCTTTATGCCTTTTCCGTGGAAAATGCCGCCACCCTCACGAACGCGGTCGAATCGATCAAGCACGGCCTTTTTGGCGAGAATGCAGACAAGGTTTTCGAGAAACGCAGCTATCTCGGCCACGATCTCTACACGTTCAGCCCTCCGGCTCCGCCCGCCCCGGAGGGTGCGCCGCCGCAGCAGCAGCCCAAAGGATTTTCCTACGCCATCACCGACCATTGGCTCTTTCTCGGCGTCGGTTCCTCCGCATTGCTGGAGAGCGCCCTGCAGGGACTCGACGGCAAGCAGGCGTCCTTCTGGGACAAGCCGGAGGTGAAACGCAACCTCCTCGCCGACCTCCCCGACAATGCCTCCGGTTTCGGCTACATGGACATGGGCAAGATCGTGCCGATTTATTTCGATCTTTTTGTCCAGGGAATGGAAAGCAGCCGGCGGGCCGCAGCCGTGCGCAAGGCCTCGCAGGCGAGGGCGGAGGAAGGTTCGGCTGACACTGCTCCGCCAGACGCCGACGAGATGAACAAGCCCATGATTGATCCCTCCGCCAAGCCCGATCCGGAGGCGCTGGCAAAATACTGGAGCTATTTCCGCAATTATGCCTGGCATGACGCCAATGGCATCTATGCCACCGAGCGAATCGCCTATCCTAAATAATCCGTGAAGTCCTGGTTCTTGTTCGCTGCGGCGATGCTCGCCGCCGGTTTTTCGGCGCTCGGTGCCGACAAACCGCTCGCCCAATCGATCGCGCTTGGCGGCCCGGAGGTGGCCAAGCTCGATTGGAACACCCGCGCGCTCACCGCCGCCGATCTGAACGGTGACGGCCTGACCGATTTGGTCGTGCTCAACAACGACCGCGCCCAGATCGATCTGCTCTATCAGCTCAAACCGGGGTCACCGCCGCCGCGGCTTCCTCCGACCGTCAGCATCGACCGCTGGGAACCGGTGGTGGCCGACGCGCACTTCAAGAAAATCAGCCTGACCACCGGCATCACCATGTTCGATTTGACTATTGGCGACCTCAACGGCGATGGCCTGCCTGATCTGGTCTACACTGGCGATCCCCAGGCTTTGACCGTCCGCTACCAGCAAAAGAACGGTGATTTCACGGAAAAGAAGATCGAAGCAGCGCCCGATCCCAGCCAGCTCGTCTCCGGCCTCGGCATCGCCGACCTCAACGGCGACGGCCGCAATGACCTCGTCATGCTCGGGCAGAAGGAGCTGGCGATTTTTTATCAGGACGCCAAGGGCGAGCTCGGCGCGCCCGAACGCTACCCCTTTTCCGACGAGGGCTGCTACGGCCTCAACATCGTTGATGTGAACGGCGACGGACGGCCCGATCTGGTTTACCTCAGTCCCGCCAACCGTGATCCGCTGCGTATCCGGCTGCAGTCGGCCAACGGCCAGTTCGGCCCCGAGCAATCCTATCCGATCAAGGCGCCGCGCAGCACGCTGCAGGTGCTGGCCGCCGCCGGCAAGGGCCGCCCGGTCGAATTTGCCTATGCCCAGGACCAGACCGGCCAGATCGTCGTCTTCACCCTCGACACCAAGGCCGGCACCGACACCGAGACCTTTCCGGTGCCGCGGCCGCGCGTGTTCACCCCTCGCGCCAGCAGCAAGACCGCGGAAAGCTACGCCTTCGGTGATTTCGCCGGTGACGGCCGCGACGACGTGGCGGTGAGCGATCCGGAGGGCGCCCAGATTTTCATCTATTTCCGCCAGCCCGACGGCAGCTTCACCGTGGCCAAGAAATTTCCCTCCCTCTCCGACGGGCGCAGCCTCGCGGCCGGCGACTGGGATGGAAGCGGGCGGGCCTCGCTCTTTGTTGCCAGCCCGAAGGAGCAAGTCGTCGGCCTCGCCGCGCTCACTCCGGAAGGCCGGCTGACCTATCCGCAGCCGCTGCCGACCACCGGCAAGCCTTTCGCCGTTGCGGCCGGACCGCTCGCCGGCACCGGCCGCGATCAGCTTGTCATTGCGCGCAGCGACAAGGGCAAGTACGCCTTGGAAATCTGGACGCGGGGAGCGGACGCCAAGCCCCAGCTGCTCAAGACCATCGATCTGCCCAGCCAGCAAAGCGATCCCCGTGCGGTGCGCCTGTTCGACGCCAACCAGGACGGCAAGCTCGACATCGCCGTTTTCACGCCGTTCGCGCCGATGCGGCTGTTCGTTCAAGGGAAGGATTTTTCCTTCACCGAGGCAACGCCCGCCAGCGGTTTCCGCACCGGCCTGGTCGACAGCCTCGACACCTCGGCGCTCTCGCTCGCCGACATTGCGGGCGACGGCAAAACCGAATTGCTCGTAAGCGGATCGGGCTATGCGCGCGAGCTGCAGCTCAAGCCGACCGGCGAACTCGCCGTGCTCGACCAGTTTAATGCCCGCGATCCCTCGGCCGACATCGCCGGATCCTTCGCCTTGCCGACGGAGCCGGGGAAGAAACCGCAGGTCGTGCTTTATGACCGCCAGGGCCAATCATTGCAATTCCTCCGACCCGACGACCATGGCGTCTACCAATTTGCCCAATCCATGCCGGTCGGAAAACTTGATCTGGTCGGGGTGGAGACGCGGCGCGATCCGAAGTCCGGCCGCGCCGATATTTTCCTGCTCGGCAAGGACCGCTTCTGGTGGCTCCCGATCGGCCAGCCGGATTTCAACCTCCGCACCGTCGCCACTCATACCACCGACTTGCCCGATATTTCTTACAGCGATGTTGTCGCCGGCGATCTCAACAATGACGGCCGGCTCGATCTCGCCTGTATTGATCCGGACAAGAACCTCATCGAAATTCTCAGCCAGGATCCGGCCGGCGTCTGGCAAAGCCGGATGCATTTCAAGGTCTTTGAAAAGGACGCCCATTTTCAAGGCCGGCGCGGATCAGCCCAGGAGCCGCGGGAAACCGTCATCTCCGACGTTACGGGGGACGGCAAACAAGACCTCATCCTCCTCGTCCACGATCGCGTGCTGATTTATCCGCAGGAATAAAGCGGCGCGTGGCGTTCAGAGCAGATTGAGCTGGGAATCGTCGGCCGGCTTGACCGAGATCTTTTTCCTTGGCCGGGCGGCCGGGGCGGGAAGCTCGACCGAGGCGTCGTCGCCTTCCAGCCGGGCCAGAATGGTCTTGGCCCGGTCGATCACGCCGAGCGGCAGCCCGGCGAGGCGCGCCACCTGGATGCCGTAACTGCGATCGGCCGCGCCCGGCACGACCCGGCGGACGAAGACGATGTCGTCGTTCCATTCCTTCACCGCCACGGAGAAATTCCGGAGCCGCGGCAGATGCTTTTCCAGCTGGGTGAGCTCCTGGTAGTGCGTGGCGAAAAGGGTGCGCGGCCCGCGTTCCGGATTGCGGTGGAGGTGCTCCACCACCGCCCAGGCGATGCTCAGCCCGTCATAGGTCGAGGTGCCACGGCCGATCTCATCGAGGATGATGAGCGAGCGGTCGGTGGCGTTGTTGAGGATATTGGCGGTCTCGTTCATCTCGACCATGAAGGTTGAATTTCCGCGAGCGAGGTCGTCGCTTGCGCCGACACGGGAAAATATCCGGTCGATCAGGCCGAGGTGGCAGGTTTTGGCCGGCACCCAGCAGCCGATTTCCGCCAGCAGGGTGATGAGCGCGACTTGCCGGATATAGGTCGACTTGCCCGCCATGTTCGGGCCGGTGAGGATCAGGATCTGCGCGTCGTCGCAGGCCAGCGCGGTGTCGTTGGGCACGAAGGCCGGCGCGCCCGACAGGCCGTTGCGGTCAAGTTTCATCATTTGCTCGACCACGGGGTGGCGGCCTTCACTGATTTCGAGCCCTTCGCCCTCGTCGATCTCGGGCCGGCAATAATCCCATTCGCGGGCCAGCACTGCCCAGCCGGCGAGGACATCGAGCTCCGCCAGGGCATCGGCCGCCTGGGCGAGGGCGGGCGATTCAGCCAGGATGGCGGCGACCAGTTCCCCGAACAATTCCAGTTCCCGGGCAAGGGCGTTCTCCTCGGCGTGGAAGATCTCTTTTTCCTTTTGCTTCAAGGCCTCGGTGATGAAGCGTTCGCCGTTTGCCGTGGTCTGCTTGCGCACGTAGTCGGCCGGGACGAGGTGGAGGTTGGCCTTGGTCACTTCGATGTAGTAACCAAAGACCGAATTGAAGCGGACCTTCAGGCTTCTGATGCCGGTGCGCTGCTGCTCGCCGGCCTCGAGGTCGGAAAGCCAGGTCTTGTTGCCGCTGGTCAGGGCGCGCAGCCGGTCGAGCTCGGCGTCGTGGCTGGCGCGGATGAAGTTCCCTTCCTGCAGGTCGGCCGGAAGCTCGTCGGCCAGGGCGCGGGCCAGCAGATCGCGCAGGGCGGCGAATTCACCGAGCCGGGGAAGATAATGTTGCCCCAGCGTTCCGCCAAAACCTGTCAGTTCGGCGCGGATGGCGGGAAGCTGGGCCAGCGTGTCGCGGACGCCACCGAGCTCGCGCGGGTTGCGCAGGCGGTTCTGCAGTCGGCCGAGGATGCGGGGAATGTCGCGGACGCCGGCGAGCGATTCACGCAGCGCGGCCAGCTTCGATGGATGGGCCAGAAGTTCGCCGACCAGGGTCTGGCGGCGGCGAATCTCGGCGAGATCGAGCGCGGGCGCGGCCAGCCAGCGCTCGAGCAGGCGCGCGCCGGCAGCGGTAAGGGTGCGGCTGATCGCGGCGAGGAGCGAACCTTCACGCGAACCGCGGACGGACTGAAAAATCTCCAGGTTGCGCAGGGTGGCGGGATCGAGCAGGAGAGTGCGCGTGCTGCGATACTCCTGCAGGCTGCGGAGGTTCTCCGGTTTGGCGCAGAGGTTTTCCGTGGCGTAATAAATCAACGCCCCGGCCGGCCCGAGCGCGGGATGATCGGAGGCAAGGCCGAAGCCCTCCAGGTTAAGCACCCGCAAGGCATCCACCACTGTGCGGGCGCCGGCAGCGGGGTCAAAATGGTAGGCGGGCAGCTCGCTGCAAAGGCGCGCATCACAGAAGTGATAGAGGGCATGCAGGGCGGCCTGCTCGTGCGGTGCCGCCTGCCAGCGGGCGGTTTCCCCCTCCGGGAGGAGCAGCTCCGCCGGATTGAGCGCGGTCAGAACCGGGAGCAGATTTTCCGCGTGAGCGTCGGTCGCGACCCGGAATTCGCCGGTGGTGAGATCGAGCCAGGCGGCGTGTAGCCCGCGCTTGTCCAGCGCCAGGGCCGCAAGATAATGGTTGGACTGGGCATCGAGCTGGCTGGCGGCCAGAGTGGTGCCGGGCGTGAGGATGCGGACGAGCTGGCGCTTGACCAGCTTGCCGGGCCGGGCCGGCTCCTGCTGGTCGCAGATCGCGACCTTTTTACCGGCGGCGAGCAGCTTGCCGACATAGGTATCGAGGGCATGGGCGGGAATTCCTGCCATCGGATGCTCCTGGCGCTTGGTCAGGGTCAGCCCGAGCAGCCGCGAAGCCGCCACAGCGTCGTCGAAGAACATCTCGAAGAAGTCGCCTAGGCGGAAAAGCAGCAGGGTATCGCGCGGCAGGCCGCGCCGTACCTCGAAGTACTGCTGCATCATTGGCGTGGCTTTGTCCGTCTCAGGCATCAGATCATTATTGAACCAGTGGGAGACGGAGGGCACGGAGATTTTTTGTTGGGTTGAATTCGACCTTCGGTGCGTCCTCTGTGTCTCGGTGGTTCAACTTTTTCATCGCGATTTTGGCGGGGCAGGGCACCCACCACTCATTATTCTGCACGGTCTGCTCGGCTCGTCGCGCAACTGGGAGACGGCGGGCGCGGCGTTGGCGGCGAAATTCCACGTCCGCGCCCTTGATCTGCGCAACCATGGACGTTCGCCGCATGCCGAGGAAATGACTTACGCGGCGATGACGGACGACGTACTGGGCTGGCTTGATGCGCAGACGCTGCCGCGGGTTGCGTTGCTCGGCCACAGCTTGGGCGGAAAAGTCGCGATGCAGCTGGCCTGCCGGCACCCGGAAAGGGTAGGGCGGCTTGTCGTCGTCGATATCGCGCCGAAAGATTATTTCGGCGCCGTGCACGAAGCGGAGTTTGCGGCGATGAACGGACTCGACCTCGCCAGTCTGAACTCGCGCGCTGAGGCGGAATCGCGAATCGAAGCGTGGGTGCCGGACTGGGCGATGCGGAAATTTCTCCTGACTAATCTCGAGCGCGGCGAGGACAGCCGCTGGCGCTGGAGGATCAACCTGCCCGCGCTCACCCGGGCGCTGCCGGAGCTGGAAAAAAACTCTCTCTCGCCTGGCGACCGGTACAGGGGACCGACAGCGTTCATCCGTGGAGAAAAGTCGGTCTACGTGCAGCCACAGGATTACGCCGCCATCCATCGGCACTTTCCCTCCGCCCGCATAGAAACCATCGCCGGCACCGCCCACAATCCGCACATGGAAGCGCGGGAAAAGTTTGTGAGCGAAATATTTTTGGCTATGGACCCGTTTAAATAATTCTATCGTTCAGTGGCAGAGAGGCGGGTATCTGCAACGCGAATGCATTAAGACCGGCGAGAGCCGACCCGGAGAGCGCGCTCGTTAACCGATATAATAGGCGCAATTAACAGGCCGACTATGAAAGCCCGAGCGCGGGTTTTTGCTGATCGCTGGGAAAATGAATATAGCCTGGTGGGTTGGTTTCCAGCCAACTAACCCATGAAATTTTCCAAGTTCGGTTCTGTCTTCGTCCAAACGCCCACCGTATTTCGGCGGCACCGGTCCATCGTCAGCCTGGCCCTGCCGGCTCTAGCGCTCTTTCTCTTTCCGGGCCGGATCGACGCATCCACCGGCACCACTGCGGACGGGTTCGTCTATAACGACAACGGCACAACCATCACAATCACCGGCTACACCGGGAGCGGTGGGCCAATTACGATTCCTGCCACCATTAATAGTGAGCCCGTAACTTCGATCGGAAGCAGCGCCTTCTATAATCAGACAAGCATAACCGCGATCACACTTCCCGGCAGTCTGACCTCTATCGCAGCTTTTGCCTTTGCTAGCTGCAGCAGTTTGACCAGTATTACTGTTCCATCCGGCGTCACGTCTATTGGCACCGCGGCGTTCCAAAGCTGTACTCATCTTACGAGCGCCACTATTCCGGGCACGGTTTCGACCCTTAGTGACAGTTTGTTTTATGGCTGCTCAAGCCTGACCACCATGACGATCTCGGCGGGCGTCACCTCGATTGGTGCTTATACGTTCGAGAGCTGCAGTGGTCTGACCAACATGACGATCCCAAACAGCGTTACCTCCATTGGTAACGGTGCATTCGTGGGATGTAAGGGCCTGACCGGCATTACGATTCCCAGCAGCGTCACTGCGATTGCGGATACGGCATTTTCTCTTTGCACCCATCTGACGAGCGTCAGCATCCCGAGCAGCGTCGCCAACCTTGGCAACGATGTGTTCTCTGGCTGCACCGGCCTGACCAACATGACCATTCCGGGCACGGTCACCTCGATGGGAAGTGGATTGTTTTATGGCTGCACCGGTCTGACCAGTGTTACAATCGGAAATGCTGCTGTTGGCAACTATGAGTTTTATGGTTGCACCAGTCTCGCGAATATTACTATTCCCGCCGGCGTTACCTCGATCGGATCTGGCGCATTCCAGGGCTGCACGAGTTTGAGCAACGTCACTATTCCGGCGAACGCTGCTTCGATTGGCGATAACGCATTTTCCGGCTGCACGGCTCTTGCCGGCATCATTATTCCAAATGGTGTCACCACCATAGGAGCTTCCGCATTCGCCAATTGCAGCAACCTCGCCGGGATCACCCTTCCCGCCAGCGTTATTTCTCTCGCGCCGGTGCCATTCAACGGATGTACAAAATTGACGCAAATCAATGTTGATCCAGCCAACACCGTTTATGCCAGTTCAAGTGGAGTGCTTTTTGATAAATCGCTGGCCCTCCTTATACGATATCCTTTAGGCAATTCGCAGGCAAGCTACAGCATTCCCACTGGCGTCACGACTATTGGTGTCGACGCGTTCACCGGTTGCCCGGCGCTGACCAGCGTCACCATTCCAGACAGTGTCACCGCGATCGGAAGCTCCGCATTTAACAGCTGTGCAAATCTTACCAATGTAATTCTGGGGAAGAGCGTTGCCGCAATTGGGGACTATTCGTTCGAATATTGTACGAGCCTGACCAGTATTACCATTCCCGCCAGCGTCACTTCCATTGGAATTTACGTATTCACAGGTTGCAGCAAGATGAAAAGCGTCTATTTCCAGGGAAACGCGCCGCTCTCATTTGGCTACTACGTTTTTGCTCAAACAGATCCGGGCTTTACTGTCTATATCACTCCCTCGAGCACTGGTTTCAGCACACCGACGTGGCAAGGCTATCCGACCTTCGTTTACGATCCCAGCCAGCAAGGACCTTTTAAATATACGGACGATGGCACCGCGATTACGATTATTGGCTATACCGGCGCGGGCGGAGCCATTATTATACCGCCTTCCATTAACGGGAAGCCGGTTACGACGATTGCGAGCAAGGCCTTTAAATATTGTTATAATCTGACCAGCATCAGCATCCCGAGCAGCGTGACCATGATCGGAAGTTATGCGTTTTCCTCCTGCACAAATCTTACCAGCGCCAGCATTCCGGCCAGCGTCACGTCCCTCGGGAGCGCGCCTTTTCATGGCTGCTCTCGGCTGAAGCAAATTAACATCGATGCTGCCAACCCGGCTTATGCCAGCTCCGGGGGAGTGCTTTTTGACAAGTCGCTAACCCAGCTCATCGAATATCCTGCGGGCGCCACCCAGACGTCCTATACCATTCCGTCGAGCGTAACCTCGATCGGCAGTTATGCTTTTGCCGACGTTTCGACTTTGGCGGGCGTTACGATCCCGGGAAGCGTCAGCTTCATTGGCAGCTATGCTTTCGCCGACACCAGCCTTTCCAGTGTCACCATTCCCAGCAGCGTCGTCAGCATCGGGGTGGATGCGTTTCTTGGCTGTGCCGCACTGACCCGCATAGACGTGGATGCAGCCAACGGGTATTTTACCGGCTCGGGAGGACTGCTTTTCAACAAAGCAGTGACACAACTTCTCCAGTATCCCCCCGCCAACGGGCAGGCTTCCTATGCCATTCCGGCCAGCATTACGTCCATTGGCCCGGATGCCTTCAATGGTTGTGCCAGTCTGGCCAGCGTTTCGATTCCCAGCAGCGTTACTTCCATAGGAAGCGGGGCTTTCGCCTCCACCGGACTGGCCAGCGTGGCTATTCCCGCCAGCGTAACCGCGATCGGCACTGGCGCATTCAATGACTGTGGCGCGTTATCCCAGATCAGCGTCGATGCAAACAATCCGGCTTACACCGGGCCGGGCGGGATCCTCTTCAATAAAGCACAAACCCAGCTCCTCCAGTATCCCGCCGGCAGCCTGCAGACAAATTACACCGTTCCCAACACGGTCACGTCTATTGCTGATTATGCGTTTTATGACGCGGGCAGGTTGAGCGGCATTACGCTTTCAAATGGCGTCGTTTCGATCGGCGCCGATGCGTTTGCCTCCACCGCCCTGACCGGTTTCACCGTTCCCGCCAGCGTGGCCTCCATCGGAGACGATGCCTTCACCAATTGCACGAAGTTGACTCAAATAACGGTCGATCCGGCCAATACCCATTATGCCAGTTCGTATGGCGTCCTTTTTGACAAGGCGATGACCACCCTCATTTGCTATCCCGGTAACAGCACGCAGACATACTATACGGTTCCAAGCGGAGTCACGACCATCGGGACAGACGCATTCATTTTTTGCGGTCACCTATACAATATATCGATCCCCAATACGGTTACGGCCATCGGCGATGAAGCATTCGCCGATTGCACCACTTTGGGTAGCGTGACGATCCCCTACAGTGCCACTTCCATCGGCGAGCAGGCGTTTGTCGGCTGTATCCGCTTGACGCAGTTTAGCGTGCACGCCGCCAATCCGATTTACGCCAGCTCCGGCGGTGTTTTATTTGATAAGTCCATCACCCGTCTCATACAGTATCCTCCCGGCAACACCCAGTCGACCTACATGATCCCGAGCGGCGTCGTTTCCATTGAGAGTGGCGCATTTTTCGACTGCTTATACCTCACCGCCGTCACCCTCCCGTCGAGTGTGGCCTCTGTCGGCGATGTGGCTTTTTCCAATGATGTTAAACTGACCCAATTCAATGTGGATGCCGCCAATCAAGCCTATGCCAGTTCCGGCGGCGTGCTCTTCAATAAAAGCGTTGCGGAG
>Ga0070741_10016127_pt1 | contig 12527 bp, 9 predicted proteins | sample Coa_R1_4_FD_66440 | JGI IMG/M metagenome (GOLD analysis project Ga0070741, IMG submission 66440) | Surface soil microbial communities from Centralia Pennsylvania, which are recovering from an underground coalmine fire - Coalmine... | ecosystem: Environmental > Terrestrial > Soil > Unclassified ...
GGGCACCGAAGTTGAGCCGATCGGCCCATGGCGGACGTCCGACATGGGGTCGATCATCCCGGCATGAGCGAACGCGGGCTCCATCGCATCGAGGACGACCTCGCCGACACCTGGGTCGAGGACTGGGCAGGCGCCGGCGTCGCCGAGATCGAGGACTTCCTCGCCAAGCACGCCGCCTTCCTCATGTTCCTCGAGGGCCACGCCGAGACCTAGAGCTATCGGTCGCGCGGTCGTGCCGCGCGGCGTCGCAGTCTTCGCTACTCCGCGAGCCCCAGCTGCTTCTCGAGCATCCCCTTCGGCATGGCGCCGACGGCATTCGCCTTCGGCTGTCCGTTCTCGAAGAGGATCATGTTCGGGATCGACTGGATCCCGTAGCGCACGGCGAGGTTCTGGTTCTCGTCGATGTTCACCTTGACGAGCTTCAGGCTCCGCTCCTCCGAGATCCGCTCGAGCACCGGGGAAACGGCGTGGCAGGGGCCGCACCATTCCGCCCAGAAGTCGACGAGCACCGGCTCCCCGCTCTGCAGCACCTCGGCGTCGAATGTCGCATCGGTCACGTTTTGAGTCATTTCAGTCCTTTCGATATCCGGTCCGTCTAGATAAAGAACGTCCCGCTCTACACTTCGCTTCCCGCGTGGCCGAGCAAGTCTTCCAGCCCCTTCCGACGGTACCCGACCATCCCGCCCTGGAGGAGGCCGTATTGGCGCTCTGGGAGCGTGAGGGGACGTTCGAGGCGGTGCGCGAGCAGAACCGCGGCGGCCCAAAATTCTCGTTCGTCGACGGCCCGGTCACCGCGAACAAGACCCTCGGCGTCCACACTGCCTGGGGCCGCACCCTCAAGGATGTGTTCCAGCGCTACAAGGGCCTCCGCGGGTTCGACCAGCGCTATCAGAACGGGTTCGACTGCCAGGGGCTCTGGATCGAGGTCGGTGTCGAGCAGGGACTCGGCCTCAACTCGAAGCGGGACATCGAGGACTACGGTCTGGAGAAGTTCGCCCGCAAGTGCCGCGACCTCGTCGTCTGGTCGGCCACGGAGCTGATCGCCGGCTGCAAGCGTCTCGGGCAGTGGATGGACTGGGGGAACGACTACTACACCTTCAGCGACACGAACATCGAGTACGTCTGGCGGATGCTGAAGACCGTTCACGAGCGCGACTGGCTGTACCGCGGCCATCGCTCCACCGAGTGGTGCCCGCGCTGCGGTACCTCGATCTCGCAGCACGAGCTGGCGATGTCCGGTGTCTACCAGGAACGGGCGGATCCCTCGCTCTACGTGCGCTTCCCGCTGAACGATCGCCAGGGCGAGTCGCTCGTCATCTGGACGACAACTCCGTGGACCCTTCCGGCGAACGTCGCGGCGGCGGTCAATCCGTCCGCGGAGTACGGCTTGCGACGCAACGGGGAGTGGGTCGCCGTTGCCCGCTATCCCGACGAAGAGTTCACCGACCGCACGATCGGCGCGGACATGGTCGGCTGGACGTATGCGGGCCCGTTCGACGACCTCGTCGACGTCGAACATCGCGTGATTCCGTGGGAGGACGTCTCCCTCGACGAGGGAACCGGAATCGTGCACATCGCCCCCGGCTGCGGCGGCGAGGACTTCGAGCTGGGCCAGCTCCACGAGCTGCCGGTCATCACGCCGGTGAACGAGTCGGGCCACTTCTACGACCGGTTCGGCTGGCTGCACGGCCTGTCGACGGCGGAAGCTGCGGACCAGATCGTGGGAAACCTGGGTGGGCGCGGCCTCCTCGTGGAGGCAGGCCTGTACACGCACCGCTATCCGCACTGCTGGCGCTGCGACACGCCGCTCATCTTCCGCATTGCGGACGACTGGTTCATCTCGGTCCGCGACCTGCGGCAGCCGATGCTCGACGCGAACGCGACCGTCGAGTGGACGCCCGAGTACATGGGCAAGCGCATGGACGACTGGCTCCGCAACATGGGCGACTGGAACATCTCGCGCCGCCGGTACTACGGGTTGCCGCTGCCGTTCTATCCGTGCCCCTGCGGGCATCTCAACGTCATCGGGTCCAAGTCCGAGCTCGAAGAACGGGCGCTCGGCGGGCTCGAGCAGCTCGAGGAGCTGCGGCGGCCGTGGATCGATCGCGTGCCCATCACATGCGAGGCATGCGGTGAAGGCGTCGAGCGGGTGACCGAGGTGGGCGACGTCTGGCTCGACGCGGGAATCGTTCCGTTCGCGACGCTCGGCTGGCAGAACGACGAGTGGAGACCGCAGGGATATGCGACGGGGGCCGCGCGCGGGCTCACCACCGCCGACCTGCCCGATCACGCGTACTGGGAGGAGTGGTTCCCGGCTGACTGGGTCTCGGAGATGCGCGAGCAGATTCGTCTCTGGTTCTACTCGCAGCTCTTCATGTCGGTCGTGCTGACGGGGCGCGCGCCGTTCCGGCGCGTGCTCGGCTACGAGAAGATGCTCGACGAGAACGGCCGTGAGATGCACGGCTCGTGGGGAAACATGATCGAGGCGAATGACGCCTTCGCGCGCATGGGCGCGGACGTGATGCGCTGGCAGTACTGCGCGCAGCCGCCCGATCGGAATCTCCTCTTCGGCTTCGGTCCTGCGGACTCGATCAAGCGCGAGGTGCTCACGCTTTGGAACTCGGTCAAGTTCTTCGTCGACTACGCCAACATCGCGAGCTTCCGCCCGTCGTGGTCGGCGTTGAATCTCGAGGGCGATCTCGCGCCGCTCGATCGCTGGCTCGTCGAGCGGACCCACGCGTTCGTCGCAGACGCCGAGGCGGGTTACGAGGCGTATCTCACCGTAGACGTGATGCGTGCCTACGAGGCATATGTGGACGATCTCTCCAATTGGTACATCCGGCGGTCGCGTCCGCGCTTCTGGGAGGGTGAGGACGAGGCGGCGTTTAAGACCCTCTGGTACGCGATCGTCCAGATGCTGCGGGTCATGGCTCCGATCCTTCCGTTCGTCACGGACCATCTGTGGCGCAACCTCGTGCTCGACGGGCCGGCATCGGTGCACCTCGCCGGCTGGCCCGACGTCCCGCAGCCGGATCGCGTGCTCTTGGACGAGATCGCGGCCGTGCGTCGCGTCGTCACGCTCGCGCACCAGGCTCGGAACACGTCCGGGCTCAAGCTGCGCCAGCCGTTGCGCAGGCTCGTCGTCGAAGGCGCGGCGGCCCGTGCGCACGCGCGCGAGATCGCCGACGAGGTGAATGTGAAAGAGGTCGAGTTCGGCACCGTCGAGGCGGAGCTACGCGTGAAGCCGCACCTGCCGGCGCTCGGACCGCGACTCGGCAGGGAGCTCCCCGCAGTGCGGCAGGCGCTGCAGGCGGGCGAGTTCGAGGAGCTCCCGGGCGGACGCTTCCGCGCAGCCGGCCACGAGCTCGAGCCCGATGAGGTGCTCGTCGAGCGCCTGGGGCACGAAGGGTTCGCCGTCGCGTCCGCCGACGGCGTCACGGTCGCGCTCGACACGACGCTCGACGAGGAGCTCGTGCTCGAGGGCCGCGTGCGCGACCTCATCCGTCAGGTGAACACGATGCGCAAGGAACAGGGACTCGAGCTCACCGACCGCGTCGTCCTGACCGTGCCGGCCGAGCTGGAGCCGCTCCTCCGCTGGGAGGAGCACATCAAGAACGAGGTGCTCGCGGTCGAGATCCGCGTCGACGGAGACGCCGACCTCTCGATTGCGAAGGCTTAAGCCGCGGACCGCTCGGCGCGGCGAAGCTCGACCGGGAGGCGGAAGACGACGTCCTCGTACGCGGACCTGAACTCCTCGATCTCGCGGACGCCGCGGGCGCGGAACCAGTCGCAGACACCGAGCACGAGCCGCTCCGGAGCCGACGCGCCCGACGTGACGCCGACGACGGCGACGCCGTCCGAGAGCCAGCTCTCGTCGATCTTCGAGGCATCGTCGACGAGATGCGCCGAAACGCCGGCGGCGTGCGCGACTTCGACGAGCCGGAGTGAATTGGACGAGTTGTGGGAGCCGACGACGAGGAGCAGGTCGACCTCGCCCAGCAGCTCCTTCACCGCCCACTGCCGGTTCGACGTCGCGTAACAGATGTCTTCGCGCGCCGGGCCTTCGATGTGTGGGAACCGGCGGCGCAGGACGTCGATGATCTCGCGCGTCTCGTCCACCGACAGTGTGGTCTGGGTGATGTACGCGATGCGGTCGCCCGTGAGCGCGACGCGCTCCGCCTCCTCGGTCGACTGCACGAGCACGATCGCCTCGGGCGCCTCGCCCGTCGTCCCCTCGACCTCCTCGTGTCTCGCGTGCCCGATGAGCACGATGCTGTACCCGCGCGCTGCGTAACGGCGCGCCTGCGTGTGCACCTTCGTCACGAGCGGGCACGTGGCGTCGATGGTCGTCAGGTGCCGGCCGTCGGCTGCGCTTCGCACAGCGGGTGCGACCCCATGCGCGGAGAAGACGACAGGCGCTCCCTCCGGGACGTCGTGCACCGAGTCGACGAAGATCGCGCCGGCCTCCTCGAGCTCGCGGACGACGTGCGAGTTGTGCACGATCTGCTTGCGCACGTACACGGGGGCGCCGTAGAGCGCGAGCGAGCGCTTGACGGTCTCGACAGCCCGCTCGACACCGGCGCAGTACCCCCGAGGAGAGGCCAGAAGGACCCGCTTCACCAAAGCACGGCCAGGGTAGCTCCGTGGCGTGAGGGCCACGTTAAGGGCGCCTGTGAACCCCTGCAAAGAGATGGAAAAGCCCGCCGCTCGGGGGGGTCGGTGCGGCGGGCTCTCCCAAGTTGCTCACCGCGGCAGCAGAACTTCTAGACGCACGCCGCAGTGTGCATCGCCCAGTGCCCAGGACGGTAATCGCGCGCTCAACCCCGAACAATGGGCCGTGTGGCCCATCTTTGTAACCGGGGGGAATCCTGTTCTCGGGATGGAAAACGGTCTCGACCTTCCCCCGGCCCGTATGATCACGCCGCCCAGTTATGACCACAGCTGACTTGCAGGTCGTAGGTCCAGTCGGCCTCGCAGCGGCTTGGGGCACCCTCGCCGCGCCTCTTGGCGCCCTCATCGTCGGCCTCGTCGTCGGGACCGCCTACCGCGTGCGGGCGGTCGGGCGCCAGCGGGCCGCGATCGCCGAGGGGGAACGGGAGCGGGCGAGCCTCCGGCGCGTCGCCTCGGAGCTCGCGCGGACCTCCGACGTCGAGGGCGTCGCCCGCGCGCTGCTGGACGAGATCGGCTCGCTGTTCGGCGTCGACTTCGCCGCGCTCTCGTTCGTGTCGGAGGACGGCAGCGAGGCGTCCGGCTATCTCGCCCGATCGCACGGCTCCGACATCGCCTGGTGGAAGGACCAGCGCATCGATCTCGTGCGGGAGCCTTCCGGGATCGCGGTGGCCGTGAGGGACGCAACCGGTTTCGCCGTCGACGACATCGGCGATTCGCGCGTCAGTCCACGGCTCGCGGCTGCTACCGGCGCGAAGAGCGCGGCGTACATCCCGCTCGTCAGCGCCGACCGCGTGATCGCAGTGATCTCGGTCGCGACGACGGAGCAGCAGCGCACTTTCTCCACGGACGAGCTGACGCTCATGCAGACGCTCGCGTCCGAAGCCACTGTCGCCTTCGAGCGCACCCGGTCGACCCTCGCCCTCGCCGAGGCGCTCGACCGCGAGCGGCTCGTGATGTCGATCGGCCGCCGGCTCCGGACCGAGCTCGACCTGCGCGCGGCGCTGCTGACGGCGGTCGCCGAAGCGGGGCGCGCCCTCGGTGCCTGCCGGTGCTTCGTGCACGTGGACGACGGCGGCGACCGTCCGATCGCCGCCGAGTGGGTCGCCGACGGTTTCACCCGCGTCGCCGACGCGACGCAGAGCTATCCGGTCTCCGAGCTCGCAGCGCGCGCGGACAAGACGATCGCCATCGTCGATGTCGACGCCGCCACGGAGCTCGCGGATGCGCCCGAGGCGATCGAGCGCTACCGCGAGCTTCGGGTGAAGGCGGTCGCATCGACGCCCGTGCGCGCCGACGGTCCGCGGCTCGGAGTGCTCACCGCGCACCGGGATTCCGCCGGCGCGTGGACGCACGGCGATCTCGCGCTTCTCGAAGCAGTGGCGGTCGAGGTCGGCCTCGCGCTCCGCCTCGGCCGGCTGATCGACGAGAATCGCGAACGGCTCGGCGAGCGCTCCGCGCTTCTCCGCGCGGCGACAGTCGTGAGCGGCGAGCTCGAGCTGACGGCGGTCCTCCAGCGGCTCGTCGACGAGGTCGCGGCGCTCCTCCAGGCTGAGGCATCCGATTGCTATCTGTACGACCGTGAGCGCGACGTCCTCCGCTGCGCCGCGGTGCACGGGCTCGAGGCGTCGCTGGTCGGCTTCGAATTTCCGGCCGAGCGCGGGCTTTCCGGCCTCGCGATCCGCGAGGGGCACGCGTTGATCGCGACGGAGTACGGAGATGCGGCCGACGAGGTTCCGCATCCTGCATACGCGGGTTTCACCGACGCGATCGTGGCGCCGATGCGTTGGAGCGACCAGGTGCGCGGCGTCCTCGGCGTCGGCAGGAGGAGCGGCAAGCCGTATGGCCCGCGCGACCGCGACGTGCTCGAGGCCTTCGCCGGGCTGGCATCGCTCGCGCTCCGGAACGCGGAGACCTTCCGCAAGAGCGCGAGGCAGGCGCGGGTGCAGCGCGGCTTCTACCGGATCGCGGCGGTGCTCGGGCAATCGTTGTCGCGCGCCGCGACGCTCGACGCGGTCGCACAGGCGGCATCGGAAGCGCTCGGCGGCGCGGCGGCGGCGGCGCTCATGCCGGTCGGTGGCGGCCTGGCGCTGAGCGGCTCGCACGAGCTGCCGGAGCCTCTCACCCAGGTCTTCTCGGGCCATGACATCCGCGGCGGGGAGGCGCTCGTGCAGTCGGCGTCGCACGAGCGAGTCGTCGCGTGCCCGAATCTCGCAGAGGACGGACGCGTGGCGTCTGAATGGCGCGACGCGGCCGCGGCGGCCGGCTTCGGTGCGCTCCTCTCCGTGCCCGTCGTGAGCCCGAGGGATGGGCCGGGCGGGCTCGTCGCAGTCTTCTTCGAAGGCACGCGCACCTTCAGCGACGACGATCTCGAGCTCGCGCAACATCTGTCGGGCGCCGCGCGCGGGGCACTCGAACGGAGCGAGTTGTACGAAGCGGAGCGCAGCGCGCGCGCTCTCGCTCAGCAACTCGCGCGCACGGGCGGGAGGCTCACGACCGAGCTCGATCCGGACGTCGTGCTCGACGAGGTCGTCGAGCAGGCGAACGAGCTCCTGAAGGCCGACTCGTGCGCCATCCGCGTGCTCACCGACGGCGAGCTCGTCGTCAGCGCAGCGTGCGGCCTGGGCGCACAGGCGGCTGTCGGTTCGCGCAGCTCCGCGAGCGCGTGGCTGTCCGGCGACGTCGTGCAGTCGCGCGCGCCGGTGGCCCTCGAGGACGCCGGGAGCGACCCACGACTGCGCGAGCTCGATCCGATGCTCGCCGCCGGGAACTCGTCGTACCTCGGCGTACCGCTCGCCGGTTCCGACCGCTCCCTCCGCGGCGTGCTCGCCGTCTATGCGGTGCACGCCCGCACCTGGCGGGACGAGGAGATCGACGCGTTGCTCGCGCTTGCCGCGAGCACGTCGGCAGCGCTCGCGAACGCAGAGCTCTACCAGCGCGTCGCGCTGGAGCGGGAACGCAGCGTCGCGATCCTCGCCAACATTGCTGACGGGATCGTCGCCGTCGATCGCGACGGCACCGTGGTGCTCTGGAACGCCGCCGCTGAGAAGATCACCGGGGTCCCCGCTGCCGACGCGCTCGGCCGCACGCCGGTCGAGGTGCTGCAGCGCAACCTCGAGGCGGACCCCGAGACGGCGCCGGCCGACCGCCTCGTGCCGATCATGCGCGGCCGGGAAGAGGTGTGGCTGTCGGTGAGCGAGGCCGTGATGCGCGATCCGGTCGGGGCCGTCGCCGGGCGCATCTTCGCGTTCCGCGACATCTCCGCCGATCGCCTGGTCGAGCAGATGAAGTCCGACTTCGTGTCAACGGTGTCGCACGAGCTGCGCACGCCGTTGACGTCCATCTACGGGTTCGCGGAGACGCTGCTTCGCCAGGACGTGCTCTTCGCCGAAGAGGAGCGGACGACGTTCCTCGGCTACATCGCCTCCGAGTCGCAGCGGCTGACGCAGATCGTCGACGCGCTGCTCAACGTCGCGCGCCTCGACACGGGCGACCTGCAGGTGCGCATCACGCCGACGGACGTGCGCGAGGTCCTCGGCGAGGCGGTGCACACCGTGCAGGCGGGCACGGCGAATGGACAGTCGTTCGTCGTCGACCTGCCCGAGGAGCCCGTCGCTGCGAAAGCCGATCCGGAGAAGCTGCTGCAAGTCTTCGCGATCCTGCTCGACAACGCGGTGCGCTATTCGCCGGCCGGAGGCACCGTGCGCGTCGGTGCAGAGCGCAAACGCGATACCGTCGAGCTGGTGGTCGAGGACGAAGGGCTAGGAATCCCGCTCGCAGACCAGGATCAGATCTTCCGGAAGTTCTACCGTGGCACCGATGCCGAAGCGAGAGTCGGAGCGGGGGGCACGGGTCTCGGGTTGTTCATCGCCCGCGGACTGGTGACTGCCATGGGTGGAAAGATCTCGGTCAGTTCGCGAGAAGGAGAAGGATCGACGTTCGCAATAGAGCTACCGCTCGCAGGAGCCCCCTCGTGATCCGCGTGCTCGTGATCGACGACGAGGCGCCGATCCGGCTGCTCTGTCGCGTCAACCTCGAGGCCGAGGGGATGGAGGTGATCGAGGCCGGCGACGGGCCGAGCGGGCTGGAGCTCGCGCGCGAGCAGCGTCCGGACGTCGTGCTCCTCGACGTGATGATGCCGCGCCTCGACGGCTGGCGGGTTGCGGAAGACCTGCTGGTCGACGAACGGACGAGCGAGATCCCGATCATCTTCCTCACGGCGCGCGCCGAGTTCCGCGACCGCGCGCGCGGGCTCGACATCGGCGGCATCGACTACGTCACGAAGCCGTTCAACCCGCTCGATCTCGCGCCGCTCGTGCGCGAGCTGCTCGATCGCATCGAGCGCGGCCAGCGCGACGAGCTGCGCGGCGAGAAGCTCGCGGAGCTCCGCTCGCTCATGCAGACGGAATAGGAGAGGGGCGCCTCCCGGCGCCCCTCTGCCCTCCGGACGAGCTTTCGCCCTCGACCTCCAACCAGGCTCGCAGGCCGTCCGCCGATCGTCGTCCCTCAGTTGAGGGAGTTACCGCGCCGTCTGGGCAAGGCCGATGCCGCAGAGGACGACTCCTGCGCCGGCGAGCTGTGCGGCCGACAGCGACTCGCGCAGCCAGATCCAGGCCGCGACCGTCGCGACGACTGGCTCGAGCATCGCCGTGACGCCGACCTGCGTCGCCGTGATGTGCCGCATCGCGCCCACGATGAGCGTGAACGGGACGGCGGAGCCGAGCACGATCACCCAGAGCACGAGCGCCCAGACCGGGAGGTGGTACGAGCTCAGGTGCCCTTGCAATGAGACGGTCCGTCCGGTGGCGGCCGCCGGGAAGCTCCACCATGGCTGGACGACCGTCCAGAAGACGACCGCGAAGAAGAAGCCCCACGCGAGCAGAGGGATCGCCTCGCGGCGCTGCACCTCGCGCTCCGCGAGCAGGAGGTAGACGGCGAACACGACGGCGGCGATCAGCGCGAACATGACGCCGAGCCCGTCGAGCGTGACGCCCTTCCAGAGCTGCACCATCAGCGTGAGGCCGGCGAGCGAGAGTGCGAGCGCGAGCCAGATGCGGCGGCGAACGTGCTCGTGGCCGACCGTCCGCGCCCAGATGGCGACGAGCACCGGGCCGATGTACTGGATGAGGAGCGCGATCCCGACCGGCAGCCGGTGGATGGCGAGGAAGTAGAAGAGCTGGACGAACGCCACGCCGACGATCCCGAAGATCGCGAGGCGCGGAAGCTCTCGGCGTTGCACACGCAGCGACGACGGAGCGCGGACAAGCGCGATCGCAGTCAGCGCGATGCACGCGCCGGCCGATCGTGCCTCCGTCAGCCGGAGCGACGAGAGGCCGGACGTGAGCGCCACCTTGGACACGGCGCCGTTGATTCCGAAGAGCGCGGCCGCGACGGCGACCATCGTGTATCCGACGACCGGCCGCCGGTCGCGAGGCGGCTCGCGGCTCGGCAAGAGCGGCTCGGTCACGCGGGCACGCTAGCCTCCTGGATCAGACGGGGCGTAGCTCAGCCTGGTAGAGCGCTCGCTTTGGGAGCGAGAGGCCGGCAGTTCGAGTCTGCCCGCCCCGACTAGCGTAGGGATGCGGCGACCGCCGCCGCCACCCTGCGCGCGGCGATGCTCCCTTCGCGCAGCTGTCCGCCGAGCGTCGGCGTGAAGCCGACGAACCACAATCCGGGCACCACCGGCTCGCCGTCCGTCTTCGTCGGCAGGCCGCGCGGGCCGAGTACGCCGAGGTGTCCGACGAGCGGTTCGAGGCCGGCGCGGAAGCCTGTGGCGGCGATGACTGCGTCGGGCGATACGCGCGAGCCGTCGGCGAGCACCACTGCATCGGCCTCGAGGCGCTCGACCGCGGCGACGATCTGCACACGCCCCCTGCGGACAGCGGCGACGATGCCGACGTCGAGGATGGGCGTCGTGCCCGTCGTGATGAACGACGTACGGATTCCGTGGGGCGGGCGGGGGAGGCCGTGCGCGGTGAGGTCCGGGATCGAAAGGCGCCGCTGCGCGATGGAGATCGGGTCGACCCAGTCCGGCGGAAGATGCCGGATGGCGATGCCGATGAGCTGCGCGGGAATGCCCGCTGTCGCGCGCCGCACGATCTGCGGCGGCATGCGCACCGACAGCAGGCTCGAAGACGCCCCTCCGTCGGCGACGTCGGTCGCGATCTCGGCACCCGAGTTGCCCGCGCCGACGACGAGGACGTCCCGCCCGCGATAGGGGGCCGGGTTGCGGTATTGCGAGGAGTGGATCAGCTCGCCGGTGAACGCATCCCGTCCGGGCCAGTCGGGAATGAACGGCGCGCCGTTGTAGCCCGTCGCGACGATCACGGCCGCCGCCCGCAGCGGTCCCGCCGAAGTCTCGAGGTCCCACCCGGCGTCGATCCGCTCGACGCGCACGCCGGTGCGTACCTCGACGCCCTGCGCCTCCGCGTACTGCTTGAAGTACGCGAGCAGGTCGTCTCGCCGCACCCAGCGTCCGTACCGCCGCGGGATGCGCAGCCCGGGAAGGCCGGACAGGAGTCTCGGCGTGTGCAGACGGAGGCGGTCGTAGCGCTCGCGCCATGCAGCGCCGGGCTCGGGGCCTGCCTCCAGCACGAGCGGGTCCAGCCCCTCCCGCCGCAACAGCGCTGCCGTGGCGAGGCCGGCCGATCCGGCCCCGACGATCACGAGGTCGCGTTGCTGCTCCACGGCGCGGGTCCTACCATTCCGGCCGCAACTCCCACAGCCGACGCGCCGTTGACCAAGGGATGATCCTCTTCCGCGCCGGCAAGCGGCTCCTCGCCCACAACGGCACGATGCTCGCCTCCGCGCTTGCGTACGGGGCGTTCTTCGCGATCCCTTCGGTCCTGCTCGTCGTCGTCGGGCTCTTCACGCTCATCGTCGGGCCGGGGACGATCACGGCGCTCATGCAGCGCTTCAACCACGTGATGCCGTCGCAGGCGACGACCCTGCTCGGCTCGAGCCTCCATCGGCTCGACGCACACCCGGCGCAGAGCGTGGTCCTCACCGTCGTCGGGTTCGCGCTCGCGCTTTGGTCGACCACGGGCGCGATGACCGGCTACATGACCGCAATCAACCTCGCCTACGAGCGGAAGGACACGCGCAACTTCGTTCGCAAGCGACTCGTCGCGCTGACGATGGTCGCGGTCATCGGCGTCGCATTCCTCCTCGTCGCCGTACTGCTCATGTTCGGCCCAACCGTCGAGCATCTGATCGCGTCCCACGCGGGCGGTGCATCGGGTGCGGTCGGCTGGATCTGGTGGATCGCGCAGTGGCCGATCTTGATCGTCGGCCTCGTCGCGGCGTTCGAGACGCTGCTCTACCTCGGCCCGGACGTGCCGAAGCGCCGCTGGCGCTTGCTTTCGCCCGGCCCGCTCGTCGCCGCGGTGGTGTGGATCGCGGTGTCGGCCGCCTTCGCGTTCTACTCCAGCTCGTTCGGCTCGTACAACAAGACCTGGGGGTCGCTCTCGGCGGTCATCGTCATGCTCACGTGGCTCTGGTTGAGCGCGCTCGCTCTCCTGCTCGGCGCCGAGATCGACGCACTCAGAGAGCAGCCGCAGCTCGCGTCGCAGCCTGCTCCGCAGCCTCGGCGTAGCGGCGTCCCTCTCGGACGCGCGCGTCATCCGGCGCCGCGGTGAGGTTGATCGCCACGAGGATGACCGCGCCGCGTGCAGTGCCGGCGGCGAGTGTCGCTGCCGTCAGCGAGGCGCGGCGCCCGGAAGGTCTGTGATGCAGAGTGAGAGCGGGCGAAGGGAATCGAACCCTCGTACCCAGGGTGGAAACCTGGTGCTCTACCATTGAGCTACGCCCGCGAGGGACGATTAGCGTAGCGGGGTGCACGTTTCGCTGGAGGCCGTCGG
>Ga0070741_10016128_pt1 | contig 12527 bp, 10 predicted proteins | sample Coa_R1_4_FD_66440 | JGI IMG/M metagenome (GOLD analysis project Ga0070741, IMG submission 66440) | Surface soil microbial communities from Centralia Pennsylvania, which are recovering from an underground coalmine fire - Coalmine... | ecosystem: Environmental > Terrestrial > Soil > Unclassified ...
CCCCCCTTGACAGGGGGGCGGCACGAAAACCAACCCCCCGCTCGTTGCACTCGCTTCCCCCCTTGACAGGGGGGCGGCACGAAAACCAACCCCCCGCTCGTTGCACTCGCTTCCCCCCTTAACAGGGGGGCGGCAGGTCGAGACCTAGCTCGGCGCGTTCAATGCGCCGAAGAAGGTCTGGCTGCATCTCGGGTAGTTGATGCAGCCCCAGAACTTGCGCCCGTAGGGCGTGTTGGAGCGCGCGGCCATCTTCACGCCGCACGCGGGGCAGGTGGGCGTGAGGAAGTCGCCCGCGACCGCGAGGGCGAGGAGCGCGGCCGCGTGCTCGGGCGCGAGCGCGCTGATCTTGGCGAGGAAGTCGGCGCCGTCGATGAGCGTGATGCCGCTCTTCGCGGCGAGCGCCTGCGCCTCGGGCGTGAAGCGCGCGGAGGTGACGAAGGCGCCTTCCGCGATGCCCTGCGCGCGCATCGCCTCGAGGAGCGCGCGCACCGGGCGGATGCCGACGGTGTAGACGGACCACGCCTGGCAGCCGACGAGGATCACGGGCTTCGACTCCTTGAAGAGCTTGAGCGCGAGAACCCCCCGCTCGCCGCGCTCGCTTCCGCCGTTGTCGGGAGGGCGGATCGATTCCGCCCTGAACTCGAGCACCGCGAAGTAGGCGGCGACGAGCTCCTCGAAGCGCTTCCACTCGAGGCGCTTCAGGAGCTCGACGCTCCAGCGCGACGTGTCCGGCTTGCCGGCGGGCGCGAACGCCTCGAGGTCCATCAGCTTCGCCGCGCTGTGCGCCTCCTCCTCGCGCTTCACGAGCAGCGCCGCGGCGCCGCCGCAGGCGAAGGCGAGCACCGCGACCGAGAACACCGCGTAGAACTTGCCCTGGAAGGTCGAGGGCACGAGGAAGGCGAGCGGCAGCCCGACGACCACGACGATGAGCGCCACCAGCTCGAAGCGGCGCACGACGGGGTGGCTTTTGCGGCTGCGCAGCATGCAAGAAAGCATTTTGAAGCACTTTCCGCTGTAACCGTCCGCGGCCTTGCGCGTTATGGGGGACGTCGTACCCACAAACGAAAGGAGAGACACCCATGCTCAGGAAACTCATCGTCCTCGCGGCCTCGGCGCTGGTCGCGAGCGCGGCCTTCGCCCAGACGGGCGACACCAAGGCCGACCGCCAGGACATCCGCAAGGACACGCGCGACGTGCGCCAGGACCGGCGCACCGCGCGCCGCGACGCCGCCAAGGGCGACACGGCCGGCGCCAAGGCCGCGCGCCAGGACATGCGCGCCGACAAGAAGGACCGCCGCCAGGACCGGCGCGACCTGCGCAAGGACCGCGCGGCGAAGAAAGCTGCGGGTCAGTAAACCGCAAGCCAGCAACGCCCGAGGCCGCCCGGCGCAAGCCCGGCGGCCTTTTTCTTTACATCTCGATACACACTGTCGAGGACTGCCGCGCGCGTTTGCGCTGCAATGCACGCATGAAGCCTGCTCGGCGAGCGCTCGGTGCGGCAGCGGCGATCCTCCTCCTCCCTATTGCCGCCTGCTCGGTCGCTCCTCTCCCCTCGCGGCCGGCGAACGCGCCAGCCGAACCGCCCGCCGGGCAGCTTCTGCTTCTGGAGCGGGTGAGCTGGGGCGCGAACCGCGCCTCGCTCTCCGAAATCCAGAGCCTGGGGTCGAAAGCGTGGCTCGAGCGCCAGCTCGATCCGCGCCTGCCCGAGGCGCTGCCGCCGCAAGTGCAGGCGCAGATCGACGCGATGGAGATCTCCAGGCGGTCGGTTCCCGACCTGATCGAGCAATTTCGCGGCAAGCGCAAGGAAGCGAAGGACGACCCGGAAAAAAGAAAGGCGCTGCAGCAGGAGCTGAACGGGCTCGCGCGCGAGGCGGCGACGCGCTCGCTGCTGCGCGCGGTGTACTCGCCGCGCCAGCTCGAGAGCCAGATGACCTGGTTCTGGATGAACCACTTCAGCGTGTTCCAGGGCAAGGGCCCGGTGCGCGCGCTGGTGGGCGACTACGAGGAGCGCGCCATCCGGCCGCACGCGCTCGGCAGGTTCCGCGACCTGCTGGGCGCGATGGCGCACCACCCGGCGATGCTCGCCTACCTCGACAACGCGCGCAACGCCGCCGGCCACGTCAACGAGAACTACGCGCGCGAGCTGATGGAGCTGCACACGCTCGGCGTCGAGGCCGGCTACACGCAGCAGGACGTGCAGGAGCTCGCGCGCATCCTCACCGGGGTCTCGATCGGGCCGGAGGGCTACCGCTTCTACCTGCGGCGCCACGACGGCGACGACAAGGAGTTCCTCGGCCGCCTGATCCACGGCGGCGGCGAGGAGGAGGTGGAGCAGGCGCTCGACCTCCTCGCGCGCCAGCCGGCGACGGCGCGCTTCGTGTCGCGCAAGCTCGCGCTGTACTTCGTCTCCGACGAGCCGGGCGCGGCGCTGGTGGATCGCCTGGCAGCGGTTTTCAGCGCGAGCGACGGCGACATCGCCGCCGTCCTGAGGGCGCTGTTCGACTCGCCCGAGTTCCACGCCTCGCTCGGCAAGAAATTCAAGGACCCGGTGCACTACGTGGTCTCGGCGCTGCGCCTTGCCTACGATGGACAGCCGATGCCGAACACCAATCCGCCGCTCGCCTGGCTCTTCCGCATGGGCGAGCCGCTCTACGGCCGGCAGACGCCCGACGGCTATCCGCTGGTGCGCACCGCGTGGTCGAGCGCCGGCCAGCTCGCGACGCGCTTCGAGATCGCGCGCGCCATAGCAGGAACGGCGGCAGTGACCGCGCCAGGTCCGCTCGAGTACCCGCGGCCGCTCGGCGCCGCGACGCAGGCCGCGCTCGCCAAGGCGACGACGCCCGGCGAGCGCAACCAGCTCCTCCTTTCTTCGCCGGAGTTCATGAGCCGATGAAGCGCCGCGATTTCCTGAAGATCGGCCTCGCGGCCGCCGTCTCCGGAAGGCTCTATGCGGCGGAAAGCGAGCCCAGGTTCCTCCTCGTCTTCCTGCGCGGGGGCTACGACGCGGCGAACGTGCTCGTGCCGCGCGCGAGCGACTTCTACTACCAGGCGCGCCCGAACATCGCCGTGCCGAAGGGCTCGCTCCTCGAGATCGACGCCGACTGGGGCCTGCACCCGGCGCTCGCCGACGTGCACGCGCTCTGGAAGAAGGGCGAGGTCGCGTTCGTGCCCTTCGCCGGCACCGACGACCTCTCGCGCAGCCACTTCGAGACGCAGGACTCGATCGAGGCGGGAGGCGCGAAGGGGTTCTCGTCCGGGTTCATGAATCGCCTCGTCACGCAGCTGAAGGACGGCAAGCCGATCTCCTTCACCGACCAGCTGCCGCTCGTGTTCCGCGGCGCGGCGAAGGTGGCGAACGCGCCGCTGCGCATCGCCGGGCCGGGCCTCAACGCGCGGCAGAGCGCGCTGGTGGCGCAGATGTACCAGGGCACCACGCTCGCGGACAACGTGAGCGAGGGCTTCCAGACGCGCGAAGAGATGAGCGCCGCGATGGCCGACTCCGCGCAGATGGCTGCGGCGAGCCGCAACGCGCTCAACCCGCGCGCCTTCGAGGCGCAGGCGCGCCGCGTCGCGCGCATGATGAAGGGCGGCTACGCGCTCGGCTTCGTCGACGTCGGCGGCTGGGACACGCACGTCGCCGAGGGCGGCGCCGAAGGCCAGCTCGCCACGCGCCTGCAGGCGCTCGGCGCCGGGCTCGCGGCGTTCGCCGGCGAGATGGGCCCGGCGTGGCGCGACACGAGCGTCGTGGTGCTCTCCGAGTTCGGCCGCACGTTCCGCGAGAACGGCAACCGCGGCACCGACCACGGCCACGGCACGGTGTACTGGGTGCTCGGCGGCGCGGTCAGGGGCGGCGTGCGCGGCGAGCGCGTGGCAGTTTCCGAGAAGGGCCTGTTCCAGAACCGCGATTACCCGGTGCTGAACGACTACCGCGCGCTCCTCGGCGGCCTCTTCGCGCGCCTCTACGGGCTTTCCGCGGCGCAGCTCGCTTCGGTCTTTCCCGGAACGCCGCCAAGGGACCTCGGACTGGTTTGAAAGAAGCGGTGCCCGGCCCCGGATTTTGAAATACGATTCGGGGAGGAGGAGGCCCCATGAAAATCGCAGTCATTGCGGCGGCCGCGTTTACTGCGGCGCTCGCCGTCTCGAATTCATTCGCCGCGGACAAGCTCAAGCTGAGCCGCGCGGTCACGACCAAGGCGCACGAGATCGGCGGCATCGTGAGCGGCGCCAAGGGTCCGGAGGCCGGCGTCTGGGTCATCGCGCAGACGCACGACACGCCGACGCAGCTCACCAAGATCGTCGTCACCGACGACAAGGGCCGCTACCTCATCCCCGATCTTCCGGACGGCAAGTACTCGGTCTGGGTGCGCGGCTACGGCCTGGTGGATTCGCCCAAGGTCGAGGCCGAGCCCGGCAAGACGCTCGACCTCAAGGCGGTCGCGGCGCCCTCCGAGAAGGAGGCCGCGGAGTACTACCCGGCGATCTACTGGTTCTCGCTCCTGCGCGTGCCGCAGGCGAACGAGTTCCCGCTCGGCCCGGTGCCGACGCAGGGCGCGTGGCTGAACACCATCAAGAGCGGCGCCTGCCAGTCGTGCCACGCGCTCGGCACGCCCTGGATGCGAAAGGTCCCGGACGTTTTTCTTCAAAAACACAATGGCAATTCAGTGGAAGCGTGGAGGGAGCGCGTCCAGTCTGGCGGCGCGCGCGCGCTCATGGCGCGCGACATCAGCCGGCTCGACGGCGAGCGCGCGCTCAAGAACTTCGCGCAGTGGACCGACGACATCGCGAAGGGCGAGCTGCCCTTCGCCAAGCCCGAGCGCCCGAAGGGCATCGAGCGGAACGTCGTCGTCACGCTGTGGGACTGGGGCCATCCGACCGGCTACCTGCACGACGAGGTCTCGACCGATCGCAGGAACCCGCGCGTCAACGCGAACGGCAAGATCTACGGCTCGCCGGAGGACAGCTCCGACCTGGTGCCGGTGCTCGACCCGACCACGAACAGCGCGACCGAGATCCTGCACCCGGTGAGGAGTCCCGAGACGCCGTCGGTGCAGTCGGCGCCCTTCGGGCCTTCCGCGGTGTGGGGCGACAAGCCGATCTGGGACGGCCACACCATCAACCACAACCCGATGATGGACGAGAAGGGCCGGGTCTGGTTCACCTCGCGCGTCGAGCCGGACAAGAACCCCGACTGGTGCAAGGACCCGGCGACGAGCGCCTCGACGAGGGCGTTCCCGCTCGACGGCAATGCCAACCGCCACCTCGGCATGCTCGATCCCTCGACCGGGAAGTGGACCCTCATCCGCACCTGCTTCCCGACGCACCACCTGAACTTCGCGCGGGACGCGAACGACACGCTGTGGCTCTCGCCCGGCGTCGTCGGACCGGGCGTGATGGGCTGGCTGAACGTGCGGCTCTACGAGCAGAGCGGCGACGAGAAGATCTCGCAGGGCTGGACGCCGCTCGTCCTCGACACCAACGGCAACGGCAAGCGCGACGAGTACGTCGCGGCCGACGCGCCGGTGGACCCGTCGAAGGACAAGCGCATCGTCTCCAACCTCTACGCCATCAACGTGAGCCCGAAGGACGGCTCGGTGTGGGGCACCGCGATCGGCTATCCCGGACAGATCGTGCGCTTCGTGCCGGGCCCGGACCCGGTGCACACCGGGCTCGCGGAGGTCTACGAGCCGCCGCTTCCCGGCTTCGGCCCGCGCGGCGGCGACGTGGACACGAACGGCGTCTACTGGGTCTCGCTCGCGAGCGGGCACCTGGGCAAGTTCGACCGCTCGAAGTGCAAGGTGCTGAACGGGCCGAGCGCGACCGGCAAGCACTGCCCCGAGGGCTGGACGCTCTACAAGCTGCCCGGGCCGCAGCTGCGCGACGTGAAGACGCCGGGCAGCGCGGAGGCGAGCTACTACACCTGGATCGACTGGAACGGCATCCTCGGCCTCGGCAAGAACGTGCCGATCGTGATGGCGAACCTTTCGGACGCGATCTACGCCTTCAAGGACGGCAAGTTCATCCGCTTCATCGTGCCCTACCCGAGCGGCTGGTTCCCGAAGAACGTCGACGGGCGCATCGACGACCCGGGCGCGGGCTGGAAGGGGCGGGCGATCTGGAGCACGACCGGCACGCGGGCGCTCTTCCACACCGAGATGGGCAAGGAGGGCCGCCACAAGGCGATCAAGTTCCAGCTGCGGCCTAACCCCCTGGCCGATTGAGAAAAGGGGTCAGGACCCTTTTCGGACGGAGGGCAGTGGCGCCCAAGAGGACCAGGGGCGCAACATTGCCATGTAACAAACAGGTCGCACAATGCCGACCTGTGTAGAGCGCAATCTACACACGGTCAGTAAGTGGCCAGCACGCTGTTACCAGCCCCACGTCGAGTGCTCCGCTCCAGGCGCAGCCACCCGAACAGCAGGGCCAAACAAAGTGCAGTCAGTCGTCTGATCGCCGCTTGAGCATCACCGAGGGCACGGCTACCGGTCGTGCCCTCGTCGTTTCTGCACTCCGGAACGCATCGTACGCACCTCGCGCCGCGCGCGCTATCGCCGCGCACCGCTTCATATTGTCGCCGCGACGCTCGCGCGCTGAGCGCGGTAGCGACGTCGCTCCGTGACGTCGCACTCACGCTAAGCTACGCGGAATATGAAATCGATCACGCGCTTCTGGGACGAATTCATCGTTCCCGCTCTAGTCGACTACATCCGCATCCCGGCGAAGTCGCCGCATTTCGACAAGGAGTGGCAGGCGAGCGGGCACATCGAGGCCGCCGTCACGCTCGCGTCATCCTGGTGCAACGCGCACGCGCTTCCGGGAATGAAGCTCGAGGTGGCGCGGCTGCCGGGACGCACGCCGGTGCTCTTCATCGAGGTGCCGGGAGCCGCGAAAGGCAACGTCCTCGTCTACGGCCACCTCGACAAGCAGCCCGAGATGACCGGCTGGCGCGAAGGCCTCGGGCCGTGGACGCCGGTGATCGAGGGCGAGAAGCTCTACGGCCGCGGCGGCGCCGACGACGGCTACGCGGTGTTCTGCGCGTTTTCCGCCCTGCATGATCTCGTCGAGCGGAAGATTCCTTTCGGCAACGTCAAGCTCCTCATCGAGTGCTGCGAGGAGAGCGGCAGCTACGACCTGCCGGCGTACCTGGAGCATCTTTCGAAAAGAATCGGCACCCCGGACCTGGTCGTCGGCCTCGACTCCGGCTGCGGCAACTACGAGCAGCTCTGGGGCACGAGCTCGCTGCGCGGCCTGGTGAACGGCGTGCTGACGGTCGAGATCCTCACCGAGGGCGTGCACTCGGGCGACGCGAGCGGCGTCGTGGCGGAGAGCTTCCGGATCCTGCGCGCGCTCCTCGCGCGCGTGGACGACACGGCGAGCGGCAAGGTGATCGCGCCCGATTTCCACGCCCCGATCCCGCCCGAGCGCGGCCAGCAGGCGAAGCTCGCCGCCGAGGCGCTCGGCGACACGATCTGGGAGAAGTTCCCCTTCGTGCGCGGCGCGAAGCCGATGGCGGGGGAGCTCGACGACCTGATCCTCAACCGCACCTGGCGCCCGGCGCTCTCCATCACCGGCGCCGAGGGCCTGCCGCCGCCGGCGAGCGCGGGCAACGTGCTGCGCCCGAAGACCTCGCTCGTGCTCTCGCTCCGCCTGCCGCCCACGGTGGAGGCGAACGAGGCGGCGCAGAAGCTGAAGGCGCTCCTCGAGGCGAACCCGCCGTATGGCGCGAAGGTGAGCTTCACCTACGGCCAGGCCGCGACCGGCTGGCACGCGCCGAAGACCGCGGCCTGGCTCGGCGCCGCTCTGGACCAGGCTTCGAAAACCCACTTCGGCAAACCCGCCATGTGGCTCGGCGAGGGCGGCACCATACCCTTCATGGCGATGCTCGGCGCCAAGTTTCCGCAGGCGCAGTTCGTCATCACCGGCGTCCTCGGGCCGCACTCCAACGCCCACGGCCCGAACGAGTTCCTGCACCTCGGCTACGCGAAGAAGCTCACCGCCTGCGTCGCCGACATCCTCGCCGCGCAGGCGGCGAAGAAATAACGGCCTTCTTGCCGGCCCCCTGACAAGGGGGCAGCGAGCGAAGCGAGCGGGGGTTGGTTTTTTTGTGCACGCGAGTCGGGCTGGTGCGTTGAGCGGGCATGCCCGGATACATCCGCTACCGCCGTGAGCTCAAGCCTCGTGCCCGCGAGCTGCGTCGCGAGTGCACGGGACCGGAACGCAAGCTCTGGTACGAGTACCTGCGCGGCTCGCCGCACAAGTTCACGCGCCAGAAGCCGCTCGGCCGCTACATCGCCGACTTCTACTGCGCGGAAAAGCGGCTGGTCATCGAGCTGGACGGCGACTCGCATTTCGACCGCCAAGGCATGCAGCGCGATGCGCTCCGCACGTCCGATCTCGAGGCGAGCGGCGTGCGCATCATCCGGTTCACGAACCTCGAGGTCATGCAGGAGTTCGAGGGCGTTTGCCTGCGCATAGAGCAAGCGCTGATCCGCTAAACCAACCCCCGCTCGCTTCGCTCGCCGCCCCCTTGTCAGGGGGCCGGCAAACCATCGCTATTTCTTCTCGAATCCCCGGACGAGCGTGGCGCGCTGCGTGCCGGCCTGCAGGAGCAGGGAGAAGTCGGAGCCCGAGAGGATGAGCTGCACGCCCATGTTGACGTGGCGCTCGAGGAGATCGGGCGTGTACATGCCGCCCATGCCGGGGAACTTGCCGTGCCTGCGGCAGGCGGCGATGACGCGGGTGTAGGCGTCCTTCACCTTGGGGTCGTTGAACTGGCCCGGGATGCCCATCTCGAAGCACAGATCGTTGGTGCCGATGAGGAGCGCGTCCACGCCCGGCACCGAGGCGATCTCGTCCGCGTTCGCGACCGCCTGCGGCGTCTCGATCATGACGACGACCATGGTCTCCTCGTTCACCACGCGCGCGGTCTCGGCGATCGGCAGGTTGAGGTAGCCGGTGTGCTGCAGGCCGCCGCCCATGGAGCGCTTGCCCTTGGGCGGGAAGCGGCAGATGGCGGCGAGCCGCTCGGCGTCCTGGCGCGTGTCGACGTGCGGGAAGACGATGCCCTGCGCGCCGCTGTCGAGGATGCGCGAGGCGTGCCAGTGCTCGAAGCCCGGCACGCGCACCATCCCGGAGATGCCGACGCCGAGCGCCGCCGAGGCGATCTGCGCCGCGGTGTCGAGGTCCATCGAGCTGTGCTCGCAGTCGATGAAGAGCCAGTCGAAGCCGGCGGTCTTGGCGATCTGCGCGATGTCCACGGTGCGGGCGTTCCTCACGCCCAGGCCGATCGCGAGCTTGCCTTCGCGCAGCCGGCGAAGCGCATGGTTTGGAACCGCACTCATCGTTTTTCTCCTTGTCTCACTCGCAGCGGAATGCGACGACGTGCGTCGTCTCCGAGCGCGCCTGGCCGCAGCAGATCCAGCCGCGCTTCCTCAGGGTGAACTCCTCGCGCTGCAGCAGCACCTCGGTGTCGCCCTCGACGGTGACGAAGGTGCCGTTGGTGCTGTGGTCCTTGAGCACCCACTTGTCCTGGCGCCGCTCGATGGTGCAGTGCCGGCGCGAGGCCTTGTCGTCGTGCACCACGAGGTCGCAGCCTTCCTCGCGGCCGAGGATCACCGAGTCGGTCTCGCGCCGCCGGCTGAGCTCCTTGCCGCCGTACTCCAAGCGCAGCACCGTGGGCGCGGCGCGCGCGGTGAGCCGGTTGCCGCCGGCGACCGCAGTGGCGTCGCTCTGCTGGTTCCACATCAGCTCGCACAGCACCACCTTCTCCGCCTTGCCCTTGACCTCGATCGGGTAGAGCGTGCGCGTCCAGGCGCGAAAGAGCGGCCCGAGCGTCTCGGCGGTCTCCATGGAGGTGAGGATCTGGCCCTTCACCGCCTGCTCGACGAGGCGCGCGGCGAGGTTCACCGTGTCGCCGAAGACGTCGTTGTCGCGCTGGATGACCGGGCCGGCCTGGAAGGCGATCTTGACGCCGAGCTTGGAGGCGCCGACCGCGGGCAGGCGCTCGATCGCCGCCTGCATCTCCGCGGCCGCGGCGCCCGCGGCCTGCGCGCTCGCGAACACCGCCATGATCTCGTCGCCGATCGTCTTGATGACGCGGCCGCCGCCGGCATCGGTCGCCTTCTTCAGCGCCTCGATGCAGCGCGCGATGGCTTCCAGCGCCACCGCGTCGCCCGCCGTCTCGTAGAGCCTGGTGCTGCCGCTCACGTCGGCGAACAGCACCGTCGTCTGCCTGCCTTCCTCCACCATTCAGCGGAACGTAGCGGAGAAGCGCCTGCCGGGCAACGGATTCTTTCATACTGTACACATATACAGCCTTCGCCTATAGTGCGCCCCATGGGGGCAATGGAGGCTTTCGAGCGGCTGAACGCGCGCCAGCGCGAGGCGGCGCGCTTCGAGGGCGGCGCGCTCCTCATCCTCGCCGGCGCCGGCACCGGCAAGACCAATACGCTGGCGCACCGGGTGGCGCACCTGCTCCTGCGCGGCGTTCCGCCCCAGAAGCTCCTGCTCCTGACGTTCACGCGCCGCGCCGCGCTCGAGATGACCCGGCGCGCGCAGCGCATCGCCGGCGAGGCGCTGAAGGAAGTGCGCCTGCCCTGGTCCGGCACTTTCCACTCGATCGCGAACCGCCTCATCCGGCGCCACTGCGCGCGCGTCGGGCTGGACGAGAGCTTCAGCGTGCTCGACCGCGGCGACGCCGCGGACCTGATCGACGTCCTGCGCCACGAGCTCGGCTTTTCGAAGGCCGAGAAGCGCTTCCCGCGCAAGGACACCTGCCTCGCGATCTATTCGCACCGGGTGAACACGCAGGGCAGCCTCGAGGACACGCTCCAGGCGGTCTTTCCCTGGTGCGCCGAATGGCGCGATGAACTGAGCAGGCTCTTCAAGGCGTATGTGGAGCGCAAGCTCTCGATCCAGGCGCTCGACTACGACGACCTCCTCCTCTACTGGCACGCGATGATGGCGGATGCGGCGCTCGCGCGCGACATCGGCGAGCTCTTCGAGCACGTGCTGGTCGACGAGTACCAGGACACGAACGTGCTGCAGGCGGAGATCCTGAAAGGGCTGCGGCCCGGCGGCGCGGGCCTGACCGTGGTGGGGGACGACGCGCAGGCGATCTACTCCTTCCGCGCCGCGAGCGTCGAGAACATCCGCGGCTTCGAGGCGCAGTTCGCCGCCTCGGTGGTTGCGCTGGAGGAGAACTACCGTTCCACGCAGCCGGTCCTGGACGCGGCGAACGCGCTGATCGGCAAGAATCTCTCCTCGAAGAGAAAAAGCGGGGCCAGGCCCCGCTATGTGACCGTCGCCGACGACCAGGCGCAGGCCGAGTATGTGGTCCGCAACGTGCTCGAGGCGCGCGAGCGCGGCGTGCTGCTGCGGCGGCAGGCGGTGCTCTTCCGGAGCTCGCACCATTCCGACGTGCTCGAGCTCGAGCTCGTGCGGCGCAACATTCCCTACGTGAAGTACGGCGGCCTCAAGTTCCTCGAGGCGGCGCACGTCAAGGACCTGCTCGCGCTCCTGCGCTGGGCCGACAACCCGAAGAACCGCGTCGCCGCCTTCCGCGCGCTGCAGCTCGTGCCGGGCATCGGCCCGGCGGGCGCGGAGCGGGTGTTCACGCGCTTCGAGGCCGAGGGCTTTTCGTTCTCGAGGCTGAAGTCGGCGGCGGACCTGGATGCGCTGATGGCCTTCCTCGGCAACCCGCAGACGCCGTGGGCGGGGCAGATGCAGCGCGCGCGCGAGTGGTACGAGCCGCACCTCGAGCGGCGCTACGATGCGGCGCAGGTCCGCGCGGGCGATTTGACGCAGCTGGAAAGGATTGCTTCTCAGTTTTCCGACAGGGAGTCATTCTTGAGCGAGATGGCCCTGGATCCACCGCAGGCGACGAGCGACCTCGCCGGCGCGCCGTACCTCGACGAGGATTACCTCGTGCTCTCGACGGTGCACTCGGCGAAGGGCCAGGAATGGGAGGCGGTGCACATCCTGAACGTGAGCGACGGCAACTTTCCCTCGGAGTTCGCCACCGGGCGCGCCGACCTGGTCGAGGAGGAGCGGCGGCTCCTCTACGTCGCGATGACGCGCGCGAAGACCGACCTCCACCTCCTCTCGCCGCTCAAGTACTACGTCACGCAGCAGTCGCGCATGGGCGACCGGCACGTCTACGGCGCGAAGAGCCGCTTCATGACGCGCGAGGTGCTGGCGTGCATGGAAGAAATCGCTTTCTACGATTCAAAGGAGGCGGAGGCAAAGGAAGCAACAAAAACCCCCGTCGATGTCGCCTCCCGCCTGAGGAGCATGTGGTGAAGCTCTCTGCAAGCGGCGCGCGCTTCTCGCGCTGCCGGCGCTGGCGCTACCTCCTCTGGCGGCAATGGGACGCGGCGCGGCCGCTCGCCAACTTCCTGATGCTCAACCCGAGCACCGCCGACGAGGTGAAGCTCGACCCCTCGTGCACCCGCGCGCGCAACTACGTCGAGCGCTGGGGCTTCGGCGGCATCCTGATCACCAACCTCTTCGGCTGGCGCGCCACCGACCCG
>Ga0070741_10016129_pt1 | contig 12526 bp, 12 predicted proteins | sample Coa_R1_4_FD_66440 | JGI IMG/M metagenome (GOLD analysis project Ga0070741, IMG submission 66440) | Surface soil microbial communities from Centralia Pennsylvania, which are recovering from an underground coalmine fire - Coalmine... | ecosystem: Environmental > Terrestrial > Soil > Unclassified ...
GTACCGGGCTGCCCGCCGCGGCCGGAAGCGGTGCTCGACGGGCTCATGGCGCTGCAGCGGAAGATCCAGGGGCAGAAGCAGCTCCTCGGCGCGCAGCCCGACGCGCCGCCCGACGGCGCATAGCGTCCCGCGTTCTCGGATCGCGGCGCGCACGTCTCGAACCGTGTGCCGGGCGACGGGCAGCTCTACGCGGTGGAGCGCTGACCGCACCGCCGCCGGTCTCGCCGGAGGTTGCGGGGAGGCCGGCCGGACGATAATCGAGACGGATGCCCGAGCGTCTCCTCCTCCGCTGCCGGGACGTCCCGGACCTCCGGAAGCTCGACGTGTACCGCGCGAACGGCGGCTACACCGCGACGCGGAAGGCGCTCACCGAGCACACGCCGGAGCAGCTCGTCGACATGGTGAAGGCGTCGAACCTCCGCGGCCGGGGCGGCGCCGGCTTCCCGACCGGCCTCAAGTGGAGCTTCCTCCCGAAGCAGAGCGAGAAGCCCGTCTACCTCGCCGTCAACGCCGACGAGAGCGAGCCGGGCACGTTCAAGGACCGCGAGATCATCGAGGACGATCCGCACCAGCTCCTGGAAGGCATCATCATCACGGCCTTCGCGATCCGCTGCCACACGGCCTACATCTACATCCGCGGCGAGTTCGCGCTCGGCGTCGAGCGCCTGGAAGCGGCGATCGCCGAGGCCCGCGCGGCAGGCCTGATCGGGAAGAACGTGCTCGGGACGGGGTTCGACCTCGACGTCTGGGTGCATCGCGGCGCCGGGGCGTACATCTGCGGCGAGGAGACCGGGCTCATCGAATCGCTCGAGGGAAAGCGCGCCTATCCGCGCATCAAGCCGCCGTTCCCGGCGACGCACGGGCTCTTCGGCTGCCCGACGATCGTCAACAACGTCGAGACGCTCGCGTGCGTCCCGCACATCGTCCTCCGCGGCGCCGACTGGTTCCGCGCGATCGGGCCCGAGAAGAGCCCGGGGCCGAAGCTCTTCTGCGTCTCCGGCCACGTCGTGCGCCCGGGGACGTACGAGCTGCCGATGGGTACGCCGCTTCGCGAGATCATCTACACGCACGCGGGCGGCATCCCGAACGGCCGGCAGCTGAAGGGCGTCATCCCGGGCGGCGCGTCGATGCCGATCTTCACGCCCGAGGAGATCGACGTGCCGATGGACATGGACTCGGTGCAGAAGGCCGGATCCTTCCTCGGCTCGGCGGGTATCATGGTGATGGACGACAGCGTCTGCATGGTGTGGACGCTCCTCATCCTCTCGCGCTTCTTCCACCACGAGTCCTGCGGCCAGTGTACGCCGTGCCGCGAGGGCACCGGCTGGCTCCATCGCACGCTCGAGAAGCTCGAGCACGGTGGCGCCGCGCCGCGGGACGTCGATCTCCTGCTGAACGTCTCGAACAACATGATGGGCACGACGGTCTGCGCGCTCTCCGACGCCGCTGCGATGCCCGTTCGCGCCATCGTCACCAAGTACCGCGCCGAGTTCGAGCAGCACGCCGCCGTCGGGCACTGCCCGCTCCGGACGCCGGCCGCGGAGCATCGCGCCCATGCCCACGCTTGAGATCGACGGCCGCAAGGTCGAGGTTCCGGACGGCCTGACCGTCATCCAGGCGGCGGACCGCCTCGGCATCGAGATCCCGCACTACTGCTGGCATCCCGGCCTCACGATCGCCGGGAACTGCCGCATGTGTCTCGTCGAGATCGAGAAGATGCCGAAGCTCCAGATCGCCTGCAACACGCGCGTGACGGAGGGCATGGTCGTCCACACGACCAGCGAGAAGACGAAGACCGCGCAGCGCGCGGTCCTGGAATTCCTGCTCCTGAACCACCCGATCGACTGTCCGGTCTGTGACCAGGCGGGCGAGTGCAAGCTGCAGGAATACTACATGGACTACGACCGGCAGCAGAGCCGCGTCCGCCTGCCGGAGAAGGTCCGGAAGAAGAAGGCGATCCCGATCGGGCCGCTCGTCATGCTCGACCAGGAGCGCTGTGTCCTCTGCGCCCGGTGTACCCGCTTCCTCGACGAGATCACGCACACGAGCGAGCTCGCGATCTACGAGCGCGGCGACCATTGCGAGATCGACCTCGCCCCCGGCAAGGTGCTCGACAACCCGTACTCGGGGAACGTCGTCGACATCTGCCCCGTCGGGGCGCTCACCAGCCGCGATTTCCGCTTCCGCGCGCGCGTCTGGTACCTCGAGCGCGCGGAGTCCGTCTGCGGCGCGTGCGCGAACGGCTGCAACATCGAGATCTACCATCGCGAGGGCCGCATCTACCGCTTCCAGCCGCGCGAGAACCAGGCGGTGAACGGCTACTGGATGTGCGACGCCGGCCGCCTCTCGTATCGCGACCTGCAGGGCGAAGGCCGGCTCGTGCGCCCGCTCGTGCGCGGCGAGGACGCGTTCCTCGAGTCGACCTGGGGGAGCGCCGTCGGCGCCGCCGCAGGCCGGCTGTCCGACGTCGCGAGGACGCACGGCCCGGGATCCGTCGGCATCGTCGTGTCGGCGCGAACGCCGAACGAGGAAGTGCATCTGCTCCGCCGCCTCGCGGCGGCGCTCGGCGCCCGCCTCGCGGGCGTCTCGTGGTCGCCGCCCGACGCGATCGCCGACGACTTCCTGATCAAGGCCGACAAGAACCCGAACACGCAGGGGCTCGTTCTCCAGGGCGTCCCGCTCGACGGCGAGGTCGACGCGCTGATCGCCGACGCCGCGGCCGGGCGCCTCCAGGCGCTCGTCCTCCACCGGACCGACCTGACGGCGTGGCGCGATGCGGCGGCCGCGCGCGCGGCGCTGGAGCGCGTCCCGTGCCTCGTCGTCCTCGACACGGACCGGCGAGAGACCGCGGAGTACGCCGACGTCGTGCTTCCGCTTGGCACGTACGCCGAGACCGACGGCACGTTCACGAACCACGCGGGCCGCGTGCAGCGCTTCACCGCCGCCGTGCCGCCGCCCGGCGAGGCGCGCTGGGGCTGGCTCGTCGTCGGGGAGCTGCTCGGCCGCGTGACCGGCGAGCCCGCGCGGCGGAGCGCGGCGGCGGTGTTCGACGCCCTCGCCGCGGACGCGCCGGGGTTCCGCGGGCTCGCGTGGGACGGCCTCGGCCATCACGGCGTCGCCGCGGGCGCGACGGCCGCCGCGGGCTAGCGCAGCAGCAGGAACACCAGCACGCCGACCGCGATCCGGTACCACCCGAAGACGCGGAAGTCGTGCGACCGGACGAAGACGAGGAACGTCCGGATGACGAGGAGCGCCGACACGAATGCGACCACGAAGCCGACGGCGAGTGGTGCCACGTCGGCGCGCCCCAGCGTTCCGAACGCCTTCGCGAGGCTGAAGAGGCTCGCCGCGGACACGGTCGGGAGCGCCAGGTAGAACGAGAACTGCGTCGCCACCGGACGGCTCATGCCGGCGAGCATGCCGCCGATGATCGTGGCCCCCGCACGCGATACGCCGGGCACGAGTGACGTCACCTGTGCGACGCCGACGGCCGCGGCCTGGCCCCAGCTCGTCCGCTCGATCCGGTCGACGCCGTCGCGCGGGCGGCTCCACTCGACGAGCAGGATGACGATTCCGCCGGCGATCAGCGCCGTCGCGACGGCCGTCGGATTGAAGAGGACGGCCTCGATCTTCTTGTGGACGAGGAAGCCGATCGCGGCCGCGGGAAGGAACGCGAGCAGCACCTTCGCGACCAGGTCCCGCGCGCGCGCGTCGCGCGGGACGCGGCGCGCGAGGTCGAGCAGCTCGGGCCCGTACTGCCAGAACACGGCGAGGATCGCGCCCATCTGGATGAAGATCTCCATCGTGACGCGCTGGGGCTCCGGATAGTCGAGGTAGGCGCCGGTCAGGATGAGATGCCCGGTCGACGAGACGGGCAGGAACTCCGTCACGCCCTCCACGACCCCCATCACCGCCGCCTTCGCGAGGAGCAGCACCCACGCCTTTCGTATGCGAACGCGGGTCGACTTACAAACGCGCGCGGAGCAGCGCGGGATAGCGGCTCGCGAGCCACTGGGTCCACCAGAGCGCGAGACCGGCGAAGCGGCCCCAGCGGGCCGCGCGCCGCGCGACGGCCTCCGGCGTCGACGCGCCGGATGCGGCGCGCATCCAGCGGAGCGTCGCGCGGTCGACGACGGGGACGTCGGTCCGCCCGAGCATCGCGGCGACGTAGCCGGCGGTCGCCGGTCCGACGCCGGCGATCGTGCGGAGCTCGCGAACGACGGTGTCCCGCGGCAGGGTCGACACGGCGGCGGCGAGCGCGTCGAGGTCGCGCGTGCCCGCCTCGACGTCGCGCGCGAGCGCCGCGACGTGCCGGGCTCGGTAGCCGAGGCCGGTCCGGAGCCGCAGCTCGTCGGCGTCGATCCGCGCGAGCGCCGCCGCCGACGGGAACGCGCGGAGCGTCCGGTCGACGGGGCAGGGCGGGCCGAGCGCGCCGAGCCGGGCGATGGTCGCGACCGCGCCGGCCCACGTCGTGTTCGTCCACGCGATCGCCTTCACGAGGTCCTCGAAGAGCGTCGTCCCGTGAAGGATGCGACCGGCGCCGAGCCGTGCGAGCGGGCGGAGCGACGGGGACGACCGGCAGAGCCGACGGAAGTCGCGCAGGTCGTGGTCGAGGCGGAGGGCCGTCCGGACGCGCGCCGCGAGCGGGGCGAGCACCTCGGCCTCGTCGGCATCGTGGCCGGTCGCGCGGAGGACGACGCCGCGCGGCGGCGCGGGGCGGATCTCGAGCCGGTAGACGCGCCGGGGCCCGAGCGCCTCGGCGCGAACGAGGACCGGCCGGCGGCCGTCGCGCCAGCGGCACGGGGCGAGCTCGAAGTATCCATGCGACAGGACCGTTGCCCGGAGATCGAACCGATCCGGCGCGTGGAGGACGATCTCGGCGGTCGCGCGCGGCACGCCGGCGCGACATATCCTGCCGTCGCCGGCCGGGAAACGGCGAGCCGCGGGCGGACGGCGCCTGCCCGGGCGGATGCGCTCCCGGCGCCGTCGATTCCGGAATCGCGTTGACTCCGTGCTGCGGCGCCGCCCATAATGGCCGACCGTCCCATGCGGCCGACGCGCGAACAGCATCTCGGCGCCCTCGCGGGCCACCGGAACCGGACGGAGCGCTTCGTCGCGGGGACGCTGTCGCCCGACGAGTGGCGGCCGATCCGGCTGTCGTACGGGCTCTACTACCAGCTCGACCACACGAGCCACATGCAGCGGATCAAGGTGCCCGGCGGGCTCCTGACCGCGGCGCAGATGGACCGGCTCGCGGAGATCGCGGACTGTTACGGGCGCGGCATCTCCCACGTCACGACCCGGCAGGACGTTCAGATCCACTGGGTCCCGCTCGACGGCATCATCGACATCTACGAGCGGCTGCTCGAGGTCGGCATCACGACGCGGGGCGCGTGCTCCGACAGCGTCCGGAACGTCACGGCGTGCCCGTACGCCGGGACGGCGCCCGACGAGCCGTTCGACGTGACGCCGTATTGCCTCGCGGTCCACGAGTACTTCCTCTTCAATCCGCTGAACCTGACGCTGCCGCGCAAATTCAAGATCGCGCTCGAGGGCTGCGCGCACGACTGCGCGCAAGCGCCGGTGAACGACATCGGCCTCTACGCGAAGATGCGGGGCGACACGCCCGGGTTCTCGGTCCACGCGGGCGGCGGACTCGGCGCGCAACCGTTCCTCGCCAAGCCGATCGCGGACTTCATTCCCGCCCGCGACCTCCTGATCTGGTGTGAGGCCGTCGTCCGGGTGCAGCACCGGCACGGCGAGCGGAAGAACCGCCACAAGGCGCGGATGAAGTACGTCGTCCAGAAGATGGGGCTCGAGCGCTTCAAGGCGATGGTCGAGGCCGAGGTCGCGCGCGTCGACGCCGAGCGCGGCGGCGAGCTTCGCGCCGAGGTCGACGAGGCGCTCGCCGCGTACCGGGCGCCGGCGCTGCCGAAGCCTGCCTCGCCTGCGGCGCCCGCGCTTCCGGGATTCGACCACTGGGCGCGCACGAACACGCGGCCGCAGCGACAGGCGAGCTACCGTGCCGCCGTGGTGAAGCTGCCGATCGGCGACGTCACGACGGATCAGATGCGGGGCCTCGCGCTGCTCGCCCGGACGCACGGCGACGGCACGCTCCGGACGACGAACGATCAGAACGTCGTCCTCCAGTCCGTTCCCGAGTCCGCGCTGCCCGCGCTCCACGCCGGCCTCGTCGAGCTCGAGCTCGCAGACGTCGATGCCGGCTCGATCGACGACGTCGTCTCGTGTCCCGGGATGGACTATTGCTCGCTGGCGATCACGCGCTCGATGGGCATGGCGGAACGCCTTCGCGCGCATCTCGACGCGGACCCCGACACCGCGAACGGCTTCGCCGAGCGGCTCGGCCCGTTCGGGATCAAGATCAGCGGGTGCCCGAACTCCTGCGGGCAGCACCACGTCGGCGACATCGGCCTCACCGGCCACACCGTGAAGGGCGCCGACGGCCGCGACCGGCCGTTCTACTCGGTGCTCGTCGGCGGCTCGGTGGGCGAGGGGCGGGCGCGGATCGGGAAGCGGCTCGGCCGCTTCACGGAGGAGGATGCGCCAGCCGTGATCGCCGCCGTCGCGCGCCTGTACGAGCGCGAGCGGCAGCCAGGCGAGGCGTTCGCCGCGTTCGTCGATCGGATGGGCACGCCGCGCCTGCAGGAAGCGGCCCGCGCCGCCGCGCCGGGCGCGTGACCGACGATCCCGACAACCCGTCCCCGCCGCCCGAGCCGTCCAACTACTACCGCGGCACGATCACCCGCGTGTACTACGGCAGCGAGAGCGGCACGCTCCGCAGCGAAACCTCCGGCCGGGAGTACCGCTTCAAGTTCCCCTTCGTCGACATCATCGGCCCCATCCCCCGCATCGACGGCCTCCGCGAAGGCATGCGCGTCGGCTTCGACGTGGGCTGGACCTCCCGCGGCCTCCGCGTCACGAAGATCCGATACTAGGTAGCGCGAGCCGAGACTCCGTCTCGGCTCGCGGGAGCGGCGCGAGCGTGAGGCGTCTCGTTCCCGCCCGGCCGCCGTGCCGCGGCCGGCGAAGCCGGCGCGGCAGGACGGGCACGCGTGCGCACCGCGACCGCAGGCTCGCGTCGCGGGTCGATCGTCGCGTCGCCGCACCCGGCTCCGAGGACCAGCGACGGCGCAGAGTCCTGCGCCAGGCTCCGAGTTCCGCCGGGTCGCAACGCGAGCGAAGCGAGCGACTGACCCGTCCGCCCGCCGCGGATGCCACCGGCGACGAGTCGCGGGCGGGGGGCGCCGGCGGAGCGCCTGTCGCGCCGACGCGGCACCCGGCCTTCCCACGTACCGCCGCGGTCGGCGCGGCTCGAAGCGGAGCCGGCGCCCCCCGCCCGCGGACCGCCCCCGACTACAACGGCAGCGACGTCCGGAACAGGATCAGCCGCCCGAGGAGCTCCCCCACCATGACCGCGAGGATCGCAATGTAGAAGAGCCCCGTCGCCGCCATGGTCTGCGGAATCCGGAGCGTCCGATCGATCATGAACCCGAGCGCGAGCGCGGCGACCGGGCCGAAGACGACGCGGGCCAGCAGCAGCAACGCATGGTCGTTCCACAGCGACGCGACCGCGCTGGCACCCGGCCCCGTCGCCATGACGACGATCGTCGCCGCCATGACGGCCACGTGGGCGACCAGCACGCCGACGAAGTAGTGGAACATCCGCCGGAGCGGGACGATCGAGAGCCCGAGGTCGATCAGGTACCAGTGGCCGAGCAGCATGCCGGTCGCGACGGCGCCGAGGGTCAGCGCGCCGGTGAGGAACGACAGCGGATAGAGGATCGTCACGGGAGACAGCGCGGGGCCGAGGCGGTGCGTCGCGGCGCTCGCGACCAGTGCGCCGACGCCGACGAACAGCGCCGTCGCGAACGTGCGGGCGCGGCGCGGTCCGCTGTCGCTCCAGAGTGCGGCCGTGTACGCCGCCGTCGCGAGCACGAACGCAGCCCAGCAGGCGATCTCGACGAGGCGCGCCGGCGGTGCGCCCCCGGCGCGGGCGATCAACGTCGCCTTGCCGGCGACGAAGAGCAGGGCGCAGGCGAGGAAGACCGCGGCGCTCGACTTGTAGAACCCGCGCTCAAGGACCGCGAAGGGCGGAACGGCGAGCGCGGCGAGCCCGCCGACGGCCAGCTGGCCGAAGACGAGGAGAAAGCAGTCGCTGAACTCCGACACGGCCTCCGTAGTAGAGGACCGGGTCCGGAGCGGCAAGCGTCAGTCGACGACGATTTCCGCGCGCCGGTTCTTCGCGCGACCCTCCGCGGTCTTGTTGTCGGCGATCGGGTGGGACTTTCCGAGGCCCTCGGTCCGGATGCGGGCGGCGTCGATGCCCTCGTGGACGAGCAGATCGCGGACCGCGTTCGCGCGACGGAGCGACAGCTTCTGGTTGTACGCGTCGGAGCCGATCGAGTCGGTGTGTCCCTCGACGACGACCTTCGTGTCCGGGTTGTCCTTCAGCGTCTTCACCGCGGAGGCGACGATCTCGCGGCCCTCGGGCTTCACGGTGGCCTTGTTGAAGTCGAAGTTCGTGGCGCCGAGCGTCGCGAGCGTCGTGCCCTTGGCGGGCGGCGGCGGGGCCGGCGCAGCCTGTGCGGGCGCAGGCGGAGGAGGGGGCGGGGCCTTGATCGGGTCGCAGACGGCGTGACCGAGCACCGCGCCGATGAGCGCGCCGGCGACGAGCCCGCCGCCGATGCCGGCGCCGCGCTCCTCGTTCGAGGCGTGGTTCTGCGCGTTGTTCACCGCGACGCCGCCGACCGTGCCGCCGCCGGCGCCGCCGATCACGGCCCCGGCGAGGGCGCACTCACCCCAGGTCCGGTCGCGAAACGTCGAGCAGCCGCTCGCGGCGAACGAGGCGACGATCGCGAGCACCGCCGCGGTCTTCGTGTGACGCATGCGTCTCCCCCTGGCGCGTGACGCGCGGAAAAAAGACTGGCTGCGGGTAACGGAAATATAAAAACTAGTCAACGGTCGTGGGGAGGCCGGAGCGGGGAGGCGGGCGGGACGGAGGAGGGGCGGCCGCACGCGCGGCCGCCCCGCGGATCGGGATGCCTCAGTCGGCGACGATCTCGGCGCGCCGGTTCTGCGCGCGGCCCTCGGCCGTCGCGTTGCTGGCGACCGGGCGCGACTTGCCGAAGCCCTCGGTGCGGATCCGGCTCGCGCTGACGCCCTGTCGCTCGAGGTAGTCGGCGACGGCGCGGGCCCGGCGCTCGGAGAGCTTCTGGTTGTACGAGTCCGAGCCGACCGAATCGGTGTGCCCTTCGACGACGACGTGCAGACTCGGATTGTCGCGCATCACCTGGACCGCGTGGTCGAGGATGTCACGACCTTCCGGCTTCACGGCGGCCTTGTTGAAGTCGAAGTTCGTCGACCCGACCGTCGCGATCTTCGTGCCCTTCGCCGGCGGCGGGGGCGGCGGCGGAGGCGCGGCCTGCGCGACCGGCGGCGGAGGCGGCGCTTCCTTCCACGGATCGCAGATCAGATGACCGAGAAGCGCGCCGGTGAGCGCGCCGACGAGCGTGCCGGTGCCGACACCCGCGACGATGTCACGCTTCGTGACGGGAGACTTCTCGGCTTCGTCGACGCCGAGCCCTCCGCCGACGCCTCCGAGGGCTCCGCCGAGGAACGCTCCACCGAGAGCGCACGGTCCCCACTGGCGATCCCGGAATTGTGAGCAGCCCGTCACCGCCCAGACCATCGCCAGGCTCAGGGCTGTCGTTTTCAACACGCGCATCGCGACCCTCCTTTTGGAAAACAAACTGGCTGGCAAACGTTGGGCCAGATAGCGTGCGCTCCGGGGGGTGTCAATCACGGGTGGGGCCCCGCCGCACCTTGACAGTCGTCGCGGGTGTCCCTCTAATCCTCGCCGAAGGAGGTTCCGATGCGGTTGAAACCAGTGGTTTCAGTCCTCGGTCTAACCGCCCTGGCGGCCTGTCAGGGGGGAGACGTCGAGGAGCTCAAGAAGGGGCAGAAGGACATCCTCGCCAAGCTCGACGCGCTGGACAAATCCGTACAGCAGGTGCGCGCCGGGGCGGCGCAGCCCGCCCGCCAGGCCGCCGATCCGAACAAGGTCTACAACATCCCGATCGGGGATACCCCCGTGCGGGGACCCCGGACGGCGAAGGCGACGATCGTCGAGTTCTCCGACTTTCAATGACCCTTCTGCGCGCAGTCGACCAGTCTGGTCGACCAGGTGCTGCAGGCGTACCCGAGCGACGTCAATTTCGTCTACAAGCAGTTTCCGCTCCCGGCCACCATGCACCCGAACGCGATGAACGCCTCGAAGGCCGCCGTCGCCGCGGGGAAGCAGGGGAAGTTCTGGGAGATGCACGACATCATGTTCAAGAACAACCGCGAGCTCACGTACGACAAGCTGAAGGAGTACGCGGGACAGATCGGCCTCGACGTCGCGCGCTGGGAGAAGGATTTCGCCTCGCCCGAGGTGCAGGCGCAGATCGACAAGGAGATGGCCGAGGGCCGCGCGGCGGACGTGCAGGGCACCCCGACCTTCTTCGTGAACGGCAAGCGCCTCGGCAATCGCTCCCTCGACGGCTTCAAGCAGATGATCGACGAGGCGAAGGCGAAGGGCTGACGCCCGAAGCCTAGACCCTCGCGGCCGCACGCCGCGAAGGATTGCCGGCGCATGGGTCCCTTGGTATCCGGGGCCCATGCGCCGGGCGCTCGTCGTGTGCCTTGTCATGCTCGCGGGATGCGCGAGCGCGCCCTACACGCATCGCTCGCAGCTGATCCTCGTCTCGCCGCAGGAGGAGACGAAGCTCGGCGCGCAGGCGTACCAGGAAGTGCTTGCGAAGAGCCGCGTCGACGGGCGCGCGGTCGTCGTCGGGCCGGTGGAGGAGATCGGCCGGCGGATCGCGGCGGTCGCGAACCAGCCGCAGTACAAGTGGCAGTTCACCGTCATCGACGATCCGAAGACGGAGAACGCGTTCTGCCTGCCCGGGGGGAAGGTCGCCGTCTACACCGGGATCTTTCCGGTCGCGCGCGACTCGAACGGGCTCGCCGTCGTCATGGGACACGAGATCGCGCACGCGCTCGCGCGGCACGGTGCGGAGCGGATGAGCCAGGGGCTCGCGGCGCAGGCCGGTGGCTCGCTCCTCGGTGCCGTCCTCGGCACGGGCCCCGGCACGAACGCGATCCTCGCAGCGTACGGGCTCGGCGCGCAGGTCGGCGTGCTGCTGCCGTACGGGCGGACGCAGGAATCGGAAGCCGATCACATCGGCCTTCTGCTCATGGCGCGCGCGGGCTACGATCCGCGTGGCGCGCTCGCGTTCTGGAAACGGATGGAGGAAGCGGCGAAGGGGCGGCAGCCGCCGGAGTTCCTGTCGACGCATCCGAGCCACGGCACGCGCGAGCAGCAGATCGCCGCGTGGATGTCCGAGGCTTTGCCGTACTACGAGAGCGCGGCGCACGCGCCGGTCGAAGCGTTGCCCGGCGTTGCGAGTGCTTCACGCTGACGTCGCGATCCGAAGCGCAACGTTGTCGGGACATTACCGGAAAGTTGCGGCGACGTGCACTTTTCGCTTGCAAATGATTTCGCACCGGAGTATCTCCCGTCCCCTCTCGCTGCAACAACGATTGCTTTCTTACATCGATGGAACGGGTGGTCGATGCGGCCGCTTTCCCCGGCACGGGGAGGTGGCACGGGTGGAGTGGTGTCGGGGAAGGCGGCCGCGACTGCGACGGCGCGCAGGAGACAGGTGAATTGGCAGTTCTCCAGACCTGTGGACAACGCGCTTCGCGGTGGGATCTTCGTGCGCCCGATCAGGGATCGGGTCGAAGAGGGGTCGGTGGATGGTCGACACCATCTGGCTCGAGGCGCAACGGCGTCTGCGGGCGGAGCTCTCCGAAAAGGATTTCGAAGCCTGGGTCGCGCCGCTGCGCGCGACGGAGTGGGCGGACGGCCTCCTCACCATCGAGGTGCCGAGCGCCTTCTCTCGTGACTGGCTCCGGCGCCACTTCGCGGCGCGTCTCGAGGAAGCGATCGGCGCCGCGGCGGGCCGCTCGGCATCGATCCTGCTAGTGGTCAACCGGGCGCTCGACGCGCCCGTGCCGATCGAGCCGATCCGTCCGCGCCCGCTTCCGGCCCGTGCCGCACACGTCGTGCGGACGAACGGCGCCCCCGCGCGGTACACGTTCGACAACTTCGTCGTCGGCGCGAGCAACCAGGTCGCGTTCGGCGCAGCGCAGGCGGTGGTGTCGCAGCCCGGCGCGCGCTTCAACCCGCTCTTCATCCACGGCGGGTGCGGGCTCGGCAAGACGCATCTGCTCAGCGCCGTCGCCCACGCCACGGGCGCGCGCTCCGCGACCGTCGCCTTCGTGTCGGCCGAGAACTTCGTGAACGAGATGATCGCGGCGCTCAAGAGCGACCGCATGTCCCAGTTCCGGCAGCGCTTCCGCCGGATCGAGACGCTGATCGTCGACGACGTGCAGTTCCTCGGCGGCAAGCGGCGCTCGCAGGAAGAGTTCATCCATACCTTCAACGCCCTCCACGACGGCC
>Ga0070741_10016130_pt1 | contig 12525 bp, 8 predicted proteins | sample Coa_R1_4_FD_66440 | JGI IMG/M metagenome (GOLD analysis project Ga0070741, IMG submission 66440) | Surface soil microbial communities from Centralia Pennsylvania, which are recovering from an underground coalmine fire - Coalmine... | ecosystem: Environmental > Terrestrial > Soil > Unclassified ...
TGTTCATCCGGGTTTCCTCCTGGTCTGGTTGGCCTCGCAACCACCAGAGTCCCCAGGTGGGCCCGGATGAACAACTTCAATTCGCGTCAGCGAATGTGAATGACGTCGTGAGACTTCACATCTAGCGGCTTTGCGCTTCGGCGCTTCAGCTCTTCATGGGCGGGCGGTAGCGGGCCATGATCTCGACCAGCTTGTCGAGCGGGAGCGCAGGGGCGAAGTTGCCGTTCTGGCCGGTCATGTCGTCGGCGGCGCAGAGCGCGTTGATGATCGCCTCCTCGGTCGCCTCGATCACCGCCTCGTAGAGCGGGCCGGTGGCGCGGTCGAGCAGGATGTCGAGCTTGTGCGTCAGCCCCTGCGTCACGCGCGGCACGCGGTTGGCCGTCGAGAACGCCAGGATGATCTCGCCCGAGCCGTGCGCCGCGTAGGAGCCGACGCGGCCGATGCCGAGCGCCGAGCGCTTGCACACGCGCCCGAGCTGCGACGACAGGAGCGGCGCGTCGGTGGCGATCAGCACGATGATCGAGCCGTAGTTGGACACGCGGCGCGCCACGTCCTGGAACGTCGGCACCAGCACCTCGCCGACGGGGACGCCGTCGAGCCGCAGGTTCGGCATCATGCCGAAGTTGGTCAGCACCAAAACGCCCAGCGTGTAGACGCCGTGGTCTGCGGCAATTTGCCGCGACGACGTGCCGATGCCGGCCTTGAAGTCGCACGTGATCATTCCCGTGCCCGCGCCGACCGAGCCTTCGGGCACCACGCCGCCGGCCGCGCCTTCGATCGCTTTATAGACGTGCTCCGAGCGGATGTGCCGCCCGACGGCGTCGTTCAAATACGAATCGTCGCACTCCCCCACCACCGGCAGGATCACGTCCTCGTCGGAGCCGATGCCGGGATGCTTCTTGGTCATCCACTTGACGGCCGCGTCGGAGACCTTGCCGACCGACATGGTGTTGCACAACAGAATCGGCGTTTCGATCAAACCCCATTCGGAGACTTGCGTGAGCCCGGCCATCTCGCCGGCGCCGTTCAATACGAACGTTCCGCCGATCAAACGCTCTTTATAGATGTCGTCGTGCGGCAGGACGCAGGTGACGCCGGTGCGCACCGGGCCCTTGCCGCGCTCGAGCTTGCCTTCGCCGATGACCAGCGTGGTGTGCCCGACCTTGACGCCCGCCACGTCGGTGATGGCGTTGAACGCGCCGGTCGGGTAGTGCCCGACGGAGAGCCCCAGCTCGCGCAACCGTTTGCGGCTCAGGTGGCGGCCTCGCGGATCATCGGTTTGTCCTCGCGGCGCTTCTCGCGCAAACGCTTGAGCCCGCCGGCGAGGATCTCGGCGATCAGCGTTCGATATTCGATTCCCGCCGCTTTGGATATCAAAACCAGGTCGGAGTAATCGGGCGTCAATCCGGGGAGCGGATTGACCTCGAGCACGTAGACCTGCCCGCTCGCGTTCATGCGCAGGTCGATGCGCGCCACGTCGCGGCAGTCGAGCGCGATGAAGGTCTCGCGCGCCGCGCGCTCGACGGCGCGCAGCTCGGCCGGCGCCAATTTCGCCGGGCACTCGTAATAGACGTGCTTCTCCCACTCCTGCTTGATCTCGTAATCGTAAACCGGCCGCAGCTTTGAAACGTCTTTGAAGCAGATCTCCATCGGCGGCAAAACGCGCGGGCGTTTGTCGCCCAGGAGCCCGACGGTGAACTCGCGGCCGGAGATGTACTCCTCGACCAGCGCCGGCTGGCGATAGCGATCGATCAGCTCGCGCACCGCCGCCCTGAGCGCCGGCTCGTCGTCGACCACGCCGGTGGCGGCGATGCCCTTGGACGAGCCCTCGGCGTTGGGCTTTACGATCAGCGGGAACTTCAAAGCGGCGTTGAGCTTCTCGCGCCCGGTCTCCATCACCTGAAACTCGGGCGTGACGATCGAGTGCTGCTTGAGGATTCGCTTGGCCAGCGCCTTGTCGAGCGCCAGCGCCAGCGTCGCCGAATCGGAGCCGGTATAGGGAATGCCCACCAATTCGCAAAGCGCCGGCACCTGCGCCTCGCGGTTTCGCCCCGATAATCCCTCGGCGATATTGAACACCAGGTCGACCTTGGCCTCGGCCAGCCGCTGCGGCAATTCGCTGTTGGCCTCGAGCTTGACCACGTCGTAACCGAGCGATTCGACCGCCTGCGTGATGGCGTCGATGGTCTCCGGCGGATCGTACTCCGCCTCCGCGTCATTGCCGCCTTTTGAATCGACGCGTTTCATATTGTAGGTAAAGCCGACGCGCAGCTTCTCCGGTTTGCGCTTCTTGCCGTCCGACGCCGGGCTCTGCGGCGTTTGCAATCCCCAGCGCACCGCCGCCGACTTCACCACCTGCGCGATGGTCTGATCGTAGGAGAGGCCCTCGCGCCGCGCTGCCGCGAACAGCGACGCGCCCGGCTCCAGCGACGGCAGCGAGTTGACCTCGAGGAAATAGATGCGCCCGTCTTCGGCCAATCGGAAATCGATCCGCCCGACGTCGCGCATGCCGAGCGCGCGCACCACCACCCGCGAGATCGCCTTGATGCGCGCCAGCACGTCGCGCGGCAATTCGGCCGGGCAGCGCACGTTCACGCGGCCGGCTTCGGTGTTCTTCAATCGATAATCGTAAATGTTGTATTTCGAGCGCGCGCCGGCGTCGATGACGTATTCCACCGGCGCCATCACGCCCTCGTCGCCCATTCCCTCGATGAACGGAACGGTGATATCGACGCCGGGAATGAACTCCTCGACGATCACGCCGGCGGGATAGGCTTTGACCAGCTTCTCGACGAGCGCGCGCACCGATTTGGCGTCGCGCGCCACCGAATCGTCGCCGATTCCTTTCGACGAGCCCTCGTAATTCGGTTTGACGATCGCCGGCACCGGAACGCCGAGCGAGCCGTCCTGTTTATCGAGCAGCGGCAAATCGCGCGCGGTAATCAATCGCGCGCGCGGAGTATCCACGCCGTTCGACGTCAATATCAGCTTGGTGAGCCATTTATCGAGGGTGACGGTGAGGACGTACGCGTCGGAGCCGGTATATGGATAATTCAGCTCTTCGAATAACGCCGGATAAAACGCCTCGCGCGCGCGGCCGCGCCGGCCTTCGGCGGTATTGAATATCAAATCGGGCGCGAATGCTTCGATGCGCGCCGCCAAATGCGACGCCGGCCCCGATACTTCGATCTTTTCAACCTCGTGTCCCGAGGCGGTCAATGCCTGCGCGATGGCATTCACCGTCTCGGCGGTATCGAATTCCGCTTCTTCCTCGGCGTCGGTGAGCTTGAGGTTGTGCGTGAACGCGATCTTCATGCTGGAGGTTCGGTACCACGTTGTATGCGATTGGTTCAACCCAATTTAATTATTGCCCGTCTCATTGGTTTTGATATAGGTGGTGCATGCCCAGACCGCGCAAAAACGATCCCACGCCCATCGTGAAACCGATATTGCTCGACTTCGCGCGCGAGATCGCCAGCGCCGTCGAGCGCATCACGCTCGATCGCGTTCGCTCGGTGCTGGACGGCGCGGGCACGCACGGGCGCGGCCATGGCGCGGCGCGCGTCGGACGTCCGCGCGGCAAACGGGCGCAATTGAATTGCTACTATCCGGGTTGCAAAAACGTCGCGGCGCCGCGATTCGGAATGTTCTGCTCGGCGCTTCACAAAGACATTCCGGCAGCCGAGAAAGAGAAATACCGCAAGGCGCATTCGGCCGGCGCGCCCGCCGCCAAAGCCGCCAAGCGCACCCGCCGCAGCAAAAAGAAGTAACCTCCTCCCGAATAATGGAAGTGCGTCCCAGGCTGGTGCCGGGCTCGGTCTTCAAAACCGATGGGGCGGCGTTCACGCGTCGTTCGGCGGGTTCGATTCCCGTGCGCTTCCGCCAATCGCTACATGCAGGTCGGCGCGTCGCAGCCGAAGGCGTAGATGTGCAGGTGCGGCACGTCGCCGGGGGCGAGGTTCCGCAGCTTGTCGGAGGACGACATCGATTTGCCGGCGATCACCGCGCTGAGCGTGAACGGGCCGGTGGTATCGGGCGTCTGTAGGGTCGCGCTGCCGGAGTCCATCGCCGCCGGGCACGCGACCATGGTGGTCGCCGATTGATTGGCGGCGTTCTTGGTGGTGAACACCAGCGTCGAGGCCATCAGCGACGGGTCGTCGCAGTTGATGGCGAAGCCGTTGTTGGTGCCGTTCATCAAGTTGGCGGTGATCAGGTCCCACGCCACCGACAGCGACGCGGCCGCCGGGAGATCGGCCGCCCCCGACGAGAGATCGGGGTTGGGCGGCCCGCCGTCCGATTGTGACGGCGCGCTGGCGCCGCAGCCGGCGGCCAGCAGCATGAGGACGATGGTTGTGCGCATCGAACGACGATAACACGCCGCGCGCGTGCGCAGCGCAACATCGGCGCCGTCCTGTTTTTGATCGCTGGCGATTGCAATAGCCGGCGAGTCGATCGATAAACGCGCGCCGCGGACGCCCATCTAATGATAAGTCGTTGACCGCTGGTCGCGGCGCGCGCGGCACGTGCCTTGCTCAGTTCGCGCGCGTTTCAATCCCCCTTTTCAAGGAGAGCTCTCGCATGTCGCCACGCGCCCTGACGTTCATCGCCCTCTGTACCGTCTTCACCGCCGCCGGCTGCGGCGCCGCGCCCGACGCGCAGACCGAAGACGCCCTCAAGAAGAAGAAGTGCCACTCCAACAGCGACTGCGGCTCGCTCGAGTTCTGCGACACCGAAGGCGGCGGCTCGGCGTGCACCGGCAGTGGCGTGTGCACCGCGCGCGGCATCAACCTGTTCTGCAGCAACATCGACATCCCGGTCTGCGGCTGCGACGGCAACAACTATCCGAACGACTGCTACGCGCACAAGGCGGGCGTCTCGGTCGCGACCGAGAGCGCGTGCCCGGTCGTGTGCACCTCGAACGCGGACTGCCCGAGCCTGCAGTACTGCTCGAAGGCGGCCGGCAACTGCGGCGGCAAGGGCACCTGCGCGGCGCGCGGCATCAACCTGTTCTGCAGCAACATCTACCAGCCGGTGTGCGGCTGCGACGGCAACACCTACGGCAACACCTGCCTGGCGACGAAGGCCGGCGCGTCGATCGATCACAAGGGCGCGTGCGTGTGCGGCTTCAAGGGTACCAACATCGACGGCGATACGCTCGCCGAGCAGCCGTGGATGGATCAGAACCAGACCTACTTCTACGCGTTCACCGGCAACGGCATGGTCGTCAATGACAGCGGCACGTTCACCGTCGACGTCGCGCCGCCGTGCCTGCGCGCGCCGCCGTATTGCGCGATCGCGACCCGCCGCTTCACCGGCACGTTCACCACCAGCGGCACGCAGGTGACGCTGAATTACGACAACGGCAACACGGCGACGTTCACCGCCGAGACCGATTGCCACAACACGTGGGAGCTGCTCGGCAACGACTTCGGCATCGCGATGAAGCTCACGGTCTCGACGCTCTCGCCGACTCCTTAATCGCGTCGCTCCGGCGCGATCCCCGAATCACCCACAATCCAATCAAAGCCGCGGCGCATCCCGCGCCGATCGCCCACCCATTTCCCGTCCACTCCAGCGACGGGAAATGGGGCCTCGCCAATTGCAAAGCGTTATTGATCAGGTGCGCAAAGAAGGCGATCAGGATCGATCCCGATTCCAGCGTGGCGAATGCGAGCACCAGGCCGAGCGTGCCGGCGACGACGATATGATAGGGATTGAAATGAAATAGTCCGAACGCGAGCGCGCTGCCGCCGACCGCGAGCGCGCGCGAGCCAGTGTTGGCGAAGCCGGAGAGCACCACGCCGCGAAAGCACGCCTCCTCGGCGATCGCCGGCAGGACCGCGCCGACCGCGATCAGCGCGAAGCCGCCGCCGGCGAACAGCCCCTCGAGCGATTCGGAGTAGGCGCGCGCGCCGGGAAACAGGCGCAGCTCGGCGAGCGCCACCACCGTGCCGACGGCCCACGTGCCGCTCGCGATCAAGACGCCGCCGAGCGCGCCGCGCGCCGTCGGCAGCCGCAGCGAAAACGTGGCGCGGAACGACGAGCGCGCGAGCGCCACCCACGCGATCGCCGGCACCAGCAGGCAGAGCTGCACCAGTGCGACCAGCGCCGCCACGCCGCGCGCGTGCGGCGCGGCCCACAGCATTCCGTAGTACGTCGCCACGAACAGCACGGCGCAGAACAGCAGCGCCGAGCGCGGGCTCGGCGTCACGCGCGCGCGATCGGCGCGGCCGAAGACGTCGCGCCACGGCCGCTCGCCGCCGAGCAGCACCTGCTCGGTCTCGAAGATGCGCGCGGCGAGCAGGATCGCCATGGTCGCGTACGCCAGGTTGGCGGTGAGCACCAGCGCGTACAGCTCGGCGGTGGCGTGGCCGTTGAGCAGCGCGCGCACCAGCAGCGCCAGGTTGACGATCGGCAGAAACGCCGTCGAGCGATCGAGCGACATGCCGGGCATCATCGCCGCCGCCGTCGGCAGCAGCAGCAGCAGGAACACCGGCGTCAGGTACGACTGCGCCTCGCGAAAGCTGCGCGCGAACACCGACAGCGCGAGCAAGAGCGCGCTGATGGTGAGCGCCATCGGCACCATCGCGCCGAAGACTTTGAGGTACGTGCCCGCGCTCAGGCTGAACTCGAGCAGATCGCGCGCGACCGCGAGCTGGCGCCCGAGCGCGAACGACATCGCCGCCAGGTTGGCCGACGCGCCGATGATGGAGAACGCGACCACGGTGAGATATTTGCCGGCGACGATCTCGAGCGGGCGCACCGGCGCGCACAGGAGCGTCTGCAGCGTGCCGCGCTCCTTTTCGCCGGCGGTGAGATCGATCGCCGGCAGCATGCCCGAGACGATGATGACGAACAGCAGGACGAAGGCGAGGATCCCGCCGCCGATGTCGCCGGCGCGGCGCTTCTTGTCGGTGAGGTTGTGCGGCGTCAACTCGAGCGGCTTATCGAACTCGGCGGGCAGGCCGTGCCGCGCGAGCCGCGCTTGCAATTCGCTCGCGCGCAGCTTCTTGAGCGCGTCGGCGACGCGGTCGTGCGCGGCGTCGCTCGCCGATTTCAATTCGTCGTAATAGAGATCGATCGTCGCGCTCTCGTCGCCGGCGAAGCGCGCGTCGGCGCCGGCGCCGGCGGCGAGGATCAGGTGCGCGCCGCCGGTGTCGATGGCCAGGCGCGCCTCGGCCTCCACGTCGCGCGGGCGCTCGGCGCGGCGGGCCACCACGCGCGCGCCGAGCTCGCGTTCGAGCGCGGCGACGATCTTCGCCGGCACCGGTCCCCACACCGCCAGCTCGGGCTTGAGCGTCTTGCGCGCCGCTTCGTGCGACGCCATCACGTTGCCCATCAAGAGGAAGATCAGCGGGTGGACCAGGATCGGCATGACGACGGCGGCGAACAGCGCGCGCCGATCGCGCAGCGTATCGCGCAGCTCCTTGATGAAGATGGTGAGGACCACCGCGCCCCTCACAGGTGCTCCTCGCCGTCGAGGTGGCTGAAGAACGCCTCGGTGAGCGTGCGCACCTGCGCGCGCGCGCAGACTTCGTCGATGGTGCCGTCGTCGATGATGCGCCCGCGATACAGCAATAAAACGCGGTCGCAGAGATATTCGGCCTCGCCCATCACGTGCGTCGAGAACAGCACCGCCTTGCCGGCGGCGCGCGCGCGCTTGATGGCCTCGAGCAAAAAGCGGCCGGTGACGATGTCGAGCGCGCTGGTCGGCTCGTCGAGGATCAGCGCCGGCGGATCGTGCAGGAACGCGCGCGCGATGTTGGTGCGCTGCTTCTGCCCCGCCGACAGCGTGGCGCAGCGGCGGTCGGCGAAGTCGGTCATGCGCAGCTCGCCGATCAATTGCGCGCTGCGCGCCTCGATGGCGCGCCCGTCGAGCCCGTGCAGCCGGCCGAAGTAGCGCAGCACCTCGCGCGGCGTGAGCCGCTGATACAGCGCGGTGTCGCCCGAGAGGAAACCGAGCCGCTGCTTGGCGGCGAACGGATCGGCGCGCACGTCGACGCCGCCGATGAACGCGTCGCCCTCGGTCGGCGTGAGGATGCCGGCGAGCATGCGCAGGATGGTGGTCTTGCCGGCGCCGTTCGGCCCGAGCAGGCCGACCACTTCGCCCGCGCCGACTTTGAACGAGACGCGATCGGCGGCGACCACCGCGCCGTAGCGCTTCGACAGCGCGCGAACTTCGATCACGGACGAATCATACGCGCGATCAGGCCGGCTCGGGCGCGGCGGCGGTGACGGTCACCGGCACGCCGTTCAGGATCGAGTTGCCGATCAGCGGCTCGACCAGCGCCTCGTCGGTCAGCTCGTTGACGCTCGGCGCGTCCACCGCCCCCGCGACCTGGAGCGTGTCTTTGACCTGCGCGTGGCCGAAGCCGTGCGGCAGCGAGACCACGCCGCGCATGATGTCGTCGGTCACCGCCACGCGCGCCGCCACTTCGCCGACGCGGCTCTTCACGCGCACGCGCGCGCCGTCGGAGATCTGCCGATCGGCGGCGTCGTTCGGGTGCATGAGGAGCTGCGCGCGGTCGGGGCCCTTCACCAGCGATCGCGCGTTGTGCATCCACGAGTTGTTCGAGCGCAAATGGCGGCGGCCGATCAAGACCAGCGGCGCGCGCGCGGCGTCGAGCCACGCCTCGAGCCGCGGCACGTCGGCGCGATAGACCTCGGGATAGAGCCGCACGAGTCCGTCGGGCGTGCGCACCTTGCGTTTGCGCGACGGCTCGAGCGCGCCGAGATCCACCCCGTGCGGCGCCGCGCGCAACTTCGCCAGCGACAGCTTCGCGCGGCCGAAGCGCAGCAGCCCATCGATCAGCCGCTCGGGCGCGCCGTCGAGCAGTCGCCGCCCGAGCCGCTGCACGATCCCGACGTCGGGCCCGGCGAGCCGCAACGCCAGCTCGCTGCAGATCTGCCAATCGTCGCGCGCGCCGTCGGGCGGCGCCACCACGGCCGGGCTGTACTTGGCGTAGTTGCGCACCGCCAGCGTCAACAACACCAGATCGTAATTGCCCGACTCGAGCACGTGCGTCGGCGGCAGGATGATGTTGGCGTGGCGGGTCGTCTCGTTGATGTAGAAATCGATCGCCACCATGTACTCGAGCCGCGCGAGCGCGCGCGACAAACGCTCGCCGTTGGGAATCGACAAGACGGGATTGCCGGCGAACGACACGAACGCGCGGATCTGCCCCGGCCCGGGCGTCTCCATCTCCTCGGCCATCACCGCCGACGGCAGCGTGCCGAGAAACTCCGGCAGGCGCCGCACGCGCGAGCGCCAGCGATCGTAGTGGTTGCCGACGAGCAGGCGCGCCAGCCCGCCGATGTCGGCCGCCGGCGACGAGAACATCGCGCCGCCCTCGCGATCGAAGTTGCCGGTGACAACGTTGATCGCCTCGACCAGCCAGCTCGCCAGCGGACCGAAGTCGTTCTGGCAAACGCCGACGCGCGCGTAGACCACGGCGCGCGGCGCGCGCGCGAGCTCGCCGGCGAGCCGGCGGATGATCGCGGCGTCGAGGCCGATCGCCGGCGCCACGCGCTCGGGCGGAAAGCGCGCCGCCAGCACGCGCAGATCGGCCACGCCGCGCGCAAGCTGCTCCACGCGCGCCTCGTCGACGCGGCCGTGCTTGAACAGCTCGTGCAAGAGCGCCAGCAGGAGCGCCGCGTCGCCGCCCGGCCGGATGAAGTGGTGCTCGTCGCACCACGCCGCGGTCTCGGTGCGCCGCGGATCGACCAGCACGATGCGCCCGCCGCGCTCGCGGATCCCGCGCAACCGCCCGCGCACGTCGCCGAGCGACATGATGCTGCCGTTCGACGCCGCCGGATTGCCGCCGAGGATGAGCATGAAGTCGGTGCGATCGACGTCGGGCACGGGGATCGACAAACCGTCGCCGTACACCTGCATGCACGCGAACAACTTTGGATTGGAGTCTTGCGAGTTGGCGTCGTACTTGTTGCGCGTGCCGAGCGCGGCGGCGAGCGCCTGCGAGCCGAGCGACGCGCGGTAGCCGTGCACCGTCGGATTGCCGATGTAGAGCGCCACCGCGTCCTTGCCGTGCTCGGCGCGGATCGCGCGCAGCCGCGACGCCACCTCGGCGAACGCCTCGTCCCAGCTAATCGGCTGCCAGCCGTTTGCCGTGCGGCGCACCGGCGCGCGCAGGCGATCGGGATCGTCGAGCACCTCGCGCAGCGCCGGCCCTTTGGGACAGATGTGGCCGCGCGAGAATACGTCGTCGGGGTCGGGGCGGATCTCGGTGACGCGGTTTTCGTCGACGGTGACGTTGAGCCCGCACAGGGCCTCGCACAGGTTGCACGTGAATTGGCGAAGCTCGGGCATGCGCGGGATTATAATGATTCACTTCGCGATGCGCCGTTCAATCGTGTGGCTCCTATTAATGATGCCGCTCGCGATCCTCGCGGCCGCCGTGGCGTCGTGCGCGCCGTCGCCACCGGGGATCGCGCCGGGGCCCGAGGCGGAGATGCGCGCGCGGCTGGGCGTGCCGCCCGAGGCGAAGACGGTGGTGATCTTCGCGCAGGCGGCGCACCTCGATATCGATTGGCAGCGGACGTTCGACGACTATTACACGCGGTTCGTGCAGGATATCTTCGTCGAGGCGCGCCAGCTCCTGGACGCGCAGCCGCGCGCGTTCTACAGCGTCGCCGAAATGGGATATCTCGAGCATCACGTCGCGACGCATCCGGAGGAGCTCGACGGTTTGAAATCGGCGGCGGGGCGAAACGCGCTGCGCATCGTCGGCGGCGGCATGACCAGCCCCGATATGAACCTGCCCGAGACCGAGACGTTGTTGCGCGACTTCCTGCACGGCGCGCGCTTTGCCGAGGACGTGCTCGGCGCGCGCGCGACGGCGGCGTGGCTGCCCGATTCGTTCGGCCATTCGGCGACGGTGCCCGATATCCTCGCCGCCGCCGGTTTCAATAGCGTCGGTTTCGCGCGCATCGACGGCGCGCCGACGTTATTGGAGGGCCTCAATCATCCCGAGCGACCGCTCAAACCGGGCTCGACCGCGGTGCAGCTTCAGCAGCTCGGCAACGCCGACTTCGTCTGGCGCGGGCCGGGCGGCGGTAAAGTCTTGGCGCATTACATCGCGTCGGGGCTTTATTGCACCGGCGACAACATCGATTATGACGAGCAATTGCAATTGCCGGGCGGACACATCGGCGTCTATTACGGCGACGATCCGCACTTCACCGACGGGAAAATCGATTCCTACGTGGCCGCGCTCGCGCCTTATGCCAAGACGCCGTACGTGTTCGTTCCAATCGGCTGCGATTTTCAACATCCAAAGAATGAATTGATTGGATATCTCGACGGCTATAATCAACGTCAATATCCGAAGACCGGCGTCTGGGCGGTGGCGGCGCCGTTCGAGGATTACGAGACGCTGGTCGGGTTTCATCGCGGCGAATTGCCCGAATTGCCGGCGGAGCTGACGCCCTACTTCATGGGGTTCTACGCCAGCCGCGCGGCCATCAAGCGGCGCGTGCGCGAGGCGGCGCGCCCGCTGTACGCGGCGGAGACCTTCGCCACCGTCGACGCCGACGCAGGCGCGAAGGTCGCGGCGTCGTTGCAACCGGCGTTCGAGCAATTGGCGCTCACCGATCACCACGACTTCGTCACCGGCACCTCGACGGACGCGGTGCTGGCGACCGAGCAGCTGCCGCTCACCGACGCGGTCGAGGCCGCCGGCCGCGCGGCGCTCGCCGGCGTGGCGCAGCGGATCGCGCAGCGGATCCCGCCGGCGCCGAACGCGCTCGGCCGCGTATTGGCGCTCAATCCCGCCGGCGCCGCGCGCAGCGACGTGGTGGAGGCGGACCTCGCGCCGTGGAAGACGCTCGACGTGCCGCTGCACGCGCGCGCGGGAAATCGCGACGTGCCGCTCGAGATCGTGCGCAAGGGAATCGGCCGCGAGCCGACGCGCGTGCGAATGCTGATCGATCAAATGCCGGGCGTGGCGTGGCGCGCGATCGATTTCTTTGCGGGCGCCACGCCGCCGCCGGCGCAGGTCTCGCTCGCGCTCCTCGACGGTGCCGGCCAACCGGCGAGCGGCGCGGCGATCGCGCGCGTGGTGCTATCGAACGCGCGCGTGCGCGCCGAATGGAATCGCGCGGCGACGTTTCAATTGACCTCTTTGACCATCGACGGAAACGAGGCGATCGCCGCCGGATCGTTCAAGGTGCGCGATTACCTCGATTCGGGCGGTTTGTGGCGGCTCGGAAATGAAATGCCGGGCTGCGCATTGCAGGCGCTCGCGGCGGCGGCGGGCGGCGAGCAGGTGGTGGTGCTGGAGCACTCGGCGCTGCGCGCGGGCGTGGCGTTTCAGGGCGCGGACGCGACGCGCGAGGTCTGGCTCGACGCCGGCGCGGGCGGGCTCGAACTGGCGGCCACGCTCTCGGCGCCGGCGACGAGCGACGTGCCGGGGCGCACGCGCACGGTTTCGTTCACCTTCGCGGTCGCGGCCAATGCGCCGTTGCGCACGTCGCTCCCCGGCGGATATGCCGACCGCGTTCCCGAAA
>Ga0070741_10016132_pt1 | contig 12523 bp, 13 predicted proteins | sample Coa_R1_4_FD_66440 | JGI IMG/M metagenome (GOLD analysis project Ga0070741, IMG submission 66440) | Surface soil microbial communities from Centralia Pennsylvania, which are recovering from an underground coalmine fire - Coalmine... | ecosystem: Environmental > Terrestrial > Soil > Unclassified ...
GCAAATGCTATGGGTGGCGCTGCAACAGGTGCGTTAATCGGTGGTTTGGCCGGAGGTGGCAGAGGTGCTGGTATAGGCGCCGCTGTTGGATTAGGCCTTGGCGCAACAACCGCAGCTGCACGTAGAAGAAATAATGATGATTATTATCGCGAAAAATATTACCGAAAGAAAAATCAAAGTCGTAGAGATTTACGGGATCAATTACAAGATTGTCGAGACGAAAATGATCAACTTCGCCGAGAAATCGAACAATTAAGACAAGAAAATTATCAATTACGCCGAAAGGCTACATCACGTTAATAAAAATCACTCATCCCAACTCACTACCCAAGAGCGAGCTTTTACAAGCTTGCTCTTTTTATATACAGCGATATAAAAGATTTTTGCTGATCAGCTTCTTTTATCATAATCAAACAATAAGAATTAGGATTTTCAAAAATGATATGTTTTTCATGACTATCAAAAGAAACGAGGAGCTTCCAACCTAATCGCTCCATTTGACTCATAAAAAAATCATTCAATTGTAGAAGCGTTAAAGGACTTTTATAACACAAAACAATTGTTTGATTTTCACTATCATCTAACGATGCTGGTAACACTCGTTCATCATAGAGAGGAATGGGAATATTAACTAGCATTGCCTCTTGCTCTACAATACGCTGCAAAATAAGATCTTTCTGCTTTTGCGCATCAAGCTGCTGTTGATTAACAACAGGAGCAATCTGCATTTTGTCAGAACATTTTTTGGCACAAGACGGCAGTAATACACCACAAATGAGCAGTACTACACTATAATAAAATACCCCAGCAAAGCCTCTCTCTTTCATTTTACCTCAAAGGCAAAACTTTTTATTCTTGATTGTTATTTATCGCCACGTTTTGTTGCGTAGAAGCTTTTGTTTCAACCATTTTTTTAACGCGAGCAGCTTTACCAACTTTGTTACGCAAATAATATAATTTAGCTCGGCGAACATCGCCTTTTGCCTTAACCGCAATGCCCTTAATTAATGGGGAAGAAAAAGGAAAAATACGTTCTACCGCAACAGAATGTGCTGCAATTTTACGTACCGTAAACGTGCTTGACGCACCGTTCTTATGAATACCAATAACATCGCCTTCAAAAGTTTGGATACGCTCTTTTGGAGCTTCTTTTGATGCTTTTTTGCCTGCTTCTTTAATAGCTTCCTCTTTAATCAATTGAGAAACAACGATAGTATCGCCAATACCAAACGTAGGAAAATTTTGATTTTGTACGCCAATTTCTCGAATTGTTTCTTTAGTATATACTGCTGCTTTCATGAGCAATTCCTCTTTGAATGTCCGTTAGATATTTTAAATATAGCTTAAAAATCCTTTTCTGCCAATTTTTCTCTTTACCATCTCTTTATATTGATGCCCAACCACCTATCAAGAATGATTGCCACCGCAGAACGCACCGACAAATGGTTAAAGTCAGAAAACCCTTGCACCGGCACAAGTAAAAAATCACATGAATCGATCACAGATGAAGTCAAGCCTTGCCCCGTTCCAAAAAGAAAGAGAACCGGTCTTTCGTGTGCCCATACTTTCTGCTGATCGTAAAAAGTGACAATAGCATCTTTTTCTGTTATGCGAGCTGATGTTGCAATAATAAGCGGTTTTTTCCCTTCTCTACGCTCTATGTGCTCTATCACTTCTTGTAAGTTTGACACAAGCTCCACATGAATAATTGCTTCATACCGCGATTTATTATATTCAGCCCCTATACCTTTTTTCCAAAAATCTAACACTTTAGCTACTATTTTTTGCTGATCAATCAGGGGAGTTACGACAAAATAATTTTTTATACCATATGTTTTTGATGAACGGGCAATATCATGAATATCAATGGAGGTTACCGACGTTGTACCAACTCGCTTTTCATCCCCCACTAACACATCTGTATGCATAAGAGCTACATAATGATGCGGAATACAGGACAATGCTTGAGTCGTTTGTTTTTCTGTCAATCGACAACTTCTAAGCCATTCAAAATGATCTTTAACACTGTTTTTTATCGCCTCATCATTTCGCCATTGTTCAATTGCGGCATGATTGCCGGAGCGAAGAATATCCGGAACTTTTTGCCCCTTCCACTCGATAGGCTCTGTATAAGAAGGAAAATCTACAAAGGGCCCTTGAAAAGACTCTGTTTCAATTGATTCTTTTTTTCCTACCACATGTGGCAACAATCTCACTACCCCTTCAATTAACATCATGGCTGGGATATCCCCTCCCATCAGAACAAAATCACCGACAGACAAAATCATGTCCGCGTATTCTGTTTCAACACGCTCATCCATTCCTTCATAACGCGCCGGTAAAAGCATTAAATGCCCCATTGTTTGCATTTTTTGCGCTATAGATTGCAGTACCTGCTGATCAATTTTTTGACCGCGAGGAGAAAAAAATATTTTAAATGCTTTGCCATGCAAAGCTTCTTGAGCTTCAACAGCTTTTTGCACAACTTCTGGTCGTATCAACATACCAGACCCCGGCCCGCAAATTGGACTATCAATACGCTCTTTTGGTTTTACAAAGGAAAAAAAAGACTGTACATCAATGTGTACAATCCCTTTTTCTTGTGCTCTACCAATAAGGCTTGTATGAATAAATGGTTCATAAAGCTGATCAAATACTGTAAGAATTGATATATTCATGTATGTGTGCGTGAAGGTCTGTCTATTGAGACAATTCTAATAATGTTTTTTTATTTTTAGCCTTCATAGTATCTACAAGGACACGCAATGCTTTAATGGTGTGTCCTTCTTTGCCTATAATACGGCCTCGGTCTTCTGGTGCAACTTTAATTTCCAGTAAATCTGCGTCTTCTTTTTCAATAATAGTAATGACTACATCTTGAGGACGAGATACCAATTGTTTGACTACAAAAGTAACCAATTCTTTAACCATGCTGTCGCCTTAGACCTCTACGCTACTTCTTGTGTCGCTTGAACGGTAGATGAAATGTTTTTTTTATATATTTTATATATCTTTTTTACTGAATCGGTAACAAGTGCACCTTTTGATATCCATGATAAATAAAGATCTTCATGAAATTGTACAATCGAACCATTCATTGGATCATATGTCCCAATATTTGCAAGTTGCGCCCCATCGCGTTTTTTACGTGAATCAACTGCCACTAAGCGAAAAAACGGACGATTTGTTGTACCAATACGAGACAAACGAATTTTAACAGCCATAGAGAAAAACCCTTATTTTAAGAACCAAACTTATTTAATAGCTTAACATATTGTTTCGCTTCTTCAAAGCGCTTAAGAAGCATACTAACATCTTTTTGTGTAACTCCAGCACCTTGCGCTATCCTTTTTAGTCTTGAATCACTCAGTATCGACGGATCTAATCGTTCTTTTAAAGTCATCGATGATATTATTGCCTTAAATTTAGCTAATTCAACTTCTCCTTGATGTATCATTTCAGGAGAAAGCTGCGTTTTCATTCCCGGCATATATTGTAATAAGGAGGACAGAGATCCAATTTTACTCATCATCGCTACTTGATCTGCAAAATCTTGTAAAGAAAAGGACCCTGAACGCAACGCTTTTTCTGCTTTTTCTTGCTCATGTCGTGAAATTTTTTCTTCTGCCCGCTCCATCAACGATTTTAAATCCCCCATTCCAAGCATTTTATCTGCAGCGCGATCAGGAAAAAAAACATTCAAATCCGTCATGTTTTCCCCTTCTCCAATAAAAAAAATTGGCTTTTTAAGCACATAACGAAAAGCAAATGCAGATCCACCACGCGTATCGCTGTCCATTTTTGTCAATATTGCCCCCTTAAACCCAATAGTACCATCAAAAGCTTGAGCAACCGCTAAAGATTCTTGTCCGGTCATTGCATCAAGCACCAATATTTTATGCTGAGGCTGTAATGATGCATCAATGTCTTGTAGCTCCTGCAACATATTGTTGTCTATATGCAAGCGGCCTGCCGTATCAAGTAAAAGAACATCATAGTTATTTTGTTTAAAATGGGCAAAAATTTCTTTTGCTGCTGCAAATGGATGGGTGTTTTGAGCGCGGTAAAAACTAACATTAACACGCTTTGATAAGATGTGTAATTGATCAACTGCCGCTGGTCGATAGAAATCAACTGATCCAACCATAACTTTTATTATTTTGCCTGCTTTTTCAGCATCTTTTTTAATTTTATAAGCAAGTTTTCCGATGGTGGTTGTTTTTCCGGACCCTTGTAATCCCATTACCATAATGACCGATGGGTACGATACCGCCAATTGAGAAGAATCTCCTCCTAAAAAAGAAATGACTTTATGTTGAACAATATTTAAAAGTTGCTCAGCCGGTTGCAATGATCCAACAATTTTTTGTCCAACAATTTCCTCTTTGAGAGACGTTGTAAACGCTTCCACCACCTTGTAAGGAACATCTGCTTCTAATAATGCGTCCTGTACTTGCACAAGCGTACTTTGAATATTCTCTTCAGTCAGTTTTTTCACATCACCAAGACCTGAAAAAAGCGATGAAAATTTCTGAGAAAGAAAATCGAACATAATGTAGCATCCTTATATTTTTCGTAATGTTATAGGTATGAGGATACTATCAATGTAACAATCTTTAAAAAAAACAATACAAAATTATTATCCAAAAACTGGTTTTTTATTTTTTTACCCGTTTATATCGGCCAACTAAGGTAACTTTTTCTAATATATGTCCTTGCATTGCTTTCACTAATTCTGCCTTTGTTACCCCCGGTTTTACATCAAGTTTTGCATCAAGCGCGTATAAGGTAAATTGATATCTGTGTTCTCCAAAAGGTGGACAGGGGCCGCCGTAATTTCTCATCCCCCCTACCAATGTCCAGTTTTGCGCTTCTTCAAAATCCGTCGTCCCTAAATCAAAATCCCCTGAAGCTATCCCTTCAGTCAATTCATGCATTGACGCTGGAATATTAAAAACAATCCAATGAACCCATATTTTACCTGGAGCGTCTGGGTCATCTACAATTAGCGCGAATGTTTTTGTGTTTTTTGGCTCTCCGGTCCATGAAAGGGTCGGTGACATATTTGAACCATCACACGTATAACGAGAAGGAATTGTCCCCTGATGCACAAAAGCAGTACTCGTTAATGTTAATTTTGCAGCCACATGATACGCACTTACCATACAGAATATTGTAAAAATATATTTTTTCATTACTATCCCTTTGCATATAAATATTTTCTATTATAGAAAATATCATAAAAAAAAGAGGCGTCGCAACAAAAATATACCTTCTATACAAATAAATCTTTTCTGCCATAATTACAAAGAGATAAATAAAATTAAGCGTAAAAAAAGGTTTTTAGGTACTATCCATGAAAAAAAACGTCATTCCTACCGCCGTCTACCCCCATACATTATTATTAAGCATTCAAACACCGGAAAATCATTTTATTAACAAAGAATCGTATATTGAAGAATTTCACAATTTAGCAAAAACCAACGGCGTTATAAACTCTGTAAGCCTTAACATTAAATTAAGAGAAATTGACCCTGGTTATTTTTTAACAAAAGGTAAACGAGAAGAAGTTCTCGATTTTTGCCAAAAACATCATATTGAACAGGTTATTATTTCAGAGCAGTTAACCGCTCGACAAGCAAGTAATTTAGCAGAGTTATTGGATTGTGATGTGTTTGATAGAACAGAGCTCATTTTAGAAATTTTTGAAAAATCAGCGCATACGGCAGAAGGTAAAATGCAGGTTGCCATTGCGCAATTACAGCATAAAAAATCTCGCCTTGCTGGTAAAGGCATTCACTTTGCGCAACAATCAGGTACTATCGGGGTAAGAGGCGGTTTTGGTGAAACTGCCAAAGAAAAAGAAACACGTCACATTGAACAAACTATTTTGCAACTCAAAAAACACCTTAAAAAAATGCATAAGGCTCGTGAAACGCAACGTAAAAAACGCGTTGCAAGTAATGTTCTTAATTTTTGTCTTATTGGATACACCAACGCAGGCAAATCAACCATTCTCAATACTCTCACCAATAGCAATGTCCTTGCTGAAGATAAACTATTTGCAACGCTTGATATTACAACCCGCGAACTTTTTATTCAAGGGCAAAAAAAGGGGGTTATTTCTGACACTGTTGGATTTATTCAACAACTGCCTACTCGCCTCATCGAAGCATTTAAATCAACATTGTCTGAGTTAGATTATGCAGACTTATTATTACACGTGATTGATATTTCAGATCCAGGATGGCAAAATCACGTTCGTGTTGTTCATGACATTTTGCGTGATCTAGATATTTCAACACCCATGTTATATGTTTTTAATAAAGCGGATAAAATTGATACCACATTATTGGCAGGAGCACTTGAAAAGTATCAACCGTACGTTATTGTATCATCCCTGTCTAAAGCAGGAATCAATCCTTTGATTAACTATTTACATACCTGGCAACCAGAAACTGAAAACTGAAAAAGAGGCTTTTAAAAAAGCCTCTTTTTCAGTTTTTTTGCTTTGTCTGATGAAAATTACTCAGCAACTTCTTGAGTATCTTCTTCTACTACTTCAACTTCTTCATCGCTGTACTCATCTTGCTCATCAGTTGTTGTAATAGCTTCATACACCGCCGCGACTTTTTTTACAGTATCGAGAACATTCGTCTCTTTTTCAGCTACTTGTGTAAAAATTATTGATGCGTGTGAAAACAACAAAACTGCAAACATAACTAATGTAGAATTTTTACTCAACATTGTTGTTCCTTTATATGTTATGAATATTTGTATACTGTTGCACATAAGGTACTAAATACGCTGCATAACGTCAACTATATTGAGCGATAAAATACGCGGTAAAAAACAAAAATAGTCCACTTACAGTGCCGATCATACACCATTTTGCTTGCCATGGTTGATCAGTACGTTGTATCTCTTGCGTTTTATCCATTGTATTTCGCTCTTTTTGCAAAGTCTCAAGGGATTTCCTCATTTCTTTTATTTCTTTTATAGCGTTTTCTTTTTCTTCTATCGTGTTCAACAACGCATTAATCTTATCATCTTTTATATATCCCCTTTTATTTATTTCAAACAAAACGGTATTATCTTTTGATGCTAATATTTTGTTGAACTCCTCCATTAATAATACACTCTCAATAAAAAAATTTACGTGATACGCCTTAAAAAATTCATCATATGATTTGTTAACCCGATTATCTTTTAACAACAAAAGAATAATTGGTTTATAACTGATCTGCGTCTCTTTTACAAAACCATGATTGCATAAATATTTAGTACATAAAACTTTAAAAGCTGTTTCATTGGAACGGTTAGTTGCATTAAAATCAATTTTATCGCTTTGTAATAATATTTCGACTATCGCAATCTTTTCTGTTGAACATGCGCATATAAACCCTGTTGCACCAGCTATGCCGGTTGTCATAATAGCGCCTGTATCTTTTTTATTTAAATCGGCATGCTGATTATCAAGTAAAATATTAATAACTTCTAGCCGCTGTTCATCTGTTAATGTTTTTCCATAACATTTCCAACCATGATCATTACCACACGCCCAAGAAAACAGAGTTCTGCCTGATCGATCCTGTGTATTGGGATTTGCAGAGCACGCAAGTTGTTTTATGCAACATAAATCATTTTCTATAACAGATTCCCAATCAATCCAACCAGCTCTTTCGTGCCATATCTCATCAATGCTTTTGGTACACCATTGCAAAGCATTTAATTTTTTATCAGAACTATCAATATTATTATTTATCAAAACAATTAATTTTTGCTGCGGCGTACTCTCACATTCCATTGCGCTGAGTGCATAGACACACATCATCTGTATAAAAATTAAACACCACACCAAAATCCTTTTAATGTTTGTATACCTATAGATAATTTTTTCATTTTTCATCCAAACAAAAATATAATATTACCTTCTTTCTATTACCCTGTCATGTTTTTATTTATTGAACAGGCCATCCAACTTTGAACTTTTCACCATTAATTCAATCTGTATACTTTTTGTTCAACAATCCAGTATACTAATATTATATTAATGAGGAATAAAATATGAATAGAAAAAGCGTTGCAACATCCCTCTTTATCACCATCATAAGCTGCCCTGTCGCAAATGCCATGTTTACACGCTCTGCTCGTGGTGCACGCCAACAAGCATTGCGCAGTCAAGCTATGCGACAACAAACACAAAGAAGGTTAATTCAAACACATCAACAAACCGCTTCAGTCAAAGAAATACCCTCAAATATCAACACCATTGACACCACGACTGAAAAAAAAGCCCCTCTGACGACGGCCAATACTGGTATATGGTCGTATTGGACAGCATTCAAAAATAAGATTTTTGGCGCTTCAACAACCCCCATTGCCGCAACAGTCATCCCAGCAACTCCTGTACCTGTTAGCGCAGCACCAACGATACCACAAAAGCTTATCTTACGCATAGATGCCCTGAAAACACTGCCTCAAGCAAAAGAACTCCTCTCGCATCTTACGCAAGACGAACTTAATGCCATGCAAACGCACGCACATATACCAGAAAAGTTGTGGAGCAATCTTATTGATGAAATACAAGAAACGCTCAACTACATTCAGCAACAGTGCCTTGTTCAAGAACATGACAATGCATCGTGGGACGCTGATATTCCTGCAGAAATCAATACCATGCTTTTAGCTGCATTTGCCGCAGAACAGATACATCCCAAAAGCACCTCTGTTCACTATCGCGACACCGTTGATGTTGACCCATTTGGTCATGACACTATTTCTGTTGTTGGGCCAACAATAACCTATCAAATGGATAGCTTGGGCAAAAATATTATTACTGGTTATGAACCTGGCACCATTACACTTCATAAACAAAACATTGCAAAACTGACCCAAAGTCAGTTTGAAGCAAAACTACAACACTCCATCACTCATCTCAAACAAGCACATACTGAGCAAATCACGTTGCTCAAAAACACTCTGGGAAAAGAAAAATATAATGAATACGCACAGCCATACAAACAAGCACTGGAAAGAGAAGCTGATTTTCTCCAACCAATTCAAAGCGCACAAGTCGCCCATGTGGTGCAGCAGGCATTTCTTGACGAGGCGTTTGACGCTGCGCTCAAAGAAGTGAAGGTAAATCGAGAAAAACATGAATTGGATAATAAAGAAACGGCATTGATAACAGTATGCGCTCCCCCAGGAGATGGGCCGCAAATATTACAAAGCATTGCATCGTTTGAAGATCTTGAAAAATACATAAATAATAGAAAGGAACAATTATATCAGGAACTAATAACATCTGATAGTATTCCTGATGAAAATAAAATTCAACTATTTAAAACAACAATAGACAATGACATAAAATTTATCAATAGCGTGTGTTACAAAGAAAATTTCGAAATGCCAAAAGGTCGTAAACTGCATGATCAAAATTTACCTTTTCTAAATAATGTAAAGCACCTACTGGAGAATGTAGACATAAATCCCTATAGCGTAGGCGTCTTTAACGCCTATTATGGTGAAGGCGCTGTATATTCTGGAGTTATCATTGGTAGAGATGAAAATAATATTCCAAAATGGGAATATCCTGCCGGATTAGGATTTAACAAAGAGGAATTAAATGGATTATCACCCGAAGAACAAACATATATTATTGCTCATGAAATTGGTCATTTATTAGAAAATCATGGCCCAATTAATAAAAACTTAAAAAAAATCATGAATAATAAACTCGATAAATTCGATGAATTATGTCGATTACAAGAAATAGAGGCTGATATAGCCTATGCTAAAAGAAATCCCGCTATCGCAAAAATTATCTATAAATCTTGGCTTGATAAAGTAAGCACACAACAATTATATCTTCTGAAAGCCGTCTTACCTGGAACGCGAAACCCAGAACCACATGAACAAATATCTACTCACCCTAGTTTTTTTGACCGCTATCACTGGATTAAAAAAATTGTCGAACTTCATCAAAAAGAGGAGACCAAGAAAAAGCAATCTCAGCCTCTTTTCGCACCAGAAAGAGAGTGAAATATTGAGACTTAAAAGTCTTTAGATTTTTCTTGTTTATTTATAACAAATATGTTATGTTCTTTATAGATATAATATTATAAATATGGATATACATGCCCTGGAAAATAGAGTTCTATAGCAAAAAATTGAAGATAATATCAGGGAATGGCCTTCTGGCATAATTGCAAAATTTATTTGGCTGACAAATGTGATAGAAACATTTGGTCCTGAAAAAATTGGCATGCCCCACATTAAAAGCTTAAAAAAGGGCTTATTTGAAATAAGAATAAAGGCAAAGGAAGGTATCGCAAGAGCCCTATTTTGCACAAATAAAGGAAAAATTATTATTATCCTTAATGGGTTTATAAAAAAACAGAAAAGACTACTACAAATGAATTAGAAATAGCATATACACGTATGAGAGAGGTACAAGAAAAATGAATAAAAGAACAAGCTTTAAACACTTTAAAGAAGACATGTTAAAAAATGCGAAAGTTCAAGAAGAATACGAAAAATTACGCCCTGAATTTGAACTTATGATGCAATTAATTAAAGCCCGCAAGTCATCTAATATGTCTCAAGAAACTTTAGCAGAAAAATTAAAACTACAACAGCCGTCAATAGCTCGTATGGAACGCGGCGGTTACACTTCAACGTCTATCGCTAAATTAGCACAAGTTGCTAATGCACTTGGATATTCGTTAAAAATTTCATTGCAACAAAAAAAACACGCGCCAAAAAAATAAAAATAAAATTTTGAAGCTCCCTTCTTTACATAACCCCTAATCTTTTGTATGACTATCTCGAAGCAAAAAAAGAAGCATTCATACAAAAAAAAGGATAGTCTATGAAGCATGTAAAAAAGGCGTGCCTATTTTCTCTTTTCCTCTCTAGCATTATTTTCGCAGACACTCAAAGCCCTCGTATTCACGTAGAGATCTCATATGGCGAACTCATCGATAAAATATCTATTTTACAAATAAAAGCAGAAAGAATCACTGACCACAACAAACTAAAAAACATTCTCACGGAGTTGAAATCTTTACTTGAAACGTTAGAAAATCATGTCGGATTTAGAAGCGATGTTATGTCTCTCATGAAAGAGTTAAAAAAGACAAATGAAAAATTATGGGACGTTGAGGATATTTTAAGAATAAAAGAAAGCATGAAAGACTTTGGCGAAGATTTTGTTCAACTTGCTCGCAAAGTATACGTAACCAATGATCAACGCTTCATGCTAAAAAAGAAGGTTGATGCCTTATTAGGATCTGCCATTTCTGAAGAAAAGTCATACGATTTATCGTATATGACAAATTAAAAACATCCATCTTGTATTAATTGCCCTGCATTATAAACTAATAAAGTAAGTTTATTTAATAGCAGGGCACACTATGCATGAATCTTTTAATCATTTTTTAACAACAGGATTGAACGAATCTCAAAAAAAAGCTGTCATACATGAAAGCGGCCCCGTTCTTGTGGTAGCCGGCGCAGGTTCAGGCAAAACACGCGTCATTACTGCACGCATTACTCATCTTATTATCAATAAATTAATCCCTGCATCGTCAATCATAGCGCTCACGTTCACCAATAAAGCTGCTAATGAAATGAAAGAGCGTATTGCTTCTTTTTTAGGCTCCCACGCCGATCTTCCTTTTGTGGGAACTTTTCACGCATATTGCGTTCAAATTCTTAAAAAATATAATGCTCATTTACGCACACCATTCACTGCTATATTGGATAGTGATGACCAACAAAAAATGATTCTTGCTATTTTAAACCGGAGCGGCCTGCAAAAACAATTCACTCCAAAATCGGTTGCACATTATATTTCTCAAATGAAACAAACAATCGACGGCAATGCTACTTCTACCTCTTTTGCTCCACATCCGATGCTCACGCAAATATGCAATGCGTATGAAACTGAAAAAAGAGCAAGTCAATGCCTTGATTTTGATGATCTTCTTTTAGAAACATTTAAATTACTGAAAAATAACAGCGTCGTAAAAAAACAGTTTCAGGAAAAAATTCAACACATTTTGGTTGACGAATATCAAGATACAAACATTGTGCAACATGAGCTCCTAAAAATAATGGCCCTTGATGAAAATAAGCAACTAGCTATACAATCTTTATGCGCCGTCGGCGATGAAGACCAATCCATTTACTCGTGGCGCGGAGCAACCGTTGCTAACATGAATCAATTTAAACACGTATTTCCTCATACAGCTGTTATTACGATTGAACAAAATTATCGCTCAGTGCAATCTATTTTGCACGTCGCCAACAATGCGATTCAAAATAATACTCAGCGAACACCAAAAAATCTGTGGTCTGAAAAAAAAGGACACAACAGAATTCAAAAAATCGTCTGCCTTACAGAATATCAAGAAGCAAAAGCCATTGCGCAACTTTTATTAGTAGCAAAAGAAAAATATGGTCTCAATAATGTTGGCATTTTATATAGAACTCATACGCAATCACGCGCAATTGAAGA
>Ga0070741_10016133_pt1 | contig 12522 bp, 7 predicted proteins | sample Coa_R1_4_FD_66440 | JGI IMG/M metagenome (GOLD analysis project Ga0070741, IMG submission 66440) | Surface soil microbial communities from Centralia Pennsylvania, which are recovering from an underground coalmine fire - Coalmine... | ecosystem: Environmental > Terrestrial > Soil > Unclassified ...
GGCGGTGCCGAAGAGGCCCTGCAGCGGCGGCAGGTAGACGAGCGCCGCTGTGAACGCGATCTCGAAGGCGATGCCCCAGAGCAGGAGCGGGTTCGTGAAGAAGCCGACGGCGGCGAGCGAGGCGCGGTCGGTGCGGGCGGCGAGCGCGGTCCCGATCTGGCAGGCGACGATGCCGGCGAAGGTCATCGTCGTCGCCTCCAGGTAGGCGCCGTGCAGGGCGCTCGCGGCGCCGACGTCGCTGCTCGGGCTCCAGCCTGCGCGGAGCAGGACGAAGAAGAAGCCGCCGAGGACGAGCGCGGCCTCGAGCAGGCCGAGGAAGACCCAGGCGCGCACCATCATCGCGCGCGTGACGACGCCTTCGCCGCGCGCGCGCGGGGGCCTCGACATGAGACCCGGCTCGCCCGGCTCGCGACCGAGGGCGAGCGCGGGGAGGATCTCGGTGCCGAGGTCGATGGCGAGGATCTGGAGCACGGTCAGCGGTAGCGGGATCGCCCCGCCTGCCAGCGCGAAGACGAGGAAGGGAACGACCTCCGGCGTCGCGTGGGCGAAGATGTAGAGGACGAACTTGCGGACGTTGTCGAACACGCGCCGCCCGGCGGCCACCGCCGCGACGATGGTGGCGAAGTTGTCGTCTGTGAGCACCATCGTCGCCGCCTCGCGCGCGACCTCGGTGCCGGCGAGGCCCATGGCCACGCCGATGTCGGCTCGGCGAAGCGCCGGCGCGTCGTTGACCCCGTCGCCCGTCATCGCGACGACGTGGCCCTCGGCGCGCAGCGCGTCGGCGATGCGCAGCTTCGCCTCCGGCGACGACCGCGCGAAGATCAGCTCGCGTTCGTTCCTGAGCAGGGCGTCGAGCTCGCGCTCGCTCATCTCGTCGAGCTCGGGCCCGGTGACCACGGTGGCGCCGTCCCGGGCGATGCCCACGCGACGGGCGACCTCGGCCGCGGTCGGTCCGTAGTCGCCGGTGACGACGATGATGCGGATGCCGGCCGCGTGGCAGCGCTCGACGGCGCCTGCCACCTCGGGGCGCGGCGGGTCGAACAGCGCGACGAGCCCGAGCAGGCACAGGTCGCGCTCGGCGTCCTCGCGCCGCTCGGGCGGACCGGCGCCGTCCGGCAGCCGGCGGCGCGCGACGGCCAGCACCCGCAGGCCCTGGGCGGCCCAGCGGTCGAGCACGGCTAGGACCGTCCGGCGGTCCTCGTCGGTGATCGGCCGGTGGTTGTCGCGGCCGCCGATCCGCGTCGAGCGCGCCAGCACCTCCTCGGGCGCGCCCTTCGCGTGCACCGTCAGCGCGCCGTCCCGCCGCTCGTCGACCGTCGACATGAGCCGCAGGCGCGGATCGAAGCGGTAGAGCTTGCGCCGCCGGCTCTCGCGGCTGCGGACCGCCACGTCGACGCCGAGCGCCCGGCTCGCCTCGAGCATCCCCACCTCCGTCGCCTCGCCGCGCGACTTTCCGGCGCGGGCCGGGTCGAGCTCGGCGCTGCTGCACGAGGCGGCAGCCCGGGCGAGCAGCGCGAGCACGGGATCCGCGGCCACCGCGGCCTCGAGGTCGGCGCCGCTCTCCAGGTCGAGCTCGGCGAGCGGAGTCCAGATACGCACGGCGCGCATCCGGTTCTCCGTCAGCGTGCCGGTCTTGTCCGTGCAGATCACGGTCGTCGACCCGAGCGTCTCCACCGCCGACAGGCGCTTGACGAGCGCGCCGCTCCGGGCCAGCGTGGCGACGCCCACCGCGAGCGCGAGCGTGATCGTCGGCAGGAGTCCCTCGGGGACGTTGGCGACGATGAGCCCGACGGCGAACGTGAACGCGTCCCGCAGCGGCAGCCCGGCGACGAGCCAGCCGATGGGTAGGAAGGCGACACCGGCCGCGACGGCGACGCTCGCGATCAGCCACGCGACCCGCCGCACCTGCTCCTCGAGCGGGCTCGGCTCGGCCTCGACCCGCGCGGACAGGGCGGCGATCCGCCCGAGCTCGGTGTGCATGCCCGTGGCGAAGACGAGCGCCTCCGCCTCGCCGGCGACGCAGGCGGAGCCGCTGAAGACGAGGTTGCGCGCCTCGTGGGCGGGGGCGTCCGGGTCGATCAGGTCGGCCGAGCGCAGGACGGGCTGCGACTCGCCGGTGAGCATCGACAGGTCGACGTCGACGGAGCCGGAGACGAGGCGGGCGTCCGCCGGCACCCGGTCGCCCTCGGCGACGAGGAGCACGTCGCCGGGCACGATCTCGGACGCGTCGATCTCAACGCGCTGCCCGTCGCGCCGAACGGTCGCCCGCTGCGGCAGGTAGCGCCGGAGCGCCTCGACGGCGCGCGCCGCCTGCCGCTCCTGGAGGAAGGCGAAGAGCGCGTTCAGGACGACGACGGCGACGATCGCGACGCCGAGCGCAAGCGAGGTGACGAAGGCAAGCGCGGAGGCGACCCAGAGGAGGAGCGCGAGCGGGTGGGTGAACTGCCGGGCGAGCTCGGCCGGCCAGCCGGGGCCGGAGCGGCTGTGGAGCAGGTTGGGGCCGTAGGTGACGAGCCGGCGGGCGGCCTCGCGCGACGACAGGCCCTCCGGCCGCGAGCGCAGGTCCCGGTACAGCTGGCTGAGCGGCTCGGTCGGGACGGGCCCGGGCGTCCGCCCCCCGCTCGGCGCCGCGGCCGGGAAATCCCTCGCCGACGTCCTCCGGGAGCCCGTGCGCACCGCTTTCGGAACCTCCCGGGCGCGGCGGGATTCGTCTACGCCCGCACCAGCTCGCGTTCGGCCTGCTCGAGGGGACGCTCGGCCGCGCGGCCTTCCTTGACGACCAGCACGGGCAGCGGCGACAGCTCGACGAGGCCCATGGAGACGCTGCCGAGCAGCGCCCCGCGGAACGCTCCGAGGCCGCGCGAGCCGACGACGATCATGCCGGCCTCCCGGTATCTCGCGGCGCGCAGGATCTCGGAGACGATGCTTCCCTCGGCGATCTCGTAATCCGCGTTCACCCCTGCCCGATCGGCCTCTTCCATCGCCTGCTCGAGGCCCGGCTTGAGCGCGGCCATCTGCTCGGTCAGCTTCCGTTGGTAGAAGGGGTCGCCGAGCAACGGGATCGCGTGCCGGACGGCGACGAAGGTGACGCTCGCACCCATGATCCGGGCGAGCTCGACACCCTCCTTCACCGCTGCCTGGGCGCCCCGAGACCCGTCCACGGCGATGATGATCCGCTCCATCGCTCCTCCTTTCCGCGCCAGCCAGTGTGGGACCGCTTCCTGCCCCTGTCATCGGTGCCCGGCCGGAGGGCGCTGCGGGCTTTCCCGCACATCGCTCCCGCGTCGAGACCGATACGCGGAGCGACTTCGATCCGGGACAGTGTAGCAATGGCCACGGCGCTCGAGCCGATCCGCGACGTCATCCTCCGCGACGGCAGCACGCTCCGCCTGCGACCGCCGACGGCCGGCGACGAGGAGCGTCTTCTCGCCTTCTACCGCGGCCTGTCCGAGCACAGCGTGTACCTGCGCTTCCACGGCTTCCCCTCGCTCTCGCCCGAGCTCGTCGCGCCGCTTCTCGACCCCGACTGGTCCGAGCGCGGGGCGCTCATCGGCACGCTCGGTGCGGGCACCGAGGAGCGTGTCGTCGCCGTCGCCAACTTCGTCCGTCTGCGCGACCCCGGCTGCGCCGAGGTGGCCTTCACCGTCGCCGACGAGCTGCAGGGGCATGGGGTCGGTACGCGGCTGCTCGAGCAGCTCGCCGAGTGCGCGGCGAAGCACGGCATCCGCACGTTCATCGCCGAGGTGATGAGCTCGAACACGGCCATGCTGCAGGTGTTCGCGGATGCCGGCTTCGCGATCAGCCGCCGCGTCGAGCATGGTGCGGTCGAGGTGCGGCTGTCGCTCGTGCCGACGGGCGAGTACCGCGAGCGCGTCGACTACCGCGACCACCTCGCCGTCACCGCCTCGCTGAAGCCCTTCTTCGAGCCGCGGACGGTCGCCGTCATCGGCGCCTCGCGCCGCCGCGGGTCGATCGGTGGCGAGCTCTTCCGCAACATCCTCCAGGCCGACTTCACCGGTGCCGCCTACCCGGTGAACACGTCCGGCGAGCCCGTGGCCGGCGTGCGCACCTACCGGTCGATCACGGACATTCCGGAGGAGATCGACCTCGCCGTCATCTGCCTGCCGGGGGAGCACGTGCTCCAGGCCGCCGAAGAGGCGCTCACCAAGGGCACCAAGGCTCTGTGCGTCATCTCCGCCGGCTTCGCCGAGACTGGCCCCGAGGGTGCCCGTCGCCAGGAGCGGCTGCTGGAGATGGCGCGGGCGCACGGCGCCCGGGTCGTGGGCCCGAACTGCCTCGGCATCGCCGTCTCCCGCTGCCGGCTGAACGCCACCTTCGGGTCGCGGCCGCTGCCACCCGGGAACGTCGGCTACTCGTCGCAGAGCGGCGCCCTCGGCCTCGCCCTGCTCGAGGCGGCGGACTCCCGCGGCGTCGGCCTCTCCGCGTTCGTCTCCGTCGGGAACAAGGCGGACGTGTCCTCGAACGACTTGCTCGAGTACTGGGAGGACGACCCGGACACGGATCTCGTGCTGCTGTACCTCGAGTCGTTCGGGAACCCGCGCAAGTTCGCGCGCCTCGCCCGCCGCGTCGCCCGCAAGAAGCCGATCCTGGCCATGAAGGGCGGCCGCACGCGTGCGGGCGCGAGGGCGGCGGGCTCGCACACGGCCGCGCTGGCCGGCTCCGAGCACGCGGTCGACGCGCTCTTCCAGCACGCGGGCGTGATCCGCGCCGACACGCTCGAGGAGCTCGTCGACGTCGCCGCGTTCCTGTCCACGCAGCCGCTGCCGCGGGGCCGCCGCGTGGCGCTGCTCACGAACGCGGGCGGCCTCGGCATCCTGGGCGCGGACGCGTGCGAGGCGGCCGGCCTGGAGCTGGCGCCCCTCTCGGAGGAGACGAGGCGGGCGCTCACGGCGATCCTCCCGCTCGAGGCGAGCGTCGCCAACCCGGTGGACATGCTCGGCTCGGCGACCGAGAAGACGTTCGAGGCGGCGCTGCCGCACGTGCTCGCCGATCCGGGGATCGACGCGGTGATCGTGCTGTTCGTCCCCGTCGTCGTCGCCGAGGCGGACGCCGTCGCGGCGGCGGTGGTGCGCACCGCAGAGGTGGCGGGTGTCGAGGGCAAGCCGGTGCTCGGCGTGTTCGTCAGCCGCGCGGGCACGCCACCGCCGCTGCTCCGGGGTGACGGCGTGCGCGTGGCCGCCTTCCCGTACCCGGAGGCGGCGGCGCGGGCGCTCGGCCGGGCGGCCGAGCGGGCCGAGTGGCTGCGCCGGCCGGCCGGCACCGTGCCCGAGCTCGCCGGGATCGACGAGGCGCGGGCCGCCCAGCTGATCGCCTCGACGCTCGCCGGCTCGAGCGACGTGTGGCTCGAGCCGGGCGACGTCCGCGCGCTCCTCGCCGCCTACGGCATCCCCTTCGTCGGCGAGCGGCTGGCATCGACCGCCGACGAGGCGGTGGCCGCTGCGTCCGAGCTCGGCTACCCCGTCGTCGTCAAGACAGCCGAGGTGGGGGTGCACAAGACGGAGAGGGGGCTCCTGGCGCTGAACCTCGCCGACGAGGAGGCGGTGCGCCGGGCCGTGGCCGACATCGGCCTCCCGGTCGTCGTCCAGCGGATGGTCACGGGCGGTGCCGAGCTGCTCGCCGGCGTCGTGCAGGACCCGGTGTTCGGGCCGCTCGTCGCGTTCGGCCCCGGCGGCGTGTTCGCCGAGCTGATCGGGGACGCCCAGTTCCGCTTGGCGCCGCTGACGGACGTGGACGCGGACGAGCTCGTCCGCTGCGGGAAGGTGGGCAAGCTCGTCGCGGGCTACCGCGGAGCGCCGGCCTCGGACGCGGCCGCGCTCGCCGATCTCCTGCTCCGGCTCTCGCAGCTCGCCGACAACCACCCTGAGGTGTCCGAGCTCGATCTGAACCCGGTCGTCGGCCTGCCTGCCGGCTGCCTGGCCGTGGACGCGAGGATCCGGCTCCGTCCAGCCGAGCCGCAGACGCGCGCCAAGACCTGGTAAGCGGGCTGCGGGCCGGGGGCGCCCTGCGCCCGGACGTGGGGTTTCCGCGAGCGGCGATACGCGCACGCCCGGATGCGCGCCCGCGCGGCGGGGGCCACGGTGCGGCCGTGCTGGAGAGACTGCTCGCCGTGACTGCGCTCGTCGCGGTCCTCGTCGGCGGCCTGCTCCATCTCGTCGGTCTCAAGCCGGCCGGCGACGGTCTGTGGGCCGTCGCCGTCGCGGTCATGCTCGTCCCGCTCGGCTGGTCGGTCCTGCGCTCGCTGGCCCGCGGCGACGTGGGTGTCGACGCGATCGCGCTCGTCTCGATGGCTGGCGCGCTCGCGCTCGGGCAGTACGCCGCCGGCGCCGTCATCGCGCTCATGCTCGCCGGAGGCAACGCGCTCGAGCAGGCCGCGGGCAAGCGGGCGCGGCGCGAGCTGACGTCGCTCGTCGCGCGGGCGCCGCGCATCGCCCACCGCCGCCGCGGCGACGCGATCGAGGAGGTGCCGGTCGAGGAGGTGGGCGTCGGGGACGTGCTCGTCGTGCGCGCCGGCGAGGTGATCCCGGTCGACGGCATCGTCACGAGCGCGGAGGCGGTCGTGGACGAGTCGGCCCTCACGGGCGAGCCGCTGCCGGCGGTGTACGGCCGGGGCGCGGCCGTCCGCAGCGGTACCGCCAACGCAGGCGACGCCTTCGAGCTGCGCGCCGCCCGGCCGGCGGCCGAGAGTGCGTACGCCGCCCTCGTCCGACTGGTGCGCGAGGCCGAGACGCAGCGCGCCCCCTTCGTCCGGCTCGCCGACCGCTACGCGATCGTCTTCCTGCCGGTGACGATCGCCGTCGCGGGCGCCGCCTGGGCGCTGTCGGGCGACGTGATCAGGGCGCTGGCCGTGTTCGTCGTCGCCACGCCCTGCCCGCTCATCCTGGCAGCGCCGATCGCTCTCGTCTCGGGCGTCTCGCGGGCGGCGCACGCGGGCGTCATCGTCAAAGGGGCAGGTGTGATCGAGAAGCTCGGAGCGGTGCGGACGGTGCTGCTCGACAAGACGGGGACGCTCACGCTGGGGAAGGCGGCAATCGAGCGGGTGGTCGCGCTGGACGGCGTCGAAGCGGCGGACGTCCTGCGCCTCGCGGCGTCGCTCGACCAGCTGTCGGCGCACGCGCTCGCCGAGGCGCTCGTGCACGCCGCCGAGGACCAGGGACACGTGCTCAGCTTTCCGGAGCGGGTGGAGGAGAAGCCCGGACGAGGGATCGAGGGAACGGTCGAGGGCCGCCGCGTCGCCGTCGGCAACGTGGCGTGGCTCGCCGAGCGCGGGTACTCGGGGACGCTCGAGGCGGGCCCGCCGGAGCCTCGCGGCGAGGAGCTCGGCCGGACGACGATGCTCGTCGGCGTCGACGGCGTGCTCGCCGGGGCGATCGTCATGGCCGACCGGCCGCGGGAGGACGCGGCCGGCCTGGCGGAGTCGCTGCGGCGGGCGGGGATCCGGCACGTGGCCATGGTCACCGGCGATCGGCCGCTCGTCGCGACCGAGATCGGCACCCGGCTCGGCATGGAGCGCATCTACGCAGAGCACTCGCCCGAGGAGAAGCTCGACGTCGTGCGCGCCATGCAGGCGAACCCGGAGCTGCGGCCGGTGCTGATGGTCGGGGACGGCATCAACGACGCGCCGGCGCTCGCGCTCGCGGACGTCGGCATCGCCATGGGCGTGGCCGGGGCGACGGTGGCGTCGCAGACGGCGGACGCGGTCATCGTCGTCGACCGCATCGACCGGGTTGCGGACGCGGTCGCGATCGGACGCCGCTCGGTGCACATCGCCGTACAGAGCGTGCTCGTAGGGCTCGGCCTCAGCCTGGTCGCGATGGGCTTCGCCGCGTTTGGGTTCGTGCCGCCGGTGTTCGGGGCGCTCCTCCAGGAGGGAGTCGACGTGGCCGTGATCCTCAACGCCCTGCGAGCGCTCCGGGCCTAGGAGATGGGCGATCGGAACGCTGCCCGGACAGCCCGCGGCGGGCGCCGGGCGATGCCCCTGACACGTCGCGTCTCGCCGTGTTCGCCCGGGCCCGACGGGCCGGATGCGCTGCAGGCGACCGCTCGAGCTGCCCGGTCAGCCTCGGTCGGGAACGCTTCCGGCAACCCGCCCGCGGGCATGTCCGTGAGTCGCGGGTCACCCCGGGGGAGGGTGGGGGCTTGGGACGGTTGATAGCGGAGCAGGCCGCACGGGATCGTGCCGACTCCGTGCCGATTCGGCGCGCGAGGGCGGATCGGTCGGTGGCGCGCGCTCCGGCGCGGGAGCCGCATCCCTCCCGCACCCCTCCGCGCCCTCCGCTTCGTCCGCGCGAGCCGATCGGGAGCCGCCTGCTGTGCGAAAGTGAGCTTGGCAATGCTGGCGCTGCGCAAGGTGTCCCCGGGGGTGGGCCTCGAGCTCGCCGAGATCCCCGAGCCCGTCGCGGGGAGGGGCGAGGTCGTCGTCGAGGTGGAGGCGGCGTCGATCTGCGGCACCGACCTGCACATCAGGAAGTGGGACGACTGGTCGCAGCAGCGCATCCGCCTGCCGCTCACGCTCGGCCACGAGTTCGCGGGCACCGTCGTCGAGGTGGGCGAGGGGGTCGAGCACGTCCGCAGCGGCGACTACGTCTCCGCCGAGAGCCACATCACCTGCGGCATGTGCTTCCAGTGCCGCACCGGCCAGGCGCACATGTGCGAGCGGACGCGGATCCTCGGCGTCGACCGCGAGGGGGCGTTCGCACGCTACGTGGCCGTGCCCGAGAGCGTGATCTGGCACAACGACCGCGCCAAGCTGCCGCCGGAGATCGCGACCCTGCAGGAGCCGTTCGGCAACGCCGTGTTCGCGACGAGCGAGCAGGACCTCGCCGGGCGCTCGGTGGCGGTGCTCGGGTGCGGGCCGATCGGCCTGTTCACGATCGGGATCGCGCGCGCCTCGGGGGCGGCGATCGTCCTCGCCGCCGACCGGACGCCCTTCCGCCTCGGCCTCGCGGCGAAGATGGGCGCGCACGCCGCGGTCAACGTCCAGGAGGTGGACGACACCGTCGCCTGGTTCCGGGAGCACAACGAGGGGTACGGCTTCGACGTCGTGTTCGAGATGTCGGGCGCCCCCGATGCGATCGCGAGCGCCTTCCTCATCGCGCGGAACGGCGGTCGCGTGATCCTCTTTGGCATCCCCTCACGGCCCGTCGAGATCGACGTGGCCGAGTCGCTGATCTTCAAGAACCTCGACGTCCTCGCCGTCAACGGGCGCCGGATCTTCGCCACCTGGTACAAGACGCGGTGGCTGCTCGAAAGCGGGGTGGTCGATCTGAGGCCCCTGATCACGGACGAGATCGCGCTCGAGGACTTCGAGCCGGCCTTCGAGAAGCTGGAGGCCGGCGAGGCGTGCAAGATCGTCGTCTACCCCGGCGGCCGGCCACCCGTGCGTCCCGCCGCGGAGCCGGCCGCGCGCGAGCCGGTCGAGGCCGCCTCCGGACGGCCCGGGAGATGGACGCACCGGTGAGCGCCGCCGGCGAGTCGCTCGACCGGCTGCTCGCCGCCGAGCTCGACGGCTTGCGCCGGACAGGCACGTACAAGCGCTTCAACACGCTCTGCTCCCCGCAGGGGCCCGTGGTCGAGATGGCGGGGCGCGGCCAGGTGCTCGTGCTCTCGTCGAACAACTACCTCGGGCTCGCCGCGCGGCCGGAGGTGATCGAGGCGGGCGTCGAGGGGCTCCGTCGCTACGGCGCCGGCACGGCGTCCGTCCGCTTCATCTGCGGCACCTTCCAGCCGCACCACGAGCTCGAGCGGGCGCTCGCCGACCTCGCCGGGACGGAGGCGGCGCTCACGTACGTGTCGTGCTGGAACGCGAACGAGGCGGTCGTCCCCAGCCTCACCGACGAGGGCACCGTCATCCTCTCCGACGAGCTCAACCACGCGTCGCTGATCGACGCGATCCGGCTCGCACGACCCGCGCGCAAGCTCGTCTACGCCCACTCCTCGATGGACGAGCTGCGGGAGGGGCTCCGCTCGTGCGAGCGCGGCCAGCGCAAGCTCGTCGTCACCGACGGGGTGTTCTCGATGGAGGGCGACCTCGCGCGGCTGCCCGACATCCTCGAGCTCGCGCGCGAGCACGACGCGGTCGTGATCGTCGACGACTCGCACGGCACCGGGGTGATGGGGAAGACGGGGCGGGGCGTGGCCGAGCACTTCGGAGTTGTCGGTGAGGTCGACGTGATCACGAGCACGCTCGGCAAGGCGCTCGGCGGCGCAGCCGGCGGCTACGTCGCGGGAAGCGAGGAAGTGTGCGACCTGCTCGCGCAGCGCTCGCGTCCGCAGCTGTTCTCGAACGCGCTGCCGCCGACCGTCGCCTGCTCGGCGCTCGAGGCGGTGCGTATCCTCCGGCGCGAGCCGGAGCTCGTCGCGCGCCTGCGCGCCGTCACTGCCTCCTTCCGTGCGCGCCTGCGCGAGCTCGGCTTCGCGCCGCTCGACGGCGAGGCGGCGATCATCCCCATCATCGTCGGGGAGACCTCGTTCGCCATCAGGGTCAGCGAGCTCCTGCTCGAGCAGGGCGTGTTCGTGACCGGCTTCGGCTACCCCGTCGTCCCGGAGGGAAGAGCGCGCGTGCGCGTGCAGATGTCGGCCGCGCTCGAGGACGCCCACCTCGACCGGGCCCTGGAGGCGTTCGGGCGCGTGGGCCGCGAGCTCGGGCTGATCTGAGCGCCGGCTCGCCGTCCGGGGAGGTCGCGTCGAGCCGGGCCCCGGTCGGGGAGCCATCCGCCGATCGTGCCACGCTCCGGCTGTGGACGGCGCCATCTCGGTCCGCTCCCTGCGCGTCCGGCGCGGGGGACGCCTCGTCCTTCGCGACCTCTCGCTGTCCGTCGCGCCAGGCCGCCTGACCGGCCTCCTCGGCCCGAACGGCTCGGGCAAGACGACGCTCATGCGCGCGATCGTCGGCGTGCAGGTGGTCGAGGCGGGCGCCGTCGTCGTTCTCGGCGAGCCGGCCGGGTCGCCCGAGCTCAGGTGGCGCGTCGGCTACGTCACCCAGGCCCCGTCCGTCTACGGCGACCTGACGGTGCGCGAGAACCTGCGCTACTTCGCACGTGTGCTCGACCGCCCGGAGTCGACGGTGGACGAGGCGCTCGGCACCGTCGGGCTCGTGGCGCTCGCGGAGCAGCTCACCGCCACCCTGTCCGGCGGCGAGCGCGCGCGGGTGTCGCTGGCGACGGCGCTGCTCAACAAGCCCGACGTGCTCGTCCTCGACGAGCCGACCGTCGGGCTCGATCCCGTCCTGCGGCGTGACCTGTGGGCGACCTTCCGGCGGCTCGCCGACGGCGGCACGACGCTGCTCGTCTCGAGCCACGTCATGGAGGAGGCCGCGCGCTGCGACGACCTGCTCCTCCTCCGAGACGGCGCCCTGCTCGCGGCGCTGACACCGGCGGAGCTGCGCGAGCGGACGGGCGAGCACGAGCTCGAGCAGGCCTTTCTTCGGCTCGCCGAGGGAGCCGCGTGAGCCTGCGCGTGACGACGGCGACCGCGCGGCGCGTGCTGCTCCAGCTGCGGCACGACCCGCGCACCGTGCTGCTCCTCGTCGCGGTGCCGTGCGCGCTCGTCGCCCTGCTCAAGTACGTGTTCGCAGGCGGGCAGGCAGGCGCGGTCTTCGACCGCGTCGGCGGGCCGCTGCTCGGCGTGTTCCCGCTCGTCTCGATGTTCCTCGTCACCTCGATCGCGATGCTGCGGGAGCGAACGACGGGCACGCTCGAGCGGCTGCTGACCATGCCGTTGGCGAAGCTCGACCTCCTCGTCGGCTACGCCGTCGCCTTCGCGCTCGCCGCGGCGGTGCAGGCGACGCTCGTGTCTGCGCTCGCCTTCGGGGCGCTCGACCTGCACGTGCGCGGGCCGACCTGGGCGGTGATCGTGCTCGCCGTGGCCAACGCCGTGCTCGGCATGGCGCTCGGGCTGTTCGTGTCGGCGTTCGCGCGCAGCGAGTTCCAGGCCGTGCAGTTCATGCCCGCGTTCGTCCTCCCGCAGCTCCTCCTCTGCGGGCTGCTGGCGCCGCGGCAGGAGATGGCGCGGCCGCTCGAGGTCGTCTCCTGGGCGGCGCCGCTGACCTACGCCTACGACGCGCTCGACCGCGTGACGCGCGGCGTGTACGGTGGCGCGCTCGTGCGGGACGTGCTCGCCCTCGTCGCCTTCACCCTGCTCGCGCTCGCGCTCGGCGCCGTCACGCTGCGCCGGCGGACGCCCTGAGCCACTCTGTCCCCTCCTTGTAACAGTCTGTTACGAGGATACGTGCAGTGGGGAGAAGACGTCCGGCCAGTGGCGGGCGGCCGCCCGCACCGGGACCGGCGCTCCCTGGCCGAGACCGCAGATCGAGCCCTTCTCCATCGCGACGAGCCACTCCTCGAGCTGACGTCCGGGCATCGCCTGCCGCCCCTCCGCGAGCTCGGCCAGCACGTGCCCGAGCGCGCGCGTGCCGATCCGGCAGGGGGTGCACTTCTGGCACGACTCCTCGGCGAAGAAGCGCATCGTCTCGCGCAGCAGCCGGAGCACTGGATACGAGGCCGG
>Ga0070741_10016134_pt1 | contig 12522 bp, 12 predicted proteins | sample Coa_R1_4_FD_66440 | JGI IMG/M metagenome (GOLD analysis project Ga0070741, IMG submission 66440) | Surface soil microbial communities from Centralia Pennsylvania, which are recovering from an underground coalmine fire - Coalmine... | ecosystem: Environmental > Terrestrial > Soil > Unclassified ...
ATCATCGGCCCCAACGGCGCCGGCAAGACGACGCTGTTCAATCTGCTCAACGGCTTCTTGCGTCCTGACTCCGGCGAGATCCTGCTCGGCGGGCGCAACATCGTCGGCAGCCCGCCGTACCAGGTGTGCGCCGCGGGCATCGGGCGCACCTTCCAAGTCGCACGACCTTTTCGTCACATGCATGTGCTCGACAATGTCATCGTCGGCGCCTTCGTGCATGCAGGCTCCGACGCGCTGGCGCGCGCAGCCGCGCTCGATGCGTTGGCGCAGGTCGGTCTCGCCGCACAAGCCGAGCGTCTCGCCGATGGGCTGACCAACAAGCAACTGCGCCTGCTCGAAATCGGGCGCGCACTCGCCGGCAAGCCGCAGATCGTGTTGCTCGACGAAACGATGGCGGGCCTCACCGTTCCCGAGATCGAAGATCTCATGGTGCTGATCCGCACGCTCGCCGCGCGCGGCCTGACCATCGTCATCATCGAACATACTATGCAGGCGATGGTGCGCCTGGTCGATCGCTTCGTCGTGCTCGATGATGGCGCCGTGCTCACCGAAGGCGAGCCGGCGCGCGTGACGCAGAATCCGGCGGTGATCGACGCCTACCTCGGACGCAAATGGAGGACGGCGAATGCTTGAGCTGCGCGGCGTGCGCGCGAACTACGGCGGCGTGCCGGCGCTCGTCGACGTTTCGCTGCGGATCGACGCCGGAGCATTCGCCGCCATCGTGGGACCGAACGGCGCGGGCAAGAGCACGCTGTTCAAGACCATCTCCGGTGTCGTCCCGGCAGCCTCCGGATCGATCCGCTTCGAAGGGCGCGAGCTCACGGATGTGCCGCCCGCGCAGCGCGCGCATCTCGGATTGGCTCACGTGCCCGAGGGCAGGCAAGTGTTCCCGTCGCTCAGCGTGTTGGAGAATCTCGAAATGGGCGCGTACAGCGAGGCCGGCCGGCGCGATTGGAAGGCGAACCTTGAGTGCATCTACAGCTGGTTCCCGGTGCTCGCGACGCGCGCGAAGTCGCTCGCGGGCTCGCTTTCGGGCGGCCAGCAGCAGATGCTCGCGATCGCGCGCGGGCTCGCGTCTTCGCCTAAGCTGCTGATGCTCGACGAGCCGTCAATGGGCTTGGCGCCGTCGATCGCCGACGAGATCTTCGAGCGCATCGTTTCGATTCACCGCGAGTCCGCGCTCACCGTGCTGCTCGTGGAGCAGCGTGTAGCGGAGGCGTTGCACTTCGCCCAGCACGGCTACGTGCTGGAAGCCGGTCGCGTCGTGCTGAGCGGTGCCCACGACGCATTGCTGCGCGACGATCGCATTCGGCAGGCGTATCTTGGCATGTAGTTACCGAGGCAAAGTGTTGAACTGCCCTTGTGCGATCATCTTCCGCTCCTTTCAAGAGGAGGGGTCGGCGGCAGGCCGGGGGCGGTGTGGTTCGATCAGTGACGAGCAGCCGAACAAAACTCCAAATCAGCAAGAGAGAGGCAGGACCATGACGCAAATTGCGTTGATAACCAGAAGACTTCGCGCAATCATCCCGGGCATCGCGCTCGTCTTACTTGCCACGGCCGCGCTGGCGCAATCGAAGGAGATCGAGGTCGGTCTGATCGCACCGCTCTCCGGTCCTTGGGCGCGTCAAGGCCAGGTGATGAAGATGGCGGCCGACCTCGCCATCGCGACCATCAACGCGCAAGGTGGCATCAAGTCGATGGGCGGCGCAAAGCTGAAGCTGGTCGTGTTCGACGCCGGCGACAGCGTCGAAAAAGCAAAGAACGCCGCGCAGCGCATGGTGGCCGAATCGCCGAATCTGGTCGCCGCGACCGGTGCCTACCTGAGCTCGTTTACGCTCGCGGTGACCGAGGTGACCGAACGCGCCGAGCTGCCGGTCGTGACCTTCTCGTATTCGGACCTCATCACCTCGCGCGGCTTCAAGTACGTGTTCCAGACCTCGGCCACCGGCGACCAGCAGGCCGAAGGCTCGCTGCCCGCGCTGGTCGAGATGGCGAAGGCGGCGACCGGCAAAGCACCGAAGACCGTCGGCATCGTGATGGACAACACCGCGGCATCGGTGGCCTTCGTCAAGCCGATCAAGGATCACCAGTTGTCCAAGCTGGGCCTCGAGCTGGTCGTCGATGAGGTGTTCACGCCTCCGCTCGCGAATGCCACGCCGCTGATTCAGAAAGTGCGCTCGAAGCGGCCGGACATTCTGCTGTTGCTGCCCACCGCGATCTCCGACGCGAAGCTGTTGCTGGAGAAGATGAACGAGTTCGGACTGGGCAAGGGCAAGCTGCCGACAATATCGAATGGCGCCGCCATTCTCGATCCCGATCTGCGCAACAACATGAACGTCGATCAACTCGAGGGCGTCATGTCGGTGGTCGCGAACTGGCCCACGGCATCGCAGAAAGCGTTCGTCGAGGAAGTGCGGCAGAAGAGCAAGGAGCCGTGGCCGACGCAGCACTTCGTCACCACCTACGGTGACATGTGGATCTTCAAGGCGGCGCTCGAAGCGGCGGGCAAGGCCGATCGCGCCGCGGTGGCGAAGGCATTGCGCAGCATGAATCTAACCGACGGTGCGGCGCAGTTCTTTCCCGGCGGGCGCGTCAAGTTCGACGCCAATGGCCGGCGCGAAGGCGCGGGCTTGCTGATCGTGCAATGGCAGAAGGGCGTGCCCATCACGGTGTATCCGCCGAAAGAAGCGGTGGCGAAGCCGATTTGGCCGAAGTCTTAGTTGATTAGCATGTTCCTCCTCGACGTCACATCGCCCTCCCCTCCTCTCGAGAGGAGTCCACCTACGCGGGATAAAAGGTCGGCCGTAAGGCCCGGGGGTGGTGTGGTTTAGAACAGGCGCTGCCTTCGTGTATTCGCGTGAACGATGTTTTGAGATCGACTTAAAGGAGACACAAATGAACGACGAACTATTCGACAAGGGTCTGGAAATCCGCAAGGCGGTACTCGGCAAGGAATACGTGGAAAAGTCGATTGCCGCTGCCGATGACTTCAATATGCCGCTGCAGCGCTTGGTCACCGAGTACTGCTGGGGCGCGGTGTGGGGACGCGAAGAGCTGCCGAAGAAGACGCGCAGCATGCTCAATATCGCCATGCTGTCCGCGCTCAACCGCCCGCATGAGTTCAAGCTGCACGTGCAAGGCGCCTTGCGCAACGGCGTGACCAAGGCCGAGATCCGCGAGATCCTTCTGGCAGTGGCAATCTACTGCGGCGTGCCGGCCGCGGTCGACGCGTTTCGCAACGCCCGCGAAGCGATCAACGAGTTCGAGAAGAACGGCGGGAAGTAAAGCGCGCGGACCACCTCTTCCCCTCCTTTTCAAGGAGGGGTGGCGGCGCAGCCGCCAGGGTGGTTATACCGGCTCGCACTACGGCCTCGTCATCTACGCCGGAGATGCCGCCAAGGAATTCCGACCATGACCGATGAAACCTACGAAGTCTACGCCGTCAAATACGCTCGGCTGTCGCGCCGCTCGCCCGAGAACTTCTTAGGCGGCGATCCACACGACGTCGAAATGCCGCTCAACTACTACGTGTGGGTGGTGAAGAACGCGCAGCGCGCTGTGGTCGTCGACACCGGCTTCAACGAGGCGATGGCGAAGAAGCGCGGCCGCACCATCGTGAAGCCGGTGGCCGACGGCGTAAAGGCACTGGGCCTCGACCCGCAGAAAGTGCAGGACGTGGTGATCACGCACATGCACTACGACCACGCCGGCAACGTACCGCTATTCGCCAACGCGCGCTACCATCTGCAGGACAAGGAGATGGAGTTCGCGACTGGCCGTTGCATGTGCCACGATCTCATGCGCCATGGCTACGAGGCAGACGACGTCGCGCACTTGGTCCACTGCGTGTTCAACGGCCGCGTAGAGTTCCACGACGGCCTCGGCCAGCTCGCACCGGGGATCGAGCTGCACCACATCGGCGGTCACACCAAAGGCATTCAGTCGGTGCGCGTGCGCACCAAGCGCGGCTGGGTCGTGCTTGCATCGGACGCAAGCCACTTCTACGCACACATGGAGCAGGACCGCGCCTTCCCGATCCTCTACAACCTCGGGGACATGCTCGAGGGGTACAAGAAGCTGCGTGCGCTGGCCAGCTCGCCCAAGCACATCATCCCGGGACACGACCCGCTGGTGATGGAGCGCTATCCCGTGGCGGGGCAGGGGATGGACGATTGGATTGTCAGGTTGGATGTCGAGCCGAAATGAAGTAACGTGCCTCGGCTGGTGAACGGAGCTGTCGAAAAGGAGAAACTGACATGGGATTCATTCGCTTGGGCACCAAGCCACCCCTGGCGGTCGCGCCGAACGATACCGTTACGCAAGCCGCAATCGCGATGACCGGCCGCAAAGTCGGAGCGGCCACCGTCGTGGAAGGCGAGGCGATCGTCGGAGTGATCACCGAGCGTGATGTCATGGGGAAGGTCGTCGCCGTCGGCCGCGATCCCACTGCGGTCCGCGTGCGAGACATCATGTCGAGCCCCGCGCTGTGCGTGCAGTTGCGAACGTCGGTGGCCGATGCCGCCGAGATGATGCGCGAACATCACATCCGGCATCTGGTGGTCGTGGATGAGAACGGAAAGCTCGCCGCCATGCTGGCGCTGCGCTATCTGCTCTACGACCTCATGGATGACATGCATCGCAACGTCGGCGATCTCGTCGGATTCATCATGTCCGATGGCCCCGGGGGCTGAGATCAAGGCCGGCGCGCTACACGACCCGCTGCTCCTCGACCACGAAAGCGGTGATCTCGGACAAGAACGTCAGCGCGTGTTTCATAGTCAGCCGACCGGCGGGTGATGCGAAGGCGGCTTCCAGTGTCGCGCCATCCTCGAACCACAGCTCGACGATGCCATCGATAGGCAACTCGTCGTACCCGCATGGTTGCCCTTTCACCCGCTCACGCGCGATCACCACGTTCTGCCGGTAACCCGCGACGCCGGGCATCTGCTGCACGAGATCGCGGTGGACGATCCATTCGCGCCGAAAGTCGCCTTCGCTCAGCTCGGGCCGTCGCTTCAATGTGGAGATGCGTTTCATCAGCGCCGCGCGCGTCGGCGCAGCGGGTACGGGCACCACGACATATTGGACGGTCGTGACGATATGCAGCTCGCCGAGGAAGCGCTGCTCGTCGGCGATCAACTCGGCGGCCAGCGCGTCCGCTCCGAAGGCCTGATCTGCGTGACGTGCGTCATCGAAGTACAGTTGGGAGAATCCGTCGAAGTTCCACGGACCGCGTGCGAAATCGATACCGCGCTGGAGACGGTCAATCACCGCGTTCTGCCAATATTCGCGCAAGTTCGATGCGCGCGCGGCCAACGGGCCGTGCTTGCTGCGCCAGTACGCGCGGAATTCCTCCGTCGTCCAGTCCGGCTTCTTGCGCAGCAGACCCATGCGGACCGTAATCGGCGTTGCCCCCTGTGCGAGCGGCGCTTGCTTATCGAAGCGCGTGTCGTCGGATGTCATCTCGGGCGCCTCCTGTGTCGCGGCTGCATCCTCTATCGCCGAGTGCAGTCCTGCCGTTGTGCCGCGTTCATGCCGGCAGAATCATGGCGCTGGCTTCGCCCAATCCGATTCGGACCGCGCCTTCGGCTTCGCAATAGCCGCGCAGGATGAGTGTGTCGCCGTCTTCGAGGAAGGTCCGCTGCTCGCCGTTGGGCAGGGTCAGCGGATCCTTGCCGCCCTTGGTGAGTTCGAGCAGCGAGCCGGCCTGATCGGCGGAAGGGCCCGACAGCGTTCCAGATCCCAGCAGATCGCCAGGCTGCAGATTGCAGCCATTGACGGTGTGATGGGCGATCAGTTGCGCCGGCGTCCAGTAGGCGGCCTGCGCCGAGCTGCCGCGCGTGAGGCGTGCCGGCGCTTCCCCGGCCTCGCGCATTCGCGACGTCTGCAGCCACACTTCGAGCACGATGTCGAGACCACCGCGCTCGCGGTTGCTTTGCGCATCGAGGTACGGCAAGGGTTGCGGATCGTCCGCGGGACGCTCGAACCTCGCACGGAAGGGCTCGAGGGCCTCCATCGTGACGATCCACGGCGAGATCGTAGTCGCGAAGTTCTTCGCCAGGAAGGGGCCGAGCGGTTGGTATTCCCACGCTTGCACGTCGCGCGCCGACCAGTCGTTGAGCAGGCACACGCCGAACAAATGATCCTCGGCTTCTTCGATCGGAATCGGCTGCCCGAGCGCGTTGCCCGCGGCCAGGAAAAAGCCCAGCTCCAGCTCGTAGTCCAAGCGCTTCGACGGCCCGAAAGTGGGGACGGCGGCGTCCGGGGCCTTGGTCTGGCCTTTCGGCCGCTTGAATGGCTGACCGCTGACCACGATCGACGAGGCGCGACCGTGGTAACCGATCGGCACCCATTTGTAGTTGGGCATGAGCGGCTGATCGGGGCGGAACAACTTACCCACCGCCGTGGCGTGGTAGATGCCGGTGTAGAAATCGGTGTAGTCCCCGATGCGGCAGGGTAGGGTGTACTCGGCCTGCGCCTGCGGCAGCAGTGCATTCGACCACGCCGCCTGCATCGGGCTGCTCTCGCGCAGGCCGGCCGAGATCTTGGCGCGCAGCGCCCGGCGCTCGGCCGGCGCCGCGGCCATCAAAACGTTCATGTCGTCGGTGTCGACCAGGGCTGCAGCGCTCACGTCCAGCACCTGGTCGCCGATAGCAACGCCAATGCGCCAGCGCTCCGCGCTGCCCGCCCGCCGAAACCGGCCGAAAGGCAGGTTCTGGATCGGAAAGTCGCAGCGCGCGGCGTTCGCGGACGCGACCCAGCTGCGCAGCGTTGGATCGTGCGTGGTATCGAGCTTCGTCATCGCTCCTCCTGCAAGACAGGTCGCCGGGCAAGCGCCATCAATGCGCTGCGGCCTTGGAAAAGCTGCCGGAGGGCGCATAGCCGAGGCTCGCACCTTGTCCCGCAAAGGCGGCGATCGACGCGATGTTGATGATCGAACCCTTGGTTTGCTTGATCGCGGGCAGCCATGCGTGGGTGACGTTGAACGTGGCGTTCAGGTTGACGTCCAGCGTCTTCTTCCAATTCGCGGCCGCATTCGGGCTCGACATGTTTTCGCGGACGATGATGCCGGCGTTGTTGACCAGCAGATCGACCGCACCGATCTCTCGTGCGACGCGAGCGCCGAGCGCTTCGCATGCTGGCGACGAGGTCACGTCCAGCACGAAAGCCCAGGCCTCACCGCCTTGCGCGCGCACCTGGCTCGCGGTCGCCTCGACGGTAGCCGCGTTGAGGTCGGTTGCGATCACACGTGCGCCCGCTTGGGCGAGGCCGAGTGCCAAAGCGCGCCCGTTGCCTTGGCCGGCACCGGTGATGAGCGCGAGGCGGCCTTCCAGCAGCCGTGGTGCGACGCGAGGATCGAATGCCATCGTGATATTCTCGTGAGGTGTAGCGCGAACTCAAGCACGTCGCGGCAGCGCGACCGCTTCACGACGCTCGACTTGCAGTTGAACGGTCAGCGCGGAAGCCGCTTTCACCAGCTGCATTCCCGCGACGTAGCCGAACGTCAGCGCTGGACCGAGCGTGATGCCCGCTCCCGGGTAGTTGCCCCCCATGATGCTGGCCGCATCGTTACCGACCGCGTAGAGCCCCTTGATCGGCTTGCCCTCGGCACCGAGCACCCGCGTGGTTTCGTCGGTGATGAGGCCGGCGAAGGTACCGATGTCGCCGATGACGAGCTTGATCGCGTAGTAGGGCGCGTGCTCGAGCGGCGCGACGCACGGATTGGGCTCGACCTGCGCGTCGCCCTGATAGCGGTTATAGGCCTTGCTGCCCTTGCCGAAGGCAGGGTCCTCGCCCGATTTGGCTGCGGCGTTGAATTGCGCGACGGTCGCTTCCAGTGTCGCGGAGTCGATACCGATCTGGCTCGCGAGCTCCGCGACAGTGCGTCCCCGCTTCAAGTAGCCGCTGCGCAGGTACCGGCCGAAGGGCAGCGGAGCGGGCGCGACGCAGCCCAATCCGTAGCTGCGCAGCGCTTTGTGGTCGCACAGCAGCCAGGCGAAGATCTCCGGCTCGCCTGCGCACGCCTTCACCATCGCCTGTACGAAGTCGTGGTAGGAGTTGCCTTCGTTGGTAAAGCGCTTGCCCTTGGGCGTGACGGCGATGACGCCCGGCTTGGCGCGGTCGATGAAGTGCGGCATGACGCCCTTCGAGCCGTCGCGCCGGGTGGTGATCGAGGCCGGCACCCACGCCGCCGCATGAGGAATAGTGCCGTCGACCCGACCGCCGACCGCTTCCGCGAGGCGCAGTCCATCGCCGGTGTTCCCCTCGGGTGAGGGCGAGTAATGTTCCGTGCCGGTGGGCGCATGCGGGAACAACTGCTTCCTGCGCTCGATGTCGTGCGGAAAGCCGCCGCACGCGAGTACAACGCCGTACTTCGCGCGGACGAACACGGCCTTGCCCTCGTGCTCGACCATCGCGCCGGCGACGCCGTCGTGCTCGGTCACCAGCTTCTTGACCGGCGACGATAGCCACACCGGAATGTTGCGGTCCATCGCCGCCTTCATCAATCGACCCGCGAGTGCATTACCGTTGGTCAACGTCATGCCGCGGCCATGCAGCGCGACATCGAGGAAATGCCGGCTCAGCCGCTTGGCCACGTAGACGAACGAGCTCAGTGATTTGAGGGCGCGCATGAAGTGGCGGATCTCCGGTCCGGAGCCCAACATCATTCCGAACACGGTGAGCTCCGGCAGCGGCGGGGCCAGCTGCTTGATGCGTGCGCCCAGCTCGCGGCCGTCGAAGGGGCGCGTCACCATCGAGCGGCCGCCCTGTTGCCCGCCGATCTCCTCGGCGTGGTAGTCGGGGAATACCGCCGGCATATCGAACTGCACGCAAGTGTTGCGGGTGAAAAAGTCAATCGCTTTCGGCCCGTTCTCGAGGAAGGCATCGACGCGCTTCTCGTTGAAGTGCGTGGTTGCCTCGTGCTCGAGATAAGCCTTGGCCGCACCCGGCGGCTCCTGGATGCCCTGCTCGGTGGCGAGCCGCGTCCCGGGGATCCATAGCCAGCCGCCCGAGCGCGCGGTGGTGCCCCCGAAGCGCGCCTCCTTGTCGACCACCAGCACATCAAGGCCGTGGAAGGCGGCCGTCACCGCCGCCGACATCCCCGAAGCGCCGGTACCCACCACGAGCACGTCGACCACCACTTGTTCTCCCGCCATCACTCGCCTCCGATCCGCATGAACATAAGCGTAGCAGCCATCTGATCGGATAGTCGGGCTCGTGAAGCAGACGACGCGGGCTTGACCATCGAGCAGTTCCGAGAATTGCCCTAGCTCAGGGCGTGTCGCTCATGCAGCGGCCAGCACCTCCAATGCCGCCTGCACGCCGCTGCCCTTCACCGGCGCACTCGCGAGCTTCAGCCCCATCTCCACACCGCTCAGCGTTCCGGCGAGCATCAGGTCGTTGAAGTGCCCGAGATGGCCGATCCGAAAGATCTTGCCCTGCAGCTTGCCTAAGCCCATGCCCAACGACATGTCGAACCGCTCGAGGATCAGATCGCGCAACTTGTCTGCGTCATGGCCGGCCGGCATGACCACCGCGGTGAGCGAGTTACTGTATTCCACCGGATTGACGCACAAGATCTCCAGGCCCCATGCGCACACCGCCGCGCGCGTCGCCTCGCCGTGCCGTGCGTGGCGAACGAACACGTTGCGCAGGCCTTCTTCCTCGAGCATGTGCAGCGCTTCGCGTAAGCCGTAGAGCAGGTTCGTGGCCGGCGTATAGGGGAAGAAGCCTTTCGCGTTCGGCCCGAGCATTTCGTCCCAGCTCCAGTACGCGCGCGGCAGCTTCGCGGTCTTGTTCGCCGCCAGCGCCTTGTCGTTGATCGCGTTGAACGAAAGTCCGGGCGGCAGCATCAGGCCCTTTTGCGAGCCCCCCACGGTCACGTCGACGCCCCACTCATCCATCCGATAGTCGATCGACGCGAGCGAAGAGATGGTGTCGACCATCAGCAGCGCGGGATGCCCCACGCGGTCGATCGCGGCGCGCACGGCCGGCACCTGCGTGACCGCGCCGGTCGACGTTTCGTTGTGCACGACGCATACCGCTTTGATCGCGCAGGCACGATCCTCGGCGAGCTTCGCTTCGATCGCGTCGACTTCCGCGCCGCGCCGCCAGTCGCCGGGCAGAAATTCGACTTCGAGGCCGAGTCGGCTCGCGAGACGTCGCCACAGCGTGGCGAAATGCCCGCTCTCGTACATGAGCACGCGATCGCCCGGCGAGAGCGTGTTGACCAATGCTGCTTCCCATGCGCCGGTGCCCGAAGCGGGATAGATGATCACGGCGTGGCGCGTCTGGAACACCGCGCGCATGCCTTCGAGCACTTCGATGCCAAGCCGCGCGAATTCAGGTCCGCGATGATCGATCGTCGGCCCATCGATCGCGCGCAGCACACGGTCGGGCACGTTGGTGGGGCCGGGGATCTGCAGAAAGTGACGGCCGGTATGCACAGTCATGATTTGTCCCTGCATTGCTGGAGGTGGACTCGACGTATAGGATACCCGCCCTTACTCACGATACGTGTCCAGCCCGTGGCCCAGCCGACATTGCCATCGATGTTCCGGCCCTGAGATGAATCTCCCCGTCGCGATCATCGTCGTTGCGCAGCTGTTCGGCGTGTCGCTTTGGTTCAGTGCCAATGCCGCCGCAGGCGATCTCGCTCGCGCATGGGGCATCACTCCTGCGCAACTCGGCCTGCTGACCAACGCAGTCCAGCTCGGCTTCATCGCCGGCACTTTGATCTTTGCGCTGAGCGGCCTCGCCGATCGATTCCGCGCCAGCCGCATCGTGTTCGTCTGTTCGGTGCTGGGCGCAACGTTCAATGCCGGCTTCGCCTTGATCGCGAACGGTCTCGCTCAAGCCGTCGTGTTTCGTTTTGCCGTTGGCTTGAGTCTCGCGGGCATCTATCCGCTCGGCATGAAGCTCATCGTGTCCTGGGTAGGAGACAGAGCAGGGGCGGCGCTCGGCCTGCTCATCGGCATGTTCACGCTTGGCACCGCGTTGCCGCATGGCGTGCGTGCGCTGGGCGCCGGACTCGACTGGCAATTGGTGGTGTCGACCTCATCGCTGCTCGCGCTGATCGGCGGTTTCGTCGTGCTGAAGGTAGGTGATGGGCCGCGCTTGAAGCGAAATCCAAAAGCGGCCGCACCGAGATGGGGTGGCGTGCTGGGCGTATTCCGCCTCGAACGTTTCCGTGCCTCCGCGTTCGCCTACTTCGGCCACATGTGGGAGCTGTATGCCTTCTGGACCGTGGTGCCGCTGCTGGTCGCGCAGGTGATCGATTCGAATCGCGCCCCGGCGATCTCGGCGTTGTCGTTCGCGATCATCGGCGTGGGCGGAATCGGCTGTGCGCTGGGCGGACGGCTGTCGCAGCGCGTCGGCAGCGCGCCGGTTGCCGCTACTGCGTTAGTCGGCTCGGCGCTGATGTGTGCGCTCTACCCGTTGCTGCAATCGGCGTCGACTGGCGTGCTGATCGCCGCATTGCTCGTATGGGGCACTGCGGTCGTCGCCGACTCGCCGCAATTCTCGGCGCTGTCGGCGCGCAACTGCCCGCCGCAGTTCGTCGGCAGCGCGCTCGCGATGCAGAACGCAATCGGCTTCGCGATCTCGGTGGTGGCGATTTCGGTCGCCACCTCGACCATCACGACGCTCGGAGCGAAGGTCGCTTGGTTGCTATTGCCCGGGCCGGTGCTCGGGCTGATCGCCTTGCGGCCCCTGTTGAAGTGATCGCTTCAACGCGATGCTGTCGCGCGCGACCATTCAGCTCGCATTCAGCAGCCGCCTCGTAATCTTCGTCTCACACCGGCACCGGCTTGGATTTGATGAGGAGACGACAGATAAAAGCATCGTTCACCAAAGCTTTTTTGGGTCTCGCATTGATCGCCACTGGCAGCGCTGTAGGAAGCGCCTCTGCACATGAGCGCGACGCAAGAGACCTGAGACACAGCGTTCGCTACGAGCAGCGCGATTGGGACCGCCATGACAACCGTCTCGGCCGTGCTCATCGCCACCGTCGCCACGACCATCGTGACCGCCACCACGGACGCGACAACTGGCGCCGTGAATATCGCGATCATGGCCGTGGCTGAAGAGACGGCGTGACGGTTAGCGAGGCCCGCAGGCCATCGGTGAACCCGCGTTCATCCTACCCAGAGAGCGAAGCGGCGGGAGATGCAACTCTCCCGCCGCCACTCAAGGCTCGAACGGCTCGACCCCAATCAACCTCGAAATGCGGATGGGCACATCCTTGCGATGCAGCTCGACGACGCGTGCTTGCAGATCGCGATCGGCGATGGTCATGCGCGCACGCTGGCGCGTGTACTCGGCCCACGACTTGATGACGAAGCGCTCGACGTAGCGCCCCTCGTCTTCGAGGTCGCGGAAGATGCGCCAGCTGCTCGCGCCGTTGCGCCGGCGTACGCCTTCGATCGCGCTCACCGCGCGCAGGAAGGCGTCCCGATTCTCGGGATCGACGCGATATTCGATCTGGATGAGCACCGGCCCGTCGTCGGGCGATGGTTGGAT
>Ga0070741_10016135_pt1 | contig 12521 bp, 13 predicted proteins | sample Coa_R1_4_FD_66440 | JGI IMG/M metagenome (GOLD analysis project Ga0070741, IMG submission 66440) | Surface soil microbial communities from Centralia Pennsylvania, which are recovering from an underground coalmine fire - Coalmine... | ecosystem: Environmental > Terrestrial > Soil > Unclassified ...
GTTGTGACTGTAAATCGGAAGGTATAGCTGGTACACGTCCTGTCCAAGCTGCACTAGCGCGCTGGTGACCAGTGCGCGCACGATTGGCGGGCGAGCCGAGCTAGGGGTATCAGTCGGGGCAGTGTGGCGAGTACCCTGGGGAAGACTGCGGCCCCAGCGTGCCAGCAGCAGGGCACCGATCGCAGGAAAAACGGCGACCAGCAAACACGCGACGGCACTTCCGGCGTGATCGATCGCCACGCCGGCGAGGAGGGGACCGATGAATGCGGTTGTTGCTCCCACCATACTGGCGTTGCTGAAATTGCGCGCTCGCTCGTCAGGGCGGCTGAGCAGGCCAATCGCGTTCTGCAGCAGCACGAGATAGAACGAAAACGACAAACCGACCACCAGCGCGCCGACATAAAGTGCCGTCAGATCCCGCCACAGGTACGGAATCAGGCATCCAATCGCACCTGACGCGGTACCAGCCATGAGCAGCGAGCGTGATCCGACGCGGTCGGAGTAGCTGCCGATCGGCCAGGAAAGCGCGACCGGAAAGAGATAGAACGTCGCGTACAGCAGCGACACCGCAATCGGCTTCGCTCCTAGATCGAGAGCGAAAAGCGACAAGACCAAGCGGATCGCGTTGATGCTGGTGAAACAGAACAGCATGAGCGCGAAGGTGAGGCGCAACGCGATCGCATGCTGCTGAGCAGGCATATGCAGAGCGGAAAGGGGCCGCTTGACCAGTACGCGCTTCAAGCCAGCGGTAGATATAACTTGCGGCCGACGACGCGAAGCTTTCCTGAATGCTTCATGCCGTTGAGAAGACTGCTCACCGTCTGCCGAGTCGTTCCGATCATGTCGGCAAGTTCCTGCTGCGTGATTGGAAAATCGATTACGGTCTCCGCCCCGATCTTGCGGCCATATTGATGACGTAAGTGCTCGAGTGCACGTTGCAAACGAGAAGCGGCGGCTTCGCCCGTTGCATTCAGCAGGAGGTCGGACAAGCTATAGAGCCGGCCGACGAGCAAATGAATTACCGCAATGGAGACGTTCGGGTGTCCGCGCAGAAACTGCATGAAATCGTCACTGGAGATGCATCGGACTGCGCTTGCGGTGCACGCCTGCGCATAGAAGATTCGCGGCCCGACAGTCGGAATGCCGGCGAGACCGAACACCTCGCCGGGCAGGCAGAACCAGAGAATCGTCTCGCGCCCCGACTCTGATGATCGCGCGATCTTCACGCGACCGGATTCGAGCAAATAGATCTTCTCCCCCTCCACCCCGGCCTTGAAGATGAAGCTGCCTTTCGAAAAGTGCGTTACAGGCGCGAGCTGAATCAGAGCGTGGCGATCGTGTGAATCCAGCTGATTCAGAAATGCCGTGCTCGCGGTGAGCCACGGAGGAGGCATTTCCGGCTGGACGGCCATTGCGGATCCGATCGTTGCCATGTGTCGGCTGGCCGACAGACCCTGCTCAGGTCTGCGGCCTATATTGGTACCGATCTCCGCGTTCAACGCTCAGCGAAAGGGAAACCGACGTGGTACCGGTGGAGAAAGTGCGTGGTGGCATCCTCGTTGCACGAGCGCTCGTGGCGCAAGGTGTGGACAGGGTTTTCACGTTGTCGGGCGGCTTCATCAATCCGATTCTGGAAGGATTGATGCTGGAAAACATCAGAATCGTGAACGCACCGCACGAGCAGATCGCCGGTCATCTGGCAGACGGCTGGGCTCGCGTTACGCGTAACGCGGCGGTCTGTCTTGTTGGGCCGGAAGGCTTCGGCAACGCGGTACCGGCCATGCTCGAGGCGTATGGCCAGCACTCGCCCATCGTCTTCATCACCGGTTCGAGCACGCTCAAACGCCGCGGTCAGGGGGGATTCAAGGAAGTCGATCACGTACGTATCGCCGAAGGGTTGACCAAGTACTCGGTCCTGGTGACGGACGGCGCACGTATCGATCATTTTATCCAAAAGGCGTTCGAAATCGCATTGGGCGGCACTCCCGGCCCGGTTCACGTGAGCATCCCCACAGACCTGCTCTATTCCTCGTACGAGATCAAACCTCCGCGCGAGGAACGTCCGTTCCATGTGGTCGCAGCTGACCCGCCGATTGCCTGGCCCGACGCGAAGGCGGTACGCGAACTAGTCGAACTCGTGAGCACGGCTCGGAAACCGGTGCTCGTCGCGGGCAACGGCGTGTGGTGGGGGCGTGCGGAAAACGAGCTGGCTGCATTGGCGGATTCGCTGGATATTCCGCTGCTGGTGGTTCCGTACCATCAAGCGCTCTTCGGGAATGTCGCCTGCCGTTCGTATTGCGGTCTGGCCGACGTCCACCAGTATCCACCCGCGGAGCACGCTCTGCAAAATGCGGATCTGATCGTCGCCATCGGATGTCGCCTGGACAACATGCTGAACTTCGGGAACCCGCCGTTTGTGCCAGCAACGGCGCGGCTCGTTTCGATCAACGCCTCGAGTGACGCCGTTGCCGATAATTTTGCCGCCGATCTCAATATCCTCGGTCATCCCCGTGCCGTCCTGAGCGAGCTTAGGTTGCATATCAAGCCGAGTGGTTCACATCCGCGCGCCGCGTGGGTCAAGCAAAACCGTGACAAACGTTCGAATTGGGTGGCGCAGCTGCGCAGGCTGACAGAGAGCGAAAGCTCCAGCGCCCCCATGCATCCGCTGGTCGTCGCGCTGACTGTTCTCGAGGCGCTCGGAAAAGACGACTACCTCGTCATAGATGGCGGAGACACACACTACTGGGCAGAGATGGCGTTGAACATTGCCGAATTCGAAGGCAAGCACCTGTCCGGCGTGTTCCACCCCGGCCCGTACAGCCTGCTCGGATGCGGAGTGGCTTTTGGGACGGCGATCAAGATGCGCCATCCGGACCATCGTGTGGTGGTGCTCAGCGGGGATGGCGCGTTCCTCTCGAGCGGCCTCAGCATCGAGACAGCCTTCCATGAGCGACTGCCGATCACGATCGTGGTCGATAACAACCGCGGACTGGGCTCCATTGCCCAACAGCAAAGGCGAGTGTGGCAAAGCGGCCGGTCGTCTGGCACGGAGTTCCGTGACATTCCGTTCGATGGCCTCGTTCGCGGGCTCGGAGGCTACGGCGAGTCGGTGAGCGATTCGCGTGGACTGCTAAAGGCCTTGAGCAAAGCGCTTGTCAGCGACGTGCCTGCCTGCGTCAACGTCAGCTCGAAGAGTGTGATCAGTCCGCTGGTCGAAGCGTTGACCGATCGCCGGGCGAAGGCGTCCATCGAATAGCTTGCAGCAGGGTCGAGGAGGAGAAATCATGGCAGAGCTACGATTCTGGAGCGTGTTGGCATGCGTCCTGTCCGGAATGTTGATGAGCCCGCCTGCACAGGCGCAGCAGTGGCCTGAACGCCCTATTCATGTCGTCGTCCCGTATGCCCCCGGAGGTACGATCGACATCATTGCTCGTCAGCTCAGCAGCGAGATGGAGCGTTCACTCGGGAAGCCGGTGATCGTCGACAATCGCGCCGGTGCAGGCGGTATCGTGGGCACCGAATATGTGGCGCGGCAGCCGGCAGATGGCTACACAATCTTGCTGACTACGGTGAGCCATACGCTCACGCCGAGTCTACAGAAGCTCCAATTCGATCCGGAGAACAGCTTCGATCCGATCGTGCACATCGCAGACAGTCCGCAGGTGCTGTTCCGCAATCCCTCGTTTCCGGCCGCGACATTACGCGAACTCATCGAGCTCGCGCGAAAAAAGCCGGGAGCACTCAATTACGCGCATGGTGGCATCGGATCACCGGCAAACATCGCCATGGAGCTACTGAAATCCATGGCACAGATCGACGTCGTCGGGGTGGCGTTCAAGGGCGCCGGTCCTGTGGTCACCGCCGTCGTTGGGGGACAAGTCGACCTGGGGGTGGCCAGCCTGCCAGCGGTCCAAGCATTCATCACGGCGAACAGCGTGAAGGCGCTCGGCGTTTCGACCGGGACTAGGACGAGCACGCTGCCCGACGTGCCGACCTTCGCGGAGGAAGGCGTGACCGGGTACGAGTTCAATACATGGTTTGGATTTCTTGCCCCCAAGGGAACTCCACCCGCGGTGACGGAGCGCTTGGTTCGAGCCACCAATGAGGCGCTTCGCTCACCAGCGATGCGAGAAAGCTTGAAGAAGCAGGGGGCCGATCCTGTGGGTGGAACGTCGGCCGAGTTTTCGCAGCTGCTGAAAGTCGAATTCGCGCGCTGGCCCGACGCACTGCGTCGCGCGGGCATCAAAGGTGAAATGTGATGTCACGCGCTCTTGCCGGGCTTGACGACCTTCGCAGAGTCGGCGCCGCGCTTGCCGAGGTCCTGTGCTCACCGGACACGGTTCCGGCCACCGGAATCGATACCGTACCCGGCGCTTCCGTCGCCTCCGCCACGCCGGCAAGCACCGGCGCCATCGCCACCGACACGATGCTGCTGGTCTTCACGAATTCACGCCGATCCATGTCGTCCTCGCAGAAGTGCAAAGCAGGGTAGCTCGCGGCGCGTAAGGCGCTGCGCAGCAGTACAATGCACGCGATGCGGATGCCATCGGGACAGATCCTGCTGAATGTCCTCACCGGGCCTGCGCCGGGGCACACGCAGCTCGCGATCGCGAAACTGCTGGGAATCAGTCCGCATCAAGACTCACGTGCTGCGCGTCTTCGCAAAGACGGGCACCGCGCGATAAACCGAATTGGTACGACTCGGGACGGCACTCGCGCTGCCCGTGTGATGTGATGCGCCGCGTGGGCAGCCAAGCACTGGCTACTGGAAGTGCCGAGGTCGCCGCGAAATGGTAGTGCGTCACAGGGAGTGGCACCGTACCGACCGCATCGGCTGGCTGCGCGCAGCCGTGCTGGGAGCCAATGACGGCATCGTTTCGACTGCGAGCCTGGTGCTCGGGGTTGCGGCGGCCGGTGCGACTCACGGCAACGTGATGGTTGCCGGCATCGCGGGATTGGTCGCAGGCGCCATGTCGATGGCGGCCGGCGAGTACGTGTCGGTGCGCTCGCAAGCGGATTCGGAGCAGGCGGCGCTGAATCTGGAGCGCACCGAACTGGAAGCTGACGATCACGGCGAGCGCCGCGAACTGACGGCGATCTACGTAGCACGCGGCCTCGATCCGACCCTTGCCAAGCAGGTCGCTGAACAGCTCATGGCGCATGATGCGCTCGGGGCGCATGCGCGCGACGAGCTTGGTATCTCCGAGACACTGAGCGCGCGGCCGCTTCAGGCCGCCATTGCTTCAGCGGTGAGCTTTGCCGTTGGCGCGGCCATGCCGCTGCTGGTTGCCGCGTTTGTGCCTTTGTCGAGCTTGATCCCGTCCATCGCTGCGTCGTCGCTGGTGTTTCTGGCGGCCCTGGGAGGATTGGCGGCCCGGGCGGGGGGAGCGCCCCTCATGAAAGGCGCGCTCCGAGTCACGTTCTGGGGCGCGCTGGCAATGGCACTGACCGCAGGCGTCGGCACGCTCTTTGGAACGTAACGAATCGTGCTTCGTCGACTCGGCGCTGATCTGCAACGCCCGAAGCGCTAAAGATCGCTGGACCGGCGCTCGTCTTCCTGTCTTTCGCTACGGCTGTCCATTCGCATGGCGCCCAGCTGAAGCAGCGGCTCTATCAAAACAATCCGTCGGTATGTGTGATAGCGCACATACGGCAGCCGCGCGTTGGCGTACTGATCATGGGGACGGGCGACGTTGATTACCTGTCCCGTAACATCATTTCCAAAAGGGCAATCATGAACATTCCAGCCGAAACCAAGCCTGCCTGCTGGGGCTTTGTGGGTGGTGCAGTTGTGTTGGCAATCATCGGGTTCACGTGGGGTGGGTGGATGACCGGCAGCAAGGCGGAAGAACAAGCGTCGCAGCGCGCCAAAGACGCTGTCGTGGTCGTGCTCGCACCGATGTGCGTAGAGAAGTTCCAGCACGCGAGCGATGCCGCAGCGAACCTGGCGACACTGAAGAAAACGGATTCCTGGTCGCAAGGCGATTTCGTCGAAAAGGGCGGCTGGGCGACGACACCGGGCACGAGTCCGCCGGAGCGAACCACGGCGGTAGCGAAGGCGTGTGCGGCCTTGCTGGTTCCTGCATAGCTCTCTCAGCCTCGAAACCGGCATGATGCTCCGCCGACGCGTCGGGTACTCGCGCGCGGGCCAGCCCACTTGCCTTACTGCGACGAACGACGTTGAGCCGACGCGCAAGCAATCGCTTGTTGGATGCCTTGCCCAGGAGCAGCCTGCGCAAGGTTCTCGACGCATGTGAGATCGTCGAGCTCGCGTTTGCGGAGGTGCTGTATACCCCGGGCCAGCGCCTGCTTCACGTCTATTTTCCGCTGACGGCCTTCATCTCGCTCGTCATGCCCATCGATCGTTCGGCCTCGCTCGAGGTCGGCCTGATCGGAAGCGAGGGCATGTTCGGCATCCCGCTCGTGCTTGGCGTGAAGGCGTCGCCGGTGCGCGCGATGGTGCAGGGCGCCGGGTCCGCGCTGCGCATGCCGGCAGAGGTGTTCGCACGTACGCTCGAGAGCAACCCGGAGATGCAGCGCGAGATTTACCGGTACATCGTCGTGCACGTGAGCCAGCTCGAGCGAGCGGCGGGTTGCACGCGCTTCCACGTCGTGGAGGCGCGGCTTGCGCGGTGGCTCCTCATGATGCAGGACCGCGCGCACGCGAGCACGTTTCACGTCACGCAGGCATTCCTTGCGCTGATGCTGGGCGTGCGCCGCGTCGGCATCACCGCAGCGGCTGGTACGCTCCAGAGGCGCGGCTTCATCGAATACAGCCGGGGGAGCATGACCGTGCTGAATCGACGCGGACTCAAAAGTGCATCGTGCGGTTGCTATCAGGCGGACTGCGAGTCCTACGATCGCATTCTCGGCTCCGCCAGGGCACGCCTGGCTTGCAAGCTCCCACTGTCATGACCGCAGATCCGATCAGCATCGACGTGCCGCGCAACTTCCATCGCCGCATGGCGGCCATCATCGACGCTGTCCAGACCGGCGTCTGGGAAGCGGGCGTGCACGACCTTCTCGGCTATGCCACCGATTTTGCTTTCGGGCAGCAACGCGGATTGCAGACGCTCGTGCTGAAAAGCAGGCACCGCTCTGCGTACGTGCGATTGAACTGGGACAGCATCATGGACGACACGGTTGCAGCTCGGCAAGCGGTCGATGCCGCGATCGCGGCCGCGATCAACGAGCTGCGATGAGCATTGCGGCGGGCCTCGTCTTCATTCGGATCGCCCGCCGTCACAGCACGGCCTAATGTCTCGGAGTGTACGGCAGCAGACGGTCGAACTCTGTCTTGACCACCTGATAGCACTCGCACGATCGCGCTTCGAGGCCCGGCCGGTCGAGCACCGTGATCTTCCCGCGGCGGTATTCGATCAATCCAGCATCCTGTAGTTTCCCGGCGGCCTCGGTGACGCCTTCCCGCCGCACCCCGAGCATGTTGGCGATCAATTCCTGTGTCATCGCCAGCTGGTTCGATGCGAGTCGATCCAGACTCAGCAACAACCAGCGACACAACTGCTGATCCACGGAATGGTGGCGATTGCAAACCGCCGTCTGCGCCATTTGCGTGATCAACGCCTGGGTATAGCGCAACAGCAGGTGCAGCATGGGTCCGAACCGGCCGAATTCGTTCTTGAGCAGTTGCGCCTTCAGCCGATAGCCATGGCCCGCGCTTTGCACGACAGCGCGGCTCGGCGTGGTTTCGCCGCCCATGAAAAGCGAGATGCCGAGAATGCCTTCGTTGCCCACGATCGCTATCTCGGCCGATGCGCCGTCTTCCAGGACGTACAGCAGCGATACGATGGACGTGGTAGGAAAATAGACGTAGCGCAACCGCACGCCTGGCTCGTAAAGCACGTCCCCGAGCTTGAGCGGCACCAGTTCAAGGTGCGCTGCCAGGCGATCGTATTCGCCAGCCGGCAATGCATTCAGCAGATGGTTTTGGCGCGGGTCGTGGCGCGCCGGAGTTGAAGTCTGCGTTCGATCCCGCTGTCTCGGGGGTGGTGCCTTAGCCATCGTCACGGCCTGAAGTAATGTCGTCGCAAAGGCCCAGTGTAGACCATGGCGGCCCATGTTTGTTCGGTATCGCACAAACCACGCGTGCGCACCCGGCACATCGGGTGATCTCGTCGCGCGACATCGCGCTGTGCTCTATGTGCGCCAGCGAACAGACTCAGCGCCGCTGGTCAGGTACGTTCGACATGTCTGTACATGGGTGCCCGGCGCTCCCATGACCCGCCGGCAACTGCCCGGAGGGACAACGGGACCTGCGCCACGACATGAAATCACCCTTACAGGAAAAACAATGAATACAGTGTTGAGATCCGCTCTTGCCGTTGCCGTCCTGGCGACCGCCACGCAGGCGATGGCGCAGGTGACGTTCTATGAAGATGAAGGATTCCGCGGCCGTTCGTTCACGACGGCCAAGCCGATCGGCAATTTCGAGCGCTTTGGCTTCAACGATCGCGCCTCGTCCGTGGCAGTCGCTCGTGACCAGTGGGAAGTCTGCGAGGACGCGCGGTTCGGCGGGCGCTGCGTCGTGCTTCGTCCTGGCAGATACGCGTCGCTGGCCGCCATGGGACTCAACGACCGAATCTCGTCGGTGCGCATGGTGAGCCGGAGCGCGCGCGTTGACGACAGTCGCTATGCGCCCGCGGCCCATTCCAATTGGGATCGACGCGAGGGCGAGCGCCTGTACCAGGCAAACGTCACATCCGTGCACGCGGTGCTCGGCGCATCGGGAGAGCGATGCTGGGTCGAGCGTGAGCAGGTCAACCAGGAACGTGGCAAGAATGTTCCGGCAGCGATTGTCGGTGCGGTCATCGGGGGCGTGCTCGGCCATCAGATCGGCGGCGGCCGTGGTCGCGACATCGCCACGGTAGGCGGCGCTGTCGGCGGCGCCGCGCTCGGCGCCAATATGACGGGTCGCGACGACGCTCAAGCCTACGGTCAGGACGTGCAGCACTGCGCGTCGTCATCACGCCAGTCCCGGCCTGATTACTGGGACGTGACCTACACCTTCCACGGCGAGGAGCATCGCATGCAGATGACGACTCCGCCCGGATCGAGCGTCACCGTCAACGAACAGGGCGAGCCGCGGGCCTGAGCCTCGATAGAGGCGACACCGCCCGGACCCTCGCTCAACGCGCAACCTTCAAGACAAGGAAACTTTCATGAGTCTCGGCACCATCCTTCTGATCGTCATCGTGCTGATGCTGATCGGCGTATTGCCCGCGTGGCCGCATGCGCGTGGTTGGGGATACGGTCCCAGCGGCGTCGTTGGGATCGTGTTACTGATCGTCCTGGTCCTGTTCCTCACCGGACGCCTGTAGGTCCGCGCTGGCGTGGCGGAGCTGTTTCATCAAAGGAAGAAGAAAATGAACACCATCACTCGAAGACTGCTGTTGATTGCTGGCGCACTGCTCATCGCGACAACGCTGGGTTGCGCGTCGACCCCGCGCCACGAGGCCACTGGCGAGTACGTCGACGACACCGTCATCACCGGCAAGGTCAAGACAGCCATTTTCGCGGAGCCCACGCTCAAATCCGCGGAGATCAACGTCGAGACGTTCAAGGGAATTGTCCAGCTGAGTGGCTTCGTGAGCTCGCAGGCTCTCGAAGAGCGCGCGGTCGCGGTCGCCCGTGGTGTGGGCGGGGTGAAGTCGGTCAAGAACGACATGCGATTGAAGTAATCAACGGGCTGGAAAGCCGGCACGAAGCCGGCTTCCAGCGCGCCCGCGCGCCTGGTGCTACCCGCCGGCCCCATACGGTAAACAAAGAAGGTGCAAACGTCGAAGCCCCCGTTTTTGAAGCCATTGTCAGTAGGCCGTCGATGAATGCGCCTGGCACCGTTGCCCCCCTGGCAGCACCCGACACATCGGACACGGTGGCCGCCAGCGTGCCCTCGCCGCAAGGTGTGGCGTCAGTGCTGCGCCTTGCGGTGGACGCGCGCGGGGTTGCTGTTTCCATACTCGCGACGCTCGCGCTTGTTTTCACGCTCTCCTGGGCACAGTCGTTGATCGTCCCGCTGCTGCTCGGCATCGTGATCGCGTACACGCTGAATCCCGTCGTCTCAAGGCTCGAAGCAATCAGGATCCCGCGTGTCGTTGGCACGGCGATCGTGATGCTGAGCGTGCTGGCTGCGATCGTGCTGGGAGCCTATTCTCTGCGCGGACAGGTCCAGAGCATCATCGAGCAATTGCCGCAGGCGGCCGCCAAATTCGCGAGCGGCCTCGAGCGGATGGGTGGCAATCCGAGGGGCAATCTGCAGAAAGTGCAGAGCGCCGCCAGCCAGGTCGAGAAAGCCACGACCCAGGCGGCGGGTGGCCCCGGCGCACCGCGCCAGGCCGCGACTCACGTCGTCGTGGACCAACCCGCCTTCAAGGTGGGCACGTTTCTGTGGACGAGCTCGATGAGTGCGCTCGCGGCAACCGGCCAGGCGGCGATGCTCGTGTTCCTGGTGTTCTTTCTGCTCATCGGCGGCGACACCTTCAAGCGCAAGCTGGTGCGACTGACGGGACCATCGTTGTCGAAGCGCAAGATCACGGTCACGATTCTCGATGACATCAACAGCTCGATCCAGAAATACATGCTCATGCTGCTCGCGACCAACCTGCTGGTCGCACTGCTGAGCTGGGGCGTGTTCTGGTGGATTGGTGTCGAGAATGCAGGAGCATGGGCGCTCGCCGCGGGGTTGCTGCACGTGGTCCCGTACCTCGGCCCCGGCGTCACGGCGATCGCCGTTGGCATGGTCGCGTTCATGCAGTTCGATTCCTTCGGCATGGCGTTGGCGGTCGCGGGCGCATCGCTCGCGGTTGCCACCGTGGTGGGCACCTTCGTCACCACGTGGATGACAGGTCGCATCGCGAGCATGAACGCCGCGGCGGTGTTCATCTCGTTGCTCTTTTGGGGCTGGCTGTGGGGAATCTGGGGAATGCTCCTCAGCATCCCGCTGGTGGTCATCGCGAAGGTCGTGTCGCAGCACGTCGAGCAGCTGCACCCGCTGGCCGAGCTCCTCGGAGAGTGACGAAGCCGCCAGCGGAAAGGCGGGCACGACACGATAAGAACACGCAACGATGGCAAGCAGCAGATCGATCTTCGGTCACCTGACACAGTTCCGGGGACCTTGGCATGGCAGGCGGGCGGCAAGCAAGCGCGCCAGTGAAGAGTTGCCACTGCGCTCGGAGCTCTTCAGCGCCGACCAGATGGAACGGTACGGCAGCACGCTGGCCCGAGCACATCGGCTCATGCCGGTTCCCGCGCCGGATCAACTGCTCCCGCGATTGGCCGCAAACGAGATCGTGCTGAGGCGTGTATACGACGACCTCACCACGGCGTTGGCCGACGGCAGCCGCATCACGCCGGCGGGCGAATGGCTGCTCGACAACTTTCATCTCGTGGACGAAGAGATCAGGACGGCCAAACGGCACTTGCCGCGTGGCTACAGCAGGGAATTGCCGCGTCTCGCCGTGGGCTCCTCGGCCCGAATGCCGCGCGTGTACGACATCGCGCTCGAGACCGTTTCGCACGGCGACGGACGACTGGATGCCGAAAGCCTGATGCGCTTCGTGATGGCGTATCAGTCGGTGACGCCCCTCAAGCTGGGCGAGCTGTGGGCGATCCCAATCATGTTGCGTCTCGCGCTGGTCGAGAACCTTCGCCGTGTGGGCACGCGAATCATCGTCGGCATGCGTGAACGAGCATTGGCCAATGGCTGGGCCGACCAGATGATGGAAACGGCCGAACGCGATCCCAAGAGCCTGATCTTGGTGATCGCGGACATGGCCCGATCATCCTTGCCGACCGGGAGTGCCTTCGTCGCGGAGCTCGCGCGCCGTCTGCAGGGGCAAAGCGCTTCACTCGCGCTGGCGTTGACCTGGATCGAGCAGTGGCTCGCTGAATCGCATCGCACGATCGAGCAGGTCGTACAGACCGAGAACCAGCAGCAGGCCTCCGATCAGGTGTCGGTGAGCAACAGCATCGGCAGCCTGCGCATTCTCGGCGCCATCGACTGGCGCGAGTTTGTCGAGCGCGCGAGCCTCGTCGAGGGCCTGCTGCGCCGCGATCCCGCCGGCGTGTATTCCGCCATGGCATTTGCTACGCGCGACAATTACCGTCACGTCATCGAGCGCATCGCCAAGACCGGACGCCTGAGTGAATGCGAGGTCGCTGCCAAGGCACTCGAGCTCGCAGGATCAACCGCCCCGCGCGCGAGCGATGACGATCGTGCGCAGCACGTCGGCTTCTATCTGATCGATGCCGGCACCGGGCGGCTCGAGCAACTGGCCGGCGTCAGGCGTTCGGCGGGCGAGATGTTGCGCAAGCTCGGGAGGCGCTATCCTCTCTTCCTCTATCTTGGCGCCATCGCGCTCCTCACCGTCGGCGCGACGCTTGCCCTGATCGCAATGAGCCGGGCTGCAGGCACCTCGCGCGAGGTGCTTGCCCTCGTGGTCCCGCTTGCGCTGATCGCGACAAGTCAGCTGGCGGTGAACATCGTGAACTGGGCGACCGCGCTG
>Ga0070741_10016136_pt1 | contig 12521 bp, 11 predicted proteins | sample Coa_R1_4_FD_66440 | JGI IMG/M metagenome (GOLD analysis project Ga0070741, IMG submission 66440) | Surface soil microbial communities from Centralia Pennsylvania, which are recovering from an underground coalmine fire - Coalmine... | ecosystem: Environmental > Terrestrial > Soil > Unclassified ...
ACCGAATTGATAATATATGGGAGACGAGAACGGCGAAAAAGATTCGCGCGGCCGGCAATGAAAAAACCGCGACCAAGGGGCCGCGGCTTGGCTTCAGGCCGATGCACGGGAGCGGTGCAAAGACTCAGCCACCCTTCTTCTTTTTGTACCCGCCGGGAAAACCACCCGGGAAGCCCTGCCCCTTGAAGCCTCCCTTGTTGTAGCTGCCGTTGCCAGGGCTGCCGTTGTCGTTGCCAAACCTGTAGTTGCCCATGCCGGGTCCGCCGTACTTGTTGCTGGCGGCGGTCTTGGGCGGGGCGCCATTGAGGGAAAGGTTCTGATGGCGGAAGAGATCGTCAATGGCGATCAAGCCATCATCGTTGCGGTCGTAGGTGGAGAACTCGTCGAGAGCCTTGCCTCCCTTGACCCATTCGGCGAGCGAGACCTGCCCGTCCTTATCGGTATCCAGTTCCGAGAACCAGGGGTACTGCTTGAGCAGGTCGGCAGGGAGGTTGCCGGCGCGGAAAACGACCGGCCTGCGGTCGAGGTCATCGTCGATGATGATGTGGACGGGGTCGGAAGCCTTGCCCCCCTTGTCGCGCCAGTCCTGCATCCGCGACAGGGCATACGCCTTGTATTCCTCCAGGCTGATCAAGCCGTCGCCATTCTTGTCCCATTTGGCCAGGTCGGACCGGAGGGAGTCATTCATCTCGTCTTTGTTCAACTGACCGTCTTGGTTTTGATCACGTTCCTTGAATCTCGCCTCGATCCTTTGCATCGGGTCGTCAGGGTTGCCTTTGCTCTTTTCGCCCTTGTTGTCGGCCGGCGCGGCGCCATTGGGCGCTGTCTCGGCCGCCTTGTCCTTGAGCGATTCGGCAAACTTCAGGTAAGCGTCCTTGGTGAATTTACCGTCGTCGATGCCCTTTTCCTGAGCGTACTTGAGGAGCATCTCCTTCAGGGGCGGGAAGCGAACCTCCGAGGCGATGATGTAATCTTTGCCCTGCGAGTTTCGGGCAAAGGAGCCTTCGGGATCGTTCGTGATGAAGCTGGCGATACCGCCGGGCCCCTTGCCGCCGAACGGGATGCTGCCCTTGCCGAATTTGCCCTTGAAGCTGCCCGGGCCCTGTTGCCCCAGGCCAACGCCTGTCTGCAACACCCAGGCAAGGCCGAGCAAGCACGCCGCCAAAAGAACAAGTCGGATTCGCATGGTCTTCCTCGATTCGGGAAGAGGAGTCCACCCATTATAACCCCGAGTGGTGGACCAGCTCACCTGCAGAATAAACTTCGGCTTTTCCCAGCTTATGCCTACCACGCCAACGATTAAAAACTGGTGAAAGTCTGAGAATCCTGGCTCTGTCCCGGCTCTGTCCCCTTTTTGAGACAGAGCCGAGAATCCTCATTATTCCTTGCCCCACCGCCTGATCAAGCCGCCATAAGCGTCAATGCGGCGGTCGCGCAGGAAGGGCCAGTTGCGGCGTGTCTCTTCGATCTTGGTCACGTCGCAGGTGGCGAGCACGATCTCCTCGTCCTGGTGCGAGGCGCGGGCGATAAGCCTGCCAAACGGATCGCTGATGAAGGAGGCGCCCCAGAACTCCAGACCGGCCGCAGCAGGGCCCTCGTGGCCAATGCGGTTGACCGCCGCCACATAGACGCCGTTGGCGACCGCATGCGCCCGCTGCATCAGCTCCCAGGCCTCGTGCTGCGCCTCGCCGTACTGCTCTTTCTCATGGGGATGCCAGCCGATCGCCGTGGGATACAGAAGCACCTGGGCGCCCTGCAACGCGGTCAGGCGGGCGCCCTCGGGGAACCACTGGTCCCAGCACACCAGCACGCCGATGGTGCCGAAGCGCGTGGTGAAGGTACGGAAACCCGTGTCGCCGGGAGTGAAGTAGTATTTCTCGAAATACAGCGGGTCATCCGGAATGTGCATCTTGCGATACAGGCCGAGGAGGCTGCCGTCGGCATCAAACACGGCTGCCGTATTGTGATAAAGTCCCGGCCCACGCTTCTCGAAGAGCGAGGCGACAATGACCGCGCCCAGCTCGCCGGCAAGCTTGCCCAGGCGCTGGCTGGTCGGCCCCGGGATTTCCTCGGCCAGGTCGAAGATGCTTGGATCGGTCCGCTGGCAGAAATACTGCGAGCGAAACAGTTCCGGCAGGCAGATGATGTTCGCACCTGCACCGGCCGCTTCATGGATGCGTTGCACGGCCCGCTCCAGATTGGCCTGCGGATCAAGCGGGCAGCGCATCTGGATGAGCCCGAGCGTAAACGACGAGGGTGTCTGCATGAGGTGATTCTAGCAAACCTCCATTGGCCTCGATACGGCGTGCCCAAGAGAAACAGACCATGACTGCAGGTCCTCCACGCGCAGCGCCGGCGCTCTAGTTTTCCTTGTAGACGATATCGATCGCCAGGGCGGCGGCGAGCAGGAGCGTCTTGGTGGGGACGTGGTCGGCCAGGTCGTCGCTCAAGGAGACGATGTAGGTATCGGCGGAGGTGAACAGTTCCTTGCCCAGGCCGGCCCATTTCTTGGTGACCAGGCCCAGCTCGGCGCCATCAGACGTGAGAAAGCGAAAGTTCCAGCCCTTCCAGTCCCCCTTGACTTCGGCCACCAGCTGGTCCTCGACGTCGTAGACCCAGAAGCCGCCCCCGAGGCTGAAGAGCTTGCTCTTGAAGGAGCCGATCTTCTGCTGGTTCGCATCGCGGACGTCGACGCGTGCCCGGAAGAGCTGAATCGGCCGATAGATGGTGAGAACGAGATTGCCGCCTGCATCGCGCATCTCGACGGTGGTCGGCATGAGCATCTTGTTCACGAACCAGCGGAGGAGGTGTACCAGGCCGCCGCAGTTTTCGCGGGCGCTGCCGACCTGCTTGCCGGTATCGGGATCGAAGATGTCGTAGGTATCCGCCGTGCGCAAAAACGCGACCTGTTCCTTGACAAGGAAACGCTGCAAGTCCATCATGGCTCGGCCCCCGGTAAGTCGTGTGCAGCCATGGGCGCCGCGGCTGCAAGATCCCTAGCGCGGCACAGCCGCAACCACAGGAGAACAACCACGGAAAACCCGATATCACGGGTCAGCGGCCAAATCAGGGCGTGACGTCTCCATTATCCGTGTTCATCCGAGCCATCCGTGGTTAGACCCTCATGCAGTGCACTTCACGCAACAGAAATCTTCTCGAAGTTCAATGGCCCTCGTGAGCTTTCCGGCCTGAGCCGAGTCGGCCACGATCAGAAGGCCTGGACCAGAGGAACGCGCAGTTCCGCCGCGGTCAGTTGCTGGCGGAGCCAGCCCAGAAAAAGCTCCCGGCGGATTCGGGCGGTCAAGGCGGCATCGAGCACTGGCCAGGGCCCGCTCGATGCGATGCACGCTCTCGCGCACCGCCATTTCCGGCAGCCCCACGAGCAGGGTCTTGGACAACCCGGACGAGGCATCGACCTCGACGGGCAGGCCGTCGAGGTCGACCAGGGCGAAGGTGTTGAGCTTGGCGAGCATGAGACGAATATAAGCGCACCAAGCGGCGAAGGAAACCGAATTCGCGACCTGCGACCTGCTAGAGGCCGGGAGGAATTTCGCGTCCGGTGGCGGGGCTATCCGGCGGCGGGGCTATCCGGCGGCGGGGCTGGTCGAGGCGAAGCCGGCGGTGCGGTCGTTGGTCTTGGGCACGTCGGCGATCGCCTGGAGGGCATTGGAGTCGAGGCTGGGGCCGAAGCCGCCCCTGCCGATGCCCGCGAGCACGCCGATCTGGACGTTCTTGGTGACGTGGACGTTGACGCTCACGTTGACACGCCGCGACCGGTTCTCCTGCTTGTGTCGAGGCGGTGCACACGGTAAGCTGCACCGACGTGCGCACGGCAGCGTGCTGCATGAAAAACGCCCGGGAGGCATCATGCCGTTCACCCAAGCACACATGAAGGCCTTGATCAAGATCCCCAAGGTACAGATCGTGGGCGAGCCGGCCGATCTCTACAGTCCCGCGGGCTGGTTTTCGTACTTCTGGTCGGAGGCATATCTCTGGTCGGCGGAGCTAGCCAAGGAGCACGCCCGGCTATTGCCCTTGTTCAACCAGCTTTTTGAAGTGCCCGAAGAATGGGAATTGCCAAAGATCGGCAGTCCCACGCAGAAGTTTCTGGCCGATCTGGAGAAGTCGGCGCCCGAAACCAGGCTGACGCAGGCAAAGAGCTGGGAAACAGTCGCCGCCGGCCAGCCCAAGGTGCTGTTAGGTGCCCTGGAGGCGTTGCTCCAGGTCGGCTTTCGCCGCGTGCCCATCAGCAAGAACAGCCCGCTGGCCACCAACGATACGTCGCTGGAGATGCTACAGTTCATCAAGCGCGTGGACCACACCAGGAAAGTTCAGCTCGGCTGGCGCGGCGACACGCGCTCCATGGCGGACCTGGTCAAGGCCGGCGGTTTCATCTGCAAGGCCGAATCGCTCCTGGGCAACTACGCCCAGAACAAGAACATGCGCCAGCCCTGGCACCCGTATTCGAAGCTGTCGATCCGCTCGGACATGTGGTACCGCCGCACCTCCGCCGATAACTGCACCATGACGATCATCAGCGTCACGCGCGATTTCAAGACGGCCTCGGTCTTTCCGCAGCTCAGCGAGACCCACGTCTTCCCCGGCGATGAGGAAAACGCCGACATTCAGAAGCTGGTCGACGACGGCAAGGTCCCGCGCGCCAAGCTGTCCGAAATCAAGGTCCGCGAAGCGAGCGGCACCGAACGCGTGCTGCTCCGCTTCGCCGACACGGTGCAGCTCTTCCTGTGCGTCATGAACGGCGTCTACTTCGATACCCAGCAGGCGCAGAAGGACTACACCGGCACCGTGCCCTTCAACGAGATCGCCATGCGTTCGATCCCGGCCGACGACATCCTGGCCGCGGTGACCTACGTGCGTGCGCACCATGGCACGACGAATTTCGCCGGTTTCACGGCCCTGTACGATCCCGTGACGTCCGTGGCGGTGAGCGACGACATCCTGCAGCGCAAAACGGCTGCCTACAGCGGCGACACGCTCTTCAAGGCCGCTCAGGAAGAAGAGGCGCGGGCCAAAGTCACCTTCAGCGCCGCCTGGAGCGAAGACGGCGCCACCCGCGCCGGCGCCAAGATCGGAAAGGCCGCCGGCCAGTACACGATCCTCGAAGTCAAGCGTCTCAGCGATGGCAAGGTGCTGTTTCGGGCGTGAAGGAACGGCGTAGAGTCGCCGCCAATGTCGGCAAGAGGAAGCGCGCGATGGACACCCACCTGGAAGTTCACGAATGGCTTGGCTGCCAGGAAAAAAGCGGCCGCGTGCCGGCGCCCAATCTCAGGCCCGTGGCGATGGAACCCAAGTCGGCGCGCGTCGTCTGGGGCGAGCGCGTGGTGACGCGCATGACTGCCCCTTTCAAAGCCAAGGGCGTATTCACCAACCTTGCTCCCTATGATTCCGAGCTCTATCGCGCTCGTCGCATGCTCGCGGAAACGGTCCTGGGGTACCTCGTTACCCAGCCGGAAAGCAATCGCTACGTGGTGGCAGCGGTGCGCCGGGTGTCGGCCAACATCCTGAAGTGGTGGACCGATTTTCGCAAGCGCACCGCCAAGACCGACGAGGACCTGGTCAAGCACGCGGAGAAGTACCTCTACGGCAAGACCAGCTACGGCCGCCTCGAGTTTCAGAGATCCGCGACCGACAACATCAACATGTGGTGCGGCCTCATCCAGGATACCCGCCAGGCGAACGTGCCCAGCGTCATGTGCCTGCACGATCACTTCGGCCGCATTCTCAGCTCTTTCGACAAGGGTTCCCGGGAGGGAGGCATTTACGAGGCGTGGGGACGAACGCTGCGGCCGGAGGGCGCCGGCGGCTGGCTGCACAAGGACCTGCGCGGCCGCGATGAGAGTGCCAAGCCCGAGGACGCGAAGGTGACCGACCTGCCCGGGTTGCTGCAGACCGACTGGGGCATGTGTCCGTTCGATGTCAACAAGTGCCTGCAGCGGCTGGGGCTGAACGTCGACGGCATGCGGACGCAGGCCCGCATCCGCGCCCGCGACTGGGTGAAGTACTCCGCCGCCCGCATGCACGCCGGCTTCCGTCAGGGCCTCGAAGACTACAACCTCTACTACATTGCCGGACCGTCGGGCACCACTGCCACCCTGTTCATGACCGCGTTCGCCTTTGGCCTGCAGCCAAAGACCGACGAGTGCCGCCAGTACTTGCTCGCCATCATCGGCTACCTGGTGGGCGGCGGCATGCACAGTTGCCACGAATCGTTTTCGACGGCCAGCCTCGCGGGTGTCTCTCAGGAGGCGGGCAAGGAACTGGTCTACGCCCTGGGCAAGTACTCGCGCATGATGCCCAACGACTTCCGCCGCTCGCGCCTTTACGACGACTGGGCCTGCGAATTCTGGGATGTCGCCAGCCCAGGCGCGGCTCAGAGCTGGGCGAGCATGCGCACATGATGCCCCGCGCATTCCACGCTAACACACGAGAGCTCCGTGCGGCCACGGGCTCGCGGGCGCACCGCTGACCAGTTTTCTTTTGACCAGCCGTTCGACGTTCGCCTATGCTGAGAAATGCGGGTTGCGCGCCGCACTGTCCGGCGCAAGAGAATGCACCTTTGGCCTCCGTGCTGCGCGGAGAGGAAATAGCATGACCATGCCGTCGATCGTGATTTCCCTGATGCTCGCCCTCGGCCAGGCCAAGGCGCCCCCCGTGTCGCCCGACCATGCCGCCAACATGGCCAAGGGGCTAGACGTCTTCAAGAAGCATGTGCGGCCGATCATCGAACAGAAGTGCCTGCGCTGCCACGGCGGGCGCAGTGTGGAATCCGAGTTCGATCTCAGCGACCGCGACGGACTGCTCAAGGGCGGCCTGAAGGGGCCCGCCGTGGTCGTCGGCAAGGCCAAGGAGAGCTTGCTCTATCAGCTCATTACTCATGGCCGCGAACCGTTCATGCCGCACAATGCGGCCAAGCTGCCCGCGGAGAGCATTGCTCATATCGCCAGGTGGATCGATCTGGGGGCGGCCTACGATACGGCGTTGGTGGCCAGCAAGCTGAAGGCGCCGTCGTGGACGGAGAAGGTGCTGCCGGCCCAGGCCAAGGCGTTCTGGTCGTTTCAACCGCTGCGGACCTCCGCGCCGCCCAGTGTGAAGAACGAGGCCTGGTGCAAGACGGACATCGACCGCTTTATCCTGGCGAAGCTGGAGGCGGTCGGGTTGACACCCAATGCGCGGGCAAGCCGGGCGCAGCTCATTCGCCGGGCGTATTTCGATCTGCTGGGCCTGCCGCCGCCGCCGGAAGAGGTGCAGGCGTTCATCAACGATCCGGCGCCCGACGCCTTCGCCAAGCTCGTTGACCGCCTGCTCGCCAGTCCGCACCACGGCGAACGCTGGGCGCGGCACTGGCTCGACCTGGCCCGCTTTGCCGAGAGCCACGGCTTCGAGCACGATTACGATCGCCCGACGGCATACCACTTCCGCGACTTCGTCATCGAGGCGCTGAACCAGGACGTGCCGTTTGACACCTTCGTGAAGTGGCAAATCGCCGGCGACGAATACGCGCCCAACAACCCGCTCGCCCTGAAGGCCACCGGCTTCCTGGCGGCAGGCGTGCACAGCACGCAGATCACCAAAAACGAGGTCGAGAAGCACCGCTACGACGAACTCGACGACATGCTGGCCACCATCGGCACGTCGATGCTCGGGCTGACCATCGGCTGTGCCCGCTGCCACGACCACAAGTACGACCCCATCCCACAGCGCGATTACTACCGTATGCTGTCGACGTTCACGACCACGGTGCGCAGCGAGATCGATCTCAATCTCGAACCGCTCAAGTATCGGAAAGAAAAAGAAGCCTTCGATCGCGTGCATGCCCCGTTCGTGGAGGCGGTGAAACGCTTCGAGAGGACCGAGTTGCCGGCGCGGCTGGCGGCATGGGAGAAAACTTTCCAGGCGGCGAATATTCCCTGGGAGATCGTTGAGATCACGGGCGTCAAATCCAAGGACGGCGCCACGCTGACGATCCAGTTCGACGGCTCCGTCCTGTCCACCGGCACCAATCCCAAGTTCGACGTGTACACCTTCACGGCACGCACGCACCTGACGCAGATCCTGAGCATCCGCCTGGAGGCGCTGGCCGATCCGGCGCTGGTCAAGGGGGGACCCGGGCGGGCGGCGAACGGCAACTTCGCACTGAGCGATTTCAAAGTGAGCATCGCGCCGCTGAACGGTGAGGCCAAGCCGCAGGCCGTTGTCTTTCGCAGGGCGCGTGCAACGTTCGAGCAGAAGGGACTGCCGGTCAAGGCGGCCATCGACAAGGACGACAAGTCGGCATGGGCCATCGATCCGCAGTTCGGCCGCGATCACGCCGCCGTGTTCGAGACCGAGAACCCCATCGGTTTCGACGGCGGCAGTACGGTCACGTTCACGCTGGCATTCAAGAACAACGACGGCCACGGCATCGGCCGGACGCGGCTGGCGCTGTCGTCAGCCGCCGCGCCGGACCTCGCCGCCGTCGCCATCTCGGCCCGCGTGCGGGCACTGCTGGCCGTCCCCGCCGCCAAGCGCACGGCGAAGCAGCAGGCCGACGTGCTCGCCTGGTACCGCACGATCGATCCGGCCTGGCGCGCCCTCCATGAAAAAATGCTGGCACATCTTGCCAAGGGCCCGCGGCCCGCGACCGTGAAGGCCCTGATCTCGAGCGAAGGCCTGGCGGCAGTGCGTCTGCACACCCAGGGTGAAGACTTTTTGCCCGAGACGTTCTTCCTCAAGCGCGGCGACCCGGCGATGAAGGAACGCCCGGCGGACCAAAGCTTCTTGCAGGTGCTGATGCCCGCGCCCGACGCCGAGAAACGCTGGCAGACGCCGCCGCCCGCGGGCTGGCGCACCAGCTATCGCCGCCGCGCCTTCGCCGACTGGCTCACGGATCCCGAGGCCGGCGCCGGCCAGCTTTTGGCCCGCGTCATCGTCAACCGCCTGTGGCAACATCATCTGGGGCGCGGTATCGTCGCCACGCCGAGCGACTTTGGCAGCCGCGGCGAACCGCCCACGCATCCCGAACTCCTCGACTACCTCGCCCGCGAACTCATCCAGAACGGCTGGCGGCTCAAGCACATCCACAAGCTGATCATGACGAGTAACGTCTACCAGCAAAGTTCGCAGTTTTCCGAGGCCAAGGCCAAGATCGACCGCGGCAACACCCTGCTGTGGCGTTTCACTCCGCGGCGCCTCGAAGCCGAGACCATTCGCGATGCCTTGCTGTCCGTGGGCGGTGTCCTCGATCCGAGGATGTATGGCCCGGGCACGCTCGACGAGGCCAGCCGGCGCCGCAGTATCTACTTCACCGTCAAGCGCAGCAAGCTGGTGCCGATGATGGTTGTCTTCGACGCTCCCGAGGCGCTGTCGAGCATGGCCGACCGGCCCACCACGACCATCGCCCCGCAGGCGCTCTACCTGATGAACAACCCGCAGGTCCGTACCTGGGCCAAGGAGTTCGCCGCACGCGTCGCCCCGCAGGCGCAGCTGGGGCTGGAGCAGGCGGTGCGGCAAGCGTATCTGATCGCTCTGGGCCGGCCGCCGCGAGCCGAAGAGGCACGCGACGGCGTCGACTTCCTCAAGCAGCAAGAGGCCACGTATCAGGGCGGCGCTGGCCGCGGCCGTGCCCTGGCCGATTTCTGCCAGGTGCTGATGTGCTTGAATGAGTTCGTGTACGTCCAATAGTTTCCCCTCGCGCCGAAGGCGAGCGCGCGGCTTGGTCGCGTGTATGTTCGTTCGCGCTCCCTTCGGGTCGCGGCTAACTTTCATTCAACACGAGGAGAACTCATGTTTCGCGCTCTCACGGTATCGGTCGTGCTGATCGTGTCCAGCGCCGGCATGGCCGGGGAGTCCAAGGACTTTTCCGTTCGCGGTAAGCTGAGCAAGGAAGACCGCGACGACAAGACCATCAACTCGGCCAACAAGGTGCATGCCCACGACCTGAAGGCCGGCGACGTCTACATCATCGACCTGACCAGCAAGGACTTCGACACCGTCCTGATTCTCAAGGATGCCGCGGGCAAGAGGCTGGCGGTCGACGACGACGGCGGGGACGGCACCAACTCCCGCATCGTCTTCAAGGCCACCAAGAGCGAGAAGCACCAGTTGGTGGTCATCTCGTTCGACGGCGCCGTCGGCAATTATGCTCTCAAGATCAAGAAGGGCACGGCAGAGGATCTGGCCAGGGCCGATCCCTTCCACGACATGATCGGCAAGCCCGCCCCGGACCTCGAAGGCGTCTACACCTTCAACGGCGAGGCGAAGAAGCTATCGGACCTGCGCGGCAAGGTGGTGCTGCTTGATTTCTGGGCGGTCTGGTGCGGGCCGTGCATCGCCACCTTCCCGCACCTGCGCGAATGGGACCAGCAGTACAAGAAGAACGGACTGGCCATCGTCGGCCTGACCACGTACTACGAGCAGCTCGGTTTCGACAAGGAGACCGGCAAGGTGATCCGCGTCGCCAAGAAGGAGACCGACGAGAAGACCGGCGACGTCAAGCTTACCGGCCTGCTGAAGCCCGCGGAGGAACACGCCATGCTCCGCGACTTTGTCGCCCATTACAAGCTGACGCACCAGATTCTGGTGACCAGCAAGGAGGAAAGGGGCAGGCTCTCCCAAGCCTACAAGATCAGAGGCATTCCCCATGCGGTGCTCATGGACCGCAAGGGCATCGTGCGCATGGTCAAGGTCGGCGCCACGCCCGAAAACGCCGAGGCCCTGCATGAGGAGATCAAGAAGCTGCTTGCAGAGAAGTGAGCGACGTGAGTAGTAATCAGTGAGTAGTAATCCGTTATCAGCAATCAGTGATCAGTGTCAGCTGGGAGGGTCAAGCCATGCGTGATTTCGCGATTCACCTGACGCATCGACCGGGAGAACTGGGACGTGTGGCCAACATTTTGGCGCGGGCGGGGGTCAACCTGAAAACGGTGTCGGCCCTGACGCTGAACCATCAGGCCCTGCTGCGCCTGATCCCGGACGACGTGGACACGACGCGGCATGCCTTGCAGGAGAGCAACATCCGCTTCGAGGAGAATGAAGTTGCGACCGTGCTCCTGCAGAACCAGGCGGGCGAGCTGGCGGGCATGGCAGACAAGCTCGCCAACGCCGGCGTCAACATTCACGCGATTTACGTCACCGGTCTGGCAGGCGACATGGTCGAGCTGGCCATCGTCGCCGACGATCCGAAGAAGGCCAAGAAGCTTCTCGCCGAATAGCGACAGGTTGGCGCGATGGCCGTGTACTATTGATCGGCAACGACAAAGCGAGGAGCGATATTTGTCCGATCGTCTGGCCGGCACGGGAGCCAAGCCGGTCAGGGAACATGGTAACCGTCGTTTTTTTCGCCGTTTCCATTACATTGGGTTGCAATGCAACCCGGAGATTTGTTAGTATTTTTAGGTACAACGCGTGGAGACGAAGCGCCCAATGTCCCGAACACTGCTGCGACTTTCCTTTCTTGTCTTGCTTTTCTTCATGGCCTACCCCATGGGGCTGGCGTGCCAACTGCCGGCGCCGATTTCCTCTTCCCCTGCCGATCAAGATTTCACTGTTGTCGACGACAGTGACGAAGGGGACGCTTCCCTTCCGGCGACCGGCTGGTCCGCCACTGCCGCCGCCTTCACGCCGCAGATGTCTCCGCGCGTCTGGCGCTTTCACTCTTCCTCTCCTCGGAGTCTGCATTACCTTCTAGGGTGCATGCGGCTTTAGCCGCAGCTTCCCGTTCGCGCCGGTCGTCGACCAATGTCCCTGATCTTTGAAGAGATTCGCCCATGATGCGCAACACCATGTCCATGCTTACGGCTCTCGTAAGCTGTCTGGCAGTGTCGAGCCCTGCACGCGCCCAGCTGCTGAATCCAGGCTTTGAAACGGGGTCGTTTACGAACTGGACCACCACCGGCAATGCCACCGTGGTCGCCGCCGTCGGCAGCGTCACGCCGGATTCCGGCTCGCAGCAAGCGCAGCTCACCACGGGCAACACGGCGGTGCCCGTCGCCACCATCGAAACGTTTCTCGGCCTGGCCCCGGGGTCTCTCAATCCGCTCGGCAATCCGGCGACGGAAGGGACGGCCATCAAGCAGAGCATCACGGTGACGGCCGGCAGCACGCTCACGATCCGTTACAACTTCCTGACCAACGAGAACACGCCCGACGCGGTCTTCAACGACTTTGCTTTCTTCTGCGTTGTCGGTCCCGGCGGCACGGTGACGAGGCTGGCCAACACCCAGAGCGCCCCGTTCGTTGCCGCCACGGGCACGCCGTATGCGGTCATGACCGGCTATCGCACGTTCACCCACACCTTCACGGCCTCCGGCACCGTCACCATCGGCATCGGCGTCATGGATGTAGGCGATACCCAAATCGACTCCGCCCTGCTCGTCGATTCCGGTGTGCCGACTCCGGGGGTCAATGTCGTGCAGACGGGCGGCTCCACCAATGTGGCCGAGGGAGGCGCCAGCGACACCTACACGATCGTGCTCAACACCATGCCGGCCGGCAATGTCACCATCACGCCCACGCCCGATACG
>Ga0070741_10016137_pt1 | contig 12521 bp, 12 predicted proteins | sample Coa_R1_4_FD_66440 | JGI IMG/M metagenome (GOLD analysis project Ga0070741, IMG submission 66440) | Surface soil microbial communities from Centralia Pennsylvania, which are recovering from an underground coalmine fire - Coalmine... | ecosystem: Environmental > Terrestrial > Soil > Unclassified ...
GGCGGCGAAAAGGGCACTTTCGATTTAGAGTCGTGGCTGGCCGCGCGCGCTGACGATCAATTTGAAATCGCAGCCATCACCGTCGCCGAACTTTGGCACGGAGTCGAGCAAGCCACGGGGGCGCACCGGTTCTCGCGCGAAAACTATCTTCGAACACTCCTGGATGTGCTTCCCATCGCTCCTTATACAGAACAGACTGCCTATCATCACGCCCGGACCTGGGCACAATTGGAATCCTCAGGCAAGATGATCGGGCCCTACGATTTGATCGTTGCCGCGACCGCTCTCGAGCGCGAGAGCCAGCTCGCCACCTTCAATAAGCGCCACTTTGCGAACGTAAAGGGACTAAGAGTAGTCGAGCCGAAGTAGGTTGCGTGGGTCGAACATTCTTATCCGACGTTTCTCTCTCGCTCAACGCGCCTCGGATTTGCGCCAGGAACGGAGATTCGCCGCATAGAGCGCCATGCAAAACAGGTTTGCGGGGATAAATCCGTATTGGGCGGTGCGAAAGCCAATGACGCAAACCAGGGCGCTATTAACCGCGGCAACAATCCATCCTTTCCAGCAGCGCTTTCCCACCAGGATTGTTGAGCAGATGGTAAGGACACACGACAGATAATCAAGGCGGAGCAACACGAAGGGCCTCCCCGAACGGTTCGAGTATGCGACAAATTGGCGCTTTCGAGCCGGTTCACGCGGGTGGGAGCAAACGAAAGTCACGGGCCGGCGCGCCTGTCCGTGCCGGTGCCGGTGAAGCTAGCTCCGAGAATCTGGTTTAAGCCGATGGACCAGAGAAGTGCGAATGCGCTGCTTTACGAACTGAGCTGCATCGGCTTAGTTCGTGATAGCGGCAACGCTCGCGATATTTCGAGTCATTGAAAACGTCTTCGGGCGCCTGTTGCGTGCAGACAGGACAGATCGCATATTTCTCTGCACCGAGGGAGAGCGCGAGCAATTTGTCCTGGAAGCTCTTGGTAGTACGGTTGACCACAGCATTCGCACAACAGTTCAATACGCGGCGCGTTTTCGATCCGCAGTGGGCCGGCCGCTTCATCTTGTGTCAGAGCGCCTCTGCCTGATTCGATGTAAGTGACCTCGCGAGAGAGTCATGAGAGTTTACGAACCTTCGCAGCGAGGCGCATCGGCGCGAGCGAGCGTACCCGGAGTTGTGGAAAATTCTTGTCAAGCCCCGCCTAGAGCCTGTTTTGGCTAAGTTGCTCATCTTATTCCAAATATAAAGTTGCAAAGTGTGGCACAAATGGGTAAGTCGAATTGATAAAATAGTAAGTAGAAGGTGAATAAGTCGGCGCGGCCTGCAACGGGCCGCTTTCTTTGTTTATAGCTATCAGCTGTCAGCCATCAGCTGTCAGAAAATCAAAACAACACCGATTGGCGTCGGACAGGAGCGTCCTGCCGCTACAGAGGAATGCAGATTCCTCTCTCCGCAAACGACTGCGTTCCTCATCGTTTGCTTCGCTCGGAATGACAGTGGAGATAGGAAGGTCCAAAGGGGAGCCCATGAATGAATTGGCGATGAAGATGAGGCCGGCGAAACGGCGTGGCGAGTGGGCAGAATTGAAATTCATGACTGCGGCGGCCGAACACGGGTTATGCGTGACGAAACCATGGGGCGAAACGTCGCCGTATGACTTTGTGGTGGAGCATCGGCGGCGGTTTGTGCGGGTGCAGGTGAAGTCGACGACGTTCAAAGATCGGGGAGGTTACTCGTGCTCCGTGCGCGGGAGCCGTGGCGCGTACGTGGGAGATGCGTTCGATTTTGTAGCGGTCTATGTGGTGCCGGAGGATGTGTGGTTCATTATCCCGGAGGAGGTGGTGAGGGGACGGCCGTCGATTGCGGTTTATCCGAAGTTGAAGAAATCGAAGTATGGGAGGTATCGGGAGGCGTGGAGATTGTTAAGGAGTGAGTGTTCCTAACCCCATTCAAAGTCAAAAGCCCCACCCTGTCTCGCACAAACCGTGAGACGAGGATGGGGCACCCTCATGATTTCTTTTTCACGCGAACGGTTACCAAAGGTGATGGGGCTTTGGGAATGCGGCCAATTTCGGCATAGGTTGTCATACTGGTCGGGGACGAAACTTCGCTTGGGAAACCGGGGAGAAGATATGAAGAAATTTGTGGCAATGCTGTTTTTGCTGGCGATCAGTTTGCCGGCGCTGGCGCAGGTGCGGCTTTCGATACGCGATCAGCAGCGCTTCGATAGCTACTATTCGCGCTGGCAGGGGTACAGGCGTGTGAACGACCGCGACCAAATCATCAGCATGGAAAAACGCATGCTGGACGTGTATGCGCATTATGGGATTCCCCAGAGCACGCCCTACTGGCGCGTCGCCTCCAATGGACACGAGTGGGACCAGTGGCGCGGACAGCTGGCACCGGGAGATCAGGCTCGCTTTGATAGCTACTACTCGCGCTGGATTCAATATCGGCAGGTCAGGGACCGTGAACAGGTCCGCAGCATGGAAGACCGGATGCTAGATGTCTATGCGCACTACCAGATTCCCCCTAACACACCTTACGACTGGATTGCTTCGAATGCGCGTCCCGAGCTGCACGCGGACTGGAAAGCCCACTACGAATGGAACGAACGCGAGGAGCACGCGGAGCACCGGGAGTGGAGAGAACACCAGTGGCGCGAGCGGCTCTCGTACGATGAACGGGCGCGCTTTGACGAATTGTATGGTCGATGGCTGTCAGCCCGTGATCGTGGTGACCGCGATGATGCAGAACACATTGCGCACCACATGCGCGAGATTATGGAGCGGAATGACATCCCTCAGGAAGTAAGGTTTGAGGAGATTGCGCGAAGGTAAGGTGCGGTTCACCAAAATTCAGGCTCCCACCTTCTGTTAAGAGTGCAGAAGGGGGAGCCTGCCAGTTTGCTCTAATTCTCCTGAAGAACGCCGTCTCACCTCTGCAGAAGCCGGTTCGATACTGTGGAAGAGAGGCCATTCATGGCCGCGTAGCTCGTTCACAGAACTAATGCGCCGCTGAAGTGTCGCTCTCCGCGAGAATCCGCGAGCTCGCGACTCTCCACAGATCCAAAACTCCACCGCTCAGCAGAATTGAATAGTGATCCTCGTAACCGATTGATCTTCCAATCCTGGGAGCGACCAGCGGCAGTCCTGTCGCACGTGCCCGTCCTTAAGTAAAACCCCTGATCTCCAAAACTGGCTGGACCGCATTTGCGCGCGGTCAAACTGCGGCGGCCAACCTGTGGTTTTGTGCGCCTGTCATAACTCCAACGAATGACAGGACGAAACTTCCAGCTTGCCGGAGGAATTCAATGATACGGATCTTGGGAACTTTGCTTTTGTTGATTGCCGTGTCGCTGCCGACATTGTCGCAAGTCCAGCAGATGACAACGGACGATCAGCAGCAATTCAATAGCTACTACTCGCGCTGGCTCGCGGACAGGCAGCGCGGTGATCGCGATGACATGATCAGCATGGAGCATCACATGCAGGATTTGATGAGCCGGTATGATATTGCGCCCTCGACGCCATACGACGAGGTGGCAAGTCAAACCAGCCAGCCACCTGTACCTGCTTACGATAACCGAACCACGGCGAGCCAGTGGCAATCGGTACTTTCATCTGACGATCAGGACAAGTTCAACAAAGAGTACACAAAATGGCAGGAAGCGAATGCGAAGAATGATCGCGATGATATAGACAAGCATGCGCGCAACATGGAACAGATCATGTCGCGGTATAACATTCCGCCGAACACGCGGTTTGCCGACATTGCTACGGTGAGCGGGTACTCACAGCGGATCGACGTGCGGGAGTACCAGGGACGGTTCTCTCCGGATGACCAGAAGGACTATGACAAGGCCTATGAGAACTGGCAGAAAGACCGGGCGAAGGGCGATCGCGACGACGTGTACAAAGACGAAGGGAAAATGCAACAGATCATGGCCAAGTACAACATTCCCCGCGGGGTGCCGTATGATGCGCTGGCCTCGGGGAACCGGGGGTACTAGTCAGCAGTCAGCATTCAGCACTCAGCACTTCAGTAAAGTCAAAATGCCCACCCTGTCGCCAAAGGCGCGACAAGGGTGGGGCGCCCGCTATTAATGCCGAAATACCCGGCTAATTCCTAACGATTCCAAGTTACTAACCCCGTGATGGCGGCACTAACTCCTGCTATTTGCCTAAGTTAGACCGTACACTCACCTTAGTACCGTCTGTTGTACTTCAGTTATGTCTCGATGGGTATATCGCGAAAGTCATAGCTCAGACTACCAGATATAGATTATGCTTCCTAGTGACATACGACATATAGAAGTCGTGTGCAACTGCTCAGAAAGTAATTTCTAGAAAACAGGCAAAAAAGCCCGAAAAACGCGGAATTCGGGCGTGACCTCACGAGTTTCGCGGTTGAGATATGCTCTGTTCACTCAAATTCACTTGAAGCACGTTTCGAGTGGATTCTCTCCCAATAACGTCCGGCATAGGTGGGAATGCCAGCGACGCAGCCTCTGTGGACAAGGAACACTATGGCAGATTCGCGCGAAGTGATGAATATTCGCCAGGCGTCGCAGTACCTGGGAGTGAGCCCGGACACGCTCTACAAGTACGTCAACGAGCAAAAGATTCCGGCGTTCAAGCTGGGGAACCGGTGGCGTTTTAAGAAATCGAAGCTGGATCAGTGGATGGAAGAGAAGTCCAGCGAAGCAGACGTAAAGAGCAAGAAGGCGAAGGCGGCCGGACAGGCCACATAAAAGGCGGGCACATGTTTGGATTCGGATCGAAATCAATCGTTGGCCTGGATGTAGGGTCCTCAAGCATCAAGGCAGTCGAGCTCAAGAAAAAGGGCGGCGGGATTGAAGTGGCGCACCTTGGTCTGGAGCACCTGGCGCCAGACATCGTGGTGGACTCGATGATCGTCGACTCGGGCACAGTGTCGACCGCGATTGCGAAGCTGTTCGCCGACAACGGAATCAAGACGAAGAACGTAGCTACTGCGGTGAGCGGGCACTCGGTGATCGTGAAGAAGATTTCGCTGCCTTCGATCAGCGATGCGGAACTCGCTGACACGATCCAGAAGGAAGCCGCGCAGCATATTCCGTTCGATCTGGACGATGTGAACCTGGACTACCAGATTCTTTCCGAGGACGAAGGCCAGCCGCAGATGGATGTGCTGCTGGTGGCGGTGAAGAAGGACAAGATTTTGAACTACACCAACGTACTCTCGATGGCGGGGAAGACCCCGGCTATCGTGGACATAGACGCGTTGGCTCTGCAGAACTGCTACGAGTACAACTACGAGCCGTCGCCGAACCAGGTGGTCGCGCTACTCAACCTGGGCGCGAGCGTAATGAACATCAACATTGTGAAGGGGACGACGCCGTTGTTCCCGCGTGACGTCAGTGTGGGCGGGCATCAGTACACGGATTCGCTGCAGAAAGAGTTGGACCTGAATTTTGACGATGCCGAAGCGTTGAAGCTGGGGAAGAAAGTCGGAACGGTCAGTGAGGATGCGAAGACACCGATTCTGCAGCAAGTGACGGAAATTATTGTGCTCGAAATTCAGAAGACATTTGATTTCTTCCGCGCGAGCGCGGCGGGCGAGCACATTGAAAAGATTCTGGTGGCAGGCGGATCTTCGAAGGTCCCCGGACTGCTCGAAGCGCTGCGCCAGGAGTTCTCGATGCCGGTGGAGATTCTGAATCCGTTTCAGAGAATCTCGCCGCCATCCAGTGGGTTGGGAACGGAATTGATCGAGGCCAATGCCGGTCAGTTGGCGGTTGCCGTCGGCTTGGCGCTGAGGAGTTTTGAACAACTATGATCCGAATCAATCTGCTGGGAGTACCCAAACCGAAGAGTAAACGCGCGCGAACGGCGATGGCTGCGCCGTCGATGGAGTTCGGCCAGGTTGGTTCGCCGATAGTCAAGATCCTGGTCGGCATATTGCTGATTGGAGGCATCAACGCGGGGTACTGGTACAGGCTGAATGGGCAGAAGCAAGACATTGACGCGAAGATGAAGATTGCCGAAGACCAGAACCGCAAGCTTGCAGATGTCAAGCGCGCATACATGGACCGCCAGACGCAGGCCAACAATTACAAGCGCCGGGTGGATGTGATCGATCAGTTGAAGAAGGGCCAGACTGGGCCGGTCAACCTGCTGAACACGATCGGTGAGACAGTCAACAGCACGGAAGCTGTCTGGCTTAACAGCATGAAGAATCCCGACGGGAACAACATTTCGATTCAGGGGACGGCATTGAGTGCGGATGCGGTTGCGAACCTGATCGCTAACCTGAAAAAGACGGGCTACTTCAGCAGCATCGAGATCAAGGAGACGTTTCAGGACGACGGCGTCAAAGATATGCAGGCATTCCAGTTCGAGCTGACCTGCGCTATCGATCACAGCAAGTCCTAAGGATAAGCGGCCATGAATTTCAACGAAATGTCGGGAATAAAGCAGTGGGGCGTGATTCTTGCTGTGACGGCGTTGCTGAGCGGCGCGCTCTATTTCACCTACTTCAAGACGCAGCGGGACGCGAACGAGAGCGCACAAAAGGCTCTTGATGCGAAGCTGAAAGAGAACGCTGAGCTCGCGCCATATCAGAGCCGGTTGGCGGAAATTGACCGGCAATTGGCGAATCTGAAGCAGCAGATGGAAATTGAGAAGCGGATCGTTCCCGATGAAAAGGATGTGGACGGCTTCATCAGGATGCTGGACGCGGAGGCAGCAAAGGTGGGAATAGAGTTGCGCCGCTACACTGCGCAGCCGACTTCCACCAAAGAGTATTACACCGAGGTTCCGTTTGAGATCGAGCTGGATGGCTCCTACTACTCGATGATGAGGTTCTTCGACAACGTTGCCAAGCTGGAGCGCATTGTGAACGTCTCGAACCTGTTAGTTGCCAACACAAAGAAGGGGAGCGAGGCGAAGGCGAAACACCAGTACCAATATGCGCCCGGCGAAAGCGTTATCGCGACGTGCGTCGCAACCACGTTCTTCAGCCATGACACGGCGCCAGCCGCAACTCCGGTGGGCGCTAAAGGCAGGACATAACGATGCGGAACTCTACGAATCATGTGGGCTTAATCCTATTGTTATCGGCGGTCGCTTGTGCTCAGGCGCCTGCGAGTGGGCAAGCCACGCCAGCTACGCAAACGAGTGTTGCGCAAACCGTGAGCGCGAAGCCTGCAACGGTCAGCGCGAAACCGGCACCGAATGGTTCAGCATCCGCCAAACCGGCTGCCGCAACTCCAAAAACGGGTACGGCTGCTCACCAGGCGGCAGCTTCCGCGAAGCCGGCGGTGAGCGCAAAGCCGGCAACGGCCTCAGCTGTACATTCCGCATCCACTGCGAAGCCGGTTGCAGTTTCGGCAGCTCCGGCCAAGCCAGTCGCCGTAGCAGTACCGAACTCGAAACCAGGGCAAGCGGTTTCAGCGAAGAGCACCGGCAGCTCTGCAAAACCTGCGGCAGTCGCCGTACAGGCTAAACCGGCAGCGCCGGTGGCAAAGGGAGCGAGTTCCAAACCAAGCGTCGCTCCGGCACAGGCGAAATCGTCGCCACAAGCGGGAGCAAAGGCAACGGTCTCCGCAAAGGAACTTTCTGCTAAGCCAGCGGTCAAGGCAGTAACGGCAAAAACTGCGAGCACGGCGACGGCAAAGGCACAAGCTCCTGTGCACCGGGAAGAAACGGCTGCAAAGACAGGAACGGCCGCAAACGATTCGAAGTCTGAAGCCGGCGTGGAAGAGAGCAAGCCTGCGACTGAGGCTTCGAAAAAGGAGTTTCATTTCGAGGGGCGCCGTGATCCGTTCGTGAGTCCAGTGGTTGCGATGGGAGTCACGGGCTCCGGATGCAACACCGGCAAACGTTGCTTGACGATCGACCAGATCGCGCTCAAGGGCATATTGAAGTCGGAGTCGGGGATGATTGCGGTGGTGGTGAACGCGCTGGACAAGGCTTATTTCCTGCGCGAGAACGATCCTGTTTTCAACGGTTACGTAGTGAAGATCACGGGCGATTCGATTGTGTTTAAAGAGACATTTCATGACCGGCTGGGGAAGACGCTCACCCGGGACGTGACCAAGACAATTGCGCGGCCTTCGGCGTAATCACGGCCGCAGATTTTGCAGGGGCAACGTAGTAGCAGTTCGAAGCAGACAATTTTGAAGCAGATCATTTTCAGCAGATCGGCGGGGAGACGCGAAATGCGAAAGCAATTTGTGAGAACAATCTGGGCGTTGCTGGCGATCACGGTGATTGCCGGAGCGCAAACTGCGGGCACCGGCATTGCCGGCCGCGCCGCGCTGCAGAGGGTCGGCGTGTCGCGCGCAAGCGGCGTCGTCAACATCGAGATCACGGCCAAGGGTGTGGTTTCGCCCGCAGTCGAGACACTCGCTTCGCCGGCACGCATCGTGGTTGACCTCCCCAACACGGTGATGACTGCTTCATTGCATCCGATCCGCGTCGGAAGCGACGGCGTCGCGGGCGTGCGCATGGGCACGGACGCGAGCAAGACCACCCGCGTCGTGGTCGATCTGGACCGGCTCTGCAAATATGAGCTTGTACCCGTTTCCGCCGACAAGATGGTTCTGAAGCTCCAGACCGGTACATCCGAGTCGAGCGCTTCTGCTCAGGCGGCTCCGGCGACCAAGGCAGCTCCCGTTCAAAATGCGGAACTGGCTCAGGCGCCTGCCAACAGCGACACCAACAATATTGCTCACGACTTCCAGTTCGTTGAGCCGAAGTTCACACCGAAGAAGGACACAGTCTCGGCTGACCCGTCGGTGCGAAGCGCAAATGCAGCCTCGAAATTTGTAGAGCGCCCGGAAGGCAATCTATTGCCTGGCGCGAGCGCAGCCATGCAATCAGAGACTCAGAGCGCCGGCCCGGCAGCCGCCCAGAGCTCGCCTTCTGCGGCGCAGCCGGCCGTGAACCTGGCTGCCGAGCAAAGGGCGCATCAGCAGACGACGAGCACCGGTCCGAAATATACCGGCGAACCAATCTCAGTCAACCTGAAGGACGTTGATCTGAAAGATTTCTTCCGCCTCATTCATGAGATCAGCGGACTTAACGTCGTGTTGGATCCGGACGTGAAGGGAACGCTGACCATCGTTCTTGACGATGTGCCGTGGGACCAGGCGTTGGACATCGTTCTAAAGAACAATGACCTCTCACGGCAACTGGAAGGCAACGTCCTGCGCATAGCGACGGTGGACACCATGCGCCGCGAAGCCGACGCTCGCCGCGCTCAACAGGAAGCTGAAGCAATGGCGGTGGAGAGAGTCACTGTCACCCGTTTCCTGAGCTATGCTCATTCGAAGGACGTAGTATCGACGATCAAGAAGTTCCTCAGCCAGCGTGGCGACATTGTGTCTGACGATCGCACCAACGCGGTGATCATCTCGGACATTCCGTCGACAATTCCCGCAGTTGACAGGCTTATCCAGCAACTCGACCGAAAGACGCAGGAAGTGGAGATCGAAGCCCGCGTGGTTTCGGCGACGCGCAGCTTTGCGCGCGATATCGGCACGCAGCTCGGATTCGGGTGGGGCAATGCGGCTACTTCAGTTGGCGGCGCAAGCGCAGTCGGTACTTCACCGACGTCAGTTTTCAACACGCCCGGCGCGATGTACCCGATCATAGGAACAAGTGCACCAAAGCCGGGAACTGGTGTACAGATTCCGCTGTTCTCGAACCTGGGCGTTACCGCTCCGACAAGCGGTTTCAGCTTTGTTAACGCCAGCAACGCGGTCCGAATCGATGCGATCCTGACCATGGCCGAGTCACGCGGCTTGCTCAAGATACTTTCGCGTCCGCGTGTGGTTACGCAGAACAACATCCAGGCGGTCGTAAAGCAGGGCGTGCGGTTGCCGATTGAAAGCGCCGCCACTCTGACCAGCCCGCCGACCATCACCTACATCGATGCGTTCCTTAAGTTGACTGTGACCCCGCAGATCACGGTGGAGAACACAATCTTCCTGAACGTTGACGTGGAGAACACGACTCCGGACTTCAGTAACCAGATCAACAATAACCCAACGCTGATCACACAACAGGCAACAACGCAAGTTCTGGTTACGGACGGCGGAACAGTTGTTATTGGTGGCGTTATCCAGACTAATAATTCCGTGAACACCGATCAGGTGCCCTTGCTCGGCAGCATTCCATGGCTAGGCAATCTGTTCCGCCACCAGACGGTCAAGAGTACCAACCAGGAGCTGATTTTCTTCATCACTCCGCGTGTGGTCGAGACATAGTTCGAATCACAAGTTAGCAGGAAGCAGCCGCCGGACTCGAGATCAAAGCTCGGGATCCGGCGGATTGTCTTTTTGCAGCACTTCGGTTCATTTGGCGCCACCCGGCCCGTATCAGCGTCCCCGCTCGATGCGATAATAGAGTCAGTGGAACACGCCTGCCCGCAATGCAACTCTCCGGTTGAGGACAAGTCTCCCTTTTGTCCCCAGTGCGGGGCCGCACAGGTGCGCTTTTCTGCGCCTGAACGTGTTACTTTGCCTGTTCTCGTGGCCCTGACAGACTCAGGAAGCAGCACGGCAATCCTGGGGAGTCGAAAATCGCAAGCACAGCCTTTTCAGGCAGAAAATGCCCGGGCCAGTATCCGCGCGGCCGTGTACGCCGGAATGATCGCGGCGGCTTTGAGTGCAGTGCCAGTGGCAGGCAATTTCATTCTGGCGCTACCCATTGCAGGGTTTTTGTCGGTGTTGTTTTACCGCAGGTGGTCGCATGGGCCAGAACCGACTCCCAATGCAGCATTTAGGCTGGGCGCAGTTACAGGCGCCGTCGGATTTGTATTGCTGCTAGTCATTGCCGCGCTTGGGATGCTCACCTTTCAAGGTCAGGCGCAGGTACTGGCAGTCGTGCGGGAGTTTCTCCGCCAGCAACAGGCGCGAGCAACAGACCCAGAGATGCTGCGTAAGATCGATTACCTTATGACTCCACAAGGTATGGCGGCGCTCCTGGTTTGCGGCGCTCTTCTCACAGGTGTCATATTCATTCTGCTGTCTGGCGCTGGCGCCGCGATGTCGGCATCCCTGCTGCGCCGCAAAGACCCACCGCACCAATAAACTGCGGATTTTCGACCCACCTTGCTTGCCGATAGCCCTGCCAATTATTATGCAGCGTTCATGTCAGCACTCGCAGAAGGGACAAGCAGGAGCGCAGCGCGTGGTTCGCTGCTGGGGATCGAGGCTTTGCCTGCGGCCGAAATCAGCCGTGTTCTGCAACTTGCGCGCAAAATGAACCCGCAGCGGCCGCGGCCGTTGCTTCGCGGCAAACGCGTGCTGTTGTTGTTCTACGAGGCTTCGACCAGAACGCGGGCGTCGTTTGAGGTGGCAGCGAAATCACTGGGGGCGACGACCACCCTGGTGCTCTCCAGCGGATCGAGCATAGAAAAAGGAGAGTCGCTCCTCGATACCGCGTATACGTTGAGGGCGATCGGCGCCGACGTTATTGTGGTCCGGCACCCGAATGCGGGCGCGCCGCACTTAATGGCCAAACACCTGGACATTCCCGTAATCAACGCCGGGGACGGCATGCATGAGCATCCCACGCAGGCGTTGCTCGATGCGTATACGATGTTGCGGCACAAAAAGAAACTTGGAGAGTTGCAGGTGGCGATCATCGGTGACGTCTACCACAGCCGGGTGGCGCGGTCAGCAATTCATTTACTCAGTAAGTTCGGAGCGAAGGTGGTGTTATGCGGGCCGCCGGAGCTCCTGCCTGACTTGGCCACGACACTTGCGCCCGGTTTGCGCATCAGCCGAAGTTGCGAAGAAGCTGTGCGCGGCGCGGATGTCGTATTCGTGTTGCGGGTGCAACGTGAGAGGCTGGCCGGACTGAAATTGAATCTGCAGGATTACATTTCACGGTACCAGGTGACCATGCCCCGACTGCGGCTGGCAAAAAGCGATGCGCTGCTGATGCACCCGGGGCCGATTATTCGCGGGCTGGAACTGACGTGGGAAGTGGCGGACTGCCCGCAATCGGTGATCGTGGAAGAAGTGAAGAATGGGGTACCAGTGAGGATGGCGGTGCTGGCGAGGGCTTTTGGGGGATGAATTGAGGCCGGTAACTTCTCTCGCGCAGGCAGAAACTGGGTTGTTGTTCAATTTCGGTTCAAGAGCCGAGTTCAGGAGGTACGTCTTCGATAATTCCAACAATAATCCGGGTTCCTCCGCGCCGATCTGCGGAGAGGAAGTTTCAGGCGAATGAAGCAGACTTCTCAATCGCCGAATGTCCTGATCCGAGGCGGGAGGGTGGTCGATCCCGTGGCGAGGATCGATGCGCCGATGGATGTGCTGGTGCGCGATGGGCAGATCGCCGAAGTTGCGCCGCCGAACAAGATTCGGGCCGGGTCAGAAGAGAAGATCGACGCTCGGGGGTTGATTGTTGCTCCGGGATTTATTGACCTGCACGTCCATTTGCGGGAGCCTGGGCAAAGTTACAAAGAAACAATCGCGTCGGGCACAGCTGCGGCGGCGGCGGGCGGATTTACGTCCGTGTGCTGCATGCCG
>Ga0070741_10016138_pt1 | contig 12520 bp, 7 predicted proteins | sample Coa_R1_4_FD_66440 | JGI IMG/M metagenome (GOLD analysis project Ga0070741, IMG submission 66440) | Surface soil microbial communities from Centralia Pennsylvania, which are recovering from an underground coalmine fire - Coalmine... | ecosystem: Environmental > Terrestrial > Soil > Unclassified ...
AGGGAGCCTGGAAGCGCCAGGAGATCAGCAACAAACCTCTAGTCTTTCAGCCGTTGGCCGCGCTCCTGCCCGAGCTGCACGAGCTATTACCGCCTGCGATCTCCTACACCTCATCCCTACCGCCTGAGCAGGAGCAGCTCAGGTTATGGGAAGCTGCCCGCGAGCTGCTCTGTATTATCAGCGAGGGCACGCCCCTGGTGATTGCGCTCGACGACCTGCAATGGGCCGATGGCAGTAGTTGTGAATTACTGGCCTATCTAGCGCGTCGTATCCAGGGCCATCCCATCCTCATCGTGGGCACGTGTCGAGACAACGAGCTCGCGCCCAACCACGCCCTACGTCCATTGCTCACCGACCTGCAACGTGAGAACGCCATCGAAAGCATCCAACTGCAACCCTTAAGCGACGAGCAAATCGTCTCGCTCGTCTCCCAGGTCCCGCACCTGCCAGAACCCCTCGTCCTTGGCATCCGAACGCGAGCGGCCGGCAACCCCTTCTTCGCCGAAGAACTCGCGCGCACAATCGGCACGCAGCTCATCGCCTCAGGTATCGCCGACACGCTCACCGCCGAAGAACTGGAGACGCAGCTGCCCGAAACCATCACAGCTGTCCTCGACCTGCGTCTAGCCCGACTCACCCAACCCTGTCAAAACCTGCTGCGCAAAGCCGCCGTGCTAGGAAGTTCCTTCCAATTCCAGGTCATCAACGCAATGGAAGCCAGCACTCCCGGATCGAGCGAAGACATTGTCCTCGACCTCTTAGAGGAAGGGCTCCGATCCGGCATGCTCACCGAAGAAGGCATCGGCACCAACATCAACTACCACTTCTGGCACCCCCTACTCCAGAGCCACCTCCACGAAGGCCTATCCGCCGCCCGACGAGCCAGCCTGCACCGTCGAGCCGCCGAAATCTTCCGCACCATCTATCAGAATCGCGAGGAAGAAGGAGCCGCCACCATCACCAACCACCTCATCCAGGGCGGCTCCGACTCCCAACAAATCCTCCACTACGCCGAACTCGCCGGGAACCGTGCCTTCAAACTCTCATCCTTCCCAGATGCTGAAAAATACTATCGGATAGCGCTTGAGCATCTAAGGGCATCATGGGCAATGAACGCAAGTACAGACAAACAATTGCACTTAGCCTATCTCCTGGAATGCCTTGGTGAATGCACAGGAACTCAGAGCAATTTTGAAGAGGCCCGTTCCTTCTACGAACAGGCGTTACAAGCACGCCGTCAGCAGTATACCTCTGTGCCGCCTGATGATATGCTCTTGGAGACGCAAATTCAGGCTCTACTTTGGTGTGAAGTTGGATCGACCTGGTATCATCTGGGCAACAACGTTCAGGCCCAACAATACTATAAACAAAGCGAGCAAGTACTACGTGAAGCTAATATAACAACAGGCTCGGCTTGGGCATACCTTCTTTACAATGAAAGCCATCTAATTTGGCGAGTAGGCAATTACGAGGAAGCACGGCAAATAGCACTTGAGGCTCTAAAGCTATTTGAAAACGCTCTTCACCTACAAGACGAGACAGCCCAGCCTCCTTCTCTAACGCGGATAAGGCGCATACTAGCTGGAGACAGCGTCAATATTGGAAAGTTGTATGTACTACTCGGCATTATTGATGTTAGTATTGGTCAATACAAAGAAGCTTTATATCATATGAACGAAGCTTTAACCCTTCACGAGAAAAATGATAGCCTAAGGGAAATTGCCATTGTTTGTTGTGATTTAGGGAATGCCCATTTACAAAGGGCAGAGTATAGTGCCGCACAAGCTTTCCTGCGACGTTGCCTCAATCTTGCCGAACAAGTAGGTGAAAAGATGCTTGTGTCTTTCGCATTTGGCAACCTGGGAATATTAGATTTACGTATGGGTAATTTAGTCGAAGCTGAAGCTGAACTGAGAAGCACGATCATACAAGCTGAACATATCAATGATCTTGCATCAGTAAGTGGATGGGGAGCTTATTTAGCCATTGCATTGCAAGAGCAATATAAAATCTCCGATGCAGGAATGAATCTACATCGCGCTTTGACCATTGGCCGTACCAAGAATATGACCCCCTATACAGGTCGTGCTTTAGTATCATTGGGAAGTATGCGTGTCGCTCAAGCAGCATCGATGGAGATTGAGCAGGAAAACAGTACAGACTCACACGAGAGTATTTCACAAACACTTAGAAAAGCCAAAAAAACATTACAACACGCTCTCTCTCTTGAGGGCCTAGAGGCAGAGACAATAACAGAGGGCAAAGTAATATTATCACAGGTCCTGTTACTGCTAGGTGAGTTTGATAACGCATTGAACCAAGCCATACAAGCACTGGAAGATGCTCAGCGCTTCGAGCAGATATGGCTAGAAGCCGGAGCAAAACGTGTGCTAGGAAATATCTTAATGGCACAGGGTAAATACGAACAGGCAACTTCCTACTTTGATCAGGCATTACGCACATTCCGTAAAATCGACATGCCTCTGGAACAGGCTTATACCTTGCAGCAATACGGCCAAGCGCTATTACAACAGGATGCAATCACAGGGAAAGAGCAGCAAAAAGGTTTGAGTTATCTCCAGGATGCCCTTCAGATCTTTACGGAGTGCAAAGCCGAGCTCGGCATGCGCATGGTAGAGCGTGTACTTGCCAGATATGAACAGGTCAGCAGGATATAAATGGACATGTAAGGTGCACTAGACCCAAAGGGGTCTGCTCGTGTATCTGATCTGTCATTTGCCCATTGAGTTTTGCAGAATCTACAAGACTACGCTTCCGATTTCTCACTGCAAAACAACGCTTTCCATTTGGCTCATAAAGCATAAAAATGTATCTTTGAGCAGAGTTGCTGAGGGCCAGGATGAGCACAGCAAGGGAACTGTTCTCCACGCTCATTCAAGAGGATGAGTTAGCATTACTGAGGGGAAACATTGGACATCTGAACGGATAACTGGCAAAAAGAAAACATAAGTGTGGGGAGGAAGACTCTCCGCCAAACAAACGAGGGGAAACAGAAATGGAGTCACAGGAAGTATATCTCACCAACGAAGAACTAGAGCGTACACGGAACCAACTGGAGTATTTGCGCACGATCAAACGTGCGGAAGTCGCCCAATATCTCCATGATGCCCGGGAATCCGACGACGTGATAGATACTGAAGCCTACGAAGAGGCTAGGAGACAGCAAGCCTATCTGGAGGGGCGAATTCTGGAATTGGAACAACTGCTGGCAAAAGCAAGATTAAGAGATCATGCACGCACCGACGTGGTTTCACTTGGCTCCGTTGTTCATCTGAGGACAAGCGAGGGTCGCGAGTATCGTTACCAGATGGTTGGTCCATTCGCGGCAGATCCTAAAGCAGGTAAAATTTCCAGCGAATCGCCTGTAGGCAAAATGCTACTGGGTCACAAGGCAGGGGATGTGGTGATCGTCTCCACGCCAGGCGGTGTCAAAGAGTACACCATCCTTGGCATTGGGTGGGATGATACTCCTCTAACCTCTCCAAATGTTCCAGACTCTCTGACAAAGGATGGACAACCAAAAAAAGTTCCTCCCTCTCCTGGCGAATCGTTGGCAGAAGATACCCAACCGATACATTCTGCATCAGAGAGCCTTAATGACCTATCAGAACAACTGCCCAAAATCGAGCCTACAACTACAGAACAAGAGCAGATCCAACCTCGCTCTTTTCTAACTGTCCGCATTATGGAAGAGCCTTTAACAGCCTATAACCTGACCATGATCCTTTCTGCTCTCACTGAATTATATACGAAGTGCTGGCTTGTCCAACAGAACAGACTTGCTGATCTGATTGAGTATACCCAAACTCATGATCCTCGTTTTACCAGGGAAGCCGGGCTCCTCATTCACAAACTAACCCATAATTCACCAGCTGAAATAAAGCTTGATGTAGGTATTCGAGAAATTGCTGAAGCAATAGGCATCGGCATCGACGGAGTGGTCCAGGCACCTCTCAGACGGGAGGAGGCAAAACTCGACAATCAGACAAAAGCGCTCGACAACCAGATCAAGCAAATGGAAGCGCAAGATGAACATGCAGCTAAGGAACAGGCTCGCCAGCTAGAGCTACAACAAGCAGTAATTGACCAACAGGAAAAACAGCTCATGTTAGAAGCAAAGCGGCTTGAGTTAGAGGCCAAACGCTTAACTCTCCTGGAACAGCGCTTAGAAATTGAGAAAAAACGTGTAGAATATGCGCTTGACCTGTCTGTGAAGATGATTAGTGTCGTTCAGCCAAATGCAGACCAGCAAACAAAAGAAGTCCTCGCTAGAACATTCTTACCTGGCTTGCTCCAAATAGGCAATAGCACCGGATTAACATTGATAGCTTTGTCAGATGACGCCAGCAGCTCATAAATATTTGAGCTGCCTTCAATCCGATATTATTTATCTCGCCCATAGAACGTTGCAGCACATTTATATGCACGTCCAAAATTTCTGCAATGTCCGTACCAATACGCTATACCCCCCCGAATATGCAATCCCCATCTACTACCTTAGAGACTCCCGATTGAATACATAATCCCTATCTACCAATCACCCCCCTCTGTGTCCTCAAGTTTATGGATAAAAATGTCCGTAATTCCGCCTCAAACAGTGTATATTTTCATCAGAAAGATATGCACGAGGTTGTGAGTGATCCAACACCGTTCAGCCAGGGAGCAGATATGCTGCCAGATCGAGAACCGCCAGTGAACGCGAACATAGAGGGCTTAGCAAGAGGAAGGGTGCCCGTTCCAGGTTCTACATTCTGGAAATTTGGACGGTCTTGTTACTGCACCATGCAATCTATAATTGACCGCAACGTACATGTTGTACAGCGAATCTGTACAACAGCACTGACCGCTATTTTTTGCACAATGAAGTGGAAAATTATTGTGCAAAGGAGGTGAGAGAGGGGATGACTGGCGCGCTCCCTTGTGGTCCGCCAGCCAGGGATTTCATCGGAGGTGGGGGCGTACTCTTGTGGGCCGCCCGCCGCGAACATCGTGACGGACATCGTAATTCATACACTCGGTTTCATTACACTCATAATTTTCGCCAGTTTGAGGCATAGAGTCTCGCTGACAACGCAGAACAACCAGGAAAGGACCAGCCACACATGAGTATCGCACTACGCAACAGACAGATGCTTGCACTCCTTATTCTCGCCATTTTGACCCTTCTTGCCATCACCTTTATCGTGCTCAGCACAATGGCACACATCGACGTATGGCACCTGATGCATTTCACTGCCTCAGGCACTATCAAACCATTGATGTCATACCCTGGACACTAAACAACAGGACGTACTAGCGTCAACCATATAGGTCAACCTGTTGTGCTATGTGGAGAGTGAGAGGAACAATCAGCGACCATTGTCCCATTAGCCAGGAAAGGAAGTTTCAGATGTCGCACTATGACTAACCATCAACCATGCAAAGACGCCCACCCACAGCGGATGGGCGTCTAAGTCTATATAGACACAACAGTAAACGTTGTGCTCTTCTTTCCAGCAACAACGAGGTTGCAGATAAAGAAAAGTCAATGATGACAAAGCGTCTCATCCTTTTTTTTATTGCGGTACTTCTTACCATTGGCACTGCCATCCTGGTACTGAGTGCCCTGAACCTGATATCCAACACCTTAGCAAATATCGTAGGCATCATCTTCACGACCTCCGGGTTAGTCATTGGCCTGATCCACCTCTTCTTCCCCCCGCGCACCAACGACAGAAGAGACACCCAGCCAAACCCTCCACCCAGACAAAGCTGAAGTGACCCAGCCTATTTCCTGCATATAACTCGCCTCACACCACAACATCCCAACCCCATGATGTAACGCGAGCACACCCATGCAGGAAAATCTAGCAAGCATACGACCACGAGTTTTGGCTCGTGGTCGTATGCTGCTTCCAAACCATTTTTCTAAGGCGCTAGTTTCCTCTCCTTCCACTCCTTGTTGGGAATAGATGATTAATTATGGGACGCATACTCACCAGGAGTGGAGTAAGTATAGCTAAGGGTATCGGACTTTGCGCGTGATATGCAAGAAATATTCCTGCAATAAGCGCGACAAGGAGAGCGGTAAGAAGCGCTGCAAGCGTCACCCAACGCATTGCCAGGTGTGGGTCACGAAGATTTTGGTTATTAGTGGCGGTCATCAATCTTTCGTGTGTAAGCTGTCATGAGGGGCAGGGTAGCGGGCAATACCACAAATATTTCAGATAAAAAAGAGGATCCATGACTCTTGCTCACTCTCCTCTATGAATGCGATTCACTGTTCTACTATTGATGTGTCAAGTGGGTCTAAGACAGGTATCATCCGACATATCTGCCCCTCTATCAACAAGCTCATGTTATATATGCTATCAGTGGTTGATCTGTCAGGCAACCTTTTCTCTTCATTGCGATTGTCACTCGTTTAGAAGAGAGCTCAAAGGAAAACATTCATGGTTCAACTTTCCAAAAGATATGGAGCGATTGTGGCCTGGTGTTTGCTATTGGTATCCATACTATTCAAACCTGCCTTTGCTCAGGGTGTACCCAATCATGCATTGGCTCAACACCGCAAGCTATTTCTCTTCATTCAAGGTGTCGATACCAGTCTCTCAGCAAACGATGCACGCAACGGCATTATTTCTGCTCAGGAAACCTTTGGCATCTCCCATGGCCTTTACCCCTTCTTGAAAGCTACTTATCCACAGGCAAGCTTTCTTATGTTTAGCTATAATGGCGATAATGGGAAAGGCATCCCAGTTGCCTATAAGTGTCAAGATACTGTCGCAGATAAGGCTATCGGATATCTACCAAGCAATACACTCACAACCTATGCAATACGTTTGCATACTCAGCTTCAGCATTACTTAGAAGGAAAACCAGCTACCGATGTGTACCTTGTCTCTCATAGCCTGGGGGGTGTTATCCCATTTAGTTACCTGGCTTATTTGAAGTCACTCAACGCTCTGGATGCTTCCATAGCAGGGACATCTAGCAGGGTTAAAGGGGTCATCACGCTTGACGCGACCATTGGAGGAACTGCTAGTGGTTTAGCTTATACTGAAGCGGCGTTTGTTACATTTGCCCAGGCTGGTTATCCATGTACATTCTTGCAGAAGCATCATATCTTTCCCTCTACCGCAAAGCTGGTCAGCGATATTTTTCAGCAGGATCGCTCTCCCATCGGGGGAACAAATAGTGTAATGGGTGTCGCCTTTGGCCGCAGTATCACAAACCAGCAATTGGCAGAGGAGGCAGCGAGGAATGGAATACAGGTGCTGACCGTTGGGAATGTACGTGATTTCCTCTTTGAGCCGGCAGTATGCCATAGCTCATACGAGAATTTTCTAAGTAGCCAATGGTTAGCAGACAGAGGCAACACTTCAGGTGTCTATGGGCGCACCTTTGCTAGTGGAGACGCGACCTGTAGTAGTTTCTCTCACCTCGATCAGAACCATGAGTTATCCGTGACCGATGGTCGCGTCCATCAAGCCGTTGAGCAGCTTGTTGATCGCAGACCAGTAACCGAATTAAACCCTTATCCATGATATCAGACCTGACGATGTTCCTAATCCATACACTTCAGCCTCGAGACCTCTCAAAACGCCAGATTTCGCAGCAAAACAGCAGATTCATCTTGAGATAGCAATTTCTCTGCCATCTGGCAAACACCTGTTTTATGGTGTATATTTATCGTCCGGCCCAGCTCTTGGGCAGGTTTGGCCCTGACCCTCAAGAGCTTGCTGGGAGTTAGGAAATGGCCTCAATGAGGACAAAACCAATGTCAAATCACAGTTACTTTTATGCCCTTTATCGCGTCCGCAGATTTAATAAAGCTGAATGCAGGGAATGATGTGAGAAATCTATAATGAGCTGATGCGAAAATTCTTTACACGCAAGATAGCAAGCCCACAGATCAACCGAATAGGGCCATTAGAAAGCTGGCTTGTTTTCGCACTGGCAGAGCGGCTAACGCGCGAGCCGTCAACCAGGAAAAACACACTTTCTCCCCGGACTTCCACACGATAAGTACGCCAGTTGGGTCCTGGCTCATAATCAATCGCCGGATAGTTAACATCATCTTTGGCATCCTCAAGCGGATCAATTGCCACTTCTGCGAGGGGGTGAGTTGCAGCATTGTGTGGATTAGGTCCCAGCAGGCCGAGCACTCTCGCCTGATAGCCATCTTTCTTCCCTGGTATATTGTCAGCCGTGAGCATAAAATATCCGCCATCGCGTGGCACATTCACAACCTGTAGATCGAACTCAACTGCATAATTGGGCACATCAGGCTTATATGGTACTGTGAGAGAGAGATTATCGCTCAGATCAGTTTGCAGATACTCTTGCGTTACCTGCCACTTTGCCGAAGCCTGCCAATCTTTCAGCCCACGAGACCAGTTAGACTGATAAAGTACTGTACCACTGGGAATCGTCGTTGATCTGGGCGTTGCAACGGGAGTCGCACTTTGGCCGGAGGAACAGGCAACCACCAAAAAGACCAGAGAGCCTGTTAAGAAGACATCCGGTATCCTTCTCAGCCGTAATTTCGCAAACTGATTGTCACATTGAGGAGTCGTACCGCTCAACTGCTTCTTACAAAAGAATCTTCGCCAGATCGCATAAAAGGCTGCCATGCCGTCGCCCCTTCTAATCTCCTACGAAGGAGACACATAGTCACAAGGAATTTCCCTTTCTTAAAATATACGACCACATCATAACGAAGACTCACACACGTAGCGACCATCCCTTGCGGTCAACGGCTCGCTCCTTTGTCGCCTTCCCGTCGGTTCCGCCGTCGATCCCCAAGCCACCTGGATGTGACAAGAGTGCCGGTAGCTTCTTTGTAGTCTTGTATCCCTTGAGAAAGGGTCGGAAGTATTCTGGGAGTAGAATCCGGGCCCCATTGCAGCATTTCGAGAGTTCCCCATGGTCCCCGTTTTTGCTCTGGTGTTCTGTCAATCAGCAATGGATGGGGAAAGGTATTTGAGCTTGATGCGGGCATCAGATGTGGTGGAACGACAGTTGAAGACTCCTCCTCGCCCATTGTGTTGGGCACGGCCTGGACAGCACCCTGGTGAGCCAACTCTCTCTGCGAACTGATGTGACGATCTAAACACTACCGACTGAGGATCGAGCGTTCGATCTCGGTCATATGTACGAGGAGATCTTTGGAGAAAAAGCAGCTTTCTTGGTGTGACCGAAAAACTCCTGTGGAGATGGAATGACTCCTCAGGCAAAGAATGTTCTTGCCCGTTGCGTTCATCTGAGTGTGAACGCAACAGACGTTTCCATCATTGAAAGGCATTGCTATGAACAACCATCCCTGTCGGTTTCTTGGTATTTTTCCCATTGGCAATTCTCAACCCCTTCATCTTCCAGTGCGGGATCTGGAAAACTCCCTTTCCTACTATGAGCAGGTTTTGGGCTTTACCCTCCTTTCTCGCCAAGACACTCCCTACAAACAAGTCCTCTTGCAACGTGATCAGGTCACGATGGGATTGGAAGAAAATGGGGGAAATCCTGAGGAGCATAGTTGCTATCTCTCTGTCAGCATGGTCGATGCCCTCTTGCAGGAACTGCAAAACAGGCAGCTTGACGTTTCTCCCATGCGAGTAGATGTTCACGAAGGTCAAACCTATCGTGTGTTTTTCTTACGCGCTCCGGATGGACTCTGTTTTTGTTTTGGTCAGAAGCAAGAACCATCTGAAAAAGTCTGAGTGACGGAAAAGGCCTTTCTTGAGCAAGCCAGGGGAAGGACTTGATCATACCCTGGCGAAGCAGGTGTATAGTGGACCCAAAAGTCAGGGTCCAGTATAGTATGTTACACGCTTGGCGAAATGATCCCTCTCTTTCATCATGCTGCTCGATCCTGTATAATGGTGGAACCGATGTCGAGAAGGAGAGGAGAAGAGATGCAACCATCGATTGGGCAGGTTCTTCGTCAGATCCGGCAGCTGCGCCATCTGACCCAGCGCGACTTGGCAGGGGATCGCTTTTCCAAATCCTATGTGAGTGCTATCGAGCATGATCGTCTTGTGCCGTCTTCCAGTGCACTGCGCTTCTTTGCACAACGATTGGGACAACCTAATGGAGATTTCGTCGCATTACTGCAGCAGCCTGAGGTCGTCAACGCGCTCTCAGTGCCTGACATCCTTCCTCCTCTTCTTTCCAACGGCAAGGTCAACCAGGAAGAGAGTGCTGCACTCTTGGAACGGCTGCTGGAAGCGCGTGCATTTCCTCATCTCTTCGCAGGTGGCACGCTTGCGACGCTGACTCCAGAACAACTCACTGAGCTCCCTCAGCATGTGCAGGCCCATTACTCTGTATTGTTGGGCAAAGAGGCCAGAGCGCAACGCGATCTTGCCGCAGCGCTTCACGCTTTTGAGACGGCCCTGCAGTTCGTCCCTGCAGAGCAGCAAGCCGCCATCCTGGACGACATCGGCCATACCTATTTTCTGAGGCATGCCCCTTTCACCGCGCTCGGCTATCACCTCCATGCACGCCACCTGCTCTCAAAGGCCTCGCTCAAACGCTCCTCTGCTGCTCTATTCTTGCAGATTGAGCTGCACTGCGGCGATACCTACCGGGCATTGGGAGCCTATCGGGAGGCACTCGAACACTATGAGCGTGCTCGCAGTCACCTGAACACGCATCATGATTTAGCCACCGCCGGGCACCTTTATGCCAAACTTGGATACTGTACGTATGCAGCGCTCTTTCCGGCCTTCTTGTCCTCTGCTTCTTCGGCTCTTCCTCCTGATGTCACGCGAGAACGCATCGAACGTGAGGCGCAGCAGGCTCTCGGTCTGCTTCTTCAGAGCAGGAGTGTTTACCAGGTCAGTGGCGATCACCTGCAGGAGTCCAATGTTGGCCTCATGTTGACCTCACTCTTGCTTGATTGGTGCACCTGGCGACGACGGCAGATCAATGAAAGGGTGAGCGACCTGGAGAAGCAGACGATCTTGACCGATTGCGCTTCCCTGCTCAATAACGCAGCAGAGCACAATCAATCCATCCTGCTACGCTGGCAGCATGCTCAAACCCAGGAAGAACCTCTAGTCACCGAACTCGATGCCGTGCTTTTTACGACTCTCGCTTCCCTCATTCGCATCGCCGTTGGGCGTGCTCTCCTTGCTCGCCTGGGAGGAAGCGCTCTTGATGTGGCGTACCGTCAACGTGCATTTGCTGCGTTTTTGTGTCAGAGGGTGCTCGATACATTGTCCGTCCCGACGCTCCCCTGGGCCATCGTCGAGCAGGTGGCAGTGCACTCAGCGGAAACGCTGGAGTACGCGGCCCCAACACTGCCACGCTTGCCCGATCTGCCTCTCCAACCTGGCGCACCCTCGCTCCACAGCCCTTTGAGTCGGATTGAGATCTATGCAGCTGCGGGGGAAGTGGCCGAAGAGTTGGGACGTGCTGCTCCTGTGCTCGCCTATGCTCGTGATTGTTATGCGCAGTCCACGCGCTTCTTTCAAGCCGCACTTTCCCTGGCGCGCTCTCTGCCGCCACAAGATACACATGATCCAGGTTATCAGGCACGCCTCTCCCAGCGCTGGGTGGCTTTGCTGGAGGAACGCGCACGCACATCACCTGCCTTGTCCGAAGCCACCACGAAGGTGCTACTCGATATGCTGGCACAGAGCTTCTGGCACCTCCAGCGTCTTCCTGGAGAGCTGCATCAGGCAGCACACAAGCACGAAGAGGCACACTAAGAAGACGCTGGGGAAAGGGTCGCCTCAGTCTCTCTATCGGGCAGTGTGGCTTCATCTCTCGCGTAGATAATCACGCCTGAGACGGTGCCATCAGCTTCATGAGCAGGCACAAGGGTATACGACAGCAATTGTTCCCCAGCTTCCTCCTGCGTGGGCTCTGCGCCATTCCTACTGGGAAGATCCCGAGACACGCCATGCGCGTACACATCGCTGGCGAGGTGCACCAGTGGCAGGTTCGCATCCCAGAAGCATCCAGCCACCTCCTGGAGGGGCCGGTCCAGCACGGCCTGTCCTTGCACCTTCCTGGCGTAGGGGTGATTCATTGTTTCCACCAACAAGTGCGGTCCACGCAGCACCAGAATAGGGAAAGGAGCACGCTCAATGATCTCGGCAAAGCGTGTACATTCATTGGTGAGGAAGGTGTTCTCCTCTTGCAACTCTCCTACACGTGCCTGTAGCGTCTCGTCAGAGCCCTCAAGGGTTTCATTGGTAAGTGCCAGTTTCTCATTGGTCGTCTCTAATTCCTCGCTGGAGATCTCCATCTCCTCAATATCGGCCTGGAGGGCTTCGTTCGTCGTTTCCAACTCTTCAACTTTTGCCTGGAGTTCTTCCTGTGTGACGACCATGTCTTCATTAGATGCCTCCAGGGCTTCGTTGGCTTGCAGAAGCGCCTGGTTTACCTCATCTAACCGTTTGTTTGCGCTTCCTAGCTCATTGACCAATTGTGTCTGTTCCATCTGAATAGCTTCTAAGTGCCGCCGCGTCTGGACCTGCTCGGTCACGTCGATGACACTGATCGCCACCAG
>Ga0070741_10016139_pt1 | contig 12519 bp, 10 predicted proteins | sample Coa_R1_4_FD_66440 | JGI IMG/M metagenome (GOLD analysis project Ga0070741, IMG submission 66440) | Surface soil microbial communities from Centralia Pennsylvania, which are recovering from an underground coalmine fire - Coalmine... | ecosystem: Environmental > Terrestrial > Soil > Unclassified ...
GTCGGCGACGTAGATCAGCTCGTGCGCGGCGATCGAGAGGCTGAGCCACGCGCCCTGCTCGGTTCCGTCGTCGAGCTCGATCCGCTCGTACAGGCGGTAGCCGAGCAGCTCCTGGGCGAACATGCGGCTGGCGCGGACGTCGGCGGCGAGCACGTTGACATGGTCGAGGCGCTTCACCGCCGCGCCGCGGCCGACGTACCGCTGGGGCTGGTTCCGCCACGACGGCCTGAGGTGCTCGGGCGGGACGTAGCGCTCGGCGTCGTAGTAGAGCTCGAAGCGGTGCCCGTCGGGATCCTCGAACCGGTACGCACGCCCGTGGCCGACGTCGCCCTCGATCCAGCCGCGGCCGAGGCCCGTCGCCTCGATCGCGGCGGCGCGGCGCTCGAGCGCCTCGGGGCTCCAGGCGCGCAGGCCTACGTGCCCGAGCCCGGACTGCGGCGACTCGGTCAGCTTCAGGCTGTAGCGGAGGTAGTCGCCCCAGCCGCGCAGGTAGACCGACCGGCCCTCGCGCGCCTCCTCCTCCATGCCGAGCACGTCCACGAAGAAGCGCAGGCTCTCCTCCGGCTTCGGCGTCAGCAGCTCGGCGTGGCCGATGCGGGCGACGTCGTGCAACGGGGCCGAAACGGTCATGTCAGGGGTCTGACCCCTGCGGCGCCCGCACGGGCCGGGTCCAGCAGTGACCGGACCGGCTCGAAGCTCGTCGAGCAGCGAACGGATCTGAGTCCCGCCCGCTCAAGGGGTCTGACCCCTGACATGTCCGAACGGGTCATTTCTCCACCAGCGCGCGCAGGCCGTCGAGGTCGTAGGAGAGCGCGCCGGCCTGGAGCTTCGCGCGCTTGTCGACCTCCTTCGCGGCGCGGCCGCGCGCGGCCGCCAGCACCTCCTCGAGCCGCTCCCGCTCGACGACGACCACGCCGTCCGCGTCGAGCACGACGGCATCACCCTGCCGGATCGTCGCGCCGCCGACCTCGACCGGCTCGCCGATCGAGCCCGGCACCTTCTTGTCGGCGCCGCGGACGCGGACGTGCCGCGCCCACACCGGCAGGCCCAGCTCGCGCAGCTCCTCGGCGTCGCGGACGGCCGCGTCGACGAGCAGCGCGGCGACTCCGCGGCCTTTCGCCTGCGTGGCGAGCAGGTCGCCGACGAGCGCGACCGCGCGCGGCTCCGGCATCGTCAGGACGAGCACCTCGCCGGGCTCGGCCCCGGCGACCGCGGCGTGCACCATCAGGTTGTCGTCCTGGCCGCAGCGCACCGTACGCGCCGGCCCGGCCGCCCGCGATCCCGGGATCACCTGGACGAGGTCGAGGTCGACGACCTGCGAGCGCCCGGCCGCCTCGTGCACCGTCGCCGAGCCGAGCTCGGCGAGCTCGCCGTAGACGCTCACGACGCGCGCTCCTTAACGGTGCCAGGCATGGTAAAGACCCTGCTCGGAGCGCCAATTCCGGCGGGCGTCTTAACCGTGCCTGCCACGGTTAGGGCCCGGCCGGGCGCGGGCGGATTCCCGTAGGCGCTCAGAGCTCCGCCACCACCTGGGGCGTCACCCGCTGGAACGCCTCGGCGTACCTGATCGCCGAGTTGCCGGACGAGCGGCGGGCGTGGTTGCCGCGGCGCTCCGCGAGCGCCTCGTAGTACGCGTGCAGGTGCGACTGCGCCTGCATCTCCGCCATCGCCGCGCGCTTGCGGTCGATGACGGCGGTGATGTCGAGGAACGTGGTCGGCGTGAAGTTGCAGAGCTCGGGCTGGTGCGGCTCGAAGAGCAGCAGCTCGGGTGGATCGAAGGGCCCGCCGAACGCGCTCGCCGTGCCCGCGCCGGCGGCGAGAGCGCGGGCCTTCTCGACGGCGAAGAACGCCTCCGCGTGGTCGGGGTTGAACGGGTCGCGGTCGGTGTGCGTGAGCACCACGTCCGGCGCGAACTCCCTGATCTTCGCCGCGATCGCGCCCAGGCCGTCCCGGTCGACGACGAGCGGGTAGTCGCCGAGGTCGAGGCCCTCGAAGCCCGCGCCGAGGTGCCCCGCCGCGCGCTCCGCCTCCCCGTGCCGGATCTCCTTGACCCGCTCGACGGTCATGTCCTGCTCCTTCCAGAGCTCGCCCGACTCGCCACGCTCGCCGTAGGAGAGCGCGAGCACCTGCGCGGTCCCACCGGCCGCGGTCGTGACCGCGATCGCGCCGCCCGCCCGCCACACGAAGTCGGCCGAGTGCGCGCCGATCACCATCAGCCGCCTCACCCGGCCAGCCTCCGCGACGCGTCCACGACCATCGCCCGGATCTCGTCCTCGCCGAAGCCGCCCTCGAGCAGCCGGTCGGCCCAGATCGCCAGGCCGTCCTCGACCGGCGGGTAGTCGGGGTTGCCGCAGTCGCTGGAGAAGAAGTTGCGCTCGATCCCGGTCGCGCGCACGCCGTCGAAGACGTGCTCGTAGGTCGTCTTGCCGCTGTGCGGCGTGGTCAGACAGCGCTCGAGCAGGCAGCCCTTCTCCGCCAGTGCGACCTGGTCCTCGATCGAGAAGTTCTGGCAGGTGAACTCGGGATGGGTGACGACCACGGTCGCGACGCCCTCCTCGAACGCGCCGTCGACGACGGCGAACGTATCGTCGCGGCCCAGGTGCGCGGTCGCGAGGATCATTCCGTGGCGGGCGACCGCCCGGAGGACGTCGCGGGTCTCGGGCAGCAGCGCGCCGTCGCCGTCCGTCACCTCCACGGCGTCGATTCCGAGCCCGAGGCCGCGCAGCTCGTGCTGCAGCCTGGCCCAGAGCGGCACCTTGTCGCCGGGTTTCGGCTCGGTCCGCCCGGCGGTCTCCGCGGGGGAGTCGACCGTCGGCATCCAGACGATCCGCGCCCCCTCGCGGGCGGCGATCTCGACGGCGAGCGCGTTCATGCCCCCGACCGCCCGGTTCAGCGTGATCGTCCCGATCGCGCGGACGCCGGACGCCGTCGCCGACACGATCCGGGCGCGCTCGGCGGTCGACGTGTAGTGCGACTTCAGCCCGAAGCCGGCCAGGCCGACCTTGGCGCAGCGGTGCGCGAGCGTGACGTCGTCGATCCGCCGCTCCGGGACGTCGGGGGCGACGTGGACATGCAGGTCGTAGGCGCCGCGGACGAGTGCACGCGCCCGGTCGGTCGGCTCCGAGGGCATCGCATCAACTGTATTTGCCGCCTCCGTACCGTTGTTGACGATCAGTGCACCGTCCGTGAGGATCGTCGGAACCGTGGCTGCCAGCACCGGATCGTTCCCGAATCCCTACGAGATCGAGACGCCGCCCGGCGCCGAGGGCTGGCAGGAGATGTACCCGTACTACGCCCTGTTCGACGAGCGCCGCCGCGAGTCCGACGAGCAGCGGTTCTGGTTCTGGAACTCGATGCACTTCCCGCTGCCGATGCCCGCGTTCGACGTCTTCTGCATCGACTCGCCCTACGACGGGATCGGCGAGTGGCAGAACCGCGTCTTCGCCGTCCCGCCGGCGATGGGCATCGACTACCGCTGCGTGAACGGCTACATCTACATCTCCGGCAATCCGGTCACCGACCCGGACAAGATCGCCGAGCGCGCCGTCTATTTCCAGGAGCGGGCGGGCTACTACTTCGAGAACTGGGACGAGCTGTACGGGAAGTGGCGCGTGAAGGTCGACGCGATGATCCGCGAGCTGACCGCGCTCGAGGTGCCGGACCTTCCCGAGTACGAGCCCGAGGACGTCGTCTACGCGGACGACCGCAACCTGCGCTTCTACGACGTCCTCGACGCCTACAGCCGCGTCCTCCGGCTCGGCGACCTGATGTGGCAGTACCACAGCGAGTTCCTGCTGCTCGGCTACGGCGCGTACATGACCTTCAGCGAGTTCTGCAAGGGGCAGCTCCCGGACATCCCCGACCAGCACGTCGCCCAGATGGTCGCCGGAATCGACGTGCTCCTCTTCAGGCCCGACGCGGAGCTCTGCCGGCTGGCGCGGCTGGCGCTCGAGACCGGCGTCGACTCCGCCTTCGTCGAGGGCCGCACGCCGGCCGAGATCGACGCGGCGCTGGCGGAGACCGACGCGGGACGCGCGTGGCTCGCCGAGCTCGAGCAGGTGAAGGACCCCTGGTTCAACATGGCCACGGGCGACGGGCTCTACCACTACTACGGCAGCTGGCTCGACGACCCGTCGATCCCCTACGCGTCCCTGATCGGCCACGTCGCCGCGCTGAAGGCGGGCGAGGACATCGAGCGGCCGACCGAGCACCTCGCACGCGAGCGCGACCGCCTGGCGGAGGAGTACGGCGCGCTGCTCGACGCCGAGGCGCGGAAGGGGTTCGACGAGCTGCTCGCGCTGTCGCGCACGGTCTTCCCGTACGTCGAGGAGCACAAGTTCTTCTGCGACTACTGGTTCCTGACCCGCTGGTGGAACAAGATCCGCGAGTTCGGCGCGCTCCTCGCCGAGCACGGCTTCCTCGAGGAGGGCGAGGACGTCTTCCAGCTCTCGCGCACGGAGGTGGGGCAGGCGCTCGACGAGCTCGTCCTCACCTGGGCGACCGGCGGCGAGCCGCTGGGGCCGAAGCACTGGCCGCCGATCGTCGGGCGCCGGAAGGAGATCCTGGAGCGGCTCGCGGACTGGACCCCGCCGCCGGCGCTCGGCGCCGTGCCCGAGGCGGTGAACGACCCGGCGCTGGTCATGCTCTGGGGGGTGACCACCGAGCGCGTCCACGAGTGGGCGCGGAGCGACGACGGCGGGAGCGGGCTGACGGGGACGGCCGCGTCGCCCGGCGTTGCCGAGGGCCCGGCGCGGGTGGTGAAGACGGTCGGCGAGATCTCGGACGTGCGCGAGGGCGAGATCCTCGTCTGCACGATCACGTCGCCCGCCTGGGCGCCGATCTTCACGAAGATCAGGGCCGCGGTCACGGACATCGGCGGCGTGATGTCGCACGCCGCGATCGTCTGCCGCGAGTACGGCCTGCCGGCGGTGGTCGGCACCGGCCGCGCGACCTCGCGGATCCGGACCGGCCAGCGGCTCCGGGTGGACGGCTCCGCCGGCACGGTGACGATCCTCGAATGAGCCACGCGCGGCCGCTCGCCGACCTGCGCGCGGCGGATGCCGCCGCGTTCGGCGGCAAGAGCTCGGCGCTCGGCGAGCTGATCCAGGCCGGGATTCCGGTGCCGCCGGGCTTCGCCGTGTCGACCACCGCCTACCGCGCCTTCGTCGAGGCCGCGGGGCTCGACCGCACGATCGAGGCGGCGATGGCGCGCGTCGACCCCGGCGACGTCGACTCGGTCGGCGCCGCCTCACACGCGATCGGCGAGGCGATGCGCTCGGCGGCGGTTCCCGGGGACGTGCGGGTGGCGATCGCCGGGCGCTACGACGAGCTCGGGCAGCCGCCGGTGGCGGTCCGCTCGAGCGCCCTCGGGGAGGACAGCAGCGAGGCGACCTTTGCCGGCCAGCAGGAGACGTACCTGTGGGTGCGCGGCACAGAGCACGTGTGCGATGCCGTGCGCGACTGCTGGGTGAGCCTGTACGGCGCGCCGGCGATCGCGTACCGCGCGCGCCTGGGCGCTGGGGCCGGGGAGGCGGCGATGGGCGTCGCCGTCCAGCTGATGGTCGACGCCGAGGTCTCCGGCGTGATGTTCACCTGCAACCCGGTGAGCGGCGACCCGAGCATGGTCGCGGTCAACGCCAGCTGGGGGCTCGGGCTCGCCGTCGTCGGCGGCGAGGTGACGCCCGACGACTTCCTCGTCAGCAAGGTGACGGGCGAGGTCGTCCGGGAGCACGTGCAGCCGAAGGAGGTCGAGTACCTCCCGGATCCGGACGGCCGCGGCACCGTGCGCGTGGCGGTGCCGGAGGACCGGCGCGAGCGGCCGTGCCTGGACCGCGACGCGCTCGGCACGCTGGTCGAGGTGGGCCGCCGCGTGGAGCGCTACTTCGCCTCGGCCCAGGACATCGAGTGGGCGATCGCGAGGGGCGACGGGGCGCTGTTCGTCCTCCAGTCGCGCCCGGTGACGACGCGGCCGGCCGACCGCCCGAAGCCCGCGTCGGCGATGTCGCTCCTGATGGGCACGTTCGGCGCGGGCGCAGTCGAGGAGTAAGGGACGGGCTTCAGCCCGTCCCTTTACCTTCCGGTGGCACACCGCCGAGGCCAGGGGACAGGCTGAAGCCTGTCCCTTCGTTTGCGTTCGGGCGACGGCGCTGCTGATCCGGAGGGACGGGCTGAGTAGGCGCTGAAGGGACGGGCTTTAGCCCGTCCTCTTGCCTTTGGGTGGCGCGGCGCGAAGGCCGGGGGACAGGCTGAAGCCTGTCCCTTCGTTGCCCATCGCCCGAGGCCCGCGCCGGCGCACCGCCAAGGCCACGGGACAGGCTGAAGCCTGTCCCTTCGTTCGCTTCAGCCCGTCCCCTGGCCTCGTGCAAGCTCCGTCAAGAGCGCTGCCGAGGCGTCCGCCATCGTCGGCGCGACGCCGAGCTCGCGGAGCAGCTCGCCCGCCGCCTGCATCTCGTCGACCCGGCGCCCCGCGTGCGTCCGGCTGCCCTCGAGCAGGCGGTCGAGCAGCGGCCGGCCGATCACCGCAGCGATCTCGTCCCTCAGCCACTCCGCCTGCCCGGCGGCCTCCGCCGCCCGGACGCTCTCGACCGCCGACGCCGCGAGGCCCTTCATGAACACCGAGCGGACGAGCTTCATCGCCGCCGCGTCCCCCGGCTCCTCCGACACGACCCGGACCGGCATCCCGTGCGGGCCGAGCGCACCCGCGAACCCCTGCGCGGCCGGGCCGGAGGCGAGCGCGGGGGTGCCGATCCCCCTGGCCGGCACCGGGCCGAGGAGCGCGACGTCGGCGAACCTCGTGCCGACCAGCCCGGCGAGCTCGCGCTTGAGCCGCGGCGCGGCCGTGTTCAGGTCGGCGTAGACGGCGCCGTCCCCGAGTGACGGCAGCGCGCCGGCGGCCACCTCGGCCGCGAACCGCGCCGAGTTCACGCTGAGCACGACGTCCGCGCCCTCGACGGCGGCCGCCGCATCCGGCGCGTCGCCCGGGGCGGCCGGGTCGTAGCCGCGCACGTCGGCGCCGCCGGCGCGCAGGTCGGCCGCGAGCCGGCCGCCGGCCTCGCCGAGACCGAGGACCGCGAAGACCGTCAGATCTGCTCGAGCGCCTGGCGCGTGAGCACCCGCGCCAGGTGCGCCCGGTACTCGGAGCTGCCGGCCACGTCGCTCGGCGGCTCGGTCCCGTCGGCGGCGTGCGCGGCGGCGTCGGCGGCGGAGGCACCGTCCGCGAGCGCCTGCTCGACTGCGTGGGCGCGAACCGGAGTCCCGCCCATGCCGGCGAGCCCGACGTGGATGCCGCCGTCGACGCGGGCCGCGGCGACCGCGACCGTCGCCCAGTCCTGCGCCCGGCGTACGTGCTTCACGTACTTGCCGCCCTCGAGCTTCGGGATGCGGAGCTCCGTGAGCAGCTCGTTCGGCCCGAGCGCCGTCTCGAACGGCCCGGTGAAGAACTCCGAGCCGGGGATCGTCCGCTCGCCGTCGGGGCCGCGTGCGACGAAGTCGGCATCGAGGGTGAGCAGGATGGTGCCGAGGTCGGACGCGGGGTCGCCGTGGGCGACCGACCCGCCGATCGTGCCGCGGTGGCGGACCTGCGGGTCGCCGACGTTGCCCGCGACCCGGGCCATCAGGCCGCAGCCCGCCGCGAGCACGGGGTCGAGCGCGAGGTCGGCGTGGCGGCAGAGCGCGCCGATCGCGATCCGGTCGCCGTCCTCGCGGACGTACCGCAGCTCCTCGAGGCGGCCGATGTCGACGAGCAGCGACGGCCGCGCGAAGCGGAGCCGGAGCAGCGGGATCAGGGAGTGTCCGCCGGCGATCGCCTTCGCGTCCTCGCGCCCGAGCAGCTCGAGCGCCTGGTCCACCGACTCGGCGCGCTGGTACTCGAAGGCGGCGGGGATCACGCGCCGGCCCTCGCCGCCGCCTGCACGGCCCTGAGGATGTTGTGGTATCCGGTGCACCGGCAGAGGTTGCCCTCGAGCCCGAGCCGGATCTCCTCCTCCGACGGGCTCGGGTTCTCCTTCAGGAGCGACACGGACGCCATCACGAATCCGGGCGTGCAGAAGCCGCACTGGAGCGCGTGGTTCTCGTGGAACGCCTGCTGCACCGGGTGCAGCTGCCCGTCGGCCGCGAGGCCCTCGATCGTCGTCACCTCGGAGCCGTCGGCCTGGACGGCCAGGACGGTGCACGACTTCACCGACACGCCGTCGATCAGGACGGTGCAGGCGCCGCACGACGAGGTGTCGCAGCCGACATTCGTCCCCTTCAGCCCGAGCTGCTCGCGGAGGAAGTAGGTCAGCAGGGTGCGCGGCTCGACGTCGGCCTCGTGCTTCGTGCCGTTGACCGTCAGGGAGATCTTCACGCCTTCGCCTCCTCGATCGCGCGCCAGACGTTCTCGCCGTTCGCCGGCATGTCGACGTGCTTCACCCCGAACGGCGACAGTGCGTCGACGACGGCGTTGTAGACGGCCGGCGTCGCGCCGATCGTCCCCGACTCGCCGATGCCCTTCGCGCCCAGCGGGTTCGCGGGCGTCGGCGTCTCCATCTCGATCGTCTCCCACGACGGCAGCTCGGCCGCGGAGGGGAAGGCGTACGTGGTCAGGTTGCCCGTGAGCGGCGTGCCGTCCTCGCCGAACGTGAACTGCTCGTACAGCGCCTGCGAGACGCCGATGCCGACCCCGCCGTGCACCTGGCCCTCGGCGAGGAGCGGGTTGACGATCGTGCCGGCGTCGTCGACGCAGACCATCCGCTGGAGCTCGACCTGGCCGGTCTCGGTGTCGACCTCGACCACGGCGACGTGGGTCCCGAAGGGGAAGGTCGGCGCGCCCTTGAACTCGTGCGACGCCTTCAGCTCCGCCAGGCGGCCGTCGCCCTCGGCGCGCGAGGCGAGCTCCTCCCACGACAGCGACGGGTCGGGCGTGCCGGCCACGTGGAAGCGGCCGAGGCCGAGGTCGAGGACGACGTCCTGCGGGTTCGCCTCCAGGTAGTCGGCGACCAGCTGCTTCGCCTGCTCGACGACGGTGGTCGCCGCCTCGCCCGAGGCGGTGCCGCCGATCTGCGTCGACTTCGACCCGTAGGTCCCCGTGCCCGAGGCGACCTCGTCGGTGTCGCCCTTGTGCACGGTGACCTTCTCGAACGGGAGCCCGAGCCGGTCGGCGACGATCATCGCGAACGACGTCTCGTGGCCCTGTCCGTGCGAGAACGACCCGGTGCGGACGATCGCGCCGCCGTCGGGGGTGATCTCCACCTCGCCGAGCTCGCCCTCGCCGAGCGGGTTGGTGATCTCGACGTACGACGAGAGCCCGATGCCGAGCTGCTTCGTGCCGCCCTCGTCGCGCCGGCGCTTCTGCTCGGCGCGGAGGTCCTCGTAGGCCGCCGAGCGCAGCGCGAGCTCGAGCGCGCCCGCGTAGTCGCCGGAGTCGTACTGGGCGCCCGTGGCGGTCTTGTGCGGGAACTCGCCCACGTAGTTGAGCTTGCGCACCTCGGCCGGGTCCATCCCGACCTCGTCCGCGAAGCGGTCGATCGCCGCCTCGATCGCCTGGATCGCCTCGGGCCGGCCCGCGCCGCGGAACGCGCCGATCTGCGTCGTGTTCGTGACCACCGTCGTGCCCTCGGCCTCGACCCGGGGGATGGCGTAGACGCCGCTCGACATCAGCTGCGTGAACCCGGTGAGGATCGCGCCGAGCGTCGGGTAGGCGCCGCAGTCGGCGAGCACGTCGAGCTTGTAGGCGAGGATCGTGCCGTCCTTGGCGCCGCCGATCGTGTACGCGAGGCGCATCGCCCGGCCGTGCGGCAGCGACAGCATGCTCTCGCTGCGAGTCTCGGTCCAGCGGATCGGCCGGCCGAGCTCGCGCGCCAGCCAGCCGACGAGGATCTCCTCGGTCAGCCCGCTCGCGAAGATGACCTTCGCGCCGAAGCCGCCGCCGACGTCCGGCGCGATCACCCGCACCTGGGCGGGCTCCAGGCCCAGCATCCCCGCGATCGTGTCGCGGTCCTGGTGCGGGGTCTGCGTGCTCAGCCACAGGGTCAGGCGCCCGTCCTCGAAGGCGGCCGCGGTCGAGCGCGGCTCGAGCGGGCACGGCGCCATCCGCTGGCTGACGATCGTGCCCGAGACGGTCACCTCGCAGCCGTCGAAGAGGTCCTCCGCGTGTGCCGCGGGCGCGGTCCGCCCGGCGACGTTCGTCCCCGCCTCGGGGAAGAGCAGGAGCTCGTCCCTGAGCGACTCCTCCGGGTCGACGACGACCGGCAGCGGGTCGTAGTCGACCATCACGAGCTCCGCCGCGTCCGTTCCGCTCGCGCGGTCGTCGCTGACGACCACGGCGACGATCTCGCCGACGAGGCGCACGACGTCCTTCGCGACGAGCGGCCGGCCCATCGCGGGCGGCAGGCCGAACGGGGGCGGACCGAACGCCGGCAGGGGGACGTCGTCGGCGGTGAGGACACGCACGCCCGGGATCGCCTCGGCTGCGCTCGTGTCGATCCCGTTGATGCGCGCGTGCGCCATCAGCGAGCGGACGAACGTGACCGACGCGGCGCCCTCGAGCTCGAGGTTCTCGACGTAGGTGCCGCGGCCGCGCAGGAAGCGATCGTCCTCCGAGCGCAGCACCCGGTTGCCGAGGATGCTCACGCGGGCAGCCTAACGCCCTGCCGTCCCCGGAGTCGAGACGAGCGTCCGCATAGTCGAACAGGACCGGTCAGGCGAGCGCCGCGCGGACCGCCCGGACGACGTCCTGCCTGCCCGGAAGGTACGCGTCCTCGAGCGGCGGGCTGAACGGAACCGGCGCGAACGGCGCCCCGACGCGTCGGATCGGCGCGTCGAGCTCGTCGAACGCCGCCGCCTGCACCCGCGCGGCGATCTCCGCGCCGGCGCCGCCGTGCTCGACCGCCTCGTGCGCGACGACCAGCCTGTGCGTCCGCGAGACGGAGCCGACGATCGCGTCCAGGTCGAGCGGGACGAGGCTGCGCGGGTCGATGACCTCGACCTCGATGCCGTCGGCGGCGAGCTCCCCGGCCGCGTCGACCGCCTCGTGGACGAGGCGGGAGAGCGCGACCACGGTGACGTCGCGGCCGGGACGCACGGTCCGGGCGCTGCCGATCGGCACCTCCCGGCGCTCGGCCTGCTCGCGGCGGAAGTACAGCGTCTTGTTCTCCACGACCACGACCGGGTTGGGATCGGCGATCGCCGAGCGGAGCAGGCCGGCGGCATCGGCCGCGGTCGCCGGCATCACGACCTTCAGCCCGGGGACGTGCGTGAGCCACGCCTCGAGGCTCTGCGAGTGCTGGGCGGCCCCGCGCTGGCCGGCGCCGCCCTGCGTCCGCAGGACGAGCGGCACGGTCAGCCGGCCGCCGGACATGAAGTGCGCCTTCGCCGCCTGGTTGACGAGCTGGTCGAGCGCCAGCGTGACGAAGTCGACGAACATGATCTCGACCACCGGCCGCAGGCCCGACTGCGCGGCGCCGATCGCGATCCCGGTGATCGCCGCCTCGCTGATCGGCGTGTTGCGGACGCGCTCGGCGCCGAACTCCCCGGCGAGGCCGGCGGTGGCGCCCCACGGACCGCCCTCGGCGACGTCCTCGCCGAGCACGAGCACGCGCGGATCCGCCCGCATCTCCTCGGCGAGCGTCGCGGTGATCGCCTCCAGGTAGGTCGTCTCAGGCATAGACGAGCCGGCCCGCTGCCTCCGCGGACGGGAACGGGCTCGCACGGGCGAACTCGACCGCCTCGGCGACCTCGGCCCGCGCCTCCTCCTCGCCCGCCTCGACGCCGAGCGCGCGCTGCAGCCGCAGGATCGGGTCGAGCTCCTGCCAGTCCTCGGCGGCCAGCGCCTCGCGGTAGAGCTGCGGGTCGCCCTCGTAGTGGCCGCGCAGGCGATGGGTGAGGCACTCGAGGAGGAAGGGCCCGCCGCCCGCGCGCGCCGCGCGGAGGAACCCGCCGAAGGCGTCGCACACGGCGCCCAGGTCGTTGCCGTCGACCGTCGCTCGCTCGATCCCCCACGGCGCGACCACGTCGCTCACCCGCTCGACCGGCGTGTGCGCCGAGCGCGGCGTGAACTCGGCGAAGCCGTTGTTCTCGCAGACGAGGATCGCGGGCAGGTGCCAGAGCGCCGCGAGGTTGACCGACTCGACGAAGATCCCGCCCTGGACGGCGCCGTCGCCGAAGAAGACGACCGCGACCGCGTCGGTCCCGCCGAGCCGGGCGGCCAGCGCCGAGCCGAGCGCGAGCGGGACGTTGCCGCCGACGACCCCCGTCGCGCCCATGAACCCGTGCTCGGGGTCGACCACGTGCATCGACCCGCCGAGCCCGCGGCAGAGGCCTGCGTCCCGTCCCATCAGCTCGGCCATCAGCAGGCCCATGGGGACGCCCTTCGCCAGCGCGTGCCCGTGCGCACGGTGGTTCGAGTAGACCGGGTCGTCGTCGCGCAGCTGGCCGCAGACGCCGACCGCGACCGCCTCGCCGCCCACGCTCAGGTGGACGAGGCCGTGCACCTCGTCCGCGCGCGTGAGCCGGCCGACCTCCTCCTCGAAGGCGCGGATCCGC
>Ga0070741_10016140_pt1 | contig 12518 bp, 10 predicted proteins | sample Coa_R1_4_FD_66440 | JGI IMG/M metagenome (GOLD analysis project Ga0070741, IMG submission 66440) | Surface soil microbial communities from Centralia Pennsylvania, which are recovering from an underground coalmine fire - Coalmine... | ecosystem: Environmental > Terrestrial > Soil > Unclassified ...
TCCACTGTTCGTCGTTCAACAGCTTCTGTCGCTTCTTCATGACAGAAGCTCAACAACTTACACCCCTCACTCGTAAGTACCTCGGGTGAGGCCGAACCTATTTTTGAAACACGCTCTAGTAGTTGGTAGTTAAATTTTGTTCCATTGGGTCACTTTGCGGACTAAAAGCCAGGGGTTCCAGTGCAGAGGCTAACTACTAAGTACTAAAAACTAATGACTACTCCCATCGATCGCGCAAAAAAAATCAAAGTCATTCTTTTCGACGTTGACGGTGTCCTTACCGACGGCTCCATCTGGCTGTTTCCTGCGCCGGCTACGGCTCCGCGCAGCACGGACGCTCATGCACAAAAACATGCTGATGCTCCGGGCTTTGGCATCATCAGCCAGAACATGATTGAGGCCAAAGGCTTCAACGCTCATGATGGCACAGGTATCTCGTTGGCTCGCATGGGCGGGCTGAAGACCGGTATGGTCACGAAAAGAATTTCAGAAACTGTGGCCTTGCGGGCGCGCGATCTGAAGATTGATTTTCTTTTCCAGGGCGCGCAAAACAAATCGGAGATCCTGGACAAGATCCTGGCAGAGAGCGGCTTCAGCGCGGAGCAGATCGCTTATGTTGGAGATGATGTGATCGATCTGCCGATCATGCGCCGCTGCGGCTTGGCGATTGCTGTGGCCAACGCGCGTCCGCAGGTAAAAGCGATTGCGCATTATGAAACGCCTTCTCTCGGTGGACACGGCGCTGGACGCGATGCCGTGGAGTACATTCTTCAGGCGCAGGGAACTCTGGAGCGGGTAATTGAAGAGTACATATACGCGAGGACATCGGTTCGCGAACAATAGAACCTAAGCGGTTCTAGGATTGCTGTACCCTTTTGCTTAATCTCTCTTTCCTTATGAACACGCCATCCTGAGGCGAGCACATGAATGGCAACGCATTTTCGGACACAGTTTCCGCGAAGCCGAAGGATCGGCTCCGCTGCATAATAGGGCATCCAAGACTGCTTGGATGATCGGCTGCCCTGAAGAGCAGCAGAGCAGATCCTTCGCCTCGATCTGGAGCATGTAAAGGAGGCAGAACATCGTGTGCTCGGATGGCGTGTCGCGGATGTGAGATGGATGGTTAAACCGCGAATGTGTGGTAGTGCATACAGCAACTCAGAAAACGTTCTAAAATATTTGTTCGCTAAAGAGCCTGCACAATCTTCTGCAATTGCCTTGCGATCTCCTCAGGATCGTCTGTTGCCTCGAACCTTACCGGACCGCCAATTCTTACCTGTACAGCATGTGGCGGCGCGTAATGCTTCTTGGCGATCTTGAACGGGAATAATCCATCGATGCGCATCGGAATCACCGGCAAGTTGAGCTGCGTAGCCAGCAATCCGATACCGCTGCGGAAGGGCGCCATGTCTCCGGTTTCGGTTCGGCGGCCTTCAGGAAAGATAACCACGTTGTATTTGTGGTCGGCCAGATCACCGGCATAGCGAAATGCCTCGCGATACTTGGCCCGCTGCGGCATGGAAAACACATTGAAAAACATGGCGATCATCGCGTACTGCAGTTGCTCCCACCAGCGTTTCAGGAAGAACCAATCTCGTGGCGGATGTCGCATAGCTCGGAGTTGCTCTCCCTGCATAGCCACACCCAAGCGATTGCGGAGGCGCATGGGTAGAGCAGCCATTAGAAAGCCAATATCTATTTGCGCAATATGGTTGGATATGATCAGCGCTGGCCCACGAAAAGTTTTGAGCCGCTCGCGGCCAATGATTTTAGGCCGCGCCATTACCATGATGTAGGGCAGCGTTATTGCGTGATACACCGCCACGCGAATCATGCGCACCGGCCAACTCTGCGCCCATCGCGAATATGGGTAGTCCGCTTTCTTTGTCTCGGGCGTATTTTTCTTCAGAAGATTTTCCAGGTCGGCAACCGTATTGATCTTGGATAGTTCGCGGTCACCCAGATCGACCTGATAGCGGTTCTCAATTGCCGACATCAGCTCTACCCGATCCAGCGAGCTCAGGTTCAGATCGTTCTCCAAATGTGCCTCAGGGTTTAGCTCAACCTGGCGACCGGTGATATTGCCAATCAGTTCTTCCAGTCCGCCGGCAGGAGAACCATTGCCGGGTGCCCTATCCTTTCGCGTTTTTTGCGAAAGCATGGGACTTCCATTCAGTTGCGCTTCAGCCGCGCGGCGGATCAGTTCAAGCTTTGGCTTCTGCGTAGATGTGCGCGGAAAGTCTTCGTCCGGCCAGACGAACCAGCGGCGTATCTTCTGAAAATCGGCTAGAGACTGATTGGCATTCGCAATCGCCGTGCCGCCGGAATCGCCATTGTTCAACAACAACACAGCACATGCTTCAGCATTTCCGCCTTTGGCCACGCCCACAACCACGCAGTCGCGCACCTGCGGCTGCTTGCGCAGCGCCTGCTCCAGGTCTTCGGGATAAACCTTCAACCCCGCCGGAGTCACAATCACATTTTTGCTGCGGCCTTTGAAATAAAGATTGCCCTGTTCATCCAGCGCGCCAAGATCGCCAGTGCGAAACCAGCCTTCTTCGCCGGTGACCGGCTTCAACTCATTGCCTTGCCAGTATTGCCGCGCTACATTTTCTCCACGCACCAGAATCTCGCCCGTTTCCGGATCAAGCTTCATCTCGCGCCCTGGAAGCACCTTGCCAATTGATCTACGGCCGACTTTAAACGGATGATTCAGGCTGATGAGGGAACTTGTCTCTGTAAGCCCGTACCCCTGCACCACCACGTAGCCCAGCCTCCGCCAGAACTCTTCTGTGTTCTGGTCAAGCGCCGCGCCGCCGGAGATGATGGCCCAGAACTTCCAGCCAAAATGGCGGCGCACTTTGCGGAAGCGCCACCAGCGTTTGAGATAGTGCTCTTTTTCGGCACGGTCCCAGTTTTTCTCGAGCAAGGCGGCAAAGTCGCTGCGAATTTTATTTTTCAGCGATTCGGCCACGCGTGGCACCGCAACCAGCACAGAGATCCGCTCGCTCTTGATCGTGCTGATGATGTCGGTGGGTTTGAAGCTGTCTTGAAAGTGCACTGTCCCACCAATCAGTGTGGGGATAAACATCCCCATGGTCTGGCCAAAAACGTGGCTCAGCGGGAGCAGTTCCAGAAACCGTATTGGATGAAAAAGTCTCTCTGATCGCCGATATTTGGGGAACTCTCGCTCGATAGGATCAACGCTTGAAAGAATATTGCCGTGCGTGAGTACCACGCCGCGCGGTTCTGCCGTAGTGCCGGAAGTAAAAACGATTTGGGCAGTGTCATCGCGGCTGATCGCTTGGGGCAGATAAGGTTCCGCCGAGCGCTGGCGAACATAATCACTCAGCATTTCCAGCTCTAGAAAAGGACGGTTACCGGAATGCGCCGACAGCACGCTGGAGCAGACCACCAGCTTTGCATCCACGTCGGCGGCAACACGCTGGGCAAAGCCGGGTGCTGCAATCCGGTCCATGGGTACGGCCACAGCCCCGCGCAGCATACAGCCAAAGAATGCTGCGATCCATTCTGCACAGTTGTCACCCCAGAGCAGGACGCGCTCGCCTTTGCCGATGCCTCTGGCTTCAAGCTCTCGCGCAAATCGAAAGGCCAATTCGCCTAATTGCTGGTAGCTCCAGCGCAGCGTACGCAACCCGCGCCTGTGCACGTAGGCGATCTCATTCTTTCGCGCCAGGTGTAACCGCGGATATTCAGCTAGAGTCTGTGGCATCTGTCTCTAAAATACCCATTCGCGGAGGCAGACGCAAAGCGGCAAGGTGCGGCAAAGAGCAGCAAGGCAGCAAATTGAACCATTAGCCAACGGCGAGGCCGAGTCGCGCGCCGAGCCGCCTGTCGCAGATGCTGAAAAATTCTGAGGTGAAAAGTACACTCGAGCGGTTTGGAGCAAAGCGACAAAATCAGGTGCTGTAATCCGCATTGATATGCACATACTCCGCCGTCAGATCGCAGGAGAGGAACTCCAAGTCGGCGCTGCCTGCGCCCAGGCTAATCCGAATGTCATATACCGGTTCTGACATGTAACGGTGAGCGCGCTCTTGATCGAAAAGGATTGCCGCGCCATGGCGGCAGATTTGTTGCTCGCCCAGATGGATATTGATGCGCTCCTGGTTGATCTGTACCCCGGAGTTGCCGATGGCAGCCAGAAAACGTCCCCAGTTAGGATCGGCTCCAGCCCAGGCCGTCTTGACCAGCGGTGAATTTGCAATCGCAGCGGCGATCCTCCGCGCTTCATCGCGGCTGCGTGCCTGCTCAATTCTCAACCGCACAACGTGTTTCACGCCTTCACCATCCGCAACAATCTGTGCCGCCAGTGACCGGCAGATCTTGATGACCGCAGCTTGAAACTGATTGCGCACCGCTTTGAGTTCTACACCGCTTTTGCCGCTGGCCATGAGCAGCACTGTGTCATTTGTGGAGGTGTCGCCATCAATGGATATGTTGTTAAAACTCTGGTCCACGGCTTCTTCCAGGCACTGCTGCAACTCGCGCGGCGTGGCTGCAAGATCAGTAAATAGATAAACCAGCATTGTGGCCATGTCGGGATGGATCATCCCCGCGCCTTTGGCCACGCCGGCCAGGATCGCCTCAACGCCGCCGCAAACAATAGATTGGGTCGCAATCTTCTTGTGCGTGTCCGTGGTCAGGATGGCGTGGGCAAACTCATCAAACGCCTGTTCGCTTTCCGCAGCAGTGGTAATGAGATCTTGCAAAGCAGCGTGTATCTTTTCCACCGGCAGCGGCACGCCAATGATTCCCGTAGAAGAAGGAAAGACTTGATATTCGCGCGCCTGGATTTGTCTGGCTAAGAGTTGCTTTGCCACTCCAGCACAAACATTCTTAGCTGCCTTCAATCCCTGCTTGCCGGTGGCGCAATTAGCATTGCCGGCATTCACAATCAGAGCGCGAAGCTGCCCTTGCGCATGGCGAAGATTTTCTCGCCCCACGATGACGGGTGCGGCGACAACTTGATTTCGGGTGAACATGGCTGCGGCGGAAGCGCCTTCAGGTGCGAGGGCGAGGGCTAGATCAGGTTTGCCGCTGGCCTTAATGCCGGCAGCACATGCAGAAAAGAGAAATCCCTGGGGCGGGCGGCCGTTCACGCGCCCAGCCTCACCAGCGGGATCAGAATCTGCGCGTCGCGCGGGCCAACGTTTTGTGGAATTGGGCCGCGCACCATCGCAACTTCATCGCAGGCGTAAAGGTTGGGGCAATGGATGCAGTCTTTATAAATCTTGTCGGGTAGTTCCTCGCGCGTGGCGGCTACAAATCCCATGTGGGCAAAAAATTCCGGAATGCGGGTAAACAAACACACACAGGTTACGCGATGGCGCTCCGCTTCGTCCAGCAATGCTTCTACCAGCTTGCGTCCCGCGCCAATGCCCTTGGCTGAAAGCGTAACCGCGATCGAACGGATCTCTGCAAGATGCACACCATACAAATGCAGGGCTCCGCAGCCGACGATCCTCCCGTCATCTTCGGCGACAATAAAGTCGCGGACGTTCTCGCTCAGTTCGCCCAACGTGCGCGGCAGCAGCGTGCCTGATTCTGAATAGCGCCGAATGATCGAGTGAATGCTTTCCACATCTGGCAGGATGGCGTTACGCGTGTGTACCATGCGCCTCCTGTAGGACGGCAAGCTTTTCACGGGCTGCGCTCAGCGCCTGCTGCACGCGATGCGGCGCTGTGCCGCCGGAAACATCATGGCAGGCCAACACGCTTTCAGCTTTTAAATTCTCATAAACATCCGCATCGAATGCCGGGCTGAATTCGCGCAGCTCATCGAGAGAGAGTTGCTCCAGTTCGCACTTCTGCGCAAGACACTTCTGTACGGCTTGCGCCACGACCTCATGCGCCTGTCGAAACGGCACACCTCGCCGGGAGAGATATGTGGCCGCCGCCATGGCGTTCATGAAGCCGCTCTCGCACGCAGACTTCATGCGCTCACGATTAAACTGCACCGTCCGCATGAATCCCGTCGCGATCTTGAGACAATGGGTCGCAGTAGCAGCGGCATCAAACAGCGGCTCTTGTGTCTCCTGCATGTCTTTGTTGTAAGCCAGCGGCAGGCCTTTGACCGTCGCCAGCAGTGCAACGTGATTGCCGATCAGCCGTCCGGCTTTTCCCCGGATTAACTCCAGAGAATCAGGATTTTGTTTCTGCGGCATGGCGCTGCTGCCCGTGGAGTAAGCCTCAGGCAGCGTGATGAAGCTATATTCCTGCGTGGCAAATAGGATGAACTCTTCAGCCCAGCGGCTGAGATGAACGCCCAGCAGCGTAACCGCGCCCACAAATTCCAGCACAAAGTCGCGGTCGCTGGTGGCGTCCACGCTGTTGGCAGTAGGGCGGGCAAATCCTAGCGCCCGGCTTACAAGTTCTCGATCCAGCGGTAAAGTTGCTCCGGTCACCGCGCCTGAGCCAAGAGGACATTCGTTTTCCCGCGCACGGCAATCACGCAGGCGCTCTCCATCGCGATAGAACATCTCAAAATATGCCAATAGCCAATGCGCCGTCAGGACCGGCTCCGCCCGTTGCAGATGCGTGTAAGCAGGCATGAAAAGCGTTTTCGCCTCGGCAGCACGGTCCAGCAGTGTTTCCAGAAAATCGCTCAGCAGGGAGCGCAGATCGCCGATCGAATCGCGCACGAACAACCGCAGGTCAGTGGCAATCTGCTCATTGCGGCTGCGTCCGCTATGCAGCTTCTTGCCGGTCTCACCGATCAGCGCCACCAGCTTTTTCTCAACAAAGTGATGCACGTCCTCGGCTTCGGGATCGGTGAAGTAATCCGGGTCCTGCTCGCTGCTCTTGCCGATCTGGTCCAGCGCAGACGTAATCAGGCTGTACTCCGCGGGAATGATGATCCCCGCGGCCTTCAACGCCTGCGCGTGAGCGCGGCTAGCCGCAAGCTCGTAGCGCAGCAGCTTCTGGTCAAAAGGAAATGACCGCTGCCACTCTTCGAAATACGGGTCCAGCGGCTGCCGGAACCGGCCTGACCACATCTTCACTTCGCAATCTCCTCAGAAATGTGATGCGCGCCTTTCTTCTTCTTCAACTGCGCCAGAGACCGTGCAGGCAGGCCCAGAATGCGGATAAATCCTTCCGCATCCTTCTGGTCATAACTTGCGCCCATGGTAAACGACGAAAGATCAGTGCGGTAGAGCGAGAACTCTGACTCGCGTCCGCTGATAGCAATGTTGCCCTTGTAGAGCTTCAGCGTCACCGAGCCTGTTACTTCTTTCTGTGTCTCTGTGACGAATGCATCCAGCGCTTCACGCAAAGGCGTGAACCACAGGCCGTAATAAACGATCTCGGCATACTTGAGCGCCATCTGCTGTTTGAAGTGCATCACTTCGCGCTCCAGGCAGAGCGCTTCCAGTTCGCGATGCGCCGTAAGTAGCAAGGTGCCGCCAGGCGTCTCATAACAGCCGCGCGACTTGATGCCGACAAAACGATTTTCTACCAGATCGATGCGGCCAATCGCATTGCGCCCACCGATTTCATTCAGCAGTTCGACCAGCGATACTGGATCAAGTGTCTGTCCATTCACCGAGACCGGAGTGCCGGCTTCAAAGCCAATGGTGACTGTCTCTTCGCGGTCCGGCGCTTCTTGCGGGGACTTGGTGAGCTGCCATGTGGAATCAAACGGCGCGTTGTTGGGATCTTCCAGTTCACCGCCTTCATGGCTCAGGTGCCATATATTGCGATCGCGGCTGTGGATCTTCTCCCGGCTTGCGGTTACGGAGATGCCGCGAGCTTCCGCGTAGTCAAGGCAGTCTTCACGTGACTTCAAAGTCCATTCGCGCCACGGAGCGATGACTTTCAGCTCAGGCGCCAGTGCCTGAAACGCGTGCTCAAAGCGGACCTGATCGTTGCCTTTGCCGGTACAGCCGTGCGCCAGCGCAGTGGCATTCTCTTGCAATGCAACTTCAACCTGGTGCTTGGCAATCACCGGCCGAGCCAGCGATGTTCCCAACAGGTATTTGTGCTCATAGACCGCGCCGGCCCGCAGGGCGGGGAAGACGTAGTCGCGGAGAAATTCCTCACGTAGGTCTTTTACGATCACCTTGGCCGCGCCGGTCTTGTGGGCTTTCTGCACAACGGCGTCAATGTCATCGCCCTGACCCACATCGGCAATCATGGCAATCACGTCACAGTGATAGTTTTCCTTGAGCCAGGGAATGATGATTGAGGTATCCAGGCCTCCGGAATACGCCAATACAACTTTTTCACGCATGATTGCTCCTTGTGGATGAAGTACGCATGCCGCTGCCCAGGAGCAACAGCAGGATCGATTTTTGTATGTGCATACGATTCTCTGCCTGATCGAAAACAATTGATCGCGGTGAGTCGATCACGCTGGCCGTTACCTCTTCACCGCGATGCGCGGGCAGACAGTGCATGAAATAAGCATGCGGCGCTGCATGGGCGAAGAGCTCATCATTGACCTGATAGGGCGCAAAAATCTTGGCCCGTTCGGCTGCTTCGTCTTCCTGCCCCATGCTGGCCCAAACGTCGGTATAGATGGCGTCTGCGCCGGTCACAGCTTTGGCAGCGTCATTGGTAATGTCGATGATTGCGCCGGTAGTGCGGCCAATCCTCTTGGCTGCAGCGGTGATCTCCGCATTCGGCTCATAGCCTGTGGGCGTCGCCACGGAGATGCTCGTCCCCAGGGCGGCAGCGGCCAGCATGAGTGAATGCGCCACATTGTTGCCATCGCCCACATAAGCTAGATGCACCTTGCTCAGATCGCCGAATTTTTCTTCCAGGGTGAAGAAGTCAGCAAATGCCTGGCAGGGATGTTCGAGATCGCTCAGCGCGTTGATCACTGGAATACACGTGTGCCGGGCCATTTCAACAATGGTCTGGTGTGAGAAGGTGCGGAGCACTACAGCATCCACCCAGCGTTCAACGTTGCGAGCAATGTCGCATACCGGCTCTCGCTCGCCTAGAAGGGAGCGAGTCTGGTCCATGAAGAGCGAGGTTCCGCCCAGGCTGGCCATGCCGGCTTCAAACGTAAGGCGCGTGCGCAGAGAGGCTTTCTCAAAGAACAAAACCAGCTGCTTCCCGGCAAGCGCGCCGCGGAAATCCGCTGGACGGCGCTTGAGGACATGGGTCAGCTCAAACAGTGACCGGGTCTCTTCCGGCGAGAAGTCCTGGGTTGAAACCAGATCGCGGCAGATTACTTTCTGCTCAACCGGTGCATGCATGGCTGTCAGGTCATAAATCCTGGCTGGCATCATGGTTATTTGTTCCTTCCTGCGGCCGCAGTGGCCAGAGTGGCGTTCTTTGCCAGCGCCTGTTCAAGCTGGCGGACGAAAACATCAATATGCTGTTTCTTCACGATGAAAGGCGGCAGTAGCCGGATCACGGTTTCATCCGTGCGATTCACGATGATGCCGGCCTTCAGCAGCTTTTGGAAAATCTCTTTGGCCAGATCAGCGGATTCAAATTCCACGCCGACCATCAGGCCCATACCGCGAATTTCACGGATGGATGAATGATTCTTTTGTAGTTTGTGCAGCTGCTCCAGCAGATAATCGCCGGTTTTCTGAATATGTTTGAGCAGCTTTTCTTTTTCAATAATCGTCATCAGTTGCAAAGCAACAGCGCACGCCAGCGGACCGCCACCAAACGTGGTGCCGTGCATGCCCGGATGAATGCATTCTGAAACTTTTTCCGAAGCCAGCAACGCGCCCAGTGGCAGGCCACCGGCAATCGGCTTGGCCACAGTAACCAGATCAGGCTGAATGCCGTAATGCTGATAAGCAAACCATTTGCCGGTGCGTCCCATGCCGCTCTGGATTTCATCGGCGATCAGCAGAGCATTGTGCTTGCGCGCCAGCTTGTGCGCGGCTTCAGCAAACTCGCGGCTCACCGGACGAATGCCGCCTTCACCTTGCACAAACTCAAAGCCAATGGCGCAGACCGTGGAGTCGAATTTGCGCTCAAGATCGGCCACATCATTGAACTGAACAAACTCCACGCCGGGCACAACCGGCACAAATGGCGCGCGATACTTTTCCTTGTGCGTGGTGGCTAGTGCGCCGAAGGTGCGCCCATGGAAGGCGCGCTCCAACGCCAGAATCCGCCACTTGGGTTCAGCGCTTTCAACGCCGGGGTTCCCGGGACGCGCCGGTGTTGCGCGTTCTGGGGTGGTAGCGCAGTTGGCCCGCGCATACGCACGGGCCAGCTTCAGCGCTCCTTCCCAAGCTTCAGTGCCGCTGTTGGTAAAGAACGCGCGATCCATGCCGGAAACTCGCGTCAACGCCGCCGCCAGCCGGCCCTGATACTCGTGATAAAAGAGGTTTGAGGTGTGCACCAGCAGCTTGGCCTGCCGCGCAATCGTCTTCGTCAGCGCCGGATGGGCGTAGCCCAGCGCATTCACGCCGATCCCGCTCAGCAGGTCAAGATATTTCCGGCCCTTGTCGTCATATAAGTACACGCCGCGCCCCTTGCGCAGCAGAACCGGGTAGCGGTCATAGGTTGAGAGCAGCAATTTGGATTCGAGTTTGTTTACCTGCTCCAGGTTCACGCGACCAGCACCTCCGTACCTGATTCAATCCGGGTAAAATAAAATTCCGGTAATGCTTCGACCTCTGCCGCCGGCAGGATGCGCACGCGATTTACGCCATGCAGTAGCGCGTCTTTGCAGGCCTGGAGCTTAGGCAGCATGCCGCCGCCGATCACCGACTTTTGCGTCAGATCAGCGGCCATGCCCAAGTCAAGCCAGCGGATCACAAGTCCATCAGCGCCTTTTACGCCCGATACGTCGGTCAGAAAGATGAGCGCATTGGCGTGGCAAGCCACGGCGCAGGCCGAGGCCATCTGATCAGCGTTGATGTTGTAGTACTGGCCATCAATGCCAAGAGCTACGCTGGAGATTACGGGAATGCAGCCCTGCTGCCAGATCGTCTCAATCCAGCGTGGATCAACAGAAGAGATCTCGCCGACAAACCCCAGATCGTGGCCGTTTGTGGTCTTCTTGCGCGCCCGGAAAGCCTGGCCATCACCGCCGCAGAGGCCCACCGCGGATTGGCCCACTGTACCAAGCGCGGCCACCAGCTTTTTGTTCATGTGCCCGGCCAGGACCATCACAGCAAAGTCGCGCGTTTCCGCATCGGTCACGCGCAAGCCGTCAACAAACAGGCTCTCTTTGCCCATCTGCGCCAGCATCCGCGTGAGCGCTGCGCCTCCGCCATGCACCACCGCCACCTGGTGCTCCTGGGCCAGCTGCTTTACTGACAGGACTGCACGCTGCAACAACGCGGCGTCTTCAAGAGTGGCGCCGCCAAGCTTAACCACAATCTTCATCTCAGGCCCTCCTCTTCATTCCAGCCAAACATCAGGTTCATGTTTTGTACTGCCTGCCCGGCAGCGCCCTTCATCAGGTTGTCCAGGCAGCTCACAATCACCAGCCGTTGTCCATCCGGCGCCAGCGTAAAGCCGACGTCGCAATAATTGGTGTGCAGCGAATACTGAATCTGCGGCAGCTTGCCCGCAGGGAAGATCCGCACCCACGGCGATCCTGCATAGAAACTCCGCACACAGTCTTCTACTTGCTGAGTGGTCATCTTCGAGGCCAGCCGCACGTAGATGGTTGAGAGAATCCCGCGCGGGATGGGCAGCAGATGCGGCGTGAAGATCAGTTGATCTGCCGTCAGGCCAAGCTGCTCCAGAATCTCGCCCGTGTGGCGATGATTGAAGACCGAGTAGGCGGAGAGATTCTCAGCGACTTCGACAAAGTGGGTCTTCTGCGTGGGCTGCTTGCCAGCACCGGAGACGCCGGACTTTGAGTCGCAGATGATGCCGTGTTCCACATCAACCAGTCCGGCACGCACCAGTGGGGCTAGCGCCAGAATGATGGACGTTGCATAGCAGCCTGCATTTGCCACCAACGCAGCTTCTTTCAATTCGTCGCGATGCAGTTCGGGAATCCCGTACACCGCCTGCGAAGTCAATTTGTCAGCAAACTCCGGATTCTCATCTTTGAAGTCGTAAATCGCACGGTTCTCTGCAGACTCCAGCCGCCACGCGCCGCTCAGGTCGATCACGTGTACGCCCTGCTTCACGGCTTCTGGTACCCACTCACGTGAGACTTCGTGCGGGGTGGCGAGAAATAACACATCCACGCCTTTTGCTTTGAGGGTTTCCCACTTGAAAGGCTCAAGCGGAAAGCCACCGTTGCCGCTCACGTGGGGATATAGTTCATCAAGCTTTGCTGTGGCGCCGGCTTCGCCGTTGCGGGTGAACAGCACCGGTTTTTTGGCCTGAGGATGGCGCGCGAGCAGACGCACCAATTCAAAACCGGCATAGCCGGTTGCTCCAACAACCGCGGGCTGGATTGTCTGTGGCATCAGGCGCGCATTTCCTCAAGGCGCGTCTGGAGTCGCTTGGCGGTTTTGTTGTCCGGGGCAATGACCAGCACCGTATCATCGCCAGCCACGGTGCCGACGACCTCTTCCCAACCTTCGCCGTCCACGGCAAAAGCAACTGGCTGT
>Ga0070741_10016141_pt1 | contig 12517 bp, 9 predicted proteins | sample Coa_R1_4_FD_66440 | JGI IMG/M metagenome (GOLD analysis project Ga0070741, IMG submission 66440) | Surface soil microbial communities from Centralia Pennsylvania, which are recovering from an underground coalmine fire - Coalmine... | ecosystem: Environmental > Terrestrial > Soil > Unclassified ...
GTCGCGGTCGATGACGGGCAGCCGGAGCAGGCGCCCTTCATGTTGAGATAGACGATGCCGTCCTTGAAACCGCGGAAGGTGATGTCGCCGCCGTCATTGGCGACCGCCGGGCGTACCCTAGTCTCGATCAGATCCTTGATCATGTCGACCGTCTCGGCATCGGCCTCGTCAAAGAACTCATCCGCCGCGTCGGCTGCCTCGTCGTCGCTCGCGCTGCCGTCGGCGAGCAACGGCGCACCCGACATGTAGTGCTCCATGATCGCGCCCAGGATCGCGGGCTTCAAGTGCTGCCAGTCGCTGTCGTCCTTGGTGACGGTGACGAAGTCCGAGCCGTAGAAGACACTCGTGACCCCGGGCACACCGAACAGCCGTTCGGCCAGCGGCGAACGGCTGGCGGTTTCGCGGTTCGGAAATTCCATGGTGCCGCCATCGAGCACGGCACGGCCAGGAATGAATTTCAGGGTGGCGGGATTGGGCGTGGCTTCGGTCTGGATAAACATGAATTTCTCCGGCATCGCCGGTTAAAGGCCGGCGTGTGGGGTGTGTCTATCAGATGGCGATCGGGAAAGCACGGTCAAGGGCGGAAAAGCCGCTTAAACCCTTAGGAAAGCGCGTCAATTTGCGCGTCTGTGAGGTCGCCGGGGACGATCACGACCGGTACCGGGAAGTTGCCGACCACATTGGCCATGGCGCTGATAATCGGTCCCGGGCCTTCGGGGCCGGGATTGGCGGCGAGCACCAGCATTGCGATGTCGACGTCCTTTTCGATCACGTCGATCATCTGCTCGGTGGGATCGCCTTCGCGGATCACCCGCTCGGGCGTGATCGCCGCAACGCCATGGGCGCGGCCGCTGGCGCGATCGAGCGCCGCATTGGCATCCTCTATGGCCTCGGCGCGCATGATATCGGCGACGCCCAGCCACTGCTGGTTCTGGTTCTCGATCTCGACGATACGAAGCATCACCACGCTGCCGCCGGATCTCACCGCCCAGCGGCTCGCATAGTGAACCGCGCGGTCGCCCTCCGCGGTGTCGTCAACGATAACCAGACATTTCGGCTTGTGATCCGTCTCGTAGCTGCGTCGCTGGGTGGCCATGCATGTCCCGAAGCTGCAACAAGCACTCTAATGGTGCGATCCACTCCACGCACATGCTGCCATGGCGCAGCCATCCCCGACAAGCGGGGAGGACGGCGGGGTTTGCGTTAAATTGGAGTATCTCGTGACCGCTGCGCTTAGTGTGGCGGTTCAGAAGTCCGCGTCATTGCTGCCTCAGGTTCGTCATGCGGACTTCTGAACCAAAGCCACACTAGATCAATAGGTTTAATAGTGTCCTTTCGATCCCGAAGTTCGAAACGTGGCTCCCAACATGCGACGAACTTCGGAATCGGGACACTAGTGTGCGCCGCGGCATTTTTTGAGCGGACGGAACTAATGCTTTCGGATGAAGCCGACGATATCGCGCGTCAGCTTCATGGTTTCGTCGGCGATCGCCCGCGCGCGGTCGGCGCCATCGACCAGAATGGCATCGACATGGCCGGGGTCCGCGACCAGCCTCTTCATCTCGGAGGCGATCGGCGACAATTTTGCGACGCAAAGTTCGACCAGCGAATTCTTGAAGCTGGAGAACTGTCCGCCGCCGAATTCGCCGAGCACATCGGCCTTGCTGCGGCCTGACAGCGCGGCGAAGATTCCGACGAGGTTGTCGGCTTCGGGCCGGCTCTCGAGGCCCTTTTCTTCCGACGGCAAAGGCTCGGGGTCGGTCTTCGCCTTGCGGATCTTTTGCGCGATGGTGTCGGCATCGTCCGTGAGGTTGATGCGCGAGTAATCCGACTGGTCCGACTTCGACATCTTCTTGGTGCCGTCGCGCAAGCTCATCACCCGCGTCGCCGGACCCGTGATCAGCGGCTCCGGCTGCGGAAAGAACAGGCCGTCGTTGAAGCCGTGGCCGCGAACGGAATCGCCGAAGTCGTTGTTGAACTTCTGCGCGATGTCGCGCGACAGTTCGAGATGCTGCTTCTGATCTTCGCCGACCGGAACATGGGTGGCGCGATAAAGCAGGATGTCGGCCGCCATCAGCACCGGATAATCATAGAGCCCGACCGAGGCGTTCTCGCGGTCCTTCCCGGCCTTCTCCTTGAACTGGGTCATGCGGTTCAACCAGCCGACGCGGGCGACGCAGTTGAAGATCCAGGCGAGTTCGGCGTGGCCGGTCACCTGGCTCTGGTTGAACACGATGTGTTTCTTCGGATCGATGCCTGAGGCAATGAAGGCCGCGGTCACTTCGCGCGTATTGCGCGCAAGCTCGGCCGGGCCGCCCCACACGTCGATGCCTTGCGTGATCGCGTGCAGGTCGACGACGCAATAGAGACAATTGTAGCTCTCTTGCAGCTTCACAAAATTGACGATCGCACCGAGGTAATTGCCGAGATGCAGATTACCGGTCGGCTGCACGCCTGAAAAAACCCGTTCAACAATCGCCATGGTCAGTTTCCGAAAGCCGTCAGATCGATGCCGCGCCGTCCATTGCCACGCAAGCGCGGGCCGCGCAAGCTTTCAGGCCCCGCTTTGGCGGAGCGCCCGGATCGCGTCGTTCCAGTTAATGACGCCCAGCAAGGCCAGAAACAGGCCGTAAAGGCCGATTCCCGCCGCGATCAGCGCGGCTACGAGGACTGCGTGCACGGGGATGGACGCATCGGCCGATGTCAGAACCCGCGGGCCGATCTGCCAGAGCAGGCCGCCCATCGCAAGCGCTGCCACGATGATGCGCGGCAGTCGCCGCCGCGCCGCGGCGTCGATCGAGAATCCAAAGGCGGTGACGCCGTGCCGGATCAGCGACAGCGCGCTGCCCCATGCACCAAGCGCGATGGCGGCCGAAATGCCTTGCACGCCAAACACTCGGCCAAGCACGATCGCAAGAGCGATGGTGACCGCAACGCCCTTGAGCGTGGCCCATAGCGGGGTCGCCGTGTCGCCGCGGGCGAAGAACGCCGGCGACAATGTCTTGACCAGCATCTGTGCCGGCAGGCCGAGCGAGAGCCATACCAGCGCCTGCGCCGTGCCGATGGTATCGGCCGCCATGAACGCGCCGTGCTGGAACAGGAGCCGCACCATCGGCGAGCTTAATGCCATCAGGCCAAGGGTCGCCGGCAATGCAAGCCCGGCTGCGAGTTCAAGGCCGCGCGATTGCGCGCTTGCTGCCGCGTCTCGATCGTCGACGTGCACGTTGCGCGCAAGCTCGGGCACCAGCACGGCGCCGACGGCCACTCCGACGATGCCGAGCGGCAGTTCGATCAGGCGATTGGCGAAGTAGAGCCATGACACCGCCGACGCCGAGCCTGACGCAATGATCGCGCCGACCACGATCAGGAGCTGCGGCCCGGCGCCGGCGACCATGCCGGGGATCGCCTTGGCAAAAAAGCCGCGCATCTCAGAATCGAAGCTCACACGCAGCGGCGTTGCGAGGCGGCCGCCCGATCGCACGATCAGGATTGACAATTGCAACAGTCCGGCGAGGCCGACGGTCGCGGCGATCGCAAGCGCCGCATGAAGCGCGTCACCACCTTTGAGGAACAAAACGATCATCACCGCGATCAAGGCGCCATTGAACAGCAGCGGCGCAAACGCCGTCAGCGCGAAGCGGCCTTGCGCGTTGAGGAGCGCCATGGTCACGGTCGCCGGTCCGGCGAAAGCGAGATAAGGCAGCATCAGCCGCGCGTAATCGACCGCCAGGTCCCGGGTTGCCGCGGTAAAGCCGGGCGCGAGTGCCGAGATGATCACCGACATCAAGACGCAAGCTGCGACGGTTGCCACGACCACCGCCGTGCTGACGGTGCCGAGCACGCGGCCGGCGAAGGCCGCGGCGGCGTCTGCGCCTTTCGTCTCCTTGACGCCAAGCCAGGCCGGCACCAGCGCATTGTTCAAAGCACCTTCCGTCAACAAGCGCCGCACCACGTTGACGAGCTGAAACGCCACCAGAAAGGCGTCGGCCACGGGGCCTGCGCCAAGCAAGGCTGCAACCATGGCATCGCGCGCGAAACCGAGCAGTCGCGAAGCCAGCGTCCCCGTCGATACCGTGAGAAACGAGCGAATCATCGGCTTTCTCTATAGCAGAGGGTGCGGATTTGAGTTTGCGTCCTCGGCGGGGATCGTGATAGCGGCTACCACCTGATCGACCGCATACCTTGTCAGGACGGATACATGACCGCAGCGAAATATGATGTTCTCGGAATCGGCAATGCCATTTTCGACGTGCTGGTGCAGACCGACGAGGGTTTTCTGAGCCGCCACGGCATGACCAAGGGCGGCATGTCGCTGATTGACGAGCCCCGCGCGGCGGCGATCTACCGCGACATGGGGTCGGCGACCGAGATGTCCGGCGGATCGGCGGCCAACACGATCGTCGGCATCGCCAGTCTCGGCGCCCGCGCCGCCTATGTCGGCAAGGTGAAGGACGATCAGATCGGCCGTTTGTATGCCCATGATATCCGTGCGGCGGGCATTGCCTTCGAGACCAGGCCGGCCGCAAGCGGCCCTGCCACTGGCTGCTCCTACATTCTGGTGACGCCGGATGGCGAGCGCACCATGAACACCTATCTCGGTGCGGCGCAGGACCTGACGCCTGATGATATCGACGCCGAGCAGATTGCAGCGTCCGCAATCGTCTATCTCGAGGGGTATCTATGGGACCCCAAAAGCGCGAAGGAAGCCTTCGTAAAGGCGGCGACGATCGCGCACGGAGCAGGCCGTCAGGTCGCGCTGACCTTGTCGGATTCCTTTTGCGTCGATCGCTATCGCGGCGAATTTCTCGAATTGATGCGCAACAAGACGGTCGATCTCGTCTTCGCCAACGAGTCGGAGCTGCATTCGCTGTATCAGACATCTGATTTCGACACCGCGCTGAAGCAGTTGCGCAGCGATATCGGCCTTGGCGTGGTCACGCGAAGCGAGAAGGGCTGCGTCGTTGCGTCGAAGGATGGCGTCACGGCGGTGCCGGCGTTTCCGATCGCAAAGCTTGTCGATACGACCGGCGCGGGCGATCTGTTCGCGGCCGGCTTCCTGTTCGGTCTTGCGCGCGAGGTCGGCCATGAGAATTCGGGACGTCTCGGCGCGCTCGCCGCGGCCGAAGTGATCCAGCACATCGGCGCGCGGCCACAGGTTTCGCTGAAAGAATTGGCGCGGCAAAATGGATTGCCGGTTTAGTTTAACCGATCGTCTCTCCCCGCGGTGAGCGGGGAGAGACGATTGGAAGCTCAGGCTGCCTTCCGGCCACCGGCGGCATCGAGCCCGTCATAAACGCCGCGCTCGAAGCCGGCGAAAGCCTCGAGGCACTTGCCGTCTGCGAACGGGAAGACCTGCATCAGGATCACGCCCGCCACGTCGCGCGCCGGATCGATCCAGAAATAGGTGTTGGCAAGGCCGGCCCAGGCGAGGCTGCCGGGGCTGCGACCCTCGGGCGTCTTGGCGGTATTGATCAGGAAGGAAAGCCCCCATTTCTTGACCATGCCCGGATAGAGATCGACGTCGTTGGTGTAAGGCGGCGCCGCCGAAACCATCTTGGTGACGACGAGATCGCCGATGTGGTTCTGTCCCATCGTGGCGACCGTCTCGGGCTTCAGCACCTGATTGCCGTTGCCGCGGCCCTTGTTGAGGATCATCTGGGTGAACTTGATGTAGTCGCCGGCCGTGCCATAGAGGCCGCCGCCACCCATGTGGAATTCCGGATTCTGCTCGAGTTCGAACGGGAAGGTCTCGAGCTTGCCATCCGCGCCGCGTGCATGCGCGGATACGAGCCGCTTGCGCATGGAGTCCGTGATCTTGAACGCGGTGTCGTTCATGCCAAGCGGCGCAAACATGTTGTCGCGCAAGTAAGCGTCGAGCTTTTTGCCGCTGGCCGCTTCTACCGCCTTGCCGACAAAATCGATGTTGGTGCCGTATTCCCAACGCGTGCCGGGATCGGACGCGATCGGGGTTTTCAGCGCGGCGTTCTGACAGGTGATGATGCCAGGGATTTCGGCTTTCGCCAGATAGGTGCCCATGTCGCCGTTCCACATGTCGTAGCAGAAGCCCGCGGTGTGGGTCATGAGCTGGCGCAGCGTGATCGCGCTCTTGGCGGCGCGCAGCTTCGGCTCGCCCTTGGCATCGAACCCTTCCAGCACCTGCGGCTCCGCAAGATCGGGCAGGACCTTGCTGATCGGGGCGTCAAGCGCGAGCTTGCCCTGTTCGACCAGCTGCATCGCAGCCGCCGTCGTAATCGCCTTGGTCATCGAAGCGATCCAGAACACGCTGTCGGTCGTCATGGCGTCGGGCTTGGACAGGTCGCGCTTGCCGAACGCGCCCTGATAGATCACTTCCTTGCCGTTGGCGGCCACGGCCACGATACCGGGAATTTCCACGGCATCGCTTTTCTGGCGCAGCATCTGGTCGATCTGGGCTTTGCTTTGCATGGGGTCACCTCCAGGTTATTTTTTGAAAGCGGGCGATCTTCCTCCCCGGGATTTTCTGCCGCAAGCACGGCGCATCCCGGTCGCGATCTCGTGAATGGGTGGAACCAAGTTGGGGATAGAGCGTTCCCACCCGCCACACGTGCCACAATTTTCCACCAATCAGACCGCATTCTCGGCAATATCCAGCCGGCCAGCGGGATCGTTTTGGGACAGATTCCGTGCCGCATCTTCAGTAATGCGTTCACATCAAAGCAAAAATGCGCGTCGCGCGTTGCATTTGGCACGCGATGGCACCAAATGAACTGTGGCGTAGGCCTGAAGGGGGCGTCAGATGATTTCGACCTGGAGCGAATGGAAGCGGTATCCGCGGGCAGGGCGCGGTGAGAACCTCGAAGCGCCGATTTCGCCTGGCATCTACGAAGTCCGCTTCGCCTCGACCGGTGCGCTGCATTCCTTTGGCGCCGTCGACAACGTCGCCCAGGCGCTGGCGCTGTTGCCAGCCGCCTCCAAATCCTGGTTTAGCCGCCGCCCACCGACGCAAACGCCCGATCTCGAATATCGCACCTGCGCAACGTCGACCAAGGCTGACGCCAAGGCGGTTGCAGACCGAATGGTTGGGCGGCGTGAAACCTATCTGAGCGGCGCGGCCTGACCGCTGCCTTTTTGCTGCTCCGCAGCGGTTCGTTGTTTCATTTGCAAATATGTTTGATGCCGCCTGCGCGGGTGGGGGGCGATGCATTGCGCCCGCTCCCGGCCTATATTGGGTTAACAGCAGAAAATTCGCAGGAGCAACGTCATGACCCCGACCGCCGCCGCACGCGCATCGCAATCCGCTGCCCCTACCTTGCGGGATCGCCTCAAGGACCCGTCGCTGTTGCGGGAACAGTGCTACATCGACGGCACCTGGGTTGGGCAGCCCGAGTTTCCGGTGAGCAATCCGGCGACCGGTGCCGAAATCGCCAAGGTGCCGCGGCTTGGTGCAGCGGATGCGACCCGCGCGGTTGAGGCCGCGGAACGCGCTTTCCCGGCCTGGGCGAAGCTTACAGCCAAGCAGCGCTCGAATATCCTGCGCAAATGGTTCGAACTTATCGTCGCCAACCGCGAAGACCTGGCGCTGATCCTGACCTCCGAGCAGGGCAAGCCGCTGTTCGAGGCGCTCGGCGAAGTCGATATCGGCGGCGCCTATATCGAGTTTTTCGCCGAGGAAGCGCGCCGCGTCTACGGCGAGACCATTCCGAGCCAGCGCCCTGATGCGCGCCTGATCGCGATCAAGCAACCGATCGGCGTCTGCGGCGCGATCACGCCGTGGAATTTTCCGAACTCGATGATCACCCGAAAAGTCTCGCCGGCGCTCGCTGCCGGTTGCACCGTGGTGCTCAAGCCCGCCAACGAAACGCCGCTCAGCGCGCTGGCGCTGGTCGCGCTCGCCGAGAAAGCCGGCGTTCCGAAGGGCGTCTTCAATGTCATTACCGGCGAATCGTCGGCGATCGGGCTCGTGCTGTGCGAGCACCCGGCCGTGCGCTTTGTCGGCTTCACCGGATCGACTGAAGTCGGCAAGATTCTTTACAAGCAGGCCTCGGTCGGCGTGAAAAAGCTCGGCCTTGAGCTTGGCGGCAACGCGCCGTTTGTCGTGTTCGATGACGCGGACATCGATGCTGCAGTCGAAGGCGCGATCGTCTCGAAGTACCGCAACATGGGTCAGACCTGCGTCTGCGCCAACCGCATCTATGCGCAGGACAAGATCTACGACCAGTTTGTCGAGAAGCTTTCGAAGAAAGTCGCTGACATGAAGATCGGCGACGGCACCGAAGCCGGTGTCATCCAGGGCCCGCTGATCAATATGGAAGCGATCGACAAGGTCGAGCGGCATATTGCCGACGCGGTGAAGGGCGGCGCCAAGGTCGTGACCGGCGGCAAGCGTCATGCGCTCGGCCGTTCCTTTTTCGAGCCCACCGTGCTTTCGAACGTGAAGGCGGATGCGCTGGTGTCGCAGGAAGAGACTTTTGGTCCGGTCGCCCCCGTCATCCGCTTCAAGGACGAGGCGGATGTGATTGCGATGTGCAACAAGTCGCCGTTTGGTCTGGCATCGTATTTCTACGCCCGCGATCTCGGCCGTGTCTGGCGCGTCGCCGAAGCGCTGGAGTCGGGCATGGTCGGCGTCAACTCCGGCCTGATCACCACCGAAGTCGCGCCGTTCGGCGGCGTCAAGGAATCCGGCCTCGGCCGCGAAGGCTCCCATCACGGCATGGAAGAATATCTCGAGATCAAATACGTGATGATGGCGGGCGTCTAACGCTTCCATCGCGCTTTTGTATCTGAGTCGTTTTGCCGCTAGAGCCCGATAATTTGAGGCTCGATCACCGCGTTGGCCGTCATTGAGAGGAGCGTAAGCGACGAAGCAATCCAGACCTTCTCGATGGCTTCTGGATTGCTTCGCTTCGCTCGCAATGACGATTCAATCAAAACTCATCACGCGCTAGCTAAAGCCCCAACGTCACTTCGGCCCAGTGCACGACGACCTCGCTATTGAGGAAGTCGATGACGCTGGGCTCGAGTGTTTTTGGGGCATCGTGAGCGACCGTTGCGGTCGCGACGATGGCATCGCACCGATCGTTGAACGCGATCGCCAGCACCGAGCTTGGGGCGTGGAAGGGCTCGCTCACGGCATAGGCCCGACTGCGGCCCTTCATCCAGGCAATCTTGATCTCGTGGCCCGCGCCGAGGACTGACGGTTTGCCGCCCATCAAATTGAAATCGCTTAGACGATCGAGCTCGTTGTCATCGGAGACGCCGGTCAGACAATTGCAAAAGCCGATCTTGGCGCGAATGTAGACGCCGACCTCAACACCGCAATCCGCCGCGTCGCAGCGGAACGCTTTGCCTTCGCCCCATTCGTCGGTCGGAAACGGCCATTTCGCCTCGGTAAATTTCGGGTGGGCCGGCGGCGTCAATGCCTGGCTCTGGCGCAGCATCGGCCAGCCGAAAAACGCCGACAGGCCGGCAGCCGCCCCGAGCCCAAGGCCCAGGATCACGGCAATGACGGCGCTCCGGTTCCGCATCATTCGGCTCTCAGTTACTCGTCGCAAAGGTCCGCGCCGCGGCGAGTATCGGCCGATTAGAGTCCGAATCCGCTGACAGCGCGAGCAGCTTCTCGTAGTTCGCTCTGGCCGTCGCGGTGTCGCCGAGCGCCTGTGCCGCTTGCGCTGCGCCGGCATAGCCGTTGAAGCGGTTCGGCTCCTTGGCCTTGGTGGCCTCGAACGCCGCAAGCGCCTCTTTCGCCTGGCCGCGATCGAGTAGCATAAATCCGTAAAGCTCGCGCGCCGGCATCAGTGGCCCGGGCGTGACCGGGGCCTTCTCGGTCTTGTCCTCGGCGTCAGCAGCGGCCGACATCGTCTTCAGCGCGTCATCATATTTGCCGTCGGCATAGAGGATCCAGGCATTCGCCGTCTGCGCCTGGATGTCGACCTGCGTCGCCCAATAGTCGATCTTGGCCTCGCGAAGGCGGTCGCGCAGCTCGACAAGCTTGGCGGCGTCCATCTTTGCTGCGGCGACGTCGCCCGAACGCGCCGCGCCCAGCGCGCGAGCGAAATGCGAAATCGCCATCACCTGCGGAAACTTGTTCTGGATGACGTCAAGCTTGGCCGCTCCTTTCCAGTCGCCGCGTTCGAGCACGTAGCGGGCAGGCGCAGCAGCGCGCGAAAACGCGCCGCCGAAGGAGTCGGGACTGGGCGTCAGCGCCTCGATGGTGTCGATCACCTTGCGCGCCTTTTCGTCCTGCGCCAATTGCAGATAGGCGTAGACCATGTAGTCCTCGCCGTGCAATTGCTCGCCGCGTTCGCTGTCGTGGCCCTTGGCGGCTTCCACCGAAGCGGTATTGGCCGCAATCGATTCCTTCCAGTAGCCGACGCGGGTGAAGATATGCGACGGCATGTGCTGCGCGTGCGGCGCATTCGGCGCGATCTTCGAATAGCGCAGCGCCGCGGGCAGGCCCTTCGCCGCGATCGCCGGATAATCGTAGAGATGGATCAGATAGTGGGCGATGCCCGGATGCTGCGGCTGGCGCTGCCAGATCGGCTCGAGGATCGCCGCGCCCTTGAGCTGGTTGGCGTAGGTCTTGTCGGCAGGCGAAGCCGCAACGTTCAGCGTGATGGCGTAGAAAATCTGCGCCTCGTCGTCATCGGGATATTTCGCGGCCAGCGCTTCCATCTTCTTCAAGTAGGACTGTACGCGCGCCTGCTGCGGGATCTTGTCGTAGTCGACATACATCACCGAGAGCGCATCGATATAGTCGCGTTCGCGTTCGCTTTTGGCGCCTGTTTCCTTTGCCTTCTGGATCGCGGCCAGCCCAAGCGGCAGATTGGGCGCAGGAATCGCGCTGTGCGGATTGTTGAGCAGCGACAGCGCAATGCCCCAATAGGCGATCGCGCATGTGGCGTCGGCCTTGATGGCTTCCTCGTAAATCTCCTTCGATTCGGCGTACCAGAACGAGTGCTGATAGCGCATTGCGCGGTCGAACCGCCGCTGCGCCACCTCGTTGCAGGTGGTCGCGAAATGGACCTTGCCAAACCTCTGGTCCATCTCGTCCTGAGCCAAAGCGGTCGAGCCGACGGTCGTGGCGGCTGCGATGGTCGTAGCGAGCAAAAACGTGCGCATGATATTCCCCCGTTCAAAGAGAGAAACTTAAGACCGGACGCCTGACGATCATAGGCCGGCATGACAGGGTTCTCAACGCGCCGTTCGCGGCGTTTTGGTCACATTCTAGCGGCGGAGCACGCTGATCAGGCGGTTTGCGAAGGTCAGCCGCTCGGCCATGACCAGCACGAAAAACGTCAGCAGCTTCTGGCTGAGTATCGGGTTTTCGGTCTTGATCGCCTCGAACTGGCTGATGCTGAGGACATAAAGAACGCTGGCGATCTCGGCCTGGATGGTGGCGCTGCGCGGGGCGCCCGCCACGAGGCCCATCTCGCCGATCGTGGTGTAGCGGCCGAGGCTTCGCACCCGCGTGAGCCCGCCCTCAGCCGTCGGAACCATCACGCCGACGCGGCCGTCGAGAATGAAGTGCATGGAATCGGCAGGCTCTCCTGCGCTCACGATGACGTCGCCGGCGGCAACCTCCAGACGCTCGCAGCGATGGACCAGTTCTGCCGCATCCTCCTCGGTGCCGAGAATGCGCACAAACCAGTCCCTGAGTGAGGCTTCTTCGTCGCCAAGGCCTTCATGCTGCGCGATGATCTCGTTCTCGCACCACTCGAGCGCATGATCGAGCTCCGGCACGATGCTGACTTCGCTGGAGATGAACTCGCTCGAACGCAGCGCCTTTTCGGCGGCGGCCTGCAGGTTGACCAGAACGAGGCGGATGCCGCGGTCGTGCGCGGTGCGTTTGATCTGGGCGAAGCTGTAGGCCGCGGACGAATCGATGCCTGTCACCAGCTTGAAGTCGAACACCAGAAAGCGGCATTCCGGGTGACGCGCCAGCAGCGCCTTGACGTGCTGGTAGAGACGATTGGCCGAGCCGAAGAACAGATAGCTTTGCAGGTTGAGGCCCTGAATGCTGCCGCCATGCGCCGACAGCACCGCGAGCTGCTCGCGGGAGCGGTCGAGCGAGCTTCGATATTCCGAGCCGTCAAAGGAGAATTTGATGGAATCGATGCGCGAGGCGCTCAGGGCAAAGGTCGCGCAACCGATGACGATGCCGATCAGGATGCCGGCGATGAAGCCCCATTGCACGATGATGACGATGATCGCGAGCAGCGACAGATATTCGGTGAAGGAGAGCCGCCGCCGCGACTGCACGATCCATTTGTGTAGCCCGTCGGCGCCGAGATAAATCAGAAGGCCGCCGAGCACGAACTTCGGCATGTAGCCGAGCAGCGTCGGTGCGAAGGCGAGCATCAGCAGCGAGATGGCGGCGCTCGTCAGTCCGGATAGCGGGCCGGTGCCGCCCGAGTTGAAGTTGAGGACGGTGCGGCTGATCGAAATGCAGCCGGGATATCCGCCGAAGGCCCCGGTGAGCACGTTGGCGAGGCCAGTGACGTTGAGCTCACGCTCTAGATTGGCTTCGCGGTTGGTTGCG
>Ga0070741_10016143_pt1 | contig 12516 bp, 10 predicted proteins | sample Coa_R1_4_FD_66440 | JGI IMG/M metagenome (GOLD analysis project Ga0070741, IMG submission 66440) | Surface soil microbial communities from Centralia Pennsylvania, which are recovering from an underground coalmine fire - Coalmine... | ecosystem: Environmental > Terrestrial > Soil > Unclassified ...
CTCGTGCCGCCGATCGTCGGCGGGGGCCTCGCCGCGTCCGTCGTCGATCGCCTGCCGCGCCTGCGCGTCCTCATCTGGAGCGAGGTCGTCTGCGCCGGGGCGATCGTGGGCGCGCTCGCCGGCGTCGCCGTCGACTCGCGGGCAGTCGTGTTCGGCGCGGTTGCGCTCTGCAGCCTCGTCGCGACGATCTCGGCGACCGCGGGGAATGCGTTGATTCCGTCGACGGTCGACGAGAGCCGTCTCGCGGCGGCGAACAGCATCCACTCGGTCGGGCAAGAGGCCGCGATGGCCCTCGGCGCGCTGATCGGCGGCCTGACGCTCGCGGCCGGCGGGCCGATCGCCGGGCTCGCCGCGAATCTCGCGAGCTACGTCGTCGCTGTCCTTCTCTATGCGGGCATCCGCGACGTCGCGGCCCCTCCGGCAGCGCGGGCCCGCGTCAGGGGCGCGCTGCGCGACGGCTTTCGCTACGTCGCGGGCAACCGTCCGGTCGCGGTGGTCGTCGGCTGCTTCGCGATCGTGACGTTCTCGGCCGGGCTCGTGAACGCGACGCTGCCGAAGTTCACGAGCGATCTCGGTCTCGGCGCCGGCGCCTACGGCATCACGCTCGCCGTGCTCGCGCTCGGGATGATGGTCGGCGAGCTCCTGACGGGAGCCTTCGCTGCGCGCATCGACGCGCGCTGGTTGGGGGCGGCGCTTGCGGCAATGGGCTTTCTCGGCCTCGCGTTCGCGTGGTCGAACGGCCCATTCGCCGCCCTTGTTCTCTTCGGAGCCTTCGGCGTCGCGAACGGCGTCGCGGAGGTCGTGATGATGACGGCGATCCACGAGCAGGCGGAAGCCGGCTACCAGGGACGCGTGTTCGGCCTCGGAGCGACGCTGTGGCGCTCGTCGATGCTCGGCGCGGTCGCGCTCGCCCCGCTCGTCGATGCGATCGCCAGCCCGTCGCAGGCGATCGGTGTCGCGGCGACACTGCTGCTCGCCGGCGGGGTCGTCGTGCACGCGGCGCTGCGGCCCGCGCGGCAGCCCGCGCCTGCGCCGGCCTAGCCGGCCGCAGCAGGCTGGAGACGAGGTGGGTGGGACTAGTCGAGCGACAGCGGCGGCGGCGGGAGCTGCCAGCGGTTGCCGTCCTCGGTGACGAGGTACGTCGTCGCCTCCGGATTGCGGTCGGCGAGCGTGCGCGAGGCCTGGATGACCCGATAGATGATCGTGCCGCGCCGGAACTGGTCGATCGGTCTCAGGGTCACCTTCCACCAGTCGCCTTCGCGCTCGCTCTTCGGGTTGTACTCCTCGCCGAGGAGAGCGAGCATGTCCTCGCCCGCGGTCCCCTCGGCCGTGACGAGGACGTACACCGGCTCGAGCGAGATCTCGGTCGACAACGCCGAGAGCTCTGTCACCGCCTTGGGGGGAAACCACGGACCGATGTCGGAGCGCTCACGCAGCGGAAGCTCTGCGCGAACGAGCGTTCCCGCGCCGTACGGACTCGCGACCGTGAGCTCGCCTCCGAGCGCTTCCACCCGGTCGACGAGGCCCCGCAGGCCGGATCCGGCTTCGAGGCTCGCGCCTCCGATCCCGTCGTCCGAGATCTCGACCGTGACCTCGTCGGGGCGGAACGACAGTGCGACGGTTGCAGACGAGGCGGCCGCATGCTTCGCCGCGTTCGCGAGGCTCTCGGAGACGACGTAGTAGATCGCTGCCTCGATGGGCGCGGGCAACCGGCGGTCGCTCGGGACGCCTGTGACGTCGACCGGGAAGGGCGACCGCGCACAGACCGCCTCGAGAGTGGGACCGAGGCCGTGGTCGGTCAGCGACGCCGGATGGAGGCCGCGCGCGAGCTCCCGCAATTCCCGCATCGCCTCGGCGAGCTCCTGCGAGGCCTCGCGCAGCACGCTGCGCGCGGTCGGCGGACCTGACACGAGCATCTGCTCGACGAGCCGCAAGGCGAGCGAGATGGAGACGAGTCGCTGCTGCGCGCCGTCGTGGAGGTTGCGCTCCAGACGCCGCCGTGCGTCGTCGGCCGACTGCACGATGCGTGCCCGCGACGCACGCAGCTCGGCCTGCGCGCGCTCGTTGGCGATCGCCTGTCCCGCAAGATCGGCGAAGCTGCGAAGCCTGATCTCGGCACCGGCAGGAAACGGGTCGGTGACCGGACGGCCCGCGGTGAGCGCGCCGACGAGCGATCCGGCTGCGATCACCGGGGCGGCGATCACCGCCATCGGCTCGCGCTCGCCGGAGGCCTCGATGCCGCGAGTGGCCACACCGGTCTCGAGCACGCGAAGCGTCGGTCCGGCGGGATCCGGGTGATAGAGCGAGCGCTGTGGAAGTGCCGTGGAGCCGTGTGCGCTCCATGACGCCATCACGACCACCTCGTCGTGCACGCCCTCCCACTGGACGAGCGTCACGATCGTCGCGTCGAACATCGCAGCAGCCGCGGCCGTGACGGCGTCGAATACCTCGACCGATGAGCGTCGGGCGGCCACGAGCGTCGCGATCTGACGCAGGGAGGACTGCTCCGCGACGAGCGCGGCGGTCTCGGCGCGCGCTGCAGCGTTCACGATTGCCTGCGCGACGAGAGCGGAGAAGTCGCACAGGCGTTCCTCGTCGCCCTCGGGGAAGGACTCGCCGGGCGTGCTCCGCGCCGCGGCGACGACGCCCCAGACCGCGCGGTCGACCATGATCGGCGCGCCGATCGTCGCGTGCCATCCGAACTCCGCCCAGCGCCGGCGCGCGAAGTCCGTCCTGAGGTCGTCGGCAGAGTCGATGCGGGCGGGCGCAGCCGTCGAGACGACGCGCACCGCCAGCGTGTCACCGCCGTAGCTCAGCACCGTGCCAGGAGGCCGCACCTCGCCGGAGTCCGCTCCCCAGCGCCCGATCACCCTGATCGTGTCGCCGTCCCAGCGCACGACCGACGCGGTGTCCGCGCCGAAGAGGCCGCCGACCTCGGACGAGACGGCGGCCGCGAGGTCCGCTTCCGTCGCGCCGGCGGCGACGAGTGTCGCGATCCGGCTGAGTGCTGCCTGCTCGGCGGCTACACGCTCGAGCCCCTCGAGCCGCCGCTCCCTCAACGCCATGACACGAGCCTACGCCCGTCGGGGCGCCCTGTGGGGCGCCCCGACGGCGTGCGCTGGATCGAGAGGCGGCTCTAGCCGGTTGCGGGAGCAGGCTCGAGCGCCTTGCGCCGCTCGAGCTCCGGGAGCCATTCCAGCCGCCGCGGCAGCCACCAGTTCCAGTCGCCGAGCAGCTTCATCGTCGCGGGCAGCAGCACCGCGCGGACGACGGTCGCGTCGATCAGCACCGCCGCGGCGAGGCCGATGCCCAGCTCCTTCATGTCGAGGATCGGCAGCGTCGCGAAGATCGAGAACACGCCGACCATCACGAGCGCGGCACTCGACACGACTCCGGCCGTGGTCTTGATCCCGTGGGCGACTGCGTCTTCGGTCTTCAAGCCGCGGTCGTATGCCTCACGCACGCGGCTGAGGATGAACACGTGATAGTCCATCGACAGTCCGAACAGGATGACGAACATGAAGATCGGCAGCCAGGAGGCGATGCCGCCGTTCGACTTGAAGTTCAGGAGGCTCTCGCCCCAGCCGTACTGGAAGACGGCGATGAGCACGCCGTACGCGGCGCCGACCGAGAGCAGGTTGAGGACGATCGCCTTGATCGGGATCACGAGCGACCTGAACGACACGAGCAGCAGGATGAACGCCAGCGAGAGCACGAACGCGAAGACGAGCGGCCATGCGTGCTTGAGCATGGTGTTCTCGTCGACCGAGTTCGCCGTCCCGCCCGTGACGGCCCAGGTCGCACCGGGCACGTGCCCGACGGTGGCCGGGATGATCCGATCGCGGAGCGTGTGCAGCGCCGCAGTCGACCTCGAGTCGGTGCCGTTGCCGACGATCGGGATCGTGACGCGGGTCACCGTCCGGTTGTGGTTGACGTCGACCTCGATCGGCTCCCTCGACTGACCGCTGGCGCGTGCCTCGGACACGAGCTCGCGCACGGCGCTCGTCATGGCCGGCGAGTCGGCGTGGCCCTTGACGGCGACGAGCGCCGGGACGACGTTCCCGGGGAACGCAGTCTGGAGCCGCTCGATCGTCGAGACGGTCGGGATGCTCTTCGGCAGCGCGTCGAGACCCGACTCCGAGGTGTGCACGTGCAGGATCGGCGTCGCAAGTGCAAGGAGGAGCGCCGTCGCCGCGACCGTGGCGACGAGCGGCTTGCGCAGGGCCGGCGTGAGCACGGCCGACCAGAGGCGGTTCTCGCTGCCTTCCTTGCGGAGCCGTCCGACGAACGGGATGCGGCCCTTCTCGACGCGGTTGCCGAGCTTCGAGAGCAGGGCGGGCAGCACGGTCAGGGAGCCGAGCATCGCGACCGCGACGACGAGCATCGTCGCGATGCCGATCGAGCGGTAGCCCTGGTCGTGGACGAACAGCATGCCGGCCATCGCCACCATGACGGTGAAGCCCGAGATGAGCACCGAGCGGCCCGAGGTTGCCGCCGCGGCCTCGAGCGCTGCTTCCGCGGACCTGCCGGCCGCCCGCTCCTCGCGCTCGCGCTTGATGTAGAAGAGCGAGTAGTCGACACCGACGGCGAGCCCGATCAGGAGCACCACGGCGCTCACGTTCGGGTCCATCGGCACGAGATGGCTCGGCAGGGCGAGGACGCCGATCGTCCCCATCACCGCGGACAGCGCCAGCAGCAGCGGGACTCCCGCGGCGACGATCGCCCCGAACACGAGCAGGAGGATGACGAGCGTCAGCGGGATCGACCGCTCGCCGGCCTTCTCGAGCTGCGAGTTGAACGCGTCGTTGACCGCCTTACCCGAGCTGATCGAGCCCGCCTCGCCGACGTAGAAGTCGGGATGGGCCTTCGCGACCGCGTCCGTTGCCTTCGTGAGAGCCGGGATGCGCTTCGTGGCGGCGTCGCTGTCGCCCTTCATCCGCCACTGCACCATTGCGCTGTGCCGGTCGGCGGAGATCTGTCCTTCGTTCCCCTTCGCGTACGGCGAGCGAAGGTCGTCGATCGCCGTCGATCCCTGCACCGCGCCGACGACGTCGTTCACCACCGCGCGGAACGCGGGGTCGTCCACCGTGCGGGTCGTGCTCTGCAGGAGAACGATCTCGGTCTGCGGATCGGGCTGGAAGCCGGCGTCGCGAAGCATGTGGTCGGCCTTGCGAGACTGGCCGACGTTCGTGTCGTTCTGTGCGATCTGCTTCGTGCCGACCATCTGACCGATCGCCAGGGCGGCAACGACGAACGCGAGCCACCCGAAGACAGCGGTCTTCCAATGGCGGGCGCTCCAGCGGCCCATCCGGGCCGCGAGGTTGTTCGACTGCTTGAGAGGAGACATGACTGCCTTTCGGAGTGGTTGCTTGACACCCCGAGACTCCCAAGGCAGTCGTCGTGCGCCGATGGAGCGACCCCGTGTGTTGCGGTACGGGAAGCCGAACTATCGGCGGAGGTAGGCGAGCACTGCCAGCACGCGTCGGTGGTCCTGGGCTGCGGCCGGTAGCCGCAGCTTTCCGAAGATGCTCGTGACGTGCTTCTCCACGGCGCGCTCGGTGACGACGAGCTTGTCGGCGATGCCCTGATTCGAGCGGCCCTCCGCGATGAGCTCCAGCACCTCGCGCTCACGCGGCGTCAGCTGGGAGATCGGGTCCTCGCCGCGACGGCGGCCCACGAGGAGCGAGACGACCTCCGGGTCGAGCGCCGAGCCGCCTTCGGCGACGCGCTTCACCGCAGCTGCGAACTCGTTCACGTCCGAGACGCGGTCCTTGAGCAGGTAGCCGACTCCCTCGGCGCTTCCCTGCAGCAGCTCGAGCGCATAGCCGGACTCGACGTACTGCGACAGCACGAGCACGCCGACACCGGGATGCTGCTCGCGGATCGCTTGCGCGGCACGAAGCCCTTCGTCGGTGTGCGTCGGCGGCATCCTGATGTCGACGATCGCCACGTCCGGCTTGTAGGAGCGCACCTTCAAGAGCAGCTCCTCGGCCGTGCCGGCCTGGCCGACGATCTCGAAGCCCGCGCTCGCGAGCAGGCTGGCGACTCCCTCGCGGAGCAGCACGGAATCCTCCGCGAGCACGACGCGGATCCGAGCTCCCAGGCCCGCCTCCGCCACGTCGGCCCGGAGCGGCGGGAACTCGCGCACGCCGAGCTGATAGATCCGCTCCGGCTGGTCGAGCCCTCGCAGCTGGTGCGCTCCGAGGTCGCGCACCGCGTCCGTCTCTCGAAGGGCCGCGCGCGTCGTCTCCGAGATCAGCACCTGGCCGCCGTGCCCCGCGGCGCAGATGCGGGCCGCCCGGTGCACGTCGAGGCCGACATAGCTGCCGTCGACGCGGAGGGGCTCGCCGGTGTGGACGCCGATGCGCACTCGGACCGCGCTTCTGCTCGCGTTCTGGATGGCGAGCGCGGCGCGGACGGCGTCGTCGGCGACCGCGAAGGCCGCCGAGAACTCGTCGCCTCGGCAGTCGATCTCCTCGCCGCCCGAGTCGGCGAGCGCGGCGCGCACCGTGCGACGGTGCTCCTCGAGCGCAGCGGGATAGGCGTCGCCCAGCTCCTGCAGCAAGCGGGTCGACCCCTCGATGTCGGTGAACAGGAGGGTGACGCTCACGCGCCCGAGTCTACGCGGGTGATCTACGCGTAGACCGGGCGCGGGCCGGCATACGCATACGGATGGTTGTAGACATCCATCGCATTGCGTGCCTCTGCGTCGAGGTCGAACGCATCGCCGGTGTGCAGGTCACGGACCGCGACCGTCAGCCGCTGCGTGACGCTGTGCCAGAGAAGCGTGACCGAGACGCCGTTGCTCTCGCGCTGTGCCAGTTCCTTCTCCATGACGCGAGCGTCGCCGATCTCGAGGAGGGCGGGAATGCGGCGTCCACCCGTCCCGCGGTACGGGAGACCGTACGGCTCAGGCGAGCAGCGAGCGGAGACGTGCGCCCGACAGCTCGTCCTTCGCGATGAACCCACGGGCGCCGGAGGCGTCGACGAGCGAGCCGAAGTCCGCCGCCTCGTGACTCGAGATGAGGACGACCGCGATGCCCCCGCCGCTGGACGTCATTCGCTTCGCGACCTCGAAGCCGTCCACGTCCGGCAGCTGGATGTCGAGGAGCACGACGTCCGGCCCGAGCTGTGCCACGGCGGCGAGCGCCGAGTCGCCGTCGGCGGCCTCGCCGACGACCTCGAATCCGTCGGACTCGAGCAGCTCACGCGCCCGCGCACGGAAGCCGTCGTGGTCGTCGACGATCAGGACGCCGCAGCGCACCGGCCGATGGTGACAGGCGCCGCAGCGTTCCGCGGTACGGCTAGCCACACTGTTCGACCTCGACGTCGAAGACGCGCCCGCGCTCGCAGCGCTCGTTCCTGCGCGGCTCGGGGCTCGGCGGCGCGGTCAAGGGCTAGTGTCTCCGTCATGGAGGCACGCGTGCTGTCCGACGGGCGCGAGATTCCGCTGCTCGGGCTCGGCGTCTGGCAGGTCGACTCGGGCCGCGAGTGCGTGGACGCCGTCCGCTCGGCGCTCGAGCTCGGCTATCGCCACATCGACACGGCCCAGGCGTACGGAAACGAGGAGAGCGTCGGCGAAGGGCTGCGCGAGAGCGGCGTTCCGCGCGGGGACGTCTTCGTCACGACGAAGTTCTATCCCGGGCGTCACGGCGATCCTGCGGAACAGGCCGAAGAGAGCCTCGAGCGGCTCGGCGTCGACTCCGTCGACCTCTACATCATCCACTGGCCGCAGGGCGGGCCGACCTGGGCCTGGGCGGGGATGGAACGCGCGCGCGAGCTCGGCTATGCGCGCTCGATCGGCGTCTCCAACTTCGACGTCGACGAGCTGCGGCAGCTGCTCGCCGTGGCGAACGTCGCGCCCGTCGTCAACCAGGTGCAGTTCAGCCCCTTCGAGAACCGCAGGGCGCTGCACGAAGCGTGCGAAGAGAACGGGATCGCGCTCGAGGCGTACAGCCCGCTCGGGACGGGCCGCCACCTGGGGAACGAGACGGTGGCGCGCATCGCGCAGCGCCGTGCACGCACACCCGCACAGGTTCTGCTCCGCTGGTCCGTCCAGCGCGACGTGCCTGTCATTCCGAAGTCGACGCATCGCGAACGGATCGAGGAGAACGCGCAGATCTTCGACTTCACGCTGACGGACGACGATCTCGCGGAGCTCGACGCGCTCGACACCACGGGCGGCACCGGGACCGCGGTCGAGAGACCGTGGTGGCCCTCGTAGCGAGGCCCGACCGCTACATCGAGGGCGGCGAGCTCGGCGTCGAGCTGTATCGCGAGCTCGCAGACCTCCCGCTCGTCAGCCCGCACGGCCACATCGACGTGCAGCTCTTCTCCCGGCCCGGCGCGCGCCTCGATCCCCCCGGCAGCCTCTTCGTCACGTCCGACCACTACGTCGTCCGGATGCTCTACTCGCAGGGCGTGCCGCTCGAGGCGACGCGCGGTGACGATCGCGACGTCTGGCAGCTCCTCGTCGATCACGCCGACCTCTTCGCGCTCACCCCCTCGGGGCTCTGGCTGCGGGAGACGCTCGCGGGCGTGTTCGGCATCGACGAGCTCACGACAGAGGCGTACGACGCGATCGAAGCGCAGCTCGCGAGCCCGGAGCTCGCGCCGCACGCGTTGCTCGACCGCTTCGACGTCGAGTGCCTCGCGACGACCGACTCTGCGACGGCGCCGCTCGATTCCCACGAGGGACTGGCGCCGCGCATCCGTCCGACGTTCCGTCCCGACGCCGTCGTCGCGCTCGACGCAGCCGGGTGGCGCAGCGCGCTCGCGGAGCTCGAATCGGCCGTCGGCCGCGAGCTCGGCGACTACACGTCGTTCCTCGACGCGCTCGCCGAGCGGCGGGCGGCCTTCAAGGCGCTCGGCGCGACCGCGACCGACCACGCGGCGACGAGTGCGGATACGACGCGGCTCGCGCGCGCCGACGCGGCTCGCCTGTTCGCGCTCGCGCTCGCGGGCGAGGTGTCGGCGGTGGAGGCGCGCAGCTTCGAGGCGCACATGCTGCACGAGTTCGCGCGCATGAGCCTCGACGACGGACTCGTCATGCAGCTGCACCTCGGCAGCTTCCGCGACCACAACGCGCCGCTGGCCGCGCACTTCGGCCGGGACCTCGGCGCCGACATCCCGGTCGCGACCGACTGGACTCGCGGCCTGCGGCCGCTGCTCGAGTCGTGCGGCAACGACGCGCGCGCGACCCTGATCCTGTTCACGGTCGACGAGAGCACCTACAGCCGCGAGCTTGCGCCGCTCGCGGGCCACTACCCGGCCGTCCTGCTCGGGTGCCCGTGGTGGTTCCACGACAGCCCGCTCGGCATCGACCGCTTCCTGGACCGCGTCGTCGAGACGGCGGGGATCCGCAATCTGGCCGGCTTCGTCGACGACGCGCGGGCGCTGACGGCCCTCCCCGCGCGACACGACCTCTGGCGCCGCCGCACGTGCGGCTGGCTCGCGCGCCGCGTCGCGGGCGGCTTCGCAAGCGAGGACGAGGCGCGGCGCATCGCGCACGAGCTCGCCTACGACCTCGTGAAGCGGGCGTACCGCGTCTAGACGCCGCTGAACGCGTCGAAGCCGCCGTCGACGGCGACGACCGTTCCCGTGACGAACGACGCGCCTGCGCCGGCCAGCCAGACGACGGTGCCGGCGAGCTCGTGCGGCTCGCCGAAGCGTCCCATCGGCGTCGCCGCGACGATCCGTCCGCCGCGCTCGGTGAGCCCACCGGACTCGTCGAGGAGCAGGGCGCGGTTCTGCTCGCCGACGAAGAAGCCCGGCGCGACCGCGTTCACGCGAATGCTTCGGGGAGCGAGCTCGACGGCGAGCCAGCGCGTCAGATTCTCGACCGCCGCCTTCGCCGCGCCGTAGCCGACGACGCGCGTGAGCGCGCGGCGGGCGGCGAGCGACGAGACGTTCACGATCGCGCCGCCGTCGGCGATCGTTTCGCCGAAGACCTGACACGGGAGCACGGTGCCGTTGAAGTTCAGCTTGACGACCTCGTCGAGCGCCGCCGACGGCAGCTCGAAGAACGACCGCTCGCCGGTCGTCGCGGCGGCGACGTTCCCGCCCGCGGCGTTGACGAGCACGTCGATCCGCTCGAGCCGAGCGCGGGCGAGCTCGAGCGAGGCCCGGTCGAGCACGTCGGCCTCGAGGACGAACGCGTCGGCGAGCTCTGCCGCGAGCAGCTCCAGCGGCTCGCGCCGCCGCGCGAGCAACCCCACGCGGGCGCCCGCCGCCGCGAGCCCGCGTGCGATCGCGCCGCCGAGCACGCCCGACGCACCCGTGACGACCGCCACGCGGCCCTCGAGGCCGAAGAGCTCCGAGACGCCCGGCATCGACCTGATACAAGCACGGTCTGTGCGCCTGAGCGTCATCACGGACGAGATCGACCCGGCGCTCGCGCCCGCCCTCGACGTGTGCGAGGAGCTCGAGCTCGACGCCGTCGAGCTGCGCACGCTCGACGGCGCGCAGATCGTCGAGCATTCCGAAGCCGAGCTCGAGGCCGTCCGGGCCGAGCTCGACCGGCGCGGGTTCGCCGTCTGCGCGATCGCCTCGCCGTTCTTGAAATGCGACCGCGGGGCGGATCAGGACGCCGTTCTCGAGCGGACGCTGCACGCGGCGTCCGTGCTCGGGGCCCCGGTCGTGCGCGCGTTCGGCTACTGGCGCGAGCCCGAGCCGGCCGCGGCGCTGCACGACCTCGGCGGCGCGCTGCGGGAGGCGGCGACGCGGGCGCACGCCGCCGGGCTGACGCTCGCGCTCGAGAACGAGCACGAGTGCAACGTCGCCACCGCTGCCGAGGCGCGGGCCGCGCTCGACGCCGCAGACACGCCGCAGCTCCGCCTCATCTGGGACCCGGGCAACGCGGCCATGCTCGATCCTCCGGCCTGGAGCGGACTCGGTGGGCTCGAGGCGATCGTCGACCGCGTCGTCCACGTGCACCTCAAGGACGTCAGCGCTGCGGGAGCGTGGACGCGGATCGGCGACGGGATCGTCGACTTCCGGGCGCAGCTCTCGTGTCTGTACGACGCGGGCTACGACGGCTACCTCTCGTTCGAGACGCACTATGCGCGCGACGGCAGCGGCGAGCTCGCGACGCGCGACTGCGTCGCGGCGTTGCGGGCGCTCACGTGAGCCTGCGCTACGGCCTGGTCGGCGCCGGTGTCGTGTCGGAGATGCATCTCGACGCGATCGCCGCGCTCGACGACGTCGAGCTCGTCGGGATCGCCTCGCTCAACGTGGGGGCCGCGGAGGCGCGGGCGCGCGAGCACGGCTGCCGCGCGTTCGGCGCGAGCGACGAGCTGCTCGCGGAAGGACTCGACGTCGTCGTCGTCGCGACGCCGCATCCTTCGCACGCCGACCTGACGATCGCCGCGCTCGAGACGGGCGCGCACGTGCTGTGCGAGAAACCGCTTGCGCCCGAGGTGCGCGACGCCGACGCGATGATCGCCGCCGGCGAGCGGGCCGGGAGGCTGCTCGGCGTCTGCTTCCAGCAGCGCTTCCGGCCGGTGATCGCCGCAGCGCGGATGCTGATCGACGACGGCAGGCTCGGGTCGCTCGTTCGCGCGTCGATCGTCGACCCGCTCTACCGGCCGAACGCGTACTACCGCGCCGCGGACTGGCGCGGCACGTGGAAGGGCGAGGGTGGCGGACTGCTGCTGAACCAGGCGTCGCACACGCTCGACCTGCTCTGCCACCTGGCCGGCCCGCCCGAGACCGTCTGGGGCGTTGCGCAGCGGCGCGCGCAACCGATGGAGGCGGAGGACACGGCGACCGCACTGCTGTCGTATGCCGGCGGCGCCGTCGGCACGTTCGCCTCCTCGACGCTCGAGCCGGGCGTGCAGCGCATCGAGCTCGTCGGCGACCGCGGGCGAATCGAGATCGTCGGGGAGTCGATCGCGTTCGAGCGCTTCGATCCGCCGATCTCGGAGCACCTGGCGAGCGCGACGGAGATGTTCGCGGCGCCCGGCGGGACCGTCGAGCCGGTCGAGCTGCCGTCGGGACACGGCGACCACCGTGACGTGCACGCGGACTTCGCAGCGGCCGTGCGAGAGGGCCGCGAGCCGCGTGTTCCGGCCCGCGACGCGCTCTGCTCGCTCGAGGTCGCGAACGCAATCGTCGTCTCGACGCACGAGGAGCGTGCCGTGCCGTTGCCGGTCGACCGCGACGCGTACGCAGCGCTGCTCGCGGAGCTGCGAGGCGACTGACGCGCATCGCGTTCTCGAATCTCGCGGCGCCCGCCTGGACGCTCGAGCGCGCGGTCGACGCCGTGCATGAGCTCGGCTACGACGGGCTCGAGCTGCGGCTGCTCGACGGCGAGCCGATCGACGTCCTCGAGCTCGCTCCCGCGACGCGCCGCGCCGTCGCCGCGGCGCTCGTGGACGTTGCGCTCGTCTGCCTCGACACGTCGATCGTGCTGGCGGGCGCGTTCGAGCGCTCGCTGCCCGCGGCGATCGACCTCGCGCGCGAGTGGGGGACGGAGACGATCCGCGTCTTCGGCGGCGACGTTCGCGACGACGGCGA
>Ga0070741_10016144_pt1 | contig 12515 bp, 10 predicted proteins | sample Coa_R1_4_FD_66440 | JGI IMG/M metagenome (GOLD analysis project Ga0070741, IMG submission 66440) | Surface soil microbial communities from Centralia Pennsylvania, which are recovering from an underground coalmine fire - Coalmine... | ecosystem: Environmental > Terrestrial > Soil > Unclassified ...
GGCTCCACCACCGCCCGGTACGCGGCGTAGATCACCGGGCGCGAGCCGCCGGCGATCACCACGCTCTCCAGCGGCAGCTCGAGCCCCAGCCGGTCGCGCCAGAACTCCCGCACGGCCTCCCGCAGGCGCAGCACGCCGTCGCTCGGGGGATAGTTCGTCTCGCCCGCCGCCAGCGCCCGCGCCGTGCCTTCGCGCAGGCGATCGGGGATGGGGAACTCGCTCGAGGCGAAGTCGCCGACGGTGAAGTTGGAGATCTTCTGCCCCGCCAGGGTGGCGGCCCGGATCTCCGAAGCGATGCGCAGGATCTCGGACCCGACCAGCCCCCGGGACATGGCGGAGAGGCCGCGCCTCGGATCGGGTCCATCGAGATCGAGCTGCAGCTTCTCCATCCACCCTCCGTTCGGAAGCAGGACGCCCTTACCATAGAATTGCCGGTACAATCCTCGCGCGTGCGGCTCAAGGCGTTGGTGTGGATTGTTCGACCGGGCCCGTCGGGGCCGGAGGTGCTCCTTCTGGAGCGGCCCACGGGCCGTGGCGGAGGCGAGCATCCCGTGACCGGCAAGGGAGAGCGCGGCGAGACGGCCGCGGAATGCGCGGGGCGCGAGGCGTTCGAGGAGACGGGGCTCCGCGGCGAGCTCGTCGACCTCGGCTACGCGCACCGGTATCGCGGCGAGAAGGGCGCCTTCGAGGAGCACGCGTTCCTGCTGCGCGTCCCGGAGGGCGCGACGCCGTCGACCTCGGACGAGCACGTCGCATTCCGCTGGGTGGCGGCGCGCGAGGCGCGCTCCGCGGTGCGCTGGCCGACGCACGCCAAGGCGCTGGAGCTTGCGCTTTCGAAGCTGTGATCAGCTGCGCGCGGGGATCCCGAGCGCGATGGGCACCGGATCGGCGGGCTCGGCGGCGAGCTGGGCGAGCGAGGTGCGCCGGTAGACCTCGAGCATCCGGTCCTGCCCGATCTTCCACACCTGGTACATGGTGCAGCCCGCGCTCACGTCGCACCGGTCCTTGTCGTCCAGGCAGACGTTGAGCTGCACCGGCCCTTCCACCGCCTCGATCACCTCGAGGAACGAGATGTCGCGGGCGGGGCGGGCGAGCTGGTAGCCGCCATGGGCGCCCCGGCTGGAGCGGACCAGGCCCTTGGCGCTGAGGATCTTGAGGATCTTGGCGAGGAACTCGCGCGGCATGTGCAGCGGGACGGAAAGGTCCTGCAGCGTCGCGATCTTCCCGCCCTGCAGGCCGGCGAGATGGATCATGGCCCGGAGCGCATAATCGATCTTGCGGCTGATCTGCAGGACGTGCTGCATGGTAGGGAGATAACCAGCGCGGCAAAGGAGCGTCAACAGAGTGATCGACCTTCACTCCCATACCCTGCACAGCGACGGCGACCGCTCGCCGTCCCAGCTCTTCGCCCTCGCGGCGGCTGCCGGCGTGAAGGTGCTCTCGGTCACCGACCACGACACCGTGCTCGGGCTGCCGGATTGCCGCGCTGCGTCAGAGGCGTCCGGCGTCCGGTTCGTCCCCGGGATCGAGCTGTCGTGCGAGCTGCACGGGCGCGAGGTCCATGTCCTCGGGCACTTCATCGAGCCCGCGGGCACGCCGCTGGAGCGGCTCGCGACCGACATGCTCGACGAGCGCCGCGAGCGCATGGAGCGGATGGTGGCTCTGGCGCAGGGGATGGGGTTTTCCGCGGTCACGATGGAGCGCGTGGTGGCCGTCGGGGGAGGCGACAACCTCGGGCGCCCGCATCTCGCGCGCGTGCTGGTCGACTGCGGGCACGCGCTGAGCATCAAGGACGCCTTCGACCGCTTTCTCCGCACCGACGGCCCGATGTGGGTCGACCGCCGCCGGCTGCCGATCCTGGACGCATTCCGCATGATCCACGAAGCGCAGGGCACCGCCACGATCGCGCATCCCGGCGCCAACGCGATCTCACGCCAGGAACTGAAGGCCATGGCGGACATCGGCCTCGACGGCATCGAAGCCTTCCACCCCGACCACCCGCCAAACCAGGCCGAAGCCTTCGCGCGCATCGCCGACGAACTGGGCCTCGCGATCACCGCCGGCAGCGACTACCACGGCCCCTCGGTCCAACCAGACCGCAACCTGGGCGACCGCACGCTCCCACCAGACCTGTTCGCCGCCCTCGAATCCCGCGCCTCCCGCTACTAATTCGGGGACACGATACACGTTCTTTTTTTTGCGCCGCGAGGCTGGCGCAAAAAAAGAAACCCGTATTGTGTCCCCGGGTTTTTTAGAGGACGTTGCCGCCGCCGAAGGCGGAGGAGGCCCAGCGGACCAGGGGGGCCCAGTAGAGGCCGAGGACGAGGATGGGGACGGCCAGGGCGACGAGGACGCCGGTGTAGAGGGCGGGGACGGCGAGGGGGCGGTCGTCGAGTGATTCGTCGAGGTACATCGCCTTGATGATCCGGGCGTAATAGAAGAGGGAGACGGCGCTGTTCAGGACGCCGATCACGGCCAGGAGGACGTACCAGAAGCCGCCTTCGCGAACGACCGCAGCGAAGATCAGGTACTTGCCGGCGAACCCTGCGAAGGGAGGGATCCCGGTCAGGCTGAAGAGAAACACGGTGAGGGCGAGCGCGGCGACAGGGGCCTTGCTCCCCAGCCCCCGGAAGCTGGAGATGTCCTCGCCGCCGGTGACCCGCGCCACCGCGATGATCACCAGGAACGCGCCGACGTTCATCAGGACGTAGACGATCAGGTACACGAGGATGCTCTGCACGCCCGCGGTGCTCGCGGCGGCGAGGCCCATCAGCAGATACCCCGCGTGCGCGATCGAGCTGTACGCCAGCATCCGCTTGAGGTTGTTCTGCACGATGGCGGTGAGGTTCCCGAGCGTCATCGTGATCGCCGAGATGATGCCGATGATCGCCGGCCAGGGCAGGTCGGTGGCCGGCGCGTACCCGCCTCCCGCCACCGGGTGCTCGAACGCGGCGAAGAAGAAGCGGATGGCGACGGCGAATCCGGCCGCCTTCGGTCCCACGGAGAGGAAGGCGGTGAACGGGGTGGGCGCGCCCTCGTACACGTCGGGGCACCACATGTGGAACGGGACGCTGGCGATCTTGTACCCGACGCCGGCGAGCACGAAGATCACCGCCACCACCAGGGCGAGCTGCGCCGCGGGCTGGCCGCCGAACGCGTGCGCCATGAAGAGGCGGCTGGTCACGTTCGCGAGCTGGGCGCCGATGCCTCCCTCGCCGGTGACGCGGGTGGTGGCGAACAGCCCGTAGAGGATGCTCATCCCGTAGAGCATCACTCCCGAGGCGACGCCGCCGTAGATGACGTACTTGAGCGCGGCCTCATTCGCCTTCCGGTCCGCCCGCCGGAAGCTGGTGAGCACGTAGCTGACCAGCGAGACCATCTCGATGGAGAGATAGATCATCAGGAGATCGGTGGCGCTGGCCATCAGGAACATGCCCAGCACCAGCGCGAAGAGCAGGGCGATGAACTCCCCGAGGCGCGCCGGTGAGATCTGCGCGCTCTTGGGGACGATGATCACGGTGAGGAGCGCAGCGCCGAGGAACAGCCACTCGAAGAAGATCCGCAGCGGATCGTGCTGGAGGAGCCCCCCGAACAGCGCGACGTTGCCGTCGGGGGTGGCCGCCACCGCGGCGCCGGTGAGCGCCAGCCAGAAGAGCGCGCCCACCACCAGCGACGTCACGCGCCATTCGCTGCGCCGGACGATGAGGTCCTGCACGAACATCGCGAGCACGGCGACGGTGAGGACGCTCTCGGGCCAGAAGAATCGCAGCGACTGGATGTTGTCCATCGTCAAACGCTCATTGCAGGGGGATGATGAGGTTGCGCAGCGATCCCTCGATCAGGGTGATGATCGCCGCCGGGTAGAAGCCGAAGATGATGATCAGCACGCCCAGCGGGTACAGGGTGAGCCGCTCGCGCCAGTTCACGTCGGCGAGGGTCCCGTACACCGGGTTGAGCTTGCCCAGCATCATCCGCTGGATGGCCCAGAGGTAGTACGAGGCGGTGATGATCACCGAGAGCGCGGAGATGATGGTGAACGTCTGCCAGGTCCCGAGCGAGCCGAGGAACACGGTGAACTCGCTGACGAACCCGCAGAGCCCGGGCAGGCCCAGCGAGGCGAAGAACGCCAGCCCGAGCAGGCCCGCGTACTCGGGCACCTGCTTCGCCAGCCCGCCGAAGCCCTCGATGTTGCGGTGGTGCGCGCGGTCGTAGATCACGCCGACGATGAGGAAGAGCATCGGGCTGATCAGGCCGTGCGTCCAGAGGTTCAGCACCGCTCCGTCGATGCCCTGCTGGGTGAACGCGCTCATCCCCAGCAGGCAGAAGCCCATGTGGGACACCGACGAGTACGCGATCATCCGCTTGAGATCCTTCTGCGCCAGGCAGACGAACGCCGCGTAGACGATGTTGATGGTCCCGAACAGCGCCATGGCGAACGCCGCCCACTTCGTGGCCTGGGGCAGGATGGCGTAGTTGATCCGGAGGATGCCGTAGATGCCCATCTTGAGGAGCACGCCGGCTAGGATCACCGAGATGGGCGTGGGCGCCTCGACGTGCGCGTCGGGCAGCCAGGTGTGGAAGGGGAACATGGGGATCTTGATGGCGAACCCGATGAAGAGCGCCACCCAGGCCACCTTGACGAAGGCCATCCCCAGGACCAGCGGCGCGCCCATGAACCCGCCGGCGCGCCCCCATTCGGCCAGCTTCACCATGTTGAAGGTGTGCGCGAGGCGCCCGTCCACCAGCGCCGTCGGGCCGTTGTAGTAGAGGCCGATGATGGCGAGCAGCATCAGCACCGAACCGAAGAGGGTGTAGAGGAAGAACTTGATCGCCGCGTACTCCTTCCGGGCGCCGCCCCAGATGCCGATGAGGAAGTACATCGGCAGGAGCATCACCTCCCAGAAGACGTAGAAGAGGAACATGTCCATGGCGACGAACACCCCGAGCATGCCCGTCTGGAGGATCAGCAGCATCGCCATGTAGCCGGGGACGCCGTGCTGGGTGAAGTGGTGCTCGTCGAGGTGGGTGTTGCCTGGCCACCAGGGCATCGAAGCGATGGTGGCGATGAAGCTGACGAGCGCGGAGAGGATCACCAGCGTGATGGAGATGCCGTCGACGCCGACGAAGTATTCGATGTTGTAGGCGCGGATCCAGCGCGTGTGGTGCACGAACTGGAGGCCCGGCTCCGAGGGGTCGTAGGCGCGCCAGAGCCCGAGCGCGAGCAGGAGCGTGAGCCCGGAGGCGACCATCGCGATCACGCGACAGGCCTGGTCCGAGGCCGCCTTGGTCAGCGCGCCCGACGCGCGCAGGGCGAGCACGGGCAGGATCAGCGCCGCGCCGATCAGCGGCATGAAGGTGATCCAGGTGAGCAGCGAGGAGGTGGTCGGATGGTCCATGGTCGGTTACCGGATGACGTACTGGATGATGACGAAGGCGATGGCGCCGCCGAGGGCGCCGTAGAGGTAGGACTGGATGTGGCCGGTCTGGACGCGCCGCAGCGCCCGCCCGCTGTTCCAGGTGAGCGAGGCGATGCCGTTCACGGCGCCGTCGACGATGTACTTGTCGATGGCCGCGTCGACGTACGCGACCGCGCGCCCGACGGCGCCCATGAAGTTGACGAACCCGTCGATCAGGTTCTGGTCGATCCAGTAGAGGATGCGGGAGAGGACCAGCGACCCCCGCACCACCGTCGCGCCGTAGATCTCGTCGACGTAGTACTTGTTGAAGACCAGGCCCCAGGCGCGGGGGAACATCTCCTTGAGCCGCTCGGGGACCGTGCTCCGGTTGTCGTTGTAGAGCACGTACGCGACGAGGAACCCGCCGCCGGCCACCACGATGCCGCCGATCAGCTGGAAGAGCAGCTCGGTCGAGTGCGAGGCGGCGGCGAAGGCGACGCCCTCGGCCGCGGGCAGGCTGGGCGCGAGCCACCGCTCGAGCAGAGGCTCGTGGCCGCCCCACGCCGCGGGCCAGCCGAAGATGAAGCCCGCCAGCACCGCAGCGGCGGCGAGCGCGATCAGCACGTACGTCATGCTCTTCGGCGACTCGTGCGGCACTCCGCCGTGCCCGTGCTCCGGAGCGGCGCCGTGCGAGGTGTCGTGCTGGTGCGGGACGAGCCCCGCCTGGACCTGCACGACCGCTTCGTCATGCGAGTGAACCAGATCCGCCGCCAGCGCATGGTCGTGCGCGGCCATGGCGTGCGGGTCTTCCAGCCGCTCCTTGTCCTCGTGGCCTCCGGCGCCGCGGTACTTGCCGGTGAAGGTCATGAAGTACGAGCGGAACATGTAGAAGCTGGTGCCCAGCGCGGCGAGCGTCCCCACCAGCCAGATCGCCGGCCCGATCCAGTCGGCCGCCAGCCCGCGCGCGGTGAACGCCTTCCAGAGGATCTCGTCCTTGGAGTAGAAGCCCGAGGCCACCGGGAACCCGGCGATCGCCACGCAGGCGGCGAGATACGTCCAGCGGGTGATCGGCGTGTACTCGCGCAGCCCGCCCATCTTCCGCATGTCCTGCTCGTGGTGACAGGCGAGGATCACCGACCCTGACCCGAGGAAGAGGCAGGCCTTGAAGAAGGCGTGCGTCATCAGGTGGAAGACGCCGGCCCAGTACGCGCCGACGCCCACCCCGATGAACATGAACCCGAGCTGCGAGACGGTGCTGTAGGCGAGCACCTTCTTGATGTCGTACTGGAAGAAGCCGATGGAAGCGGCGAACACCGCCGTCAGGCAGCCCACCGCCGCGACCACCGTCATCGCCGCGGGACTGAGCGCGAAGAGGAAGTTGAGGCGGGCCACCATGTAGACGCCGGCGGTCACCATCGTCGCCGCGTGGATCAGCGCCGAGACCGGGGTGGGTCCGGCCATCGCGTCGGGCAGCCAGACGTACAAGGGGATCTGCGCGCTCTTTCCCGCCGCGCCGACGAAGAAGAGGATGCAGATCACCGCCAGCACCGGAAAGCCGGCGAACGTCATCTCCTTGAGCCGTTCGGCCATCCCGGTGGACTCGTCGGAGATCTGGTTGCGCAGCTCGCGGAACTCCATCGTCGGGCCGACCGGCACCTGGTCGCCGCTCAGGTAGGGCAACCGCGGCGCGCTGCCGAGGACGGCGCCGGAGAAGCGGCGGTCCGCGACGTACTTGTTCGTCTGCGGCGCCCACGCGCCCGAGAGCGACCAGAAGAGGATGAAGAGCCCGATGATGAACCCGAAGTCGCCGAAGCGGTTCACCACGAAGGCCTTCATGCCCGCCTTCGCCTTCTCCACGTCCTCGTACCAGAAGGCGATCAGCCCCCAACTACAAAGGCCGACGCCTTCCCAGCCGAAGAACATGACGAGAAAATTAGACCCCATCACCAGGAGCAGCATCGAGAAGACGAAGAGGTTGAGCCACATGAAGAACCGCCAGTAGGCCGGTTCGTCCGCCATGTAGCCGGTGGAGTAGACGTGGATGAGCGTCGCGACGTGCGTGACGATCATCGTCATCAGCATGCCGAGCGGGTCGAGGCCGAAGCTGAGGTCCACCCGGAGCACGCCCGACCGCCACATCGTCCAGAGGTGGTCCTCGAAGAACCGGTGGTGCGGCTCGGAGAACACCATCTTCCAGAAGGCGATCTCCGCCACCACGCAGGAGAGCACCATCGCGCCCACGGCGATGGCGTGGACGGCGCTCTTCCCGTACCGCTTCTGCAGCCGCGCCCCGAGGAAGGCGTTCAGCGCCGACCCGAGCAGCGGAAACGCCGGGATCAGCCAGAGCCATCCGACGTGGATTGCGTTCGCGATCGCTTCGTTGTGTTCCATGGCGGTTGGCTATTGGCGCAGCGAATCGGTTTCCTGCACGTCGATGGTGCGGAAGGTCTGGTAGATGGCGAGGACGATGGCGAGGCCGATGGCGGCCTCGGCCGCCGCGAGGACGATGACGAAGATTGCGAACACCTGGCCGCTGAGCTTCCCCGGCCCTTCCACGAAATGGTTGAAGGCGATGAAGTTCACGTTGGCGGCGTTGAGGATCAGCTCGACGCCCATCAGGATGCCGACCGCGTTCCGCCGGGTGACGACCGTCACCATCCCGAGCGCGAACAGGGCGCCGCCGACGATGAGGAAATGGGGAAGGCCGATGGTCGTCATCGTTGGAGGACCGAGTCCGACGTTTCCTTGATCTCCTTGCGTGCGATGATCACGGCGCCGATCAGCGCCGCGAGCAGCACCACCGAGGCGACCTCGAAGGGGAGGAGGAAATCGGTGAGGAAGGCGATGCCCAGCCCGGCGCTCACCGGCTCCCAGGAGCGGGTGGGCGAGAGCTTCCAGGGCGCCATCACCGCCATGTACGTGAGCGTGGCGACGGTGGCGGCGGCGAGGGCGGCGCCGACGGGGAGCGCGAGGTGCGCGTTGGTGAGCTTCGGGTCGCCGCCGATCTGCTTGGTGAGCATGATCGCGAAGAGGATCAGCACCAGGATGCCGCCGACGTAGATCAGGACCTGCGCCACCGCGGGAAAGTCGGCGCCGAGGAAGACGTAGAGGCCGGCGACGCCCATGAAGGCGAAGAGCAGGGACCACGCCGAGTAGATGATGTTGCGGGAGAACGCGCACCCCGCCGCTCCGGCGATGGTCATCACCGCGAAGGCGTAGAAGATCAGGTCGACGAGGTGGACCAGGCCGACGAGCTGTCCGGCGGAGTTGACGACGAACGGCCCCACCACCTTGGCGAGGAAGTAGGCGACGAGGAAGAGCACTCCGAATGCCGCCGCGGAGAAGACGAGCAGGAGCAGGCCGCGCAGGGGCGTCGAGCGGAAGAGGAAGCCGTTCAGGCCCCAGACGACGCAGGTGACGGAGACGTACTCGACGCCCAGGGTGACCCCGAGGCCGAGGCCCGCGAACCGGTGCAGGAGCGCCGCCCCGACGATGCCCGCGAGGCCCAGGGCGAGGACGCCGATGCGCACGAGAATCGCGCGCAGATTCGATGGAATTTCCGCCACGTTGCCGAGCCTCCGCCGAGAGCGCGCCGCACTCTACTTGGGAGGAGGCTTCGTGCCTAGCATGATTTCATACAGTTTGGCGCGGGTGTCCTCGCCGCCCGGCGCGCACCGGCCGAGGTCGGTCTGGCCCTCGTAGACGATGCCCTTGGTGTAGCCGTCGCAGTCCGGGTACTCGCAGTCGCCGCAGTCGGTTCCGGCCATCGCGTCCAGGACCACCTTGTAGAGCTCGTCCTTGGAGAGGGTCTTCGCGAGGGGCGGACCTTTGGCCACGGCCGGCTCCGCCGCGGAGCCCGGAGCCGCCGCGCCCGGCTCGGCTGCGGGCGGCGCCGCCGGTGGCGGAGCGCCCGGGACCACGCCGGTCTTCAACGACACTAGGATGGTGTCCAGCATCGCCTTCGAATCGGCGCCGCCCGGAGCGCACTTCTCGCTGCTCGTCTCCTTGCCCTGCGCGATCGCGTCCGAATACCCGAAGCAGTCCGGGTACCCGCAGTCGCCGCAGTCTGTCCCGGCCATCGCCTCTTCGAGCACCTTCTGCAGCCTGGGCTTGTCTTCCTTGACCTGCAGCGCGCGTGCGGCCAATTGCCGCCCCATCGCGGAGATGTCGAGCGCGCCGCCCTGCTTCGGCTTGCCGTGGTCCGCCTTGGCCGCTTCTTCCGAGGGGAACGGCGGCGGCGGCGCATCCCAGGCCTTGATCAGCTTGCGGGTGATCTCGCCCAGCTCGCGGCGGGGGAATGCCTCGGCGCCCTTGGGCGGCTTGTACGGCACCACCGGGACCAGCGGATCCGGCACGAACCGCAGGGTGAGATTGTTGAAGTGCATCACCGCGCCTTCGAACTCGCGCGTGTGCTGGATGGCGCCGGTCGGGCAAGGCTCCACGCAGAGCCCGCAGTACATGCACTTGCCGATGTCGATGTCGAACCGCTCCATCCGCAGCTTGGGAGTGATCTTCCCGTCGCCCTTCAGGATGTCGATGTTGATCACCTGGATGGGACACGCGCGCTCGCAGGCCTGGCACGCGGTGCAGATGTCCATGTCCACTTCGAGGAAGCCGCGGTACCGCGCCGGGATGGTCTGCTGGACCGGCACGCCCATCCGGTCCGGGTACTGCGTGGTCATCGGCTTGCGGAACATGTAGCTGAGCGTGACGCTCATCCCTTCCCAGAAGCTCTTCGCCGTGTCGCGCACGTTCTTCACGTACGCGCCGAAGGCGCCGGGGGTCTGTTGCGGAGGGATCTGGGTCTCAGCCATCTCGGGTCACCAGTTGGAGGTCAGATCGAACTTGTCGCCCGTGTCGCGCAGGTTCTTCGCCACCCGCAGGACGAACAGTACCACCGCCGCGCCGGCGATCCCGGCGAGCAGGAAGTGCATGGCGATTCCCAGGGCGGGCGCCGCGCGGACGACCAGCATCCAGAACGCGACGAAGAGGACGGCCACGAAGCTCGCGGGCACCAGGTACTTCCAGCACATGTTCATCATCTGGTCGACGCGGATGCGGGGCAGCGTCCAGCGCAGCCACATGACGACGAAGACGAAGAAGAGGGTCTTGACGGCGAAGATCGCCAGCGAGGCGATCTCGGCGAGCACCGCCATTCCGCCGGTGAGCGCGTCGAGCCGGTCCGCGGGGAGGAACGGAACCTGCCAGCCGCCCATGAACATCGTCACGGCGAGGGCCGACATCACCCAGAGGTTTCCCCACTCCACGAGGAAGAAGTAGGAGAAGCGCATCCCCGAGTACTCGGTGTTGTAGCCGGAGACCAGCTCGCTCTCCGCCTCGGGCAGGTCGAACGGCGTGCGGTTCCCCTCGGCGAGCGCGCTGGTGAAGAAGATGAAGAAGGCGGCGGTCGCGGCCGGGTTGTCGAAGATGAACCACTGCCAGGGCCAGGCGCCCTGCGCGCGGATGATCCCCTGGGTGGACATGGTGCCGGCGAGCAGCACCGGGATCATCAACGCCATCCCCGCCGGGATCTCGTAGGAGACGATCTGCGCCGCGCTGCGGATGGCGCCGAACAGGCTCCACTTGGAGTTGGAGCTCCAACCCGACATGATGATGCCCACCACGATGAGCGCGGTGACCGCCAGGATGTAGAAGATGCCGACGTTCATGTCCGCGATGATCAGCCGGTGGCTGAAGGGCAGGGCCACGAACACGCAGGCGAAGCCCACCATCATGAAGTAGGGCGCGGCGCGGAAGAGGATCTGGTCCGACTCGTCCGGGATCAGGTCTTCCTTGAAGAGCAGCTTCACGGCGTCGGCGATCCACTGGAGGAAGCCCGCGGGGCCCACCCGGTTGGGACCGACCCGGCTCTGCATGCGCGCGGCGATGCGGCGCTCGGCCCAGGAGAAGATCCCGCCGCTGATGGCGGCGAAGTTGATCACCAGGAACGAGAACAGCCCCATGAAGAAGAGGTAGATGAACTGCGTCCAGGGCCAGGTGGCGGGGTCGTATCCCCAGCCGCGGATCAGGTTGTCGAGGAAGCCTTGCATCAGCGGTCGATCTCCGGTGCGACGACGTCGAGGGAGGCGATGAGCGCGACCAGGTCCGCGATCATCAGCCCGCGCGAGAGCTGGTCGATGATCCCCATGGCGGTGAAGCTGCCGGTGCGGATCTTCACCCGGTGCGCGTTCTCGCCCGGGCCCGCGACCACGTAGTACTGCATGTCGCCGCGCGCGCTCTCGATGCGGCTGTAGGCTTCGGCGCCCTCGGTCAGCTTGATCTTCCGGGGCACCTTCCCGAGGATCGTGCGGTCGTCCTTGGGGATCTGGGCGATGGCCTGGCGGAGGATCCGGCAGCTCTGGCGCATCTCCTCCACGCGGCACCAGAAGCGGTCCCAGGAGTCGCCCTTCGTTCCGACCTCGCCGCGGCCGATCGGCACGTCGAACTGGAAGTCGGGATAGACCGAGTAGGGCAGGTCCTTGCGCACGTCGAAGCTCACGCCGCTGGCGCGCAGGTTCGGCCCCACCAGGCAGTAGTCGATCGCCATCTGTGCGGGGATGGGCGCGAGGTTCGCCAGGCGCTTGATGAAGATCTCGTTGTAGGTGATCAGCCGGTTGAACTCGTCGAGGATCTTCTCGAAGTGGTCGAGGAAGGTGGTGACCTTGTCCTCGAATCCGGAGGGCAGGTCGAAGGCGACGCCGCCGATGCGCAGATAGTTGTAGGTCAGCCGCGCGCCGCAGAGCTCTTCCAGCAGGTCGTTGATGTACTCCCGCTCGCGCAGGGCGTAGGGGAACGGCGTCACCGCCCCGATGTCCATCGCCATCGTCCCCGCGGAGACCAGGTGGCTGCTGATCCGGTTCAGCTCGCAGGCGATCACGCGGCAGTACTCGGCGCGCTTCGGTACAGATAGTCCGAGGAGCCGCTCCACCGCCATGGCCCAGCCCTGGTTCGCGAACATCGCCGCGATGTAGTCGACGCGGTCGGTGTACGGCATGAAGCCGTTGTACGTGCACTTCTCGCCGATCTTCTCGATCGAGCGGTGCAGATATCCGATCTCGGGGATGGCGCGGCTGATCACCTCGCCGTCGGACTCGACGAGGAGGTTGATCACCCCGTGCG
>Ga0070741_10016145_pt1 | contig 12515 bp, 14 predicted proteins | sample Coa_R1_4_FD_66440 | JGI IMG/M metagenome (GOLD analysis project Ga0070741, IMG submission 66440) | Surface soil microbial communities from Centralia Pennsylvania, which are recovering from an underground coalmine fire - Coalmine... | ecosystem: Environmental > Terrestrial > Soil > Unclassified ...
TCGCTCGAACTCCCTCACCCCATTGGACACAGCTCGCAAAAGTCGGAATACCTGTGAATGCCGCTACGATGATGCTCCGCTCGACATACGTTTATTTCTTTCAAAAAGTGATAGCCCCGGCTGCCTCGAGATCCCTACGGTTCGGTCTCGCGGCCATCTTTTGAGTATTGTTGCGGATCATGAAAACTTCGCTTCGCTCGATTTGAAGACTGGCTTTGCCGCCGGCTGGCTGACAGAATCCACAATACAAAACGAGGAGTATTTCAGAGAGAACATACTTTGTGCGATGATCGATCCATTGCTCGAGGCGCGAAACATCATAACGATGGATGCCGCCGGTGCAGTATATCCGCGTTAAACATTCTCGCCATCATCAAGCGGGATTCGCGGTTCCATACATAGAGCAGTATCACTGCAACGGCGATCAACGCAGCAGTAAGACCAACCCAGACGCCATATATTCCCCACAGCAAAACGAAACAAAGCCAGTAGCCCAGCGGTAAACCAAAAAGCCAGTAGCAGACAAAATTGACTAGCATGGGAGTGCGCGTGCTTCCGAGTCCCCGCAAGCCGCCGGTAGCGACGGTTTGAATACCGTCGAAAAGCTGGAAAAGCGCCGCTAGCGCGAGCAGGCGAACAGCGACAGCAACAACTGCCGAATCAGCCGTATAAATCCTGAGGATTAGACCCGGAATAAAAAGAAATGCCAGGGCCGCGCAAGACATAAATGTAACGCCGAGAGCTATAGCGATGAACCCACTGCGTCGCGCCACATCGGGTTCACCGCGGCCAATAGCCTGCCCGACGGCTACTGCGGCTCCAGAGGAAATCCCAAGCGGCACCATGAAGCTAATGGCCGCACAATTCAGTGCGATCTGATGCGCGGCCATCGCTTTCGCCGATAATTGTCCAGCGAAAACTGCCGCAGTTCCAAAGGCTCCAATCTCCAGCAGAATCTGAAGCGCGGCCGGAAAACCAATGCGCAGCAAGAGTGCGATGCGATTCCAATCGGGCCAACGCAAAAGTGGCGGGGCTGATTTTCTCAGATCGCGTTCGAACCACCAGATAAAAAACGCGAGCAGGGCGGCCATGTAGATACGAGCAAGGGTGGTCGAAAGTGCGGACCCAACAACACCAAGAGCAGGAAATCCCCAGTGACCGGAGATGAACAACCAATTGAAGAACCAATTGATCACGTTCGCGCTAATCAGGGTGAACATAACCGGACGAACGTGCCCGATTCCTTGCAAATAGCGGCGCAGAGCGCCATATAGCAGCAACGGAAGCGTGCTTAGGCTAAGAGTTTTGATAAACGGCCCAGCAAGCAGGCTGATATCCGCGTTGATCTTCAACACTGAAAAGAACGGTGGCATTAACGTGAAGATCAACATTAACGGAGGCGTTAGGAACAGGGCGATATAAACGCCCTGGACCAGAGAATGATGACAATCCTCGCGATTGCCGGCGCCAAAGGATTGGGACACCAGCGTATCAAGTCCCAACAGCAATCCGATGCCAAAGATGGCGCACGTGTAAAAGGCGCTGCTACTGACCCCAATAGCGCCAATGGCAGCAGCGCCCAGATGCCCAACCATGATGGTGTCGACGGTGGACATAGCCTGCCAGCCAAGTTCACCAATCGCTACGGGAACAGCGAGTCTGACGACGCTCCGGACGTCAGGCCAAAGGTAACGTTTACTGTGCGGGCTCTTCCGCTGACCAATAGAGAGCATTGAAGAGCAGCGGTAACGTGGCGTGCGTCTGGGCACGGTGCTGCGGGCGTATTCCGAAGAGCACAATTTTGCCCGGATGCATGTCGATTGAAATGACGGCTGCGTGCCCAAACATCAGATCTTCGCCCCGTAACCAGCCGGAGGCGCGGACATTCGTATTCGGATAGCGGGCGATCACGCTGAGCTTCTGGCCGGAAAAGCCGTCAACCACCTGGAAGAAAGGCGAATTGATGTAGAAGCCATAGGTGGACGGAGCCATTCCGAATCCGATTGGGTTTGTGTCATCCACTTGCAGGTTCACGATCGTGCCCGGCGCGAAGTGCTGCTCGCGCGTGAGGCTGTGTTTCAGCTCTTTGACCGCCAAAGGCAGCTTGTTGATGAACAAATTAGACGCCTCGCCGAGCGCAACAATCGTTCCGCCGTTTGCGAGAAAGTCCTGCAATGCTTTCCAGCCATCATCGCCGATACCGCCGCGGTATTCAGGCACAATCGTTTTGTAATCCAGGCCATCGAGAATTTCGCGTTCGCGTTGGTCGGGGATGACGATCGCGTCAAAGTGCTCACGCAGCTTGCCAGCTTTTACGTCTTTGTTGTGAATGAGCGTATACGGCAGCTCATAATGATCGAAGATCCAGCGAGTCCAGCCTTCGTCCATATCCGCTTCCCACGATTGATAGAGAGCAACGCGCGGAAGGTGAACGCTATAACGCGAAGCGAACGCACGGGACCCTTGCGTCGACGTGACGTCAAGCCCAGCCGTGCATTTGTCCCAAACGTTCTTGGCCGTCGTCGTCGAAATCCAAGTTTCCCCGCCCTGACGATCGAAGTGAACCGTTGCGCCATTCGCGAGCAAACGATTGAGCACAAGAGCACTCGTAGCACCGTCATAAAGCAGTCCATGTTCGTTGCCGCTTGTTGCCGCCGTGACTGGCAGCTTGGGGGTTGCGGTCAATTTTTCGAGAGCAAGATTTTTGCTGAGCGGCGTTTTCGCAAACGGCGTCTCAACGCCAAATTGCATGCCAAGCGACCACGCGGAGACGTCGTACGGAGGCTCCGGAGGAGCCTGCGGCGACCGGCGCACCTCAGGATAGGTTTGGCGCTCAAGCATGTCTTTGGCATATCGGCCAAACACCTGATTGAAAGGCACCACAAAGGTGCCGGCCGGATAGTTTTTGCCGTCCTGCTCGAATGCCTCTTTCGCGCGATAAACGTCAACGCCACCAATCCGAAGCTTGTCGACCAGTTCCACTGCTTCGGCAGGATCGTGTTGCGATGCCAAAGGAATAATAGCCGCGAAGTTCTTATCTTTGTCGCTACCAACGGTCCCCGCAGTGCCGGCCTCAATGGTGCGCAGGTTGACGCTGTAAATCTGGTGTAAGAGAGTATCGCGACTATCGGCCGCGGCCTCCAGCAGTGCGTAGGTCGCAGTCAGCTCATAGTCGACAATGTTGCGGAGAGTCCACGTGCCGCCCATCCAGGGATGAGGATATTCGGTGCGCGGAGTGATGTCGCGAGGCGGCGGCAGCGGATCGTTCGGATGTTCGAAGGCGCGGCGGCGCTCATTCTCAAATTCGTTTGCCCCTGCGGCCGGTGCAGGCGACGCCGGGCGCGAGCTGTCGGCTCTCTGCTGCACAACCGGAGTCGCTATGCGGGCGCTGGCTACTTCCGTTAGCAAACCGACTTCGTTGTGCCACCAGCCGGCCCATGCCATGGCGCCTTCCCAAAAGTTCGTATAGGTGGAGTTAAAGATGATCCCCTCTTTGCCTTCGGCTTCCAGAGCAGCGGCCTGCTGTTGTCCGTAGATCGTATTCAAGCGATAGATGAGAGTATCCACGTTGGGATTAATCGGATCGGTAGCGGGCATGGTAAAGATGCGTGGACCCGAGCTGCCCTGTTGGTGCTCGTCCAGCCAGATGGAAGGAAACCAACCAAGCCCATTGGTCGTAACGCTATCCCAGAGGACGCCTGCAGTCATGCGGCTCTCGCGTTGCGAGAAGAGGTACATATCCCGATTGTTGTCGTGCCCGACATAAGGATGAAACAACATCGGAAGAGGACTGGGCTCGTAGGGCGTACCGACGTTCTTGTTGTACCAGTCTGTGACGAGCATCTGGCCATCCGGATTTAGCGATGGAACCAGGAGAAAGATAACGTTGTCGAGGATCTTCTGGATACGCGGTGAATTTTCCGTGGCGAGTTGGTGAACGAGTTCGACCACCATTTGCGATGAGCCAATCTCGGTGGAATGGATATTGTTGGTAATCAGGACCACTGCCTTGCCCGAACGAAAGATTTCATCGCGTTCCGCGTCTGTTGGCGCGCCGCCTTGGAAGTAGAGTTTGCGTTCCAGCGATTTCAGCTTGTCCAGATTCTTCAGATTGTCCGCTGAACTAATTTCAAGCAGAGCAAAAGGATGATTTTGGGTTGTGGGCCCTAAGTTGTGGAAGCGTACACGATCGGATTGGTTGGCGACAAGTTGAAAATAGTCGACGATTTTGTCGTATCGCGCAAGCTTGCGATCGGTTCCCATACGGAAACCGAAGTATTGTTCAGGTGTAGGAATCGCAGGTAGAGCAGCCGCGGAACCTGCCAGAAAAAGCGCAATGACGCTGAAGAATCGCATAGTACTGGGGATTTTCAGACGATAGCACGGCGCCCAGTGCGTTTAGCAATGAGGTCAACCAGAATTGCGCGGCGAAGCACACCACGGAAAGAGAAGGTCCCATTCGGCTCGCTGAATTTTCGATGCCACTTTTTCTTTTTCGCTCTTCGGAGATCGGCGCGCCTCCTCACACCACGAGTTGAACAGATAAGGATCCCAATCCGGCTTTAGCTGCCACCCCGGCACAGGATCTTTCTTTAGAATTTCCTGTGCGTTCAAGCGAACTTCAGGAAACAGCGGATGCTGTCCAACTTGACGCAGCCAATAGGCTGAATTGGCCGGATTGGGTTCGACGCGATGAACAATTGCATGCAGATAACAGCCTTCCGGCGTTTGGTCCTCGTCAATCAGATCATGACTTTCTTCCCAATAGCCGAGTAGAAGCAGTAAAGCACTGTAAGCCGCTTGCGCATTACGCGCGTTCGGGAATAATGCGGCCGGCGTTGAGCTTTTCCGAAGAGCGCGCGCTAATTCGATGTTGCAATCATTAGAGCGAGTTAACGGAAGTGGGCGTCCGGAGTATTCGTCCAGAATAGAGGAAATTACAGGAGGCCACTGCTGCATAGCATTTCAGTTTAGTCGTTTTCATAGACTAAAGGGAGATGCCAAAAAGCTATTCAGCCCCACCGCCGATGACGATCGACACATCGAAGAATTACGTCGCGACACTAGAAACATCAAAGGGCACAATTGTTGTAGACCTTTTTCCCAAGGATGCGCCAAAAACGGTAAACAACTTTGTTTTCCTGGCACGCGAAAAATTTTACGATGGCACGAAGTTTCATCGCGTCATTGAGAATTTTATGATTCAAGGCGGCGATCCCGAAGGTTCGGGCCGCGGCGGACCGGGTTATCGATTTGAAGACGAAACTAAAGAGAATCCGAACAAACACAAAGCAGGTTCGCTTTCAATGGCCAATGCCGGACCGAACACGAATGGCAGCCAATTCTTCATCACGCATGTAGTCACGGATTGGCTGAACGGCAAGCACACGGTGTTCGGTCAGGTGCGCAGCGGCCAAGACGTAGTGAATGCCGTCAAGCAAGGCGACGAACTGAAGTCCGTCAAAATCGAAGAATCATAGGCGACGAGAGCGATGACCAGAGATGAAGCCTGGGAGATAGTCTGCGAATTCGTGCAGAGCGACAGCTTGCGGCGCCACATGTTGGCGGTGGAAGCGTGCATGCGCGCTTATGCCAAGAAGTTCGATGAAAACGAGGATCAGTGGGCGGTCACTGCCCTGCTTCACGATTTCGATTGGGAGATCCACCCCGCCGCCCCGGACCATCCCATGAAGGGCGAGCCTATTCTTGCTGAGCGAGGAGTGGATGACAAGACACGCCGGGCTATCTTGTCGCATGCGAACTACAGTGGCGTATCGCGCGATTCGCTGATGGAAAAGGTCCTGTTTGCATGTGACGAGCTCGCCGGATTTCTTACCGCGTGCTCTTATGTCAAACCGGGCCGCAGTATTGAAGAAGTCGACGTTGGGTCCGTCAAAAGGAAGTTGAAGGACAAAGCATTTGCACGCAATGTCAATCGGGACGACATCATCAACGGCGCGCAGGAACTGGGCGTCCCCCTTGAAGAGCACATTGCGTTTTGTATCTCAGCAATGAAGGAAAGAGCCGCTGACTTGGGGTTGGCAAGGGTGGCGCAAGCACAGCAGGCGTGACGGCCACACTTGACTTGCGCCTGAAACGGACGATTAGTGGGCGCGGGTCTTAGTAGTGTCGATCACGCGCTACCTTCAAATCTCCCATGTCGCGCAAGAGCGCATCGCGGCTGCTGCCCTGTAGCACATTGTGATCGAGAATGTCCTTGATCGAATCGATGGATTTATCCAGCTCGCCTTTATCGAAGTGGCCCTTCGTAAGATTGCGGTCGAAAGTGGACAGATGTCCTTGTGCGTGTTGATAACGCTCCCGCTGATTATCTTTGTTGTGCTGCGACTCTTCGGCAACGTGCAGATCGCTCTGAGTGCGATCCACTAATCCACGCAGTCCGCCGCCATAGGGCGCTGGATATTCGTGACCATAACCCGGCCCTTGGGCCTGCAAAGCAACCGCGCCGCCACACATCAAGCCCAATGTAAGAACAACGGCTTGCAGAGATTTTAGTGATTTCATGTAAACCTCTCCTCCAACTGTGTGACGCGAAAAACCAGCAGAGAATTTGCTTATAAATACACTAGGAGACATTAAATTCACTCAAAAACTATGCCTGCGTGGCAAGAACGACGGCTCCGTAAAGCACACTATCATCTCCAAGCGCAGCCTGCACTACATCCCGTCGCGCGCGCGACCACGGGGTGAGTTGACGATTCAACTCCTCGCGTAGAGGTGTGAAGAGCGCCTCGCCGGCTTTCGCGATCCCGCCGCCGATGACAATCCGCGCGGGGTTCAAAACCATGATGGCGGCCTTCAATCCTCGAGCTAAATGGACCACATACCTCTCGACGAACTCTTTATCCTGAAACAGTTCCTTGGCGGGCTTGCCGTAATCGCGCTCCAGCCATAAACCGCAGCACATTCGCTCAAAGCATCCGTTCGAGCCGCAAAGGCAACGCGGACCTTCCGGAACGATATTGATATGACCGATTTCGCCCGCAAACGAATCCGCTCCGCGATACACTTGACCACCGGTCACGATGCCGCCCCCAATTCCAGTGGACAGCGTCATATAGAAAAGGGGATTAAGTCCCTTCCCTGCCCCGTAAACAGCCTCTCCTAATGCGCCGACGTTCGCGTCGTTGTCGACGGTTACCTCCGTACCGGTAACCTGCTTGATGTTTTCAACTAGCGGATATTGCTCCCAACCGGCGACATGCGTGGACAGGGTGATTGTCTGACTTGGGAAATCGACCGGTCCACCGAAGCCGATACAGCAACGGTCCGCTCGAAAACTGTAGCGGTCCACCCAGCCTCGATAAATACGCTGGATATCCCTGAGCATTGATTGGGGACCGCCGGAACGGTCCGTGGCGCAACTTTCGCGATAAAGCATTTGGCCGTCGCGAAATGCGGCCACAGTAAACTTTGTGCCGCCTATATCGACAGCAAAGACTTGCATCTATTCATGATGCATTGGCCGCAACATCAAGCGCATCTCGCGCGGTTTAGGGCAAACTGCGGCGGTCGACCAAAAGAAGAACTACCAAAATAATCAAAATCAGACCTAAACCACCGGTCGGATAGTAACCGAGACCCCAACCCGATGCATACGGCCAAGTCGGAAGGGTACCGATTAGAAGAAGGAAAAGAATGATTATCAAAAGCAGTCGAAGCATCGGGATGTCGTTGTCTCCTTTTTTTCGTTTGTCGTGCTTTACAAGGTATCAGAAAGGGCTGCGATTTCTTCACTACTGCCCCATTGTTGATTGAATCGACTTGATACTCGCCAAATGGGACTGCAGCACGGGAAGCGTTCGGGAAGCAAACGCCTTCACTTGAGGATCTTTTCCCTTGTCAGCCTCTTTCCGAAACTCCTTAATGTCTTCTTCGTGATCTTTGATCATGGCCTTCACATAGGAGCTATCAAATTTCGAGCCTGACAGTCGAGAGAGTTTGTTGTACTCCGATTGATCTTTGCCATTCAGATCACTGGGTAGCGTGGTGCTTTTGGCAGTAGCAATAGACTTCAATTCATTATTGATGTTGGTATGATCTGTGACCATACGCTCGCCTAACGCCTTCAACTGCGGATTCGCTGCCTTTTCAGCGGCTAGTTGTCCGAACTTCACCTCCGCAATTCCACCCTGCGCCGCTTGGATGGCAAACGCGAGATCGGAGGAATTCCTCATTTTGTTCGCGCCGTCATCCAAATGCTGGCTGGCCGAGTCTTGCGCCCCAACGCCAAGAGCGCTGAGCAAGAGCCCACCGAAAGCGGTAATTACTAAGCAGTTCTTGGCCACGTTCCTGCAAATTGGATCAAGGGGCACACCACGCGGTTACGCAGCGAATCGTGGTGGATTGCCGTAGGTATCAGCCGAGATCGTTAGCTAGCGCGTAACGGGTCATTTGCGCGGTGGAGTGGAGGCCCAAACGCTGCATAATGGCCGCACGGTGAAACTCCGCTGTACGAACCGAAATGTTCAGTTGATTGGCGATATCCTTGGCGCTGCAGCCCATAGCGATGAGCCGAAGAACCTCCCGCTGCCGGGCGGTGAGTTCGCCACGCCCGGATTGGTCTACCGATGCATCGGTCGGAGCCAGGAGCGTTTCGCCTTCGAGTACCGCATGAATGGCGGCTAATAGTTCTTGGGCCGGAGCGCGCTTCGATAAGTAAGCTTTTGCACCCACTAAAGCGGCTTGCTCCATATACTTGGGGTCCGAGTGCATAGAAAGGAAAACAACGGGAAGCTTGGGAGCGCGTTCCTGGACTTTTCTGGCGGTAATGAAGCCATCTCCCCCGGGCATGCTCACGTCCAAAATCGCCACGTCGGGTTGAAATTCCTCAATCGCCTTCAGAAAAGCCTGGCTATTGTCAACCGTGTAAACCTCAAATTCATCCTTCATCATGGCGCGCAGGGCGTCAAGAATCAGGTGATGGTCGTCACCGAGCAGAATTTTCGGTCGGTCCGTTGGCTCCATGAGGAATCCTCCCCCTCTTTGACTCTAAGACTTTCAGGAAGTGACTTACGTAACTCTTTTTACCAAAATACGCTCGACGGTTTGAATACTACATGCTACGAAACGGACGCTACCACCGGTTCCACACATTCGCGGCCGCCAAGAACGACGCGATCAAGTTCATCAAGATTCACGTAATTAGGTACCACGAAGTCCGCCCCGACCTGTATTAGCCGTTGGCGCTTCCAATCGTCGATGGTCAAGCAGTCCGGTTCGGCCGTGGCGACTCCGACTGCCGTGCCACCGGCTTTCTTGACTTCCTCTACTTCGACATAGCCATCGCCGAAGACGAGCAATTCCGCCGGACGAAAACTCGCCTGCGACAGAATCCGCTGGACCAAAATCGCTTTCGAAAAGCTCGTTAGGTCGTCTTGAGCTCCGAATATGCGCGGTCCGAAAAAATGCGCTACATCAAGCAGTTCGGCTTCTTCTTTCACATTGGCATGATCGGTTCCGCTCGCTAAATACAATGTCAGACCGCGACTCACAAGACGCTCCAACAGCTTACGGCTTCCGGGAACGAGGTAGCGGACAGGATCTACGCGTTTTTCGCGTAGATCGGCGAGGCGATCGCCTATTCGTAATGTCAGACTGTCGAGATAGCGTTTTTTGTACACGCGGGGCTCACATGGTGTCGCGCCCCGCGCACTAACCGCATCGGCAAGAGCCATCATCTGGTAAATGGTTTCTTTGCCGGTCAGCCGCCAGACAAACTCTTCGACGGTCGCCGTAAGTTCTTCTTTTGATTCAGCCGTTCCCGTAGCAGCCAACTCTTCGACGCACATCGGAACCATGACGTCCATCCAGCCGGAACGGATCAGCGAGAGAGTGCCATCGAAGTCGAAAATGACCACTTTGGCCTGGGCTGCGGATGCGCCAGGTCGAATAATTTCAATCACTTTTGCCCATTTTCTCATGCAGGCGGTCACCCGCAGTTGCGTGGTCCGGCTGCTAAGATGAGAACTTTCCATCAATTCTATGCGCGTTGCAATCATTGGAACCGGCTATGTCGGGTTGACGACCGGTGTGTGTCTTGCCTCTATCGGTCACACGGTATGGTGCCTGGATACTGACGAATCCAAAATTGCCTCACTAAGAGCAGGCCAAATTCCGATTTTCGAACCTAATTTGGAGGATCTGCTGCAGGATTCGCTGCACAATATTAACTTCACATCCAGCTATACAGAGGCAATTCCCGAGGCGGAAGTCGTGTTTATAGCCGTCGGCACTCCTCCCACGCCTTCGGGCGCACCGAACCTTGAGTTTCTCTCCCAGGCAGCGCGCAGCATTGGCGAACACATAAACAGCGAATTCACCGTCGTGGTGAACAAGTCCACGGTGCCGATCGGGAGCGGCAATTGGGTGGGCTCGCTGCTTCGCGATTCTTGCGAACAGCGGACAGACGGAGCCACGCCCGAATTCGCAGTGGCTTCCAATCCCGAGTTTCTACGTGAGGGATCGGCGCTGCACGACAGCCTGTATCCGGACAGGATCGTAATCGGTGCCGATGAGCCGCGAGCGCTCGAAGTTTTATACACGCTGTATCGGCCCATTTTGGACCAGACCTTCCCAGCTCCAACTTATCTGCCGCGCCCCGAGACTGTGAGCGCCATCCCGCTGGTTTCAACAGACCTGGCGTCGGCTGAGCTGATTAAGTATGCAGCGAACGCTTTCCTGGCGCTCAAGATCAGTTTCATCAACGAAATTGGCCTGTTGTCCGAGCGGGTGGGCGCGGATATATCGGAGGTGGGACGCGGGATCGGCCTCGACTCCAGAATTGGGGGCCGATTCCTCAATGCCGGTATTGGCTGGGGCGGCTCCTGCTTCGGCAAGGACACAGCGGCGCTGATCGCGACGGCGGGTGAATATGGCCTCCATTTACCGATCGTGGAAGCGGCACGAAAGGTCAATTGCCGGCAGCGCGACCGTGTCGTTGAAAAGCTGCTGAATGAATTGAAGATTCTCAAAGGCCGCACGATTGGACTATTGGGCTTGGCATTTAAGCCCAATACCGACGATCTCCGTGAAGCGCCCGCTATTGAGATTGCGCAGAAGCTGATCGATCGGGGAGTACGTGTCAAAGCTCATGATCCTATCGCCTCTGAACGATTTCAGCGCGAACACGGAAAGATGGGAGTTCAGCTTTGCTCGAATGCACGCGAAGTCGCAGACGGTTGCGACGCCCTTGTGCTGATTACCGAATGGAATGAATACCGCGATCTGGAGTGGGAGACGGTAGCGAAACGGATGCGCAGTCCCCTGGTACTCGACGGCCGACACGCACTAGATCGTGACAAGCTGATACGAGCCGGGCTGCGCTATGTAAGCATCAGCTAGAATCGCCTAACGTTACGCAGCTAGTCCTTATCAAGCGCCTCAAGAAGTTCGTCGCGTTGTTTTTTCAGCCAAGTAGGCGGCCGCCCCCGACGAGGCAACGCTTTAGCGGAAAGACGCTCGAGCGCCTCAATCGCTTGATCGAGACGCTGCCGCTCCGCTTGAAGTTCAGCGATCATTTTGCGCAAGTCCATTAGTCATCCGACCATCGTCATAATATGACATAAAACGTCGGTTAGCGTCTCCACTAACCAAGGGATTCGCAGAGCAAAAATTCAGACGGTGTTTTATACGATTGGACATTCCACACGCTCCATCCAGGAGTTTCTGGAGCTGCTTCGCGAGCACTCTATTGGGCGCCTTATCGATGTGCGCACGGTACCGCGATCGCGAACCAATCCGCAGTTCAACCGCGAGACACTCCCTATTACGCTGCGAGAGGCCGGAATTGAATGGGAACACGCGCCGGCTTTAGGCGGGTTGCGCCGGGCCAAACCCGATTCGCCCAATACCGGATGGCGAAACGCTAACTTTCGAGGCTATGCCGACCACATGGCAAGCGCGGAATTCCAGGACGCACTGGATCGTGTCGTTGAAACCGGGCGCTCGGAAAATGTGGCGTTGATGTGCGCCGAAGCTGTTCCTTGGCGCTGCCACCGTAGTCTGATTGCTGACGCGCTGCTGGCGCGCGGATTCGAAGTAACCGAGATTATGGGCCGTGGAAAATCGCGACCCCACAAGATGACGCCCTTTGCTGAAGTGGAAAATGGACGCGTCACTTATCCGGGTGATGGCGCCCGTGAAACACAAAACCCCGGTTAGCGTTTCCGTTAACCGGGGTTGAGGAATTAATCGGGCGACGTCCTACTCTCCCACACACTCGCGCATGCAGTACCATCGGGGCTGAAAGGCTTAACTTCCGTGTTCGGGATGGGAACGGGTGGAACCCTCTCGCTGGTATCACCCGAAAGTCGTTGTTGGCCTTTTACGAAACAAAGCCAATCGAAATCGGATTGATAGTTATTGACGAGCGACATTCAAGTCACTCAAACCGCAGAATTCATTTTATGGTCAAGCCGAACGAGCTATTAGTAACGGTCAGCTCAACGCATTACTGCGCTTACACATCCGTCCTATCAACGTGATCGTCTATC
>Ga0070741_10016146_pt1 | contig 12515 bp, 9 predicted proteins | sample Coa_R1_4_FD_66440 | JGI IMG/M metagenome (GOLD analysis project Ga0070741, IMG submission 66440) | Surface soil microbial communities from Centralia Pennsylvania, which are recovering from an underground coalmine fire - Coalmine... | ecosystem: Environmental > Terrestrial > Soil > Unclassified ...
GCCGGACATCAGGTTTCCGTTCTTACTGGATTCCCCAATCATCCGACCGGAGTAGTCCCTCCGGAGTGGCGCGGCCGGTTGCGGCACTTGGTTTACAACGAAAAGTTGGGCGACGTCGACGTCTTTCGCACCTGGCTCTGGGCTTTGCCGAACCGCAAGGCTCACGAACGCATGAGGAACTATGCGTCGTTCTGCCTCTCAGCGGCTCTTCGCGGTTTGACCATTCCCCGGCCTGAAGTCGTCATTGCAACTTCTCCTCAGTTATTGGTGGGACTTTCCGGCTTTTGGCTTGGCTCCGCACGCAGGATTCCGTTCGTCTTCGAGGTGCGCGATCTTTGGCCGGAATCGCTCACTGCCGTGGGCATCGGAAGCGAAGACTCGATCCTCCACCGAACTCTCACCCGGGTGGCCCGCCTGCTTTACGACCGCTCCGATCGTGTCGTCGTGGTTACGCCCGCATTTCAGAACAGGATCACGGAATTCTGGGGAGTTCCGTCCGAGAAAATTTCAGTTGTCGAGAATGGAGTGGAAACGGAAACCTTCTCCCCGAGTGCACTCGCCGACTCGGATCTTCGACAGCAACTTCGACTGGAAGGGAAGTTTGTAGCAAGCTATATCGGGACCATGGGCAATGCCCACGGTCTTGAGACCCTGCTGGACGCCGCGCAACGCCTTCAACAGAACCCGAACATCGTCTTTCTACTCATCGGGGAAGGCGCCGAGAAACAAAAAATCCAAGCCGCCGCCGAATCACGATGCTTAACCAATGTTCGGTTTGTGGATCAGCAGCCCCGTGAGAAGATTCCAGCGTTCATCCTGGCGTCGGATGTCTGTCTCGTGCTGCTCAAGAGGACGGATGTTTTCAAAACCGTGATTCCATCGAAGATGCTCGAATTCATGTCGTGCTCACGTCCAGTGATATTGGGGGTTGAAGGCCAGGCTCAAGCGATTCTGGAAGAGGCTGGCGCCGGGCTGGTGATCGAACCCGAGAACTCCGAGGCACTGGCTCAGGCCATTCAGTATGTGGCTCAAAATCCTAAAATCGCAGAGGCTTTTGGCCGGAGGGGAAGGGAATACATTCTCCAAAAGTATTCACGCGCCCGTACGGCGCAGAAATATATCGATGTGCTGGAATCCGTAATCAGAACTTCCGCGCGCTGAGCGCTTACGGATGCACCGTATAAACCGTGACGGCTGTTGCCGCAGCCATAGCGACATCGAAAGTTTTGCCCGCGAGCACGCGGCCGCCGCTCACCGGCACAAACAGGATGTCATCGCCTTGTAGCGGCACATCCGGGCTTTTGGCCTCGAGCATTTTCTTGATTTCAAGCTTGGTTTCGATCATACCGCTCGGCCCCTTACGGATCAGCCGCGCTCCACTTAACTTCGCCGTGTGATTCGTTCCACCGGCGAGGGCCAATGCCTGCAACACCGTCAAGCTTCCATTGTCGACCAACAAGCCGCTCGGACGGCCCACATCTCCGACAACGTAAATGATGGGCGCGCGCGGCACGTTGATAGTGTCCCCCGGCAGGATCTCGATATTTTTCGATAGATCGTCCGCCAGATTTCGCGGCAAGTCGAGGTGAATGGCCTCGCTCTGGCCCCGCCGCACAACTGCGATTTTCCGCGAAGCAGACTGCGAGAATCCACCAGCCTGGGAAATGATGGCGTACAAATGATGGTCGCCAATCTCCGCATAAATTCCGGGCTTGTTCACCTCGCCCAGTACCGTCACTCCCTGCGAATTGGCCTCATCGATAAAAATTGAGACGTGCGGATTGCGTACGAACCCGCCATCTTCCAACCGCTTTGCGATCAGGGTTTGCGCCTCTTCCTGCGTCAAGCCCTCCACATGCACGTAATCGATCAGCGGAAGATAAATATCGCCCGCATTACTGATCCGGACCTTGGCGCTCAACTCCGGAACGTTGTACACGCTCACCTCAAGCAGGTCGCCGGCCCCGAGTTTTAGCATTCCCGACCAATCGGAGCTTGTTTCTTTGTTCGTTTCGTCCGTTTTGGGTGAATTTGCGGTAGCGCCCGAAGTGCTGGAGGCTGCGGACGACAATGGTTGCGCGGCTGGAAGTTGCGCCGGAGCCGCGGACTCTTGTTGGCCTGCGGGCTGTTGTGCAAGGGCTGCACTGCCGATCAGAAGAATTGCGAGACAGAGAGGCGGAATACGACCACGACGAGTGGAACCCGAGGTACCCAACTTCATCCAAAGACCTCTTCGATTTCTGGCTGAATTTGCAGAGAAGTTTAGCACAGCGTCTTCGCCTTCCCACCTCGCAATGTGAACTAGTCGCTGCGATTTCCACAGTTTTTTTGCCGGCGCGATTGAAACTTGCGATTCGCCGCTGGTACATTCTGTTGACTTCCCGAATAACCAGGTATCTGCCGTCTCACTATTAAAGCGAATCGCTCGCTGCGATACTTGCGACAGATGTGCGGACTGTGCGCCGGTCTCTCAGGGTGTGTGCCGAGGGGGCATAGTTGACCGTAATTAGTCTGGGCCTTTTTTTTGTAGGGTTGCTGGCAGCGTTCATTTTGACCCGTTACGTGCGAGACACCGCCGTCTCTCGCGGATGGGTGGCTATTCCTACCCAGGATCGTCACATGCACTCCAGCCCCTTGCCGCGCCTGGGGGGAGTCGCCATTTTTGTGAGTTTCTCCTGCTGCATGGCTATTGCAGCGGCTTGGGCGTTCCACAACTCTCCGCTGCACGTTGCTTCGTTTCTGAAGTCGATGTTGACGATTCTGGCGCCGGCCTCGCTGGTCTTCCTGCTCGGCGTCTACGACGATCTACGCGGCGTCGGTCCCTATTTTAAATTCGGGGTACAGACCGTGGCCGCCAGCATGTTGTACGCGAGCGGCCTCCGCATCGTGAATATTCCGGTCTTGTTTGGGGACCGCGTACTTCCATCCTTTATCGGGTGGGCATTCACCGTGATCTGGGTGCTGGCTATCACGAATGCCTTCAACCTGATCGATGGCCTCGATGGCCTGGCAGCCGGTTCCGCGCTTTTCTCAACCCTGGTCGTCTTCGTAGTGGCCCTGCAGCACGGCACTTTGCTCGTTGAGGTTATGACAATTGCACTGGCAGGGTGCATCCTGGGATTTCTCCGGTTTAACTTCAATCCCGCGACCATTTTTCTGGGAGACTCCGGGAGTCTTTTCATCGGATTCCTGCTCAGCGCCATCGCTCTTTTTGGCGCGCAGAAAGCTCCTACCATCGTTGCGGTTGCGATTCCAATCGTCTCGTTCGGTTTACCGATTCTTGAGACCGTTCTATCCATCATTCGCCGCTTTATCAGCGGACGGCCCATTTTTACGGCAGACCGTGAGCACATTCACCACAAGCTCCTGCAGCATGGCCTTACTCATCGCCAGGTAGTGATCGTGCTTTACGGCGTATCGGCGATTTTTGCCATGCTGAGCCTGTTCCTGCTGTGGCCCACCGGAAGTTCCTTAGGTCTCGTCCTCGCCGTGCTGGGCATAGGAATCTGGATCGGTGTCCAGCATCTGGGTTATCTCGAATTCGGTGAACTGGCACGCGTGGCGCATCGCACGCTCGATCAACCTCAGATCTTTGTGAATAACCTGGCTGTCCGCCGGGCCATCGAAGAACTCAAAGTAGCCCGCGACTTCGATCAGGTGCGCCGCATCCTGATGGCAGCTTTCGGAAGCAACGACTTCGATGGTTTCGAATTGCAATTAAATCTTTTTCCCGGAGAGATGGTGCACAAGCTCGCCGATCTTTCCATGACCCGCCACAATTCGGAATCATTCTGCTGGACCAAGCCAGGACTTCCTAAACTCGATGCACGCGCTACCTGGAACATCGCGCTTGATCTCATCAGCTCATCAAATCGCAGCCGCGGCAGGTTCACGCTGCATCGCATCTACTGCTCGCGCGACCTGCAACTGGATGTCAATTTACTAACCGGCATCTTTCCCACTGCCCTGGCCGATGCTGTTGACCGGACACTCGCGCATTCCGGGGAATTGATCGCTATTCCCGACTCGCACGCCGCTCTGATCACCGCCCAGGCCGGATAGCTGCACGCATTTTCATGCATGGGTTTTAATCCCCTTTTCCACACCCGGAACCTCCCGCGTTACTTTTGCGATCCCTCGCGCTTATTTAGTTTCGTTGGCACCCATGATGGAATCGAGGATGACGCATTCATGCTTGGCAATACTGTTTATGGCACGGCTTTTAAGGACGTACCTTTTGTTCCTTTGCAGTCCGCCACATTCTGTGTTCAGTGCGAGTTGATCAGCACCAGCAGTCAGTCTTATTGCCTTGCCTGCGGAAGCAAGGCCCTGATCGGACTTTCTCGCGTTTTGGGCGGCTCTCTGCGCAATCAGCAGACTGCGCACCTCATTACCGATTCCGAGCTCGACAGCCTGGTTCGCGACCTGTTGCATACGGTTCCGAGTCCCGACGCCATCTATTCTGAGGAGTACTCTTCGCGCATGCCTTCGCTGGCCCAGCGGAGCCAACTTCGCGTCGCCAACGCTGCGCACCCAGCCTCGGGATTCAAGGCTGTTTCGGTGTCGGAAGATGTTGAGATTCATGCTGGAGAGCTCGATCTGGAACCGGCGATCAGTGCCATCACGGAACGCGCTCAACATTTGACGGGAGCAACTGGAGCCGCGATTGCGCTTCGCGCAGGCGACGAAATCGTCTGTCGTGCTCGCGCCGGGCGCACCGCACCCGACCTCGGTGTCCGGCTTCAGACGGATGCGGGAATCTCCGCCGAGGCCGTTCGCTCCGGAGAGATCATGCTCTGCCACGATGCCGAACGCAATCCTCGCGTCGATCTTGCCAGCTGCCGCCGTCTCGGCGTCCGCTCAATTCTGGTTTCGCCGCTTCGGCATTTCCGCCGTACCCTGGGCGTCTTTGAAGTGCTCTCGTCGTCGCCTGGGGCGTTTGACGAACGCGATGTTGCTACCATGCAATTGCTTTCGGGCATGATGGTTGCGGCCATCTCACGCATCTCAAGCATTCACCGCTCCGAAGCAGTCCGCCGGGCAGGATAGGGAATCACCTTGGCCCGCGAGCTTTCATCCAGACACCCCGCGTTTGGGGCCTAGACATCGCCACCATACCGTGGCGCCCACCTGGAGTCCGACCCTCAAATCCCGACCCCTCTAGCCCCTTGCGTCCCCCCGCGCTAATATGGTCGTGCAGGAATTCGGGCTTTGTCCCTATGGCTGCGATCAACCAGGCGCCTCGACCCATTTCTAACCGCCGTCGTCGTGTGCGGCATAAGATTCAAACGCCCGCGTACGCCAGCTTTTCCTCTGGACGCAAAGGCACTAACCTCGATCTGCACGAGATTGTCGATATCAGCGAAGACGGCTTGGCGCTGCAATGCCAGTCGCCGTTGTCGGGGGACGAACCGCTGAACCTATGTCTCGACCTCTCGGATTGTCCGCAGCAGATTTTTGTCACCGGAGAGGTCGTCTGGAAGAATCCATCCGGCCGGACGGGCCTTCGCTTCTCAGATCTTCCGTCGGAGTCGCGGATCCGTTTGCGGGAATGGCTTTTCGTCAACGTGATGGCAGGAGTGGCGAACGGCGAAGTGGAAAGCCAATTGACGGCTGCGCATGTACCGGCTCAGCCGAGCTATACCGACACGCTCGAAGCGCTTAGGGTGGTCCAGCGCCAAATTGAAGCACTGAACTCGGATCTGGCAGGCGCTTTGCCGCTGCTCGCCGAACGCACGCAGTCGCTGCTCCGTGCCTCAGGCAGCGCGATCGCGCTGCTGGATGCAGATCCCAACTTCATGATTTGCCGTGCGAGCGCCGGTTCCGACGCGCCTCCGGTCGGCGCACGTTTACAGGTTGGCTCCGGGCTGTCGGGTGAGTGCGTCAAACGAATCATGCTCTTGCGCTGCGACGATTCGGAACTCGATACGCGCGTCGATCGCGAGAGTTGCCGTGCTTTGGGCATCCGTTCCATCATGGCGGCTCCGGTTCACGCCGGAGCAAAAGCAATTGGAATCGTCGAAGTTCTTTCCGGAAAGCCAAATGCTTTCAACGACGATGACGGCCGAGCGCTGCAACGGATTGCCGACATCGTGCTGGAAGCGGTGAACCGTTCGACTCGCGCGCAAGACTTGCCGCCGGTGACGGCCCCGCCCGCTTTCACCGCTCCTCAAGGAAGCGTGTTGTTTGCCGCAGCCCGTGAAGAAGATGACGCGGAAACGCAAAATTCCGCGCCCAGCCTGACCCTGCCGCGTTCATACCTGTTATTGCTGACCTGTGCCGCTGCGACCATCGCACTCGCGCTAGGTTTCATATCGGCCCCGTGGATCCAAAGTGATCTCATGCCGTGGGTGCACGGAAAATTTCATTCTGGTTCCGAGGCCCGGCTGCAAACCGTCCTGGCGTCATCGAAAGCTCCCGAGGAAAGATCGACAGTCGAACCAGCCAGCATCGATCAGCTTCGCAAACTGGCGGACCAAGGCGATGCTTCGGCCCAAAACGCTCTCGGACTTCGCTATGCCACGGGTGACGGCGTTCCGCTGAGCGAAGAGCAAGCGGCTCTCTGGTTCACCAAGGCTGCGGAGCAGGGCAATGTTCCTGCGGAATCGAAATTGGGCTCGATTTACTACAGCGGACGCGGCGTCCCCCAGGACTCGACTCGCGCTTACTTCTGGATGGTGGTTGCCCGGATGGGTGGCGACGATGCCAGCAAGACTCTGGCACCCTTCGTCCGCGCCCGTCTCACACGCTCCCAGATCGCGTCTATCGAACAGGACGCCAGCCGCTGGATCCAGCAACACGCTGCCCAAGGTAAGCCGTCCCGCACTCAGGCAAAATCCACATCCTGAAAAAGCAAGTAAACGGATAAGCGTCCGACCTCCGCCGCCTTCTGAGCAACAAATACTGAGTACCGGGGCCAACGGCCGAAACCCAAAAGCGATCAAGCCCGCGGCGCTAAAATAGATTCAAGAGGTACCCGTGGCCACCCTGCGCGAAGTTCTGGATCAGCGCGTCCGCGAAGCTGATTCCTCTCTGGTTGAGAACCTCGGAAACGATCGGCTCCGTTGTTATTCCTGCGGTCACGCATGCCCGATTCCCGAAGGCCAGGCGGGTGTCTGCAAGGTCCGCTTCAATCGCGGCGGAAAGCTGTACGTGCCTTGGGGATACACCGCCGGCATGCAGTGTGATCCCATCGAAAAGAAGCCCTTCTTTCATGCCTATCCCGGAGCCCTGGCGTACAGCTTCGGCATGCTGGGTTGCGACCTGCACTGCGGATATTGCCAGAATTGGGTGACGTCGCAGGCGCTTCGGGATCCTAACGCCGTGTCGCCGCCTTTGGAAGTCACGCCTGAGATGATGGTCCACGATGCAATCGGTCAAGGCGCCAAGGTCATCGTCAGCACCTACAACGAGCCCCTGATCACCAGCGAATGGGCCGTCGCAGTTTTTAAAGAAGCCAAAGCCGCCGGACTCGTCACCGGATTCGTCTCCAACGGCAACGGCACGCCGCAAGTGCTCGAATTCCTGCGGCCATGGATCAACCTTTATAAAGTCGACTTGAAAAGCTTCGATGACCGGCACTATCACGAGCTTGGCGGGCGCATCGGGCCAATTCTCGACAGCATCCGCCGTATCTACTCGATGGGCATGTGGCTTGAAATCGTCACGCTCCTGATCCCCGATTTCAACGATTCGGACGATGAACTTCGCAGGCTCACCGACTTCATCGCTGGAGTCTCGCCAGACATTCCCTGGCACGTCACCGCGTTCCACGCCGATTACAAGATGAACGATCAGCGCGACACCACGGTCGAGGATCTGCTTCGTGCGGTGGACATCGGGCGCCATGCGGGATTGCGTTACATCTACGCCGGCAACCTGCCAGGAATGGTCGAGCAATGGGAAGACACGCGCTGTCCGCAATGTAATGAAACACTCATTCACCGTTACGGATATTTCATCTCCGATTACCGCCTGACCGCGGAGGGAAAATGTCCCCGCTGCTCCACTCAAATTCCGGGCCGCTGGGCTGCGGAGTTCGACGGGCAAATCACAGATCGTCCTTTCCTCCCGCACAAGCGTTCCCGTTTATTTACAATCACCAGTCGGTGATCGCGGCGATTTTTCAAAGAAAGTGCGATGTCCCACGTCTCGCTTCATGAGACATGCGAAGCAAGCGGCTTTTAAATTCTCAATTCATGAAAGAAATCCTTGCATTGTTGGCGCTGTCCCTTCTGAGCGCGTGCTCTCCGCGCGATTATCTTTCCCGCCGCCTCGCCGCCGATCTGATCGCGTCCTCGCCCGAGTTCAACCAACCGCAACCCGTTGTTCTTAAAACTGGCATCGTCTCGAACCAGGCCTATCTTTCACCGGAATTCCTCGTGCTCCAGCGTCATGGATGGGTCACAGCGAATTCAGCCAAATGTCCGCCCAACCTCGAACCGGCGCCTTGCTGGGACGTTTCCCTTACGCCCGCCGGGGTCGACACGGTCCGCCTGCTGGTGCACAACGATCAAGCCAGTAAGCCTGCCATCGCCGTACCAGCCGCGCGACGGGAACTGGTAGCCGTGAGCGGCATCAGCAAGCAGGGAACGAGCGCCGACGTCGAGTTCACCTGGCATTGGGTTCCGGCAAATGAAATCGGCGCAGCCTTCTATGCCGAAGACCAGCATTATCGTTCGCTTGTTGGCTTCAGGAAGTTCGATGACGGATGGCGGATCGTGCAAAGCGCCGCGCATTCCGGGCAGTCAATCGACGATGCCCTGAAAAGTTCCGAGCCCATCAGCCCGTGAATCGTGACCCGAAATGCGGTTTTTCCGCGATGTGATGGCTTACGACTTGTTCCCCGGTCCAAGCCTCTCCTCAAGTTCCTTGCGGTATCTCCGGCTCAATCGCACCTTGGCGCCGGTTTCAAGCAGCACCTCGTATTCGCCATCCTCGTGAAGCGTCAAGCTGCGAACGCGATCCAGGTTCACAATTCCTGAGCGATGCACGCGGCAAAACCGGCCGGGATCGAGTTCCTGTTCCAGCTCCGAAAGACTTCGCCGCAGCAGATGGTTCTTCCCGCCAACATGCAAGCATGCGTAATAATCGGCCGCCTCGATCCAGTCGATGTCGCGGAGTTTTATGAAGCAGACTTCTCCCGCGCTCTTCACGACGATCCGCTCGGGGTTACGTCGCACATTTTCTCCGCGGCTCGCAGTTTGCAGACGCTGCTTCGCCCGTGACAGGGCGAGCTCGAATCGCGCATTGTCAAACGGCTTTAACAGGTAGTCGAGCGCTCCCGCGTCGAAAGCGCGCAACGCATACTGGTCATAGGCCGTCACGAAAATGATTGCAGGGGGCAGATCGCCTCCCAGCATCTCGAGCACGTCGAAGCCATCGCATTCCGGCATCTGCACATCGAGAAAGAGCAGGTCCGGCTTGGAAATGCGAATCTCGCCCAGCGCCTCCGCACCCGAGCCGCATTCTCCAATGATCTCTATTTCGCCGTATTTTCTCAGGAGGACGGCAATGTTACTGCGGGCGAGCGGCTCATCGTCCACAATCATCGCGCGGATCTTAGACGCACCACTGAACGAAGTTGGCTGTGCGTTCGCTGTCGTCATCATTTGAATCCGGGGGAAGAGAGCTGGGGCCGCGATGCTCACGATCTCAGCCTTGGCAAAAACATTTCGCGCGTGGAGTCGCCTATAGTTTGGGCGAGCCAGGATTCGAAGAACCCACAAGATGAGTTGCCCCGGATTCGCCCGCGATGTACGGAATCGATACCGCCGCTTCCACTCCCCCTCGCTGATTCTGCAGCTTGAGCTCGCAACGGCTCCCGTACAAAGTTTGCAATCGTGTCCGCACGTTATTGATGCCGATCCCCGCCGCACTTTGTTCCCAATCGGACGGCAAACTTGGCCCGTCATTGTAAATGCGCACCGTCAGCGTGCCATTCGACCGGGCCGCTGCCATTCGAATCGTCCCTCCCTGGACGCGTTTCGCAATCCCATGCTTGATCGCATTCTCGACCATCGGCTGCAGGATCAGGCTCGGTACCAGCGCTGACATCAACTCCTCGGGTACGTCGACGCTGAATCCGAGGCGCTCCGCAAATCGCGCTTTCTGGATATCCAAATACTTCCGAGTGAACTCCAGTTCTTCCGCCAGCGGGACCTCCTGCCGTTCGGAGTCGTTCACGACTCTTCGCAGGAAATCGCTCAACTCGGCGATCATAGTTACCGCGGCGTCGTTCCGCTGCTCTCGCACCATTCCGGCAATCGCGTTTAACGTATTGAAAAGAAAATGTGGCTCGATCTGGCGCCGCAGGGCATTCAGTTGCGCCTTTGATAGTTGCTCGTTAAGCCGGGCAGTCTCGGCCTGCTGCAAGGCGAACCGGCGTTGCGTGTCGGCGATGTGCGCAACCAGCAAAATCAGCCCGTAAAGAATGAGGTACGCCAGCATCCCACTGTAAAACTTGCGTTCCCAGAGCTGCAGAAATGGATCCGGAGCCGGGCTTAACGCATACGGATTGAGAACGTCCTCCCACAACGCAAGCCAAGCCGACGCCAGCACTCCGGTCGCGGCACATGCGGCCAGATGAGAAATCCAAAACCCCGCACTCCTCCACAAGGGATATCGATGATTCAGCCAAAAGGCCACAGGCGTGGCCAGCATCCACGGAAGCCAGCCGACCAACGTGGTGAAGAACAATCGCGTCCAGTAATGATGCATGCCCTCGGCGCGCATCACAAAAACAGTCTGCGTAGCGTCGAAGATCGCGATGCCGAGCCAGATCGCTAGAACCAGGTACCAGCGCGGCGGCTCGAATCTCTTGAGTCTTGCCTCCATCATCCGCATCCTACTCCAGCCCTTGGTCAAACGGGCAACAATGCAGCGAAACGCAGTCTCTGTGCAGCCGACGGTGTGGCGTCAGGAGTTTGTTCCGTGCAAAATGGCTGCCATGATCAGCAAAACGAAAATCGTCACTCCTATATTGTTTGTTTTGTTGTTTTCCGCGGCTGTGCTGAAGTCATCACCGAAGCCGACTGGCGCCACCGGCAGCGTCCCCGAATACACCGCCGACAATCAACTCAAGCTACCGGAGAACTACCGCCAGTGGGTCTATCTCACTACCGGTTTCGACATGAGTTACAGCGCTGGCGCAATGAATATGGATCATCACATGTTCGACAATGTGTTCGTCAATCCCGAGTCCTATAAGACATTCACCGAGACTGGAACCTGGCCCGACAAAACCATGCTCGTCCTCGAAGTGCGCAAGGCCCAGGGCAAGGGATCGATCAATCAGAATGGAAATTTCCAGTCCACCGAAGTCATGGGACTCGAAGTCCACGTGAAAGACGAAGCACGTTTTCAGGGGAAGTGGGCCTTCTTCGGATTCGATGATGCCAAGACCGCGAAGATGACTCCCAAAGAAGCGGCCTGCTATTCATGCCATCAGGATCACGGCGCCGTCGACACAACTTTTGTGCAGTTCTACCCCACGTTATTGCCCATTGCTCAGGCAAAAGGAACGTTCAGTACGGGATATATGAAGGAATCGCCCACCCAGAAATGAGGTTCGGTTAAACCGTGGCTTCGATCTTTTTCATGAATGTCGGCGTAGTCGCGAGACAGTAAGTCTGAGGACCCGGTATTGGGGCGCTGCTATTTCGCCGCGAGTTTCACGGTTTTCCCCGACTCATATCGCGCTATTCCGCGATATAGAGCTTCTGCAATCTGCTCGCGGTAACCGTCACTTTGGAGTTTCTGCTCGTCCGTCGGGCTCGACACGAACGATACTTCTGCCAAAATCCCCGGCATCGCACTTTCCGTCAGCACAACGAACCCGGCTTCTTTCACCCCGCGGTCCCGCAATCCTGGATTCTGCAGCGAGAGCGTCCCGTATAACGAGTGCTGGACACTCGCCGCCAGCCGCCGTGATTGTTCAATGCGTTCGTGAAGTTCCGTGGCCGTGAGCGTGGGCATCGCAATATTCTTCGGCATCGAGCGCATGGCCGCTTCTTTCGGCGTCGGATTCGCGGGCAGATCCTTCGATCCTGGAGCGGAGAAGAAGTTTGTGTAATAGGTCTCGACGCCGCGCGCAGACGGCAAGTCGCTGTAGTTGGCGTGCACTGAAACAAACAGATCCGCCTGTGCCTGGTTCGCGATGACAGCGCGATCATCGAGTGGAATGTAGTTGTCATCCTGACGCGTATAGATAACCTCCGCGCCCAGCCGCGATTCAAGCAGCTTTCCCAGCCGTTGCGCGATCTCAAGCACCAGGTCCTTCTCCAGCAGACCCCGCCGGCCCACGGTGCCAAGATCCCAGCCTCCGTGGCCGGCGTCTACGACGATCCGCATCTTCGGCAAATGCGCACGCAGTTGCAAGTCTTCCTTCCCTGGCGGCGGAATGACAATGGCCAGTTTCGCCTTCTCCGTTTCAGGCGCAGAAGGAAAGAGGTTTACAGCGCCTTTCGGCGAAACTCCCGCCTTACTGACCTGGATCACGAGCCGGTAAGGATCCC
>Ga0070741_10016147_pt1 | contig 12515 bp, 5 predicted proteins | sample Coa_R1_4_FD_66440 | JGI IMG/M metagenome (GOLD analysis project Ga0070741, IMG submission 66440) | Surface soil microbial communities from Centralia Pennsylvania, which are recovering from an underground coalmine fire - Coalmine... | ecosystem: Environmental > Terrestrial > Soil > Unclassified ...
AATGATGCAACTGTTGCAGCCGACGCACTTGTTGAGGTCGATCGCCATGCCCCAGGCGTACACCTCTTTTTCATATTCGTAGTTGGGATAGAGTGTGACGTCTCTGGTGGGGCTGCCTTCTTCCTCGTTCGCGAAATCGGGATGCTTCTTGTATTCGTCGAGGCTGGTCTCGCGCACCAGCGGACGGTGTCCGCCGTCGGGCGTGTCCATTGACTGCATTCCCTGGGTGGATGCCAACTCGTAAGTGTCGCCAGTTTTGCGAATCTGGACGCCGGTGGCAGTCCATGGATTGGCGCTGGTGCGGAATTCGTAGGCGTTGAAGCCTTGCCCGGTGCCGACGCGGCCGGCGCGGCTGCGACCGTAACCGAGCGTGATGCTGACGGAGTTGTCGGGATGTCCGGCCTGAATCCATACGGCGCCTTTGAGTTTCCTGCCGTTCAGTTCGAGTTCGACAACATCTTTCGCGGCGAGTTGCAGACGGTCGGCCATCTTGGGACCAACGAGGACCGCGTTGTCCCAAGTGAGCTTCGACATCGGCTTGGGAAGTTCCTGCAGCCAGCCGTTGTTGGAGAACTGGCCGTCGTAGATCGTGGGATCGCGACGAATGTTGAGCTCGATGGCGCTGGAATTTGATTGCGTCTCTGTGCCCGGGGACGCAGCTTTCGCCGTCAGGTTCTTCGGCGCGAATGTTGTGCCTTCGATCCAGCCATCGTGCAGTGACTTGCGCCAGAACTGCTCGAAGTCAGAGCCCGAGTGCTGCTTCTGCCAGTAGGAGCGAACGAGCTCATAGCCGGTCGTGTCACCCTGACCGGAGAGCATCGCCATGAATTCGACGGCGCTCTTGCCGTTATAAAGCGGAGCAATCAGCGGCTGAATGATGCTGACGGTACCGTCGTAGGCGCGGGCATCGCCCCAGGATTCGAGCTCGTGTGTCGCAGGAACATGCCACTGGCAGAGCTCGGCAGTTTCGTCCTGATAAAGACCGTGATGCACGCGGACGGGAACTTTGCCACTCTTCATCAGTCCGGCAAAATTCAGATCGGCAGGAGCGTCGTAGACCGGGTTGCCACCGACGATGATCAGCAGGTCAACCTTGCCTGCCTCGATGTCGGCGACGAGATCCTTCAAAGAATCGATTTGATTGACTGGATTGGCGTCGACCGGTTCGGTATAGAAGACAGTCTTGCCGACATTGCCGAGCTGCGCATTCATCGCGTGGGCAAGCGCGTGGACTTCGGGGGGCAAGTGATCGCCAGCAACCACGACGCTCGCTCCCTTATCGGCTTGCAAGTCTTTCCCAATCTTGTACACCGACGTGTTTACATCGCCAGCGACGCTGCCACGAGAAATTGCCCCGAGGAGTCCGGAAAGATCGGCGGCGAATGCCGCCAAGGGAGCCGGAGTCATCGGGATACGGTGATCCGCCTTCGCACCGGTAGCCGTGGGCATACTCTCGATCATGTAAAGGCGGTTCATGTTGCCGTCAGGATTGCGGCGGCTGGCGAAGTCGCGGATGTACTTCACGCTGCCGGGGAAGCCGCCATAAAGAAAATCGGCATCGAGCGAAACAATGACGTCCGCCTTGGTGAAGTCGTAGCGCGTCTCAACCGGCTGACCGAACGCCATCTTGGCGCCTTCGAGCGCATTGTCGCGATTGACCGGCTCGTACACATGCCACTTCGCCTGGGGATACGCCTTCAGGAAATTGCGAATCTGATCGGAGAGCGTGGGCGAAGAGATGGTCGTGGTCAGAATGCGGACGCCCGCACCTTGCAGCGACCTTTGAGCGGCCAGCGGGCCTCGAATGGCCGACATGAACCCTTGCCAAGAGCGCACATCCCCCATGGACACGACCGTTTGCGAGCGATCAGGATCGTACATGGCCAACAGCGAGGCATGCGCGAAGATATCAGCAGCGCCCATCGATGCGGGATGCTGGTCGTTTCCTTCAATCTTGGTCGGACGTCCGAGATGGCTTTCCACCAACAGCGGCTGCGCGTAACCGCTCAGAGTCATCGCAGTGGCGTAGTACTGCGGGCGGCCCGGAATGACGTTTTCCGGCTGACGGACGTACGGAACGATGGGTTCGAGAGGAAGCTTCACGCATCCGGTCATACCAGCCAGGCCGAGCGACGCACCCATTACTTTGAGGAATCCGCGGCGGGAGGCTTTGTCGAGCCATTCGGAAGCGCCTTTGGGAAATTCGCGGTGCAGAGCTTCCTGAAACGCGGGGCTGCCGGCGAGCTCTTCGAGGGAGCGCCAATATTCGGGACCAGTTTTTTCGCGCGCGTCATGCGCGGTGGCCGCGTCCATTTTTTCGCGGACCGTGGCCAGCTCGAGCCTCTTGCCGGGGCACACATCTTCTTGCGTTTTAATCTGGATCAGCCCGCCGTTATTTTTGTCTTCGTTCGTCATGAGCCAACAGTTTCATCCCTAAGGGGATGGTTCATCTCTTCGCTTTCACCGCACAAAGCCGGACTTTCACATCTGACCGCTTCGCGGCTTCTCCAACTCTAAGACCGTACGCCTGATCCTAGTGGCACGAGTGAAATTGTGCTCGATCCATTAGCGATGGCAGGTGCTGCAAGCGGTGATATCGCTCACGCCGTGCTGTCCATCGGTAGTCTTTATCCTTCCGGTACGAACCTGATACTTGGTGATCAGATATTCTCCCAACGAATCCTGATCGGTAAATGCCTTGCCGTCGACGGCGACCGGATTAGCGGTCGAGGGCGGCTGGTATCGCATATTGAAGACCTGGTCGCGCGGGCGAAGGTTTTTACCCGGATCGCGATGGCAACTCAGGCACCACTCCATCTGCAGCGATGCGTATTGATACATAAGGGGCATCTGATCTACCGGGCCGTGACAGGTGTTACAGCCGACGCCCTTGGTGACGTGAATGCTGTGATTGAAGTAAACGAAATCAGGGAGTTGATTGACCCGGGTCCACTGCAGCGATTCGCCGGAGCGGTAGCTGGCGCGGACAGGCTCCAGCAGCTTGGCGTTGGTCCAAATCTGCGAATGGCAATTCATGCAGGTCTTCGTCGGGGGAATTCCAGCAAAGCTCGAATTCTCGACCGAGGTGTGACAGTAACGGCAATCGATGCCGAGACCGGTAACGTGATGTTGATGACTGAAGGGGACCGGCTGAGGCTTGCGGACTCCCGCATAAGTGATGAATGGCGATCCCTGAATTGCATACGCAACCCAGATCAAGCCAGCAACGATGAAGACAGCACCGAAGATACTGGCGCGCGACAGCGAATTGGTGCTGCGATGAAAGATCTGCGACATTTCTCTTTATGAGATCTGGCTGAAGAGACCCGACGGCATATCCGTCGTCAGAGCATCAATTTTTCGAGCAGAAACCACCCACAGAGGTTTCCGGTTCGTTAGCGAAACTGGAGATTATAAATATTCCGAGGAGCTTTGTCGCGAGTTTTTGGAAATTTCTCGAGAAAAAATTACGACGGGAGCGTTACTGGAAAAATGTTGAGTTTTGCAACGCGTGAAAGCTTCGTAGCTTCTAGCTCTCAGCTAAAACTTTTTACTCTTCGTATCAACTGTGGCGACCCGCATTGTCGGCGAGAGAAAACGAGAGCGCAGAAAATTCGGACAAGGTTGGCTAGAAGCTAGTAGCTAACAGCTTCTACCGCAGGTTCATGACCAGCAGCTTGGGCTCTGTCATTTCTTCGATGGCATAGCGAAGACCTTCCCGGCCGAGTCCGGAATCTTTAACTCCACCGTAAGGCATGTGATCGATACGAAAAGACGGAACGTCCCCGGCGATAACGCCGCCGACTTCCAACTCTTCGTATGCCTGGAAAAGAAGCTTCGCATCTCGTGTGAAGATGCCAGCCTGCAGGCCGTAGGTGGAGTTATTTACCTGGCGTAGAGCCTGATCAAAGGTCGTGTAGGGCTCGACTGTAACCACCGGTCCAAAGATCTCCTGACAGTTTACTTTCATGTCAGGCTTGGTCCCGGTGAGAACGGTGGGCTCGACAACAGACCTCTTTCTGGTGCCGCCGCAGAGCAAGCGGGCCCCGCCACGAACTGCTTCGTCGATCCAATTGACGGTGCGGATGGCATCGCTTTCGCGGATGAGTGGACCCACGTCGGTTGTTTCCTCGAGCGGATCACCCGATTTCAGCATCTTCACGCCTTCCACCAGAAGATCGGTGAACTTGCCATAAACGGACTGTTCTACGAGGATGCGCTGGACCGAGACGCAGGTTTGACCGGCATATCCAAAGCCTCCAGCGACACAGCGCTCGGCGGCGTAGGCTAGATCGGCGTCGCTGTGGACGATGACAGCCGCGTTTCCTCCCAGCTCGAGCACTACCTTCTTCTTTCCGGCGCGGCGCTTGATGTCCCAACCGACGGGGACGCTGCCGGTGAAGCTAATGAGTCTAATGCGGTCATCGGTAACCAGAAGACTGGCATCGTCGTTCGACAACGGAAGGACGTTGAGACCGCCATCGGGCCAACCGGCCTGCTGCACGCATTCGGCCAAGAGGAGTGAACACAGCGGCGTCTGCGGCGCCGGTTTGAGGACCATGGGACATCCAGCGGCAATGGCCGGTGCGACTTTGTGGGCGACGAGATTGATGGGGAAATTAAATGGGGTAATTCCAGCAACGGGGCCGAGCGGAAAACGGCGGACGATGCCCCATCGGCCGGCCGTGAATTCCTGCCAGTCAAGCGGGAGATACTCACCGTAAATTCGAGTGCTTTCTTCAGCCGCAACGTTGAAGGTGAAGATAGCCCGGTCAACTTCGGTCCGAGCGGCCTTGATCGGCTTGCCGGCCTCTTGTGCAAGGGTGCGCGCGAACTCCTCCTTGCGCTCGACCATGTACGCAGAGATCTGGCGGAGGACACGCTGGCGCTCAAAGGCCGGGAGGCGGCGGGTGGTACCAAAAGCCTTTACGGCCGCGGCGATGGCGGCTTCAGCGTGCTCGCGGCGTCCTTGCGTGATGCGGCCAATCACGCTGCCGTCGTAGGGGGCGTGGATCTCGATCGTGTCGCCCTCCTGTTGCCACCGACCATCCACAAAAAAGCCGTGCGTCGCAACAGGTGCGATCGTCATCTCTGCCATGTCGCCCTTGCCCCCACCGAAACTTTCTTCATTATAGGATGCCAGGGCAGTTTGCCACGGTTTGCAAAAACGACACCACGATTTCGCCCAGCCATTCCCGAAAAACCTTTTAGAATGGCTCGCGAAGATAATGGGAATCTCGCCCATTTCGATCGTCTCAGAGCAAATCCGCCGGCGAGAAATTTCTCCGGTGGACATCGCTCGCGACTGCTTGAGCCGTATCGAGAAATTAAACCCTTCACTGAACGCCTTCATCACGACTATGGGCGAGTCGGCTCTTTCCGAGGCGCGCACCGCGGAGGCGGAGATCGGACGCGGCGAGTGGCGCGGGCCGCTACACGGAATCCCGATTGCTTTGAAGGACCTGATCGACACAGCGGGCGTCCGCACAACGTCCGCGAGCGCGCTGCACGCAAATCGAGTCCCCGAGCAGGATGCCGAAATTGTCCGGCGCTTACGGCGGGCCGGAGCAGTAATCGTGGGAAAGACGAATTTGCATGAGTTCGCCTACGGCGGAAGCTCGCTTATCAGCCAGTTCGGGGAGATCCATAACCCCTGGGACTCGAGCCGGATTGCTGGAGGTTCCTCCGGCGGATCGGCTGCAGCGATTCCGGCGGGCATGGCTTACGCTGCGATCGGTACTGACACGGCGGGGTCGATTCGAGAGCCGTCGGCCCTGTGCGGATGCGTGGGCCTGAAGCCCACCTATGGGCGAGTACCCAGCCGGGGAGTGATTCCCCTTTCGACGTCGCTCGATCATGTGGGACCGCTGGCTGCGAGCGTTGAAGACGCCGCAATCATTCTGCAGGCGGTTGCAGGATACGATCCTTTGGATAGCAGCTCGGCGGAAGTTCCTGTCATGGATTACGTTTCGGCCGCTAAGGAAGGCGCGAAGACACTCCGAGTGGGCATCCCACGAGGCTACTTTTTTGAGAATCTCGATTCGGAGGTAAGTTCTTCGATTGAGCTCGCCATTATGGGCATACGCACTCTGGTGAAACAGATCCAGGATGTTGAACTCGATGTACCGACAGACCGCACCTTACAAGCGGCTGAATCATGGGCTTACCACGCGGGAAGTGTGGCGAAGAATCCCGACCTGTATCAGCCAGAAACGTTGCGTCGTATTCGCACGGGAGAAAGCGTCACCGCCGCGGATTACATCCAGAAACGGCGCGAGTTAGAGGAATCGCGGCGGAAGATCCGCCAAGTGTTCGCCGACGTGGACCTGCTGGTCGTGCCAACGACACCTATTCCGGCGCCATCGATCGAAGAGCTGAAAACAGATCCTGGGAAATTGCGCCCTGCCGAATTGAAGCTGTTGCGTAACACCCGGCCTTTCAATGTATGGGGATTGCCAGCGATCTCGGTGCCGTGCGGATTTACCCACAGCGGCTTGCCCATGGGACTTCAGATCGCTGCCGCGCCTTGGCGAGAGAACCTGGTACTGCGCCTGGCTCACGCCTACGAGCAGGCTACCGCATGGCATAAGCGTATATGTCCGACGTAGGCGGCTGCCCACCGTAAAACCTGCCACACTGTTTGACGGAATTCTAGAAAGGGTGGGCTTTCGTACTTTCGGCCCTTGGTTATGCAATCCCTGCGTTGACGGATTGACGTTTCAGCCGCCCGTCCGTCTAAATATAGGGCGTACACTATTGTGTTTGCCGGATGACTTCAAAGCCTTGCCCTGTTCGGAGCCCAAAATGAAATCAATCTACAAGACTTCGGTTACGGTTCTTGCCTGCCTGTTGCTATCGGTCCTTTTCGCCCATTCTCAAGATACTTCCATTCAAGAGGTGCATGGGATCGTCGTGTCGAGCATTGACCCGGCAGTCAAGCCTGGCGATGACTTCTATCACTTCGCGAACGGCAATTGGATCAACCACCAGACAATTCCTGCAGACCGAGCCGCGGTGGATGTGTGGACGAAACTGGGGGATTTGAGTAATGCGCGCATGGCCGATCTTATTAAGGAGATCGCGAATTCGAACGGCTCCTCCGAATCCGGACTGCGCAAAGTGGCTGATCTGTACAAGTCCTACATGGACGAGGCGACGATCGATAGCGTGGGCATCGCTCCGCTGAAGGCGCATCTTGACTCGATTGCAGCGATCCAGGACAAGAAGCAACTGGCCAAGGCTTTTGGGGAAACGCTGCGCGCGGATGTCGATGCATTGAACAATACGAACTTCCATACTCCCAACCTGTTTGGGTTGTGGGTTGCGCCGGGCTTCAACGACTCGGACCATTACACGCCATACCTGATGCAGGGCGGCGTGGTGCTGCCGGATCGTGAGTATTACCTCTCGGACAGCGACAGCATGAAGAAGATTCGCGCCGGGTATGAAACGCACATCACGACGCTGTTGAAGTTGGCTGGGATGTCTGATCCGGAAACGCGAGCGAAGAAAATTATCGATCTCGAACATGCGATTGCCGAGGTGCATCGTCCTTTGGCGGAGAATGAAGATATCAAGAAGGCGAATAATACGTGGACTCATGCGGACTTTTCGTCAAAAGCTCCGGGACTGGATTGGGATGAATACTTTGCAGGCGCCGGGCTCAGCAACGTGAAAAGTTTCATCGTATGGCAGCCGGAAGCTTTCACGGGGGAAGCGACGCTGGTCAACTCGACCGACCTGGAGACCTGGAAAGACTGGTTGTCGTTCCATCTGATCGAGGCGTACTCGGGCGTGCTGCCGAAGGCATTCTCGGACGAGCGATTTGCGTTTTTTGGAAAGCAACTGTCAGGCACCCCGGAACAGCGCCCGCGATGGCAGCGGGGAGTCTTTATCGTGGATGACTTCCTGGGCGACGCGATCGGCAAGGTTTATGCCGAGAGGTACTTCCCTGCTTCTTCGAAGGAGCAGGCGCAAAAGATGGTGGCAAACCTGATTGCGGCCTTCCGAAAGCGAATTGAAGCATTGACTTGGATGAATCCCTCGACAAAGGCGGAGGCGGAAGCGAAGCTCTCTACGTTGTATGTCGGGATTGGATATCCGGAGACGTGGAAGGATTATTCGAAGTACGAAGTGAAAGCGGACGATCTTTTCGGAAACGTCTGGCGCGGCCGGCTGTGGGAATATCGACGACAAGTGGAACGGCTGGGCAAGCCAGTCGACCGCAAAGAGTGGTCGATGACTCCGCAGACGGTGAATGCGGTGAACTTACCATTGCAAAATGCATTGAACTTTCCGGCAGCAATCCTGCAGCCTCCATTCTTTGATCCTCAAGCCCCGGCGGCGACGAATTACGGCGCAATCGGATCGGTGATCGGGCACGAGATCAGTCATACCTTCGATACGGAAGGAAGTGCATTCGACTCGAAAGGGCGCGTTCGCAACTGGTGGACTCCTGAAGATTTGAAACACTTCGAAGCTTCCACTGCGCAATTGGCTGCCCAGTACGATCAATACAAGCCCTTCCCGGATCTCTCGATTAACGGGAAGCAGACCCTGGCCGAGAACATCGCCGACGTTGCCGGACTCTCGGCTGCATATGACGGATACAAGGCTTCCGGGCAGGTGGCACCGACAATCGACGGATATTCGAGCGATCAGCAGTTCTTCATCGCCTTTGGACAGAACTGGGGCGAGAAACTGCGCGAGGCTGCGCTGCGTCAGCAGGTCATGACCGATGAACATTCCCCTGGAGAATACCGTGCCGATACTGTACGGAACCTCGATTCGTGGTACTCAGCCTTCGAGGTGAAACCGGGAGAGCAGTTGTACCTGGCCCCGGCAGAGCGGGTGCGTATCTGGTGAAGCAGGCTCACGTTTAGCAAATTTCCGGTTCGAAGGGCGAACCGGACCATGGCAAAATCCAGCTTACTCACAAGCGTCAGGATCTAGCGTTGCTGCCCGTTGATGGAGCGGCGCGTCCGTCCGCTCTGCTACCAGTCTTCCATGGGCCACGCCCGAAGAATCCGAAGAGCTCTAGGCGCTGCTTTTCTTATTCGTCTACAGCAAACCTGGTATGCGAACTCCTGACATCTACACAATTCCCCTTAGTGTCGGTAGGTTGAAATCAACGAGCAAGAACTCGCCGATTTGAGGAATTCCCGCGCGTTCGTTGCGTCCTGAATTGGCCCAAGAACGAAGCAAGACCCAGCTTACTTCCATCTTGAGGTGATTCGTGACGCACAAAATAGCAGTAGTGTGTCTTCTGACGTTGTGCCTTGTAAATTGCGGTAGTAGCCCGAAAACAGTTTCGCAGTCCACACCTGCTCCCATCGATTCGCCCAGTCCGACGGCAGCGCCTCCGCCCACAACCACGCCAGCGCCAACTCCGGGCCCAACGAGCAGCGGCCCAAACGCAACCACCACGCTATCGGCTCAAACCGCCAACAATACGAGTGCGTCCGACAATTTTCCCAACCAGTCGAATGGAAACCTCGGTGCCAATAATGTGAGCAAGGTCAACATCCACTCTCTTCTCTATAGCGGAGCAACGACAAAAGTACTGGCGCACCTGCTTCTCTGGTTTGGCGATCCGGGTCACATGAATGTTGGCTATAACTCCGACGACGCGAACCAAGTGAAACGGCAGATCGACGACATGGTCAGCCGCGGCATCGACGGAGTCGTCGTTGACTGGTACGGGCCCAATAATTCGATCAACGATGCAGCCCAATTGGTAATGCATGAAGCGGAGAAGCATGCAAACTTTTCATTTGCGATCATGATCGACGCGGGGGCGATCGGATGGAATTTGTGCAACGGCTGCTCGCCGCAAAACGTGCTAGTCAACCTGCTGCAGTACGTGGAAAAGACCTACTTCCCTTCTACTGCCTACTTGAATATCGGGGGACAGCCGATCGTTTCGAATTTCAACATTGATGACCAATACTCGGTGAACTGGCAAAACGCGAACGGGCAACTCAGGACTCCGCCGAGATTCTTCTTTCAGGACAACCCCGGTTTCTCTCATGCGATGAGCGATGGCAGCTATTCCTGGGTTATGCCATGGGCAGGTGACGATGGACTCGGATATTTATCGAACTTCTACTACACCGGGCTAAGTTTCGCCGGCAAGAATACCGTGGGCGCTGTGTACAAGGGATTCAATGACCAACTTGCGTCGTGGAGCTCGAATCGAAAAATGCAACAACAGTGTGGTCAGACCTGGCTTAAAACTTTTTCAGAAATCAACTCCATCTACAACATGGGACCCCAGTTGCCTTATTTGCAACTGGTCACATGGAATGACTACGAAGAAGGTACCGAGATTGAATCCGGAATCGATAACTGTTTTTCGCTTCAGACTTCGATCTCGGCAAACTCACTGCAGTGGAGCATCAATGGGGACGAGAGCACGGTCGACCATTACAACGTGTATAGCAGCACTGATGGGCAGAACCTGGCGCAGCTGAGCCAGGAGCAGCCGGGCACGTACTCGGTCGATCTTTGCAGCTTTAAATTGCCCACCGGTAACTATCAGATGTACGTACAAGCGGTTGGAAAACCGTCACTGGCCAATCGAATGCCGGGAGCGGTTACTTATACGCCTAGCTGCAACTAGGGTCGAATCGGACTCAGATGCCCACGTCTCGGGAAAGAGGCGGGCGTGCAGTATTTCCCTTCATGGGATTTCTAGTCAACCGTTCTGACGTCCTCCGGGAGGGTCAAAACGAACTGGCAGCTGCCACCGGTAACGGAGCAGGAGAGCGTTCCGCGGCGGAGAACCTTCACCGGAGTATCGTCCGGAAAAGTGAGGTGGTAGTCAGCCGTGCGCAGGGCGTCAGCGTAGCCCTTGAGTTTTTCATCGCCACTGACAAACTTGACCGCATCGACTTGAGCCTTCTCGCCAGTTCCACCGCTTAAGAGGATGAAGAAATCCGCATTGCCGTTTTGACTGGCCTTTCCGAGATCGATTGTCCTGAGACGTTCCAGTTCCGGTTTGTAGTGCGCGACCGCGGCATCCGCTTTCGATGGACCGCCCGCCAGGGATGCCAGCCGGTCACGAGTTTCTGGAGTAGGCCGCAATCCATTCATCGAGAGCGCATAAGTGCGCAACGCCAGATCCTTATTGCCGCGCTTCTCGTAAATCTGGCCGAGATGATCTCCAACTTCGCCGTGGTGGCCGAGGTTCCAGGCAGCGGCTACATATTTCTCAGCCTTATCGAGATTGCCCTCCCCGAACTCAACCCAACCGAGCGTGTCCCAGTAAGCAATGAGCGATGGAACCAGGGGAAGATCTTTTTGAGTGAGGCGATCCAGCGAGATGTTGCGCAACGCGGCGGCTGTCGCCGAGACTGCGGATTCAGCGTATTGCTGCGCGCGATCGAGGTGAGACCCCTTCAGGGAAAGCTGGTACGCGATGTTGTTCCAGACGAGCGGCGTCGCATTCAACTCGACTGCGTGGTCGAAGGCGGCCAGCGCTTTGGTGTCCTGGCCAAGATTCAAATAAGCATCGCCCAAAGTGACCTGTAGTTCGGCATTGTCGGGCGTAAGCGAGATCGCTTTTTCGAGTTCGGGGACGGCAAGGTCGTACTTGTGCCACTCCGCGTACATCGCACCGAGATTGGCATGCGCGAACTTATCCAGCGGATTGTTCTCGATCTGCTTGTCAAAAGCCTTTACGGCATCGTCGTAATTGCGATCTTGCCAGTAAGTGCGTCCGAGATTGTTGTAAGCGAATTCGTCGTAGGGATTGACTTCAATCTGTTTTTTGAAGCAGACGATTGCCTGAGCGTCCTGGCGCGTTCCCAGATAGATCAGTCCCAGATTGTTCCAGGCGTACTTGTTCTTCGGATCGAGTTCTGTCGCACGTTTCAGCAATGCTTCTGCGACTTGAAGGTTGCCGGCGTCGGTAGCCGCGCGAGCGCTCTCAATCAAGTCGTCCGCTTTCATGTCAGCAGGAGGCACGATGCCTCCGGCCGAAGCATTCTCGACGGTTAACTGCTGCCCGAGGTCCGCCCCGACTGCGCGGCGAAACGATTCGTAGTCGGAAGCACGATCCACAGGAAGTTCGTCTTGATGCAGGATCAACGTGCGGCCGGCATCGAACATTCCGTTTTCGACCTTGTAGGTGGCCTGATAATCGGCGTAATCGCGCTTCAAAGAAAAAGCCAAGGGAACCTGTGCGGAGTACTTGGCAGGAAGCTCCAGTTTCACCTTGTAGGAATATTCGCCTTTCGGTCCAAGCTTGAGAGGTTCGGAGTCAGCGTCGGTGTCGTCGGTATCGACGTCAGGCAAGCTGAATTGCACCAGGGGCAAGGCGACCTGCGTCTTTTTCTTGGACCAATCAAGGAAGTTGGGCCGAGATACATCGTATGAGAGCTTAAAAGGCTCTTTGGTAGCCGCTGGATCGCTTACCAGAAGATGAGAGACATCGCCTCCGAGGCCGGAATTGATGTTTTCTGCGACCCTTTGCCAGTTCGACTCCGGAACACGGCGGAAGACTGAACGAAGCA
>Ga0070741_10016148_pt1 | contig 12515 bp, 11 predicted proteins | sample Coa_R1_4_FD_66440 | JGI IMG/M metagenome (GOLD analysis project Ga0070741, IMG submission 66440) | Surface soil microbial communities from Centralia Pennsylvania, which are recovering from an underground coalmine fire - Coalmine... | ecosystem: Environmental > Terrestrial > Soil > Unclassified ...
GGATGGCTTGTACCTTTTGCTCGATGGCATCGCCGCCGTCCTTTCCACCACCGCTACCCTGGCTTTTGTGCGCATTAACCCGTTTCCCCGACCCAAAGGCACTTATGGCTAATCACCAGTCAGTTCCCTCTTGACAGCCTGGAACATATGTGCTATCCTTTGGTGGTTCCATTGGGTGGCAGCCACCTATTAGCAAAATAATAACACCTGATCCGGCCTGTTTTTTGCACCTGTTAAACAGGTGATCAGGCAAACCGAGGGTATTCAGCCGTTGGAGCGCGCTCAGGACTGAGGTACACTCCGAAAAAACGGGGAAACGCACCTGCGCACGTCATGACTAAAGTCACTGTGACCGTTCCAGCCGTTTGCCTGAACCTCGGCCCAGGGATCGACAGCCTGGGCCTTGCACTGGCGCTTCACAACACCGTCGAGATGAGCCTGCATCCCGGTCCAGAGGTATCCATTTCGGTTCGGGGTGAGGGCGCCTACCCGAACACACCCGATCATCCCGCCCTGCAAGCAGCGCGGGCGCTGTGGGGGGAGCGCGGGCCGGGCGTATCTGTTACCTGTACAGGCGAGATTCCGCCCGGCGTCGGTCTGGGCGATGACGTGGCCTGGATGGTGGGCGGGCTGGTCGCCGCCAACAACCTGGTCGAGTCGGCCCATCTGCTCAACCGTGAGCGGCTGATCGAGCGTGCCAGCAAGCTCACCGGCAAACCTGCGGCGGTGGTCGCGGCCCTGCTCGGCGGCCTGACGGTCACCAGCAGTGCGATCACCAGCGGCGATCAACTTCTTTACCAGCGTGTGGCTATTCCGGCCCTGCGCGTTGTCCTGGTCGTGCCCGAAATCGCGGATTACGCCGACAAAGTGCCGCCGACCAGGCCGGACAGAATCGATCTGGCCGACGCGATCTTCAATATCGGGCGCACGGCGCTGGTCATCGACGCACTCAGGCGTGGCGACCTGGATACCCTCTGTCGCGCCGCGCAGGATCGCATCCTGGAACCACAGCGCCAGGGGCTGATCCCCGGCTACGATCAGGTCGTTGCCTCGGCAAAAGCGGCGGGCGCTGCCGCAGCCACGATTTGTGGCGACGGTCCGGCAGTGGTGGCCTTTGCCAGCGCCAATCATCCTGCTATCGAATCCGCCATGCGTGCTGCCTTCCGGCAGGCTGGCATCCCGGCGCGCACGTGGACTCTGAACGTCGATACACAGGGCATTGCCATCAATTTCCGCCAATGATCTTTCGTCAATGATGCTCAGGCTGGTCACATTCGTTCGGGCACGGCGTTTCGTCCTGGCCCTTCTGCTGTGTGCTGTCACCGTGATCGTTTTCGAGTCACCTTGGCGGTTGCGGCCTCCACTGGGCACGCCCCTGCCGACTTATGATGCGCGTGACACAGCCACCGTCTGCGCCGAACTGAACGCCGTCTGGGGCAAGGATTGGCCGCGCGTCATCCTCGACCTGGAAAAACTGCGCGACGAACGAAGCACCTGCGGCGGGCAAGACCCGGCCCTGACGCTCTACCCGGCCTACTACAATTACGGCGTGGCGTTGGAGGCGCGCGGCGACCTTCCCGGCGCGATCATCGCCTATCGCAAGGCGCTCGAAACTTCCCCAAAGGGGACGGAAGCGGCCCGCGCGCTCCAGAAATACGGCGCATTCACGCCGACCCCGCTCGAAACATGCAGCGACGCGCAGATACAGGCGTCGCTCTCGGCGGTTCCTGCTTACGTGCCGCGTGGCACGGGTGCATTCACGACCATTCAGGGCGGTATATTTGCGGTGAATGGACAGCCCTACCGTCTGCGTGGCATCAACTACTATCCGGCCCGCGCACCCTGGCGGCGCTTCCTGCTGGAAGCCGATCCCGCTGCGGTGGCTGGCGAACTCGATTTGATTGCCGGGGCAGGCTTCAATACGCTGCGTATCTTCCTGTGGTACGATGCCCTGTTTGCCTGCCCCGGCAGCGGCGCAGTGCCCAAACCGGATGCCTTCGCCCGGCTCGACACCGTGATCCGGCTGGCTGCGGAGCGCAAGCTGCGCCTGATTGTGACCCTGAACGACCTGCCCGATCTGGTCATCCACCCATTGTATTTCGATACGCAGGCTGCGCCCGCTCAAACGGCCTACCTTGTCCGGCGCTATGCGCAGGAACCGGCCATCCTGGCCTGGGACGTGCGGAATGAGGGTGACATCGACTATATGCGTGGCAACGCGCCCTCGGCGGCGGTTCTCGACTGGCTACGCCGCACGACGGCGCAGATCCGCCAGCTAGACCCCAACCACCTGATCACGGCGGGCTGGAATGAGGACACGCAGGCCACCGAAAGCGCCGTCGATTTTGTCAGCTTTCATCACTGGTCAACGCCGCAAAAGCTCCAACAGCGCCTGGATGCGCTGCGAAGCGTGACGCAGAAGCCAGTCTTGCTCGAAGAAGTCGGCTACAGCACTTTTGGCGGCAAAGAGGCCGATCAGAGCGCATCGCTGCGCGATGTTCTGATCGCAGCGGAGAGCAGCGGCGTAGCGGGCTGGCTGATCTGGACGGCCTTCGACTTTTCGACGGAAGTCACCTGCTGGCCCCCGGCCTGCCCAAGCCAGGACAACGGCGAGCACCACTTCGGCTTGTGGCGCACCGATTACAGCCCGAAGCCTGCGCTGGATGCGCTGAAGGCGCTCATCCATCCCTGAGCCGTTTTTCATATTCGGCTCGTACAGTAAGGTAAGCGCCCGCTTATCGACAACATTGCGACAGCATTGCGACAACTTTTATACGAAGTTGTCTTTTATACTGGAAATGTGATCACGGGACTGATGTAGCAAGCTGTCTTGAGTGCCTGGAGGTGTGTGATGTTTACCCCCGAACTGCTGCTACTGTCTGGCATGGTGATGGTGATCGGTTCCCTGGTGGCGCTGGCAATTGCGCAGTCCACCCGCAACTGGTTTTTCTACGGCGATCCACACGCCGAATGGCAAACCCTTCGCAACAGGCGTTAGTGCAATTTCGGCGATAGCACCGCCAGCGCCGCGCCGACAATACCTGCCTCGTTGAGCATCTGGGCGGGGACGACCTCGGCTTGAACCGTCAGGCGCGGGATGAACTTGGCGGCATGTTTGCTCGCGCCCCCGCCGATGATGATCAGATCGGGCCATAACAGCTTTTCCAACCTGTCCAGATACTCGTCCACGCGCTTGGCCCACTGCTTCCAGGACAGATCTTTCTCGATGCGCACTCTGTCCGTCGCCCGCCGCTCGGCGTCCTTGCCGCGAATCTCGATGTGGCCCAGTTCGGTGTTCGGGATAAGCTGGCCGTCGTAGAACAGCGCCGTCCCAATGCCTGTGCCGAAGGTCGTCATCAGCACCAGCCCGTCACGGCCCCGCCCCGCCCCGAATTGCATTTCGGCCAGTCCGGCAGCGTCGGCGTCGTTGATGATGACGGCCTTGCAGCGGGATTTTTCCTCAAAGAGCGATTTGGCGTCCGTGCCAATCCATGAATGGTCGATGTTGGCTGCGGTGTAAACCACGCCTTTCTTGACCACTGCCGGAAAGCCACAGGCGATGCGGTCCGCCCAGTTGAAGTGGCTGACGACCTCGGCCACACAGTCAGCGATGGCCTCCGGCGTGGCAGGCTGTGGCGTCAGCACCCGGAAACGCTCGTCCAGCAGTGTCCCGCTATCGGTATCAACGGGCGCGCCCTTAATGCCGGTTCCGCCAATGTCAATGCCCAGAACGTGCACGTCAGCCTCCTTGACGAATAAATCTCACCTTTGTCTTGCTCCCCTCTCCACCCTGTGGAGAGGGGCTGGGGGTGAGGTCAATCTTATTTTTCCACCCGAATGTGGCCCGCGCCCGGTTCGACCCGACCAATGCGCCAGCCGCCCGCGCCCTGTGCAGCCAGCGCCGAAAGCAGCGCGTCAGCCCGCTCCGGCGCGACGGCCATCAGCAGCCCGCCGGACGTTTCGGGATCAAACAACAGGGTTCGCGTCACCTCGTCCAATGTAGAATCAAAGGTGACCCACTGCTCGTAAAAGTGCATGTTATTGGCCGTGCCGCCGGGGAACATGCCTTCGGCTGCATAACGCTGCGCGCCCGGCAGCCAGGGCAAATCCTTATAGGACAGCACGCAATCGACGTTGCTCAGGTGCGCCATCTCGTGGCTGTGGCCCAGGATGCTGTAACCGGTGATGTCCGTCATGGCACGGACGCCGACCTCGCGCGCGGCCAGCGATGCGCCCCGGTTCAATTGCATCATACTGGCGACGGCGCCGTCCACGTCGCCGCTGTCCGCCCCACCTCGTTTGAGCGCCGTGGTGATGACGCCTACGCCCAGGGGCTTAGAAAGGACAAGCACGTCGCCAGGCCGCGCACCACCCTTCGTGATAATCCGCTCCGGGTCGATCATGCCCGTGACGGCCAGCCCGTACTTCGGCTCCTTGTCAGTGATCGTATGTCCGCCCGCGATCACCGCGCCCGCTGCCCGCACGCGCTCCGCGCCCCCGCGCAGAATCTCGCTCAAGATCGCCAGGTCGAGGTTCTCCGGGAAGGCGGCCAGGTTGATGGCAAACAGCACGTCACCGCCCATTGCGTACACGTCGCTCATGGCGTTGGCAGCGGCAATCGCGCCGAAGGCGTAAGGATCATCGACCACCGGCGGGAAGAAATCGACGGTGGAGATGATCGCCTGCCGGTCATTGACGCGATAAACCGCCGCATCGTCAGGCGCTGCCAGCCCGACGAGCAGTGCAGGATAATCTGTCGCTTTGAAAGCGTCCGCTAGAGGGCGCAGCACCTGCGCCAGCGCTCCGGCCTGGAGCTTAGACGCTCAACCCGCGCAACTTGCCAGCGCAGTCAGCCTGACCTCGCTGGTGGGTAGTTTTGCCATCATACCGCCTTTTCTCAGAAGCACGCGGGCAAGTATAGAACGCTTACCTGACGCGGGCAAGCACGTGACCTGACTTTGAGTTACCATAGAGCTACGGCTTGCGGTAAGCCGATCAGATGACACGGGATGAGGCGGTAACGGTTGGATGGCTAAAGGACGATTTTCGCGTTTCGAACAACAGATCGAACAGATCGTGGAAGGCAGCCTGGCACGGCTGTTTGCCGGGCGGCTCCATCCGCGTGAGGTGGCAACGCGCCTGGCGCGGGCGATGGAAGACAGCGCGCGCACTGCGCCCGACGGCAACTTGCTTGCGCCCAACGTTTATACCATCCGCTTGAACCCGTCAGACTACGAAGCGTTGATCTCGACACAGCCAGACCTGGTGAAAACGCTGTCCGACACAGTGGTGGACCTGGCGCACCGCACAGAGATGCGGCTGGCATCGCTGCCTATCCTCAGCATCGAGCCAGACCCGGTGCTGCCGCCACGCGCCATCCACGTCGTCGCAGAGCACGAGTCGGCGACCAGCCGTTCTACGCAGATGCTGCAACCCGTCACGGCCTCGCCGGCGCTTCGCAGCTCGCGTAACCCGCAGGTGATTGTGGCAGGGACGCGCTACGTGGCGCTGGATCGTCCGGTGATCAACATCGGGCGGCGGCATGATAACCACATCGTCATCGACGACATGCGCGTGTCGCGTATGCACGCCCAGATTCGGCTGCGCTTCGGCCATTATGTGCTGTACGACCTGGGAAGCAGCGGCGGGACGTTCGTCAATGAGCACGCCATCACCGAGTGCATTCTCAAGCCGGGCGACGTGATCTCGCTGGCGGGCGTGCCACTGGTCTACATCGAGGACGAGAGCAGTACCAGCGACTCCTTGTCGGCCACCGACACTCAGATCAAGCGCCCGTCTCGCGCTGCTGAACCGGACAGCAAAGACAGTGACCCGACGTTATGAACCTGGAAGGATTGTTGCTGGCGCTCCGTATCCTGGCGGGGCTGCTGCTGTTGGCGTTTATCAGTGTGTTGTTCGTGATGATGTGGCGCGACTACCAGGCCGTCAGCCGCGAAGTCGCGTCGCGGACGCAAAAGCGCGGGCGGCTGGTGGTGCTGCGCGCTGACGGCACGCCGCTCAAGCCCGGTACGAGCTTTCCTCTGCTGCCACTGACCAGCATGGGACGCGCTCCGACCAATACCATCGTCCTGAACGACACCTTTGCCAGCGGCGAACATGCCCTGGTGACGCTGCGCGGCGGCCAATGGTGGCTCGAAGATCGCCACAGCAGCAACGGCACAGTCCTGAACGGCTATCGCATCCAGGAACCCGTCGTCCTCAGCGCAGGTGACGTGATCTCCGTCGGGCAGGTCGATCTCAAACTGGAATTGGATTAGTGTTTACCTCACCCCCTGGCCCCCTCGCCAACTGGAGAGGGGGCAATCATGCGCGCTTCTTCAACGTGCGGTTCGTCGTTCTGCTTCTCCTGTTTGCGGGTGGTGTGCTGACGCACCAGGCCGTGCTGCCCGTGCTGGAAGGCAACGACGAAGCACTGCACTACAGCTATATTGAGTGGATACGCCAGTACAACCGGCTGCCAGATCGCACCACCTACGCCACCAACACCACCCAGCAGGAGAGCGGCCAGCCGCCGCTCACCTATTGGGTGGCGGCGCGCTTCCTCGACTTGCTCAGGGTTCCGGTACATGGCGGCGACATGCTGGCCGACATGATCGATGTGCGCAACCTGTGGTTTACCCCACCGGATCGGTGGAACCGCCGCGATAACTTGAATCTGTTCTTTCATGGCCCGAACGAGCGCGCCTTCGGTCATCCCGACATTGTGCAAGGCGATCACATGGCGCGGCTGCTGTCGCTGGCCTGGGGGCTGCTGGCCGTCGTCGGCGCGTATGGCGCAGCGCGGGAAGTCTTCGAGCGCGACGGATGGGCGCTGCTGGCAACCGGCTTGTTTGCGTTCACCCCTCAGATGATCTACATGTGCGCCTCGGTCACCAATGACGTAACCGCCGTCGCCTTTGCTACACTGGCGATCTGGCAAACGCTGCGCCTGCTGCGTCGGGGCGCGACTCCGCTGCGGCTGGCTGCTATTGGCGTATTCCTGGCATTGGGTGCGCTGTCCAAAGTCAGCGTGCTGCTGATTGCGCCGGGGATCGGGCTGGCGCTGGCCCTCGACTGCTGGCAGCACCGCCGCGCTGCCGGCAGGCTGATCACGAACGGCTTGATCGTCGGGCTGGCGCTGGCGCTGATCTTCGGCCCCTGGGTCGTCTACGGCATCGTCACCTTTCAGGACCCGCTCGGCTTCAGAACGCACAAGACGCCAGAACACCTGAACAATCCGGCTCCCACGCTGGCGCAGCTTGTCTCGGCGCTGCCGGACGTTTACCTCTCTTACTGGGGCAAGTTCGGCACAAGCTCAGTCTGGATGAGTCCGGCCATCTATGCGCTGTTCACCGGGATTACTGTGCTGGCGCTGGCGGGCTACGTCTGGTATTGGCTTCACTGCCGCCATACCCGCTGGTGGACGGCGCTGCCCGCCTTGCAAGCCGTTGTGCTGCTGGTGATGGTGCTGTTTGTCTTCGCCGGGTTGGTGCAGTGGCTGCGCGATCTGTTTTACATTGCCTACGCCATCACCGGGCGCTTGATGTACGCCGCACACGTCGGGCTGGCAATCGGGCTGGCGGGCGGGCTGGCGCTGCTGGCGCACCGGCTGAGGCAGTCCGCCGCAAAACTCATCAGGGCAACGGCGGTTGGCCTCTTTGCCGGGGTCGGGCTGCTGGCCGCGCCGATCAGCATTTACACGGCCTACGCGCCGCCCATGCTGCTAACACCCCAATCGCTGCCCAAACTCGAAGGCGGCCCCATCGACTACGACCACACCATTCGCCTGTTGGGGGCAGCGCAGACCACGCCCACCATCGAGAAGGGCAAACTGCACCGCATGACGCTGTGCTGGCAGGTGCTCAAACCAGCCGCACGCCCGGCAGCCTTCGCGCTCAAGCTGTTTTCATTGCAGGGCAAGGTGGTGGGCGAGCGCACGTCGGTACACGGCCTGGGGCTGTTTCCGAGTTCGCTGTGGCGAGCGGGCGACATCTTCTGCGATATGGTGGATGTTCCGATCAACGATCCACCGGCAAGCGGACAGCCGTATAATGTGTTGTTGATCCTGTTGGATGCACGGACAGCCGCTGCCGACTGGCCTGCCACGCGGCCACCGGACGACCAGCCTGTCCAGTATCCTTTCGTTGCCCAGGTGGTAGGGAAATAGCCTTGATGAGCGCTCCGACCTGCATCAATCACCCTGAACGGGCAGCCGTCGAACACTGCGAAGTGTGCGGCGAGCCGCTGTGCGCCTACTGCCTGTACTACACCAGCGACGGCCAGCGTCTGTGCAAGCAGCACGCCGACCAGGCCGCCGCGTCGGGTGCATTCATCCGTGCGCCCGGTGTCTACGCCGACGGGTTGGTTCCGGCGCAGCTTGCGGCGGGCCACCATGTCGAAGCCCCACCGCTCTATGCGGCGAACCATCCCGACGTACTGGCGCTGGTCGGGCTGCTCCTGACTGGGTTCAGCGTGGCGGTGTGCTTCCCGCCCTCGGTGTGTCTGCTGGGGCCGATTGGCATGATCCTGTCGGCGGTGGCGCTGCTGAACGCCCGCAGCGCACACAACCCCTCTCGCACCCGCAAGATGGCCGGGATCGGGCTTGGGCTGTTCGGATTGTGGCTGGTGGTGGGCTACGCCTGTGCCTCGCTGGTCTTCAACAGTGCCAGAACGTCTATCACCACGCTGCAAACGACCCTGAGTGTGCCGATTGTGGTCATCACTGCACCGCCCGGCGCTTTCTCGCCAGCGGCTACCATGCCGCCGCCCACCCAAGCGCCCAGCGCCACGCCCACACCCTCTACCGGGCGGTAGCTATCGGCGGCGGGATGGGTTAGAGTCGTCGGTCTTGATTCTGAATTTACCTCACCCCCGGCCCCTCTCCACCCTGTGGAGAGGGGAGAAATCGACGGACGGTGATGCCAGCCGGTTCCCCTCGCCAGTTGGAGAGGCGGTCAAGGGATGAGGTCAATCTCTGCCAGGGAGAGCAGCATGGAGCCAGTTCGCATCGGCATTATCGGCGGTTCCGGCCTTTACAACATGCCGGAGTTCACCAACGCAGTCGAACACCGGATCGATACCCCATTTGGCCCGACCAGCGACGCCATCGTGGTCGGCACACTGCGCGGGCAGCAGGTGGCCTTTTTGCCCCGGCACGGGCGCGGCCACGTGCTGACGCCGAGCGAAGTACCGTACCGCGCCAACATCTATGCGCTCAAGACGCTGGGCGTGACGCACGTCATCAGCGTCAGCGCCTGCGGGTCGCTCAAGGAAGAACTGGAGCCGGGCCACATCGTCATTCCTGACCAGCTTTTTGATTTCACGAAGGACGAGCGAGGCCGCACTTTCTTTGGCGGCGGTTTCGTAGCGCACATCGGCGTAGCCGATCCTTTCTGCCGCGTCCTGGGCGACGTGCTCGCCGAGGCCAGCGCCGGCGTGGGCGGGACGGTGCACCGGGGCGGCACGTTCGTGACCATCGAAGGGCCGCGCTTCAGCACCAAAGGCGAGAGCGGGGTATGGCGTCAGCTTGGCTTTTCGATCATCGGCATGACCACCGCGCCGGAAGCCTTCCTGGCCCGCGAGGCGGAAATGCACTACGCCGTGATGGCACACGTGACCGACTACGACGTGTGGCACACGGCGGAAACGGTCAGCGCCGAGCTGGCTTTCAGCCGCTTCCAGAAAAACGTGGCGCTGGCGCAGCGGGCCGTGACTGCCACCATCGAGAAGATTGGTGGGGCGGCCTTCGACTGCGGCTGCGACTCGGCGCTGTCCTCGGCGCTGCTGACACACCGGGATCGAATCCCGGCACAGGTCGTTGAGCGCCTGCAACCTATTGTCGGCAAGTATTTCAAGGCGAACCCGTGACCGATACGACTGAACCGCCGCTGCTGACCGAAATCACGCTTGACACCGAGATTTCGGTGGAATACCGCGAGCGCGTTTTGCTGACTCTGGCCGGGTTGTTCCTGATCATCACACACAGTGGGTTGATACTCGTCCGGGGCAGCGGTATCCTCAATTACTGGCACGTTGTGGTATGGATGGGCTGCGCAGTGACAGGTCACGTTATCCTGGAGCGGCGACTGCCCCGGCGCGACCCGTTCATCTTCCCGATTGTCATGCTGCTCTCCGGCTGGGGTCTGACGCTGATTGACCGCCTGGCGCCGCCTTTTGCCACGCGCCAGACGATCTGGCTGATCGTTTCGGTTAGCGTGATGCTCGCCATCATCTCTGCGCCGGGACACCTGCGCTGGCTCAGTCGCTACCGCTACCTGTGGCTCGTCGGCGGGCTGCTGCTGCTGGGCCTGACGATCTTGATCGGGCGCAACCCGTCGGGTGGCGGGCCGCGCCTGTGGCTCGGCATCCCGGACGTGTACTTCCAACCCTCGGAACTGCTCAAGGTGCTGCTGGTTGCATTTCTGGCAAGCTACCTGGCCGAGAAGCGCCCGCTGCTTGACCTGCATACACGTCTGATCGGCCCGATGCGCCTGCCGTCGATGCGCTTCTTCGCGCCGCTGCTGCTGATGTGGGGCATCTGCGTCGTCGTGCTGGTCTGGCAGCGAGACCTGGGCACAGCCACGCTGTTTTTCGTGATCTTCGTGACGATGCTGTACCTTGCCAGCGGCCAGGTCATCTACGTGCTCGAAGGGCTGGCGCTGCTGCTGGTCGCGGGTGTGATCGCCTACTTTGCCTTCGACGTGGTGAAACTGCGTATCGACGTGTGGGTTAATCCCTGGCCGGAAGCGGACAACCGCGCCTTCCAAGTCGTACAGAGTCTGCTGGCGCTCTCGGCGGGCGGCGTTTTTGGGGCGGGCGTCGGGCAGGGGTCGCCCACCTACATTCCCGTTGTCCACTCCGACTTTGTGTTTGCGGCCATCGGCGAGGAATGGGGCCTGCTCGGTACGCTGGCCGTGACCGGCTGCCTGGCGCTGCTGGTCTTGCGCGGGCTGCGGCTGGCGGCTCAGACACATACGCGCCCCTTCCGTGCCTTCCTGGCCGCCGGGATCAGCATCACCTTCGCCACGCAAAGCCTGCTGATCATGGGCGGCACGCTGAAGCTGATCCCGTTGACGGGCGTGACACTGCCCTTCCTAAGCTACGGTGGAAGTTCGCTGCTGGTCAGCTTCATCATGGTCGGGTTGTTGATGGTATTGAGCGGTGAATCGTGAGCCAGAGTCTGAATCGCGTCACGGTCAGCATCCTGATGGCTTTTGCGCTGGTCGCGTTGAGCCTGACCTACTGGAGCGTGCTGGACGCCGACAGCATGTTGGCACGCAGCGACAATCCCCGGCGGGTCGAAGCGGAACGGGCCATCGTGCGCGGGGCAATCTATGACCGGAACGGCGAGCTGCTGGCGCAGACGACACGGGTTGGCGTTTCGCCCTCCGGGAAGCCTGTCCTGAAGCGCGAGTACCTGCACAGCGATGCGGCCAGCGCCGTCGGCTACTACAGCCTGATTCACGGCGTGGGCGGCGCAGAGGCCGTTTTCGATAAAGTGCTGCGCGGCGACGACCTGCGCGATGCAGCACAGACTGCGCTCGACAATCTGCTGCACCGCCCGCAGGTGGGCAGCGCCGTCCGGTTGACCATCGACTCGAAGCTGCAATCGGCCATTGTGAATGCAATGCAGGGCAAGCGCGGCGCAGTGATCGCCATCGACGTGCCGTCCGGGGCAGTGCTGGCGATGGTCAATGCGCCCTCGTTCGACCCGAATACACTGGACACGACTTACGACGCGCTGCGCCGCGACCCGACGGCCCCCCTGCTGAACCGCGTGACGCAGGGCATTTACCAGCCGGGCGGCGCGCTGCAAACGGTGATTCTGGCTGCCATCCTGGCCGATAAGCCTGCGCTGGATGCGCCTGTCGCGGGCGGGTCAACTTCGATACAGGTGAACGGCCTGACGCTGAAATGTGCCGCGCCAGGACTGGCAAACACAGTCGAACGAGCTTATGCACTGGCCTGCCCGTCGCCATTTGCCAATGCCGTTACGGAGCAGCCCGGCCCGGCAGCCGTGCAGAAGATGATCGCGGCCTTCGGGCTGTTGCAAGCACCAACCCTGGATCGGTTTGCGACGGTTTCCGGCAAGCCGGTGACCGTCCTGACCGACATTGGCGACCTATCCAGCCTACGCGCGCAGGGCGTCGGGCAGGGCGAATTGACCGTGACACCGCTGCAAATGGCGCTGGTGGCCTGCACCATCGCCAATCACGGCCACGCTGTCACGCCGTATCTGGCCGACGCGACACGCCCGCCGAACACGGCGGATTGGCAGCCACTTCCGCTGCCCGAAACGCAGCCTGCCGTCATCACGCGCGACATGGCCGACAAAATCCGCACGGCGATGCAGCAGGCGGTTAACATGGGTGCGGCACAGCCCGCTGGCCGAACCAGGCTGTCGATCTTCGGCCACGCCAGCATTGCCTACACCGGGCCGAAGGAAAGCGCCGACTCGTGGTTCATCGGCTTCATCGATCTGGCAGGTGGCCGCTCAGTGGCCGTCGCCGTCGTGA
>Ga0070741_10016149_pt1 | contig 12514 bp, 11 predicted proteins | sample Coa_R1_4_FD_66440 | JGI IMG/M metagenome (GOLD analysis project Ga0070741, IMG submission 66440) | Surface soil microbial communities from Centralia Pennsylvania, which are recovering from an underground coalmine fire - Coalmine... | ecosystem: Environmental > Terrestrial > Soil > Unclassified ...
GCCGGACAGTCCCGTCAACATCAAGCCGACCGCGGCACGGTCGCGCGTCGGCACCAGCGTGATCGCGGCTTCCGGCAAGCCCGCCTCGCGCAAACCTTGCACCAGGCAATCATGGATGGCGCGGCAGGAGCGGAAACTGTCGGAGCCGCCGCGCAGGATCACGGCATTGCCGGATTTCAGGCAGAGCACGCCGGCATCGGCGGCGACATTGGGCCGGCTTTCGAAGATCACGCCGACGACGCCGAGCGGCACGCGAACGCGCTCGATGGTCATGCCGTTGGGGCGCTGCCAGCTTTCGGTCACCGCGCCGATGGGATCTTCTATCGCGCGCACCGTTGCGACCCCGTCAGCCATGGCGTCGACGCGGCTTTGCGTCAGCGTCAGGCGGTCGATGAAAGCAGACGTCGCCCCATTGGCGCGAACTTCAGCGACGTCTTCGGCGTTGGCGGCGAGGATTTCGGTTGCGTGGTTGCGGATCGCGCGCTCGATGGCGTCCAAGGCCCTGTTCTTTTGCTCGGCCGGCGCCAGCGACAGCACGCGCGCGGCGGCACGCGCCTTCGACGCCAGAGCGGTCATCAGTTCGGTCAGATCGGCGTTGCCGTCGATCGCCTTCAGCGGCGCAGTCATTTCGGTCAGGTCCTTATCTAAGATCATGCTTTAGCATGGAAATCCCCTGTTTGCGACTGCCGGAACCGGATTGCAGGGCAGCGGACTATCGCCGGAATGGCCGGTCTAGCGCGGCGAATTTGAAGTGCCTATCAGTTTCGCCGCGCGTTCGTCATAGGCACTTCAAATTCAAAGCCGCACTAGAAACAATAGGTTGCTAGAGCTCCTTTGATTCCGAAACTCGCATCAGAGGTCGCCTCGGTGGCTTGCGAGCTTCGGAATCGGAGCTCTGGTCGGCCATTGGCCTAGCTGACGGGGACCGTCCCGCTCGGGCCGACCACGAGGTCGTCGCGATGGATCATTTCGGACCGGCCGCTGACGCCCAAAATCGTCATCACATCAGGCGACGAGCGGCCCTTGATCTTGTCGGCATCGTCGGCGTCATAGGCGACAAGGCCGCGGCCGATCTCATGGGTGTCGGGCCCGCGGACAATCACGGCGTCGCCGCGGGCGAACTGGCCATCGACCCGGATTACGCCCGCGGGGAGCAAACTCTTGCCGGCGCGCAGTGCGTTCACCGCGCCGGCATCGATGGTCAGCGTGCCCTTTGGTTCGAGCGAGCCCGCGATCCAACGCTTGCGCGCGGTGACGGGGTTGGCAGGCGTCAGGAACCAGGTGCAGCGTCCGCCGTCGGCGATGGCTTGCAATGGATGCTCGATCTTGCCTGAGGCGATCAGCATGTGCGTGCCGGCGGTGGTGGCGATCTTGGCCGCCTCGATCTTGGTGTACATGCCGCCGCGCGACAATTCGGATTCGGCCGCGCCCGCCATCGCCTCGATTTCCGACGTGACGGATTCCACCACTGGAATCAGTTTGGCGTTCGGATTGGCGGCGGGCGGCGCGGTGTAGAGGCCGTCGATGTCGGACAGCAGAATCAGAAGATCGGCGCTGGTCATGGTCGCGACGCGCGCGGCCAGCCGATCGTTGTCGCCGTAGCGGATTTCGTTGGTGGCGACCGTGTCGTTCTCGTTGATGATCGGCACCGCGCGCCAGTCGAGGAGCTTGGCAATGGTCGAGCGCGCATTGAGGTAGCGGCGTCGCTCCTCGGTATCCTGCAAGGTCACCAGAATCTGCCCGGAGCCAATGCCGTGCGCGCCCAGCACTTCCGACCAGATGCGCGCCAGCGCGATCTGTCCGACGGCGGCCGCGGCCTGGCTTTCCTCAAGCTTCAGCGGACCGCGCGGCAGCTTCAATCGGGCGCGGCCGAGTGCGATCGAGCCGGACGAGACCACCAGCACATCGCGCCCTTCGCCGTGAAGTTTCGCAAGGTCACCCGCAAGCGCCGTAAGCCACGCCGCGCGCACCTCGCCCGCTGCGGAATCGATCAACAGCGACGAGCCGACCTTGACGACGATGCGTCGGAATTTTTTCAGCGCGGGGCGGGCCATGGGAGATGCGGATTTGGGAATCGTGATTTTTCGAAAGAGCTTCGAGCAAAGGTGTTACAGCGAGACTAGCGCGGCGAATTTGAAGTTCCTATCAGTATCGCGACAAGTTCGAGATAGGAACTTCAAATTCAAAAGCCGCACTAGAAATCGATAGTCAACTGGAGCTCCTTTGATTCCGAAGTTGGCATCAGAGGTCGCTGCGATAGGTTGCGAACTTCGGAATCGGAGCTCCAGGTACAGGCGACGTTGCTATCCAGGCTGCGGCGCCCACGGTTCGGCCTTCGCGGGATCGGCCTGTGCGGCGCCCTTGGCCTTGCCGGAAACCGGAGCTTCCCCGATCAGGTCCGCCAACGCCCGCAACGCATCCGTGACGCCTTCGCCGGTCGCGCCGGAAATCAGAAGCGGCGTCTTCTTGGCGGCGCGTTTCAGCCGATCTTTCTGCTTCTTCAATTCGTCCGGGTCGACAGCGTCGATCTTGTTCAAGGCGACGATCTCGGTCTTCTCCGCGAGCTGGCCCTCGTAGGCTTCGAGCTCCGCGCGAACCGTCTTGTAGGCCTTGCCTGCGTGCTCGCTCGTGGCATCGACGAGATGCAACAGCACGCGGCAACGCTCGACGTGGCCTAAGAAGCGGTCGCCGAGGCCGGCGCCCTCATGGGCGCCCTCGATCAGTCCGGGAATGTCGGCAAGCACAAATTCGCGCCCGTCCGCGTTCACGACGCCGAGCTGCGGATGCAAGGTCGTAAAGGGATAGTCGGCGATTTTCGGCTTGGCCGCGCTGACCTTGGAAAGAAAAGTCGACTTGCCGGCATTGGGCAGGCCGACGAGGCCGGCGTCTGCGATCAGCTTCAAGCGCAACCAGATCCAGCGCTCTTCGCCGACATCGCCGGGATTGGCGTTGCGCGGCGCGCGGTTGGTCGAGGACTTGAAATGCGCATTGCCGAAGCCGCCATTGCCGCCTTCGGCAAGCACGAAGCGTTCGCCGAGCGTGGTGAAATCGTGGATCAGCGTCGTCCTGTCTTCGTCGAAGATCTGCGTGCCGACCGGCACCTTGAGCACGATCGACTTGCCGTTGGCGCCATGGCGGTCCTTGCCCATGCCATTGGTGCCCTTCTGGGCCTTGAAGTGCTGCTGATAGCGATAATCGATCAGCGTATTCAGCCCGTCCACGACTTCGATGATGACGTCGCCGCCACGGCCGCCATTGCCGCCGGACGGGCCACCGAACTCGACATACTTCTCGCGGCGGAAAGCCACGCAGCCGTTTCCACCGTCGCCGGAGCGGATATAGACCTTGGCTTCGTCGAGGAATTTCATGGGCTACACGTAGGGCAGGGGCCGCGTTGCGGCAACCACAAAGCTTGGTAAATTTGGCCCGAAATTGCGTATCGCAGTTATGCGGGCCGCTTCCGAAGCAGAAATTTCTGCATCCCTTCGAGCACCAAGTCGCGCCGCTGGTTAAAGACGGTGCTCTCCAGCGTGACCACGCCGGTGGTCCGGCCGGGCGTGAGGTCCCTCACTTCGAGTGCCGGGTAGATGGTGTCGCCGGCGTAGACGGGTTTCAGGAACCGGCTCGACTGCTCGAGGAAGCCGACCAGCGACTCCTCGACCATGAACGGGAACATCCCCGCGCCCGGCGCGGTATGGATCAGGGTTTGAAAGCCATGGGCGAGCAGATTCGGCATGCCGCGGGCGCGACAATATTCGACATCATAATGCACGGGATGGGTGTCGCCGCTCGCGGTCTGGAAGGCCGCAAAGATCGCTTCCGTCATGGTGCGGCTCGGAATGACGAAGCGCTCGCCAAGCGAAAAGTCCTCAAACCAGCGCTGCTGCTGCACCATGCGGTGTTCGGCGGGATCGAAATCGGTCATACCTGAAATTCCTGATTGGCTGACGTCGGCTGATGACGAAGCCTATAATGCTACGCTAGCGGAGTGGATTTGACATTCGCTTCACGCCTAGCCGCAAGTTCTCAAAGCCAATGTCAAATCCAAAACTCCACTAGAATCGAATATTTGCTAGTGGTCCCGTGATTCTAACATCCGCAAGAGTTGCTGCTGAGAAGGGATGCGAATGTTGGAATCAGACCACTAGCGGCCCCAAATGAGCTTACTCGCCAAAATCTCCACGACGCTCGATGATCGCTCCGCGCGACTTGCCGGTATCGCGCTGATGCTGGCCGGCGTCTGCATGTTCTCGTTCGGCGACACGCTCGGCAAGTACATCGTCGCGACCTATTCGGTCGGGCAATTGATGTTTTTTCGCGCCTGCGCGGCATTGGCGCTGCTGGCGCCGTCGATGTGGCGGCAGCGCCGTGAATTCCTGCGGGTCGAGCGGCCGTGGCTGCAGCTTCTGCGGTTGATATTCTCGACCTTCGAGATCGCCGCGTTCTTTCTTGCGACCGTCTATATGCCGCTCGCCGATGTCGTCACCTATTATCTGGCGACGCCGATTTTCGTCACTGCGCTGTCGGCGATCTTTCTACGCGAGCAAGTCGGCTGGCGGCGCTGGAGCGCGATCCTGGTCGGGTTTGCAGGCGTACTGGTCGCGCTGCGGCCCTCGGCGCAATCGGTCAGTTGGCCCGCGATGATCGCGCTCGCCGGCAGTCTTTCTTTCTCCTGCTCGCTCCTGACGACGCGGCTGTTGCGCGCGACGCCCGATATCGTGCTGGCTTCGGCGCAGTTTGTCAGCGGCCTGCTATTTGGCCTTTTGATCGCGCCGATCGGCTGGGTCACGCCGACATGGAGCAGTCTCGGTCTTTTCTTTGCCGCCGGCGCAATCTCGGTATGCGCACTATTGTGCGTCAACCGTTCGCTCAAACTTGCGCCGGCGAGTCTCGTCGTGCCCTATCAATATACGATGATCCTGTGGGCGGTGATGTTCGGCTACATCGTGTTCGGCGACGTGCCGTCGCTGCCAATGGCGCTTGGCGCGGTCATCATCATCGGCGCGGGGCTTTACATTTTCCTGCGCGAGCGGGAGCTCGGACGGAGCGAATCCGTCGTCAATCCGCCCGCGTAGGCTTTTTATTTTGACGCGTTTTCTTCACGCGAACCGGTACCACCCCCCGGATCAAGTCCGAGGGCATGCTTCGCTTGAAAACGCTATGCTCGTCTTGTCGAATTGCCCCAGTTCTTCAGCGACGCCCAGACGCCGCGCGTCAGGCGAAAGCAATCGACCGGGGTCGACGAGCCCAGCGATTCGAAGCGATGCAGCTCGACGCCGCACCACTGGAAGCCGCATTTTTCGAGCACATTGCGTGAGGCGGGGTTCGCCACGCGTGCGCCGGCGCGCATGTGGGGCGCGTCGAATTCCTCGAAGGTGAAATCGATCACGGCGCGCGCGGCTTCGGTCGCCAAACCCTGGCGCCAATAGTCGACGCCGAGCCAATAGCCGAGCTCAGGAGATTCCTGGTCGCGCCAATCGACGCCGACCATGCCGATCGGCGCAAAATCCTTTTCGATCAGGAAAACCGTCTCACGGCTGCCCGGGATGCTGCGGACGAATTCGACCGCGTCGCCTTGCGAATAGGGATGCGGCAGGCGGCGGGAGTTCTCCGCAATGCGGCGATCGCCGGCGAGACGCGCAATTGCATTGACATCCGCGAGCGTCGGCTTTCGCAGCGCGAGCCGTTCGGTTTCGAGGATGCAACGTCCTGCCTCGCGCAAGGTTCGGGGCGGGATATCTCGCAGCATGACTTAAGGCTCCTTGAGTTGTAACTCTTGGATCGTCGCGGTCTTCCGATGTTCGGAAAGCGCGCAAGAAGAAGGGGAGGCCGGTTTCCCGCCTCCCCTTGGAGCCTCTAGTCGCTCCGCCGGTTCAACAGGACCCGGCGGAATCTAAAAATGTTCCACCGTCTATTCGGCCGCCTCGGTCATCGGAATTACCGACACGAAGGTGCGGCCATTGGCTTTCGCACGAAACTCGACACGGCCCTCTACCTTGGCAAAGAGAGTATGGTCCGTGCCCATGCCGACATTAAGGCCGGGATGCCAGGTGGTGCCGCGCTGACGCGCAATGATGTTGCCGGGAATCACATGTTCGCCGCCATAGGCCTTGATACCAAGGCGCTTGCCCGCTGAATCGCGGCCGTTACGTGATGAACCGCCTGCTTTTTTGTGAGCCATGGCTCGTCTCCAATTCCTATCTGATCTTTAGATCAAATCCTTGACGAAATCATATCAATTCATGTCACGCTGATCTGAAGCGTGTCACTTCTTGTCGCTCTTCTTCGCCGCGGCCTTCTTGGCCGGCGCCTTCTTCGCCGCAGTCTTGGCGGGCGCTTTTGCCGCAGCCTTCCTGGCGGCCGGCTTCTTTGCAGCTGCCTTTTTCGCGGGTGCCTTCGGCGCCTCGTCGGCGTCATCGGCCGGCTTGGCTGCGACCTTCTCGCGCTTCGGGCGCGGTCCGATCGAAGGCGCCTTGCCATCGGTCAGGATCTCGGTGATGCGAAGCACCGTGATCTCGTCGCGATAACCGCGCTTGCGGCGCGAATTCTTGCGGCGGCGCTTCTTGAAGGCGATGACCTTCGGTCCGCGCTTGTGGTCTAACACCTCGGCTGCAACGGAAGCGCCGGCCACGGTGGGCGTCCCGAGCACGGGAGCATCGCCACCAACCACGAGCACTTCGCCCAGCTGCACGATCGTGCCGACGTCGCCGGCGATCTTGCCTATCTCGAGCACATCATCCGGCACGACGCGGTACTGCCGCCCGCCGGTTTTGATGACTGCGAACATCGTTTTATTCCTTCGTGTTCGATCCCGGCCTCGAGCCACGCTCGGGTCGGCTTTTTCTACAGTCGTTATGGGTTCAATTTCCGCGCGATGCGGGCCAAAAAGCCGCAAAAAGCGCAAAAACAAACAGCGCGAGAAGCCTCCCGCGCCGGGTGCGGGACTTATAGCCGCTGAGCGCCCCGAGTCAAGGCAAAGGGCGCGAAAAACCGGTCATTTTGAGGGATTTGGCTCGCAGAAAGGGGCGAATGGCGCGTAGCGAATGGCGAATTGTACCCACTATTCGCCGTTCCCGCTCCATTCGCTACTCCCTATTCGCTAGTCGCCCCATCGCCTCCTTGCGAAACCAACCGGGTTCCCGGTGGTTGTCCCCCGTTTGAAGCAGAAGCGGGGGCATAATGGCTGATGATGTCCTGACGACCGGGATTGCCGGGCATGGCGCGGTCCGCCTGCCGTCGGTGGACGTCGACAGTTTCAATGTCGAACTGAAGGACGACGAGGGATTTCTCGGCGACCGCGCCAGCAAGGGGGCGTTCCGCAAGATCCTGGACGATCTGCGCAAGCCGCTGAAGAAGAATGGCGAAGACCCGCTTGGCGACAAATCCACCGCCAAAATCGCCAAGAGCGAGCTCGACAAGGTTTTGTCGAGCGACGACATCGGCGCGGCGGCGCTGGTCCATGGCGCGATCGAGGAATTCGCGCATGAACTCGCCTATGTGATCTCGCGCCTCCTGAAGCTGAAGGCCTGGACCGACACCGAACGGATCGTCATCGGCGGTGGCTTTCGCCAGAGCCGGGTCGGCGAGCTTGCGATCGCGCGCACCGACATTCTGCTGAAGGCGGAAGGCAGCAAAATCGATTTATGTCCAATCCGTTTCGATCCCGACGAGGCCGGCCTGATCGGCTGCCTGCATCTCGCGCCATCGTGGATTTTCGAAGGTTTTGACAGCATTCTTGCCGTCGACATCGGCGGCACCAACATCCGCTGCGGCCTGGTTGAAACCCGCTGGAAGAAGGCGCCAGACCTCTCGAAAGCGGCGGTGTGGCATTCCGAACTATGGCGCCATGCCGATGACGAACCGACGCGAGAGGGGGCCATCAAGCGCATGGTCAAAATGCTGAAGGGCCTGATCGAAGAGGCCGATACCGAAGGCATGAAGCTCGCGCCCTTTGTCGGTATCTCCTGTCCCGGCGTGATCAACGAGGACGGCTCCATCGCCAAGGGCGCGCAGAACCTGCCGGGCGATTGGGAGAGTAGCAAATTCAATCTGCCGGCGAGCCTGGTCGAGGCGATCCCGATGATCGGCGACCATGACACCGCGATCGTGATGCACAATGACGGTGTTGCGCAGGGCCTGTCGGAAGTTCCGTTCATGCAGGATGTCGAGCGCTGGGGCGTTTTGACCATCGGCACGGGCCTGGGCAATGCCCGCTTTACCAATCGCCGCAAGGAGAAGGACGACGGCGACGGCAAGAAAGAGAAGAAAAAAGACTAAAATCTCTCGAGAGGCTCCCAGCGCGCGCGGTAACCTTGAGCGGTTAGGTTAAAAATGACTTCGCGTTGCCGCGTTCGCTGGGATCGATACGGTCGATCGCGTCGCTCAGGCTGGCCAGCGGAAGCCGCACTTCCAGGCCGCAATTTCAATGAAGCGACACGGGACCGCCGGTTTTTTCCGCGTCTGGCGGTCCCACCCCCTTAGCAAAAGCGTTTTGCGCTGATGTCGCGTGCCACCCCACGCGATGAAATTTCTCCCCCCGCCTTGTCTGGTCAGTCTTCCTCGCCTAGAACACGGCCCGACCTGGGGCGGTTCGCCGCCCTGATTTGCGCCTTGGAGAGGTGGCAGAGTGGTTGAATGCACCGCACTCGAAATGCGGCATAGGTGCAAGCCTATCGGGGGTTCGAATCCCTCCCTCTCCGCCACGCTTCGCCCCTGATGAGCTTCGCAAGACAGGTCCTTCGCGTGATTACGTCTCGAATGCACTGTCGCGATAGCGGGATTGGCCGACGTCTGGCTCGCGCGCCGATGCTTGAGAGGCACGTCAGCAGCCTTCAAGCGCGAAGCCTCGCCCCTGAGGCCGCGGCAAGAGTCGAAGCGATCGCTTTGTTTCAAATATAGGCGCCCTTCCCGCGCCACCTGGATGGCAGCGGCGATCGCAGTCGAAGGCAACAGTGCTCGACGCCACGACCACTCACGAGTCTTTGTCCGACTGAGGCAGAGTTCATTACCAGTGCAAACACTTTGATCGCGTCTTGATTCCCCCTTCCGACTGACGAGAGGCTATTTGAAACAATCGTGAACCTGCGCCGCGATCCGATGTAGCAACAAGGCAAAGCGAGGCGAGAGTGACAGCACGAAAACATGTTGCATTCGGACGCGAACCGAGATTGTCTGGACCGGACGAGGGTTTTGCAACTACAGAGCGAATGTTTGAAATTTTATTTGTTTCGGATCTCGCTGATCGTTGCCTGCGGCCCGGCGGTCTGCTTTGGGACGGCGAGCTTGGCGTTCGCCGAGCGCGACGTCAGGGCCGCTGTCGAGCAATCGGCGCGCAGTCTGAACCTGCAGACGGAAATGCCGGGCGAGGTCGCTGAGACGTCCTCGGGCTGGTTCAACCTGCAACTATCGCCGGATTTAGTTCGCGTGGTGCTGTGGGGCGCCGTTGTGCTCGGCGTGTTGGTCGTGGTGTGGTCGTTGCAGGACAGCCTGCCTGTTTGGAGCCGGTCGCGCAAAATCGCGGCGCGCAACGAGCTTGAGCCTTCCGTCCCTTCCGGCCGATTGGAGGACGCGCAGGTCGAAGCCGACGACCTCGCCCGCGAAGGCCATTACGGCGAAGCGATGCACGTTCTTTTATTCAAGAGCCTGAACGAGATCCGCCGCCAGCTTGGCGTCAGCTTTGCGGTTTCACTGACCAGCCGGGAAATCTTGCGGCGGATTCAGCTCTCCGACATCGGACGCAATGCACTTGCCGCGATCATCGTTTCGGTTGAACGGACCTATTTCGGCGGCCGGCCAGCCAGTCAGGCCGACTATTCTGACTGCAGAAGCAACTTCGACGTCCTCAAGCATTCCCTGGCGGTGCTTGGCGCACGATGAGCGAGCCATCTCCCTTTCAATCCCGGGTCCTGGTCGCGCTCGTGGCGGTCCTGGTCGTTCTGTTCGCGGCGTCCATGCTGCTGTCGGCCGGCGGCGGCAAGCGCGTCACGGGCAGCCTGATTGGATCGAACACCTATTCCCGCTCGGCAGTCGGGCACCTCGGCTTCTTCGATGTGCTTCGCAAGCTCGGCTACCGCGCCGTCCGCGGCGAGCAGAACGTGCTCGCGATGCTCGGCGCCAACGGCGTTCTGGTGCTGGCGGAACCAAGCGCCGGCCTGTCCGTCGGCGACGACAGCAACCTTCTTCGCGCCGAGCGGATTTTCATTGTGCTGCCGAAATGGACCGTTCGCGCCGGCGGTGAGCGAGACGGCTGGATCGCGGAGGCACGGCTGGCGTCTGCAGTCGTGCCGGAGGCCGTGCTGTTCGCCGCCGTCGGCTCGGGCACTGTCGTCCGCGTGGCGGAGCCGTCCGCCTTCGAAAAGACGCTGGCGTTGCCGGATCCGACAATCCGAGCACCGCTGCAACTCGTCAAGAACTCACGGATGAAACCGCTGATTGCCACAGCCGAAGGCATCCTGCTCGGTGAGTTCACGGAAGGCAGCCGCAGAATCTGGGTGCTGACGGATCCCGATCCGATCGAGAATCACGGTATCGGCAAGGGCGACAATATGGTCTTCGCCGACGGGCTGGTCGCCGCGATGCTTCAGGGCAAGAACGGCCAGCTCGTTTTTGACGAGACGCTGCACGGCTTTCAGCGATCATCGCGAGCCCCTGCCAAATTCCTGTTCGAGTTTCCTTACAACCTCATTGCTATCCAGATCCTTGTGTGTATCGGGCTGCTATTGATGGCCGCGATGGGCCGCTTCGGGGCGCCGGAGCAACCGGAGCGCGTATTGAGCACCGGCAAGCGGGATCTGGTCGGCAACGCGGCCTCCCTGCTCGATCACGCCGGTTATCAGGCTGACATTCTCAGGCGCTATTGCAGCATCGTGTTGCAGGATGCGGGGCGTCAATTGCGCGCGCCGCGCGAGCTGAACGAGGCTGAACTCGCAGAATGGCTCGATCGCGCGGCCGGTCGACGCGGCGTGCCGTCAGGGTGCGCCGACCTGTCGAGGCGCGTGGTAGCCATGGGGTCGAATGAGCTCGGCGCGCTGCTGGGAGAAGCCCGGTCAATTCACCGTTGGAAAAAGGACATGGTCGATGGAGTTTCGTGACGTTTCGGCGATGACCGAAGGCATCCGCGGCGAGATCCGCAAGGCGGTTGTCGGCCAGGACGATGTCATCGAGCTGATGCTGACCAGCCTTCTGTGCGGCGGGCACATCCTGCTGGAAGGCGTCCCCGGAACCGCCAAGACGCTGCTGGCGCAGTGCTTTGCCGCCAGCCTCTCGCTGCGGTTCGGCCGCGTGCAGTTCACGCCGGACATGATGCCGGGCGACCTGCTCGGAACCAACCTCTTCAACTTCCAGACCAACGGCTTCACGCTGACGCAAGGGCCGGTCTTCACCGATATCCTGCTTGCCGACGAGATCAACCGGACGCCGCCGAAGACGCAGGCCGCGTTGCTTCAGGCGATGAACGAGTACAGCGTGACGGTGGACGGGGTGACGCATCCGCTGGGTGAGGCGTTCATGGTGGTCGCGACGCAGAATCCGATCGAGCAACAAGGCACGTATCCGCTGCCGGAGGCGCAGCTCGACCGCTTTCTGTTCAAGATCAATTTGACTTATCCCAGCAAAGAGCAGGAGTGCGCGATCGTCGCGCGGCACGGTAACCGCACCGCAATGCCGCGGCTCGCGGATTTCGGTCTCGCTCCGGTCGTCTCCGCTGACCGGCTGTTCTCGGCCCGCCAACTGGTGTCGGAGATCAGGCTGGGCGACCCGCTGGTGGCCTATATCGTCGATATCGTGCGTGCCACCCGCGACCACCCTGCGATCGAGACCGGCGCCTCGACCCGTGCTGCGAACATGCTGGCTTCCGCCAGCCGCGCCTATGCGACCACGCAGGGCCGCGATTTCGTCATCCCCGATGACGTCAAGTTCCTGGCAGTGCCGCTGCTGCGGCACAGGATCGTACTGGCGCCGAACGCCGAGATCGACGGCTTGGTCAGCGATGCGGTGATCGTCGAGATACTCGAACAGACGGCCGTTCCGCGATGATCCGGCCGACCCTGCGCGCGGTTCTGCTGTTCGGCGCCACGGTGCCGCTGGCGTTGATCCTGCTCGCATGGAATGCCGAACTGTGGCCGGTTTCGTTCGATTTCGGCATCTTCGTGTTGGTGGTCGTCGCAATCGACGCACTGTTGTGCGCGCGCTTTCGTCAGCTCGAACTCGCATGGGATGTGCCGGTCCGGCTCTTCGTCGGCGATGAAGGCGCGGTGAAATTGACAGTGAGTCAGCAAGCCGGGACGCGCGCCGTGCCGTTCGAGGCCCTGGTGGAGCAGCGCGGCGACCTCGAGCCGCCTCAGCCGCAGCGCCTGGTCGGGAGTGCCAAAACGCCGGCGGTCGCCTTGCTGCCGATCGCTCCAAAGCGCCGCGGGGAAGTCTTTGTCGACGCGGTCTGGCTGCGGTGGCGTAGCCCGTTCGCGCTTGCGGAGCGCACCCGGCGCATTGCGGTCGACAAGAAGATCAACGTGCTGCC
>Ga0070741_10016150_pt1 | contig 12514 bp, 13 predicted proteins | sample Coa_R1_4_FD_66440 | JGI IMG/M metagenome (GOLD analysis project Ga0070741, IMG submission 66440) | Surface soil microbial communities from Centralia Pennsylvania, which are recovering from an underground coalmine fire - Coalmine... | ecosystem: Environmental > Terrestrial > Soil > Unclassified ...
AACGGCTCGTGCCCCAGCTTTCCAAGTCGAACCCGCCGCCGTCGGTCGACGCCGTCGACGCCATGCTGCGCTCGGATGCCGTGACGCAATTCGTCGCCCGTGACGACGACGGCACGATCGTCGGGGTGTCGACGCTCGCCGTGTTCCCCCTCCCCACCGCGTTGCGGGCATGGATCGAGGACGTCATCGTCGACGAGGCGAGCAACGGCCGCGGCATCGGCACCGCGCTCACCGAGGCGATGATCGAACGGGCGCGTGCGCTCGGCTGCACCACCGTCGACCTCACGTCCCGCCCGTCGCGCGAAGCCGCCAACCACCTCTACAAGAAGGTCGGCTTCGTGCAACGGGAGACGAACGTCTACCGCTTCACCCTCTGACCGGCGGTCGCGACGGGGTCGGCGCGGGGTGGCCGCTGTCGCGGCGGCGCTTCGGCGCGCTAGAACGCCGCCCCGTGTCCCGACCCGGCGTCGTCGTCGAGCTGCGAGGGCGGCTGGGCAACCAGCTGTTCCAGTACGCGTGCGGGTCCGCGCTCGCCGCCGCCCACGACTGCTCCGTGGCGTGGACGGCCGGCGTGCTCCAGCGTCGCCGTGACGTGATCCTCCCGGCCTTCGTGCCGTCGGCACGGGAAGCGGTGCCGCGGGAGCTGCACCGCGTGGCGACGATCGGGTCGGGGTCGGACGGCCGGGGCATGGTGCGATCGTCGGTCGCGCTGGCAATGGGACGCGCCGTGGAGATGGTCGGGCGCGCGGGTGGACGCCCGCTGCTGGCCGCCCCGCGCTCGATCTCGGCCTTCGACCCCGCCGTGCTCCAGGCCCGTCCTCCCTGCCTCTTGCGGGGCTGGTTCCAGAACGAGCATTACTTCGCCGCGCACGCGGACGCCGTCGAGCAGTCGATCGTGCTCCCGGACCCGCGCCTCCCCGACGACTTGCCGCGCCCCGCGGTCGGGCTGTTGTTCCGGCGCGGCGACTACAACGCGTCGCGCGACGCGTTGTCGCTGGAGTACTACGAACGAGCGTTGCACGAGCTGTGCCGCGAGGTCGACGTCGCATCGGTCGTCGTGCAGGCGGACGACGCCGCGTTCGCTCGCCTCGCCGTCGACTGGCTGGCGCGGTTCGTGCCGACGGTCGTCGACGGCACCGCATCGGCACCGGGCGCGCACGAGGCGATGGCGATGATGGCGTCGTGCGATCACTGGATCGTCGCCAACTCCACGTTCGCGTGGTGGTGCGCGTGGCTCGGTGAACGCCGCCGCCGGCGGGACGGTGCGCGCGCCATCGTCCTCGCGCCGCAACGGTGGTACCGCGGCGAGGACGACGTCGTGCCACCGCGGTGGCGCCGTGTCGCGCCCTGAGGGATCACGAGGCGGCGTCGATAGGGTCCGCCGCATGGCAGTCGAAGCGGAGTACGAGCCCAGTCCGTGGCAGTGGGTGCGCGAGCAGGTCGAGACCTACGAGCGCACGGGCGGACGGGAAGCGAACACCTTGCGGGACACGGGCCTGCCGATCGTCGTCGTCACGACGCGAGGCGCGAAGACCGGCAGGGTGCGGAAGACGCCGTTGATGCGTGTCGAGCACGACGGCGAGTACGCGCTCGTCGCGTCGATGGGCGGCGCGCCGAAGCACCCTGTCTGGTACCACAACCTCAAGGCCCATCCCGACGCGGTGCGCGTGCAGGACGGTCCCGAGGCCGTCGACGTCGACATCCGCGAGCTCGACGGTGAGGAGCGCGAGGTGTGGTGGAAGCGAGCCGTCGAGGCGTACCCGCCGTACGCGGAGTACCAGGAGCGCACCGAGCGACGCATCCCGGTGTTCCTCGCCACACCGCGCCGCTGAGCCGCGCGCCGCGCACGCGCGACAAACCGGCATAAAGCGCGTCCCGGGGCGCGCCGATCAACCGGCACGTGAAGCAGATCCGTCGCCCGGGCTCGGTCGTCGTCGAGCGCGAGCCGCTGCTGCCGTGGTTCGCCGCATCGATCCTCGTCGCCGGCGCGTACGCGGGAGGGCTCGCCGCCGGTGTGCGCGGTGGGGCGACGTCGTGGGTCTTCATGACGATCGCGGCGTGCGCGGTGCTGACGGCGACGGTCCTGGTGTGGACGCGACGTCGCGACGTCGAAGAGGAGGCGGCGCGCGAAGAGCGCGGCCGTCCCGCGACCGACGAGCTCGATCGGTGGGCGAGCGACACCACGCTGGTGACGCCCGACCCGCAGCACCACCTGCCGCCGTACGGCGAAGGGATGCTGCGCTACTCGGGTGCTGTCGTCGAACTGCTCGAACACGCCGTCGCCGTCGCGCTCGACCACGGCATCGACACCGAGGAGCTGGCGACGGCGCGCGACGACGCCGCCGCGCTCCACGACCTGCTGGGCGCGATGGCAGCCGAGCCCGCACGTCTCGACAAGGTGGCCAAGGTCCACACGATCTGTTCGCTCTGGGAAGCGAACCAGGACCGGCTCGAGACGATCGCCGCCGAGCTCGATCCCGACTTCCACCGCCGGTGGCGCGCCCGCAACATCGCGGTGCTGCGCCTGCGGCGGGGCGAGCGACCCCGCCGGCTGGAGCCGGCGCTCCCGTACCGGGAGTGACCACGGACTAACCCGGTCGTGTCATGGGTCTTTTGGCCTAAAGCGGAGGCACGGGCCTCCCGATCCGGATCGCAACGAGTGCGGCAACGGCGGAGAACGAGCCGAGGAAGGAAGTGCGCGGTCACGTGCATGCGCTGTCGATCGAACCAGGGCGCGGGCCGGCGTTCGGTTGCATGACCCGTGGCTGGCCGCTCCCCGACCTGACGGCGTTCATCGCCGTCGCCCGTCTGTGGAGCGAGGCGCGGGCGCAACTCACCGAGGACCTCGCCACGCTGAAGGCGACGTACGGTACCCGCTGGGCGGAGGTGCCGTGCGGTCACGGTGACGTGGCGGCGCAGGCGAAGGAGGTGCTCGCCACCGGGATCGTCCCCGTGCGGCCGGCGTCGACCGACCCGGTCCGCCTCGTGCAGGAGCTCGGCCCCTTCCTCTCCTTCACCGTCGACACGTCGTCGCACCTCCTCGAGCAGGCATCGCTCCTCGGTGAGTCGCTCGGCGCCGACCTGTCGACGCTCACGTTGCACGACCTGCGCCGGCTCGGTCGCGCCGTGCTGCGCTTGTCGGACGCGCCGCCGCCGAACCCGGCGTGGTGCCGCCCCGCTGCCGCGGCGGCGGCGAGCGTCGCGCTGGCCGCGCTCGGCGAGGACGTGCGCGCCGCGGCTGCGACACGCGATCACCTGTACCGCGACTTCACCGAGGACGTGTGGCGTGTACCCGTGCACGACCGCGTCGACCGGTGGTGGCAGTGTCGGGCGCGGGCGCGCGCCCGAACCGCGCTCACCGAGGTCAGCCGCAACGGTCGGCCGCCGGCGAACGTCAAGGCGACCGTGGCGACGCTGCGCCGCGCCGCCGAACTGCGCGGTCACATCGATCACGCATGGACGTCGTTGCGCGGCCACCTCGGTTGGTTCGCGGAGTCGTCGATCCCCGACGCGGATGGCGCGTCGTCGTCGCTGGCGGCGGTGCAGGAACTGCATGCCGCGCTCGGCGATCGCGTCGACACGGACCGCCTCGCCGACCTCGCGGCCGCGGACGCGTTCGTCTGCCCGGAGCTCACCGCGCCGGCGGAGGCGATCTGCGACGCGATCGCCGCTTGGAACGGCCTCGCCAAGCGCTTCCACGGCCCGGAGCCGTTGGCGTTCACCGCACCGGAGCTCGTGCACTGGGCCGCGGTGACGAGCGAGAGCCTCGACGTGCTGCGCGCGCTGCGCGACGCCACGGCGCCGCTGCGGCCGCGCATCCGCAGCGTGGCAGAGATCCTCGACGACGCAGTCGTGCGCGACCGCGTCGAACAACTCCAAGTGCTCGTGCACGAGAAGGGAGATCGCCCGTGAACCGGGTCACGATCCTCGTGGTGGCCGCGGTCGTGGCGCTCGCGTCCTGCTTCGGCCTGGTGAAGTACGCGAGCGGTGCGGAAGCCCGCGCGGTGAACGCGTCGCATCCCGTCGACGTGCTCGTGGCGCTCAAGGACGTGCCTGCGGGCACGGCGTTCGCCGATGCCTGGAACCAGCACCGCATCGGCGTGTCGCAGACGCTCGAATCGCTGCGTCCCGCCGCCGCGGTGAGCGATCCCAACGTGTTGCAGGGGCTCGTGACGGTGACGCCACTGGCGGCCGGCCAGGTCGTGGTGCGCGGCGCGTTCGCCGATCCGAGCCAGACCGGCAAGCAGGGTCCGCCGACGTTCGCCAACGCGCTGCCGCCCAACACCGTGGCCGTCTCGTTCAAGGCGGACGCCGCGAAGGCGGTCGCGGACCTCATCCGTCCCGGTGATCACGTGAACGTGCTCGTGCAGGTGCCGAACGCATCGGTGCTCGGACTGCCCGACTCCGGCGGTGCCGCCGTCGTGCACCTGTTCCAGGACCTGGAGGTCATCGCCATCGGCGACGTCGTCGCCCCGCCCGCCGACGCCCCCGAGGCGCCGAAGAACCCCGGCACGGGCCTGTACACCGTCGCCGTCCGCCCGGAGGACTCGGCCCGGTTGCTGCTCCTGAGCAACGAGTACGACGTGTACCTCACCCTCGTCGGATCGCGCACCACGCCCGCCGAGGTGCCGCCCATCGCCGACCGCGAGGGCCTGCCCCCCGTCACCGCGCCGCTCGGGACGCCCGCGCCATGAGCCTGCTCCGCCAGCGCATCGCCGACATGTCGAAGGAGCACGCGCCCGAGGGCGCGGTCGTCGACGGGGCCGACGTCGAGACGCCCGCCGTCGACGACCCGAACGCGGCACTGCGTCCGTCGCCACCACCGCCGCCGCCACCCCAGCGCGACCGCCTCCCGGCCGAGGTGCACGTCAGCGTGCACCGCCAGATCGTGCGCGAGCTCGGACCGTTGCTCTACGACGAGACCGTCGGCGAGCACGACGTCGAGGAGCAACTGCACGACGCCATCGTCGACGCGTTCAACGAGCACAACGTCCCGCTCGAAGGTGACCTGTTCGCGCGGTTCGCCAAGGACGTGCGCGACGACGTCATCGGCTACGGCCCGATCGAGGAGTTCCTCTCCGACGACTCCGTCACCGAGATCATGATCAACGGCCCGGACATCATCTTCATCGAGCGCGCGGGCAAGGTCGTCGAGGTGCCGTCGGGGTTCGTCGACGGCGACCACGTCCGCCGCGTGATCGACAAGATCGTGTCGCAGGTGGGCCGGCGCATCGACGAGGCGTCGCCCATGGTCGACGCCCGCCTGCCCGACGGCTCCCGCGTCAACGCCGTGATCCCGCCGCTCGCCATCGACGGCCCGTTCCTCACCATCCGCAAGTTCGCCGCCGACCCGTTCACCGCGGAGGACCTCGTCAACTTCGGGACGCTCGACGAGCGCAGCGTGCGCCTGTTGCGGGCGTGCATCGAGGGACGACTCAACATCATCGTCTCCGGTGGGACGGGCACCGGTAAGACGACGTTGCTGAACGTGCTCTCGTCGTTCATCCCGAACGGCGAACGCATCGTCACCGTCGAGGACGCGAAGGAGCTGCAGCTCCACCAGCGCCACGTGCTGTGCCTCGAGACCCGCCCGCCCAACATCGAAGGCGCCGGAGCGATCTCGATCCGCGACCTCGTGAAGAACAGCCTCCGCATGCGACCGGATCGCATCGTCGTCGGCGAGTGCCGCGGCGGTGAGGCGCTCGACATGTTGCAGGCCATGAACACCGGTCACGACGGCTCGATGACGACCGTGCACGCCAACAGCCCCCGCGACGCACTCGCACGCGTCGAGACGCTGACGTTGATGGCGGGCTTCGACCTCCCGGTGCGCGCCATCCGGGAACAGGTGGCATCGGCCGTCGACCTGATCGTGCAGCTCACGCGCCTGCGGGACGGGTCGCGCCGCGTCACGCACATCACCGAGGTGGACGGCATGGAGGGCGACCGCATCACGTTGCAGGACATCTTCCTGTTCGACTTCAACGCCGGTGTCGACGCCAACGGGCGTCACCGTGGCGTGCTCTTCCCGACCGGTGTGCGCCCGAAGTTCTCGGAGAAGCTCGAGGCGGCCGGTGTCGCCGTGTCGCGCGAGATGTTCGAGGCGGCGGGTGCCCGCACGTTGAAGGAACGGATGGCGGAGATCAAGTGACGCTGCACGACCCCGTCGCCCTCCTGTGCATCGCCGGCGCCGCCGCCGGGTTCGCAGTCATGGGCGTGCTCGTGGTCCGCATGATGGCCGAGGCCAAGCAAGCGCGTGCGAGCGCCGCCGCCGGTGGCAGCGGGCCGCTGCCGTCCGCCAACCGGCGGCGCGACCAGGCCTACGAGAGCTCGCCGATGGTGAAGCGCGCCATCGAGCTCACCGCCAACCTCGCCGAACGCCGCGGCGTGCTCGGTTCGGTGGAACGCAAGCTGCGCGCCGCCGACATCCCCCTGCGCCCGGCGGAGGTGATCTTCGCCTACGTGCTGCTGGCGTCGGTGGTGCCGACCGCGGTGCTGTTGCTGCTGCGCACGCCGATGCTCGTCGTGCTCAGCCTGCTCGTGTTCGTGGCCGCGCCACCGTTCACGTTGAAGTTCCTCGTGTCGCGCCGGCGCAAGAAGTTCATCGCGCAGTTGCCCGACGCGCTCACGACGCTCGCCGGTTCGCTGCGCGCCGGTCGCTCGCTCGGCCAGGCGCTCGAGGCGCTCGCACGCGAGATGCCGTCGCCGATGGGACGGGAGCTGCGCAAGATCGTCGCTGAGCTCCGCCTCGGCCGGAAGCTGTCCGAGTCGCTCGACGACGCCGTCGACCGCATCGGCAGCCCGGACTTCCGGTGGGCGGTGCTCGCCATCCAGATCCAGGCGGAGGTGGGCGGGAACCTCGCCGAGCTCCTCGACCGCGTCGGCGAGACGATGCGCGCCCGGTCGCGGTTGAAGGGTGAGGTCAAGGCGTTGACGGCAGAAGGACGGGCGTCGGCGATGATGCTCGTCGTCATGCCGCCCGCGCTCGGGATGGTCATGTACGCGGTGAACCCCGACTACATGCGCCCGATGCTGACGCAGACCGGCGGCCACATCATGCTCGGCATCTCGGCCGTGATGATCGTCGGCGGCTTCTTCTGGATGAAGAAGGTCGTGTCCATCGATGTCTGACTTCCTCACGCGGCCGGGGGCGGGTTGGCTGCTCGCCATCGGTGCGTCGCTCGGGTTCTCCGTGCTGACCGCCGGCGTCGCGCTGCTCGTGGCGGACCGCTTGTCGTTGCGCGAGAAGTTGCGCGACATCGACGACCTGTACCACCTCGTCGGCGTGCGCGACCAGGAGTTGATGCTGTCGTTCCGCGACCGCGTCGTCGGGCCCGTGCAACGCCTGCTCTCGAAGCTCGTCCGCCGCTTCTCGCCGTCGGGTTACGCGGAGCAGATGCGCATCACGATGTTGCGGGCGGGAAGAACCGAGCAGGGCGCCGCCGACCGCTTCCTCGCCCTGCGGGCGGTGCTGTTCCTCGCCGCGCCGCTCGCCTTCCTCCTCGGGTTCACGACCACCGCGCAGTTCGGCTCGGTGAAGTACCTCGCCGGCGGTCTCGGCGTGGCGGCGTGCGTCGTGCTGCCGAAGAGCCGGTTGCAGCGCAGCGTCGACGAGCGCGAGCAGCTCATCCGCCAGCAGCTCCCCGACATCCTCGATCTGCTCGTGATCTGCATGGAGGCCGGTCTCGGCTTCAGCGCCGCCGTGTCCCGCACGGTGGCCAACGTCGACGGCGAGATGTCGACCGAGCTGGGCGTGGCGTTGGGCGAGATGCGCGCCGGTGCCAGCCGGTCCGAAGCGCTCGCCAACCTCGCGCAGCGCGTGCAGATCCCCGAGGTGAACTCGTTCGTGATGTCGATCCGCCAGGCGGACGAGTTCGGCATCTCGGTGTCGACCGTGCTGCGCAACCAGGCGGAGGAGATGCGCGTCACCCGCCGCCAGCAGGCCCAGGAGAAGGCGCAGAAGGCGCCGGTGAAGATGCTCGTGCCGATGGTGTTCTGCATCTTCCCCCCGCTGTTCCTCATCGTCATCGGACCGGCTGGCTTGCAGCTGGCATCCGGGGGGTTCGGTTGACGATGGATGCGGCTCGACGAGCGCACGGCGACCGGGGCGCCGCGCTCGTCGAGTTCGCGTTCGTCATGCCCGTGCTCGCCATGTTCCTGTTCGGGATCCTGAGCGCGGGCATGGCGTGGAACCAGAACCTCTCCCTCGCGCACGGTGCCCGTGTCGCGGCGCGCTACGCGGCCACGTTGCCGACCCGGAACTACTCGTCGATGGACGACTACCTCGACGCCGTGTCGTCCCGCCTCCTTGCCAACGTCGAGGGCAACCTCGACAGCGGTGTCACCGGACGGGTCGCGTGCGTCGCGTACGTCCACCCGAACGGCAGCACGACGCTCGACCAGACACGCCGTCGTTCGGAGACGTCGAGCGGCGTCACCCGCGACGGCTCCACGTGCTTCACCGACGACCAGGGCGCCGACGACACGCGCGTGCAGATCATGGTCGAGCGCTCCGCCACGTTCGAGACGGGCCTGTGGAGCAAGACGGTCACGCTGCACCAGCAGGTCGTCTACCGCTACGAGGTGACGAATGGCCTCTGAGCGCCCCCCCTCCCCCTCCCCCTCCCGCTCCCTCTCCCTCTCCCGCCGCCCGTCCCGTCGCTCTAAGCGCGGGCGTGGTCGCCCGGTCGCCATTTCCGCGCGCAGAATCGCGGGGGACGTCGGCGCGGTCGTCGTCATCGTCGCCGCGACGATGGCGGCGATCCTGGTGGTCGCCTCGATCGTCATCAATCTCGGTGGTGCCCGCACGGCACACGAGCGCGACCAGGACAGCGCGGACGCCATCGCCATGGCGGGCGCCGCCAAGATCGACCCCACGGGCGGCAGCAACCAGGCGGCCTGCACCGCGGCATGGGCGTACGCGCAGTCGAACCTCGGCGTCGCCGCCACACCGGCGCCGACCTGCTCGAGCTTCGCCGGGACGTGCGACTCCGACACGACGCGCACGGCAAGCGTGACGAGCGGCAACTTCACGATGACGTTCACCAACCCCGTGCGCGACAACAGCTCGTTGTTCAGCGGGCAACCGGCGACGTCGTCCGACGGCACGGCGTGCAACCGCTTCGGCGTCACCATCACGCACACATGGAACTTCCCGTTCTCGCAGGCGAACACGACGATCTCCGTGAGCGCGGTCGCCCGCTTCGCGAAGGGGCCGGGCAGCGTCGACGCGCCGTTGATCATCCTCGACCCGCACTCGTGCGGCGTGCTCACCGCCACCGGCAACGCCAACATCTCGGCGCAGACGTCGGCCGGCCTTCCCGGCTACATCGCCGTGGACTCCGACGGCGCCAGTTGCCCGTCCGGGAACAAGGTCATCGTCGACGCCACCGGTAACGCTCAGGTCAGCGCGGGCCAGATCAGCATGTGGGCCCTCTCCACGGGCAACAGCGCCCGCGCCTACGACCCATCCGACGTCGGACCGGGAAAGGCGTTCAACCCGGCACCGGTGGCGTCGTCGGCGCCGGTGGGCCGATCCACGATGGACTGGCGTTACAACTGCTCGGCCGCGAACTCGTGCCCGTACTCCACGCCGCCGTACATCTCGAACCTCGTCGCCGCCGACGGCTCGGGCACGCCGGCGGGCTTCACGCGGTGGTCGTCGGTGTACTCGTGCTCGCTGTCGTCCGACCTCGTGGTGCCGAAGGGCAACTGGTACATCGACTGCCCCAGTGGACTCTCCAGCAGCGGCGTGCTGACGTTCCGGGGCGGCGACATCGTGAGCGACGGTGGCATCACCATGTCCGGCAGCGGGTCGCTGCGCATCAACTGCGACGTCGCCACGTCGACGGCGACATGCCCGTCGGATCCCGCGGCCCCGAGCACCGTGTTCATCCGCAACGGCGGGTTGAGCAAGGCAGGCAACGTCAGCTTCACGCTCCTCGAGACGTTCGTGTACTTCGCCAACGGCTCGCTCGATCTCAGCGGCACCGCGTCATTGACGTGGACGGCGCCCAACGACCCGACCTATCCCTTCGACGACCTCCTGGCGTGGACGGAGAGCAGCGCGTCGATCGCGATGACCGGCAACGCGTCGACGACGTTCGACGGCATCCTCTTCACGCCGAACGCGCCGTTCACGTTGACCGGCAACACGTCGGCGAACGCGCTCGGTTCGCAGATGTTCGTGAAGTCGCTCGCACTCGTCGGCAACACGACGCTGTCGCTCAAGCCGAAGGAGGACCGGATGATGATGCTGGGCGGCGCGTCGTCCGCGCTCATCCGGTGACGCCGAACGTCAGACGGTCTCCTTGCCGAGCTGCGCCATCAGGTCGATCCAACCTCCGAGGTCGCTGTTCTTGAAGTCGACGTGCGCCTTCAGCTCGGCAGGGACGTAGAACTCGAACCCGTCCGCCTCGAGCGCGTCGGCGATGCCGGCGGCACACTCCTCTGCCGACGCGAAGTCGGGGTTGGGTAGGCCCGGGAGCTCGCCCGGGCGCTGGATCCAGATCTCGGTCGCGATCGCGCCCGGCTGGACGAGCTTGATCTCGATCGGCGTGTCCGCGAGATCCATCGCCGCCACCTCGCTCCACCCCGTCATCGCGAACTTCGACGCGCAGTACATCGACTCGTGCACGATCCCGAACCGCCCGCCGCCGCTCGCCACGTTCACGATCGTGCCCCGACCGCGTTCGATCATGCGGGGGATGGCGGCGAGGTTCATGCGGATCGGCGACACGAAGTTCGTGCGCAGCACGGTGTCGACGTCGTCCGGTGTGTGATCGGTGAGCAGCTTGCGCTTGCCGATGGCGGCGTTGTTGATCAGGCAGTCGAACCCGCCGAACGCGTCCCATGCCTCGTCGACGAGGCGGACGGCGGCGTCGACGTCGGAGAGGTCGACGGTCCACATTCGCGAGTCCGGCGCGTGGGCGCGGCAGCGCTCGAAGGTGGCTGCGAGCCGGTCCGGGCGCCGCGCCACGATGCCGACGGTGGCGCCCCGTTGCGCCAGCAGGGGGGCGAGCGCCTCGCCGATGCCCGACGAGGCGCCGGTGACGATGATGGTCGAGCCCGCGATCTGCACGCCGGTGACCTTACGACGCCCGTTTTGGGCGCGCCGCCGGTCGTCATGCGGCCACCCACGCGCTCAAGAGCGAGGGGAGACGGTGCGACGGCCACCCACGCGCGCAAAAGCGAGGGGAGACGGTGCGCCGGCCACCCACGCGCGCAAGAGCGAGGGGAGACGGTGCGGCGGTCAGATGTCGCCGTGGTGTGTCTCGCCCGCCCACTGACCGATCTCGTGGGCCGGGATCGTGACCCGTGCCGACGGCGAGAGATGGTCGAGGAGCTTGGCGAGGCGCTGGCCGCCGATGAGCAGCGCTGCCTTCGCGTCCGCCGCCCACACCGTCATCGACACGATCGCCTCGCCCTCGAAGCCGGCGACGGTGCCGCGGCACGATCGCAACACGGAGGCCACTGCATCGTCCAGCTGCTCGATCGGGCAGTCCCGCACGGCGAGGTCGACGGTCCACGGCTGCATGGACCGGGGATAACCGGAAACCCGGCGGGCTAACCCACCGGCGCGTCAGGCGCGTGCCCGCAGGACCTCCAGCGCGCGGTCGGCGTGCTTGCCCATGCTGATCTCGCTGCTGACGACCTCGAGCACCGTGCGGTCGGTGTCGATCACGAACGTCACCCGCTTGTTCGGCAGCGCCCCGCGCCGGCGCACGCCGAACTGCTCCGCCACCGTCCGCTCGGTGTCGGACAGCAACGGGTAGTCGAACGAGTGCTTCTCCGAGAACTCGTGCTGCTTGTCGACCGAGTCGGCGCTGATGCCGACGCGTTGCGCACCGACGGCGTCGAACTCCGACTTCAGATCGCGGAAGTGGCAGCTCTCCTTCGTGCAGCCGTAGGTCATCGCCGCGGGGTAGAAGAACAGCACGACCGGGCCCTTCTCGAGGAACTCGCCCAGTGTCCGTGTGGTGCCCGTCTCGTCCGGCAGCTCGAAGTCCTCGACGCGATCGCCCTTTCGCATGCGGCGACGCTACTCCTGGGGATGCGTGGCGACGTACTCGGCGGCAGGAACGGGTTGTGGCTCCTCGTAGCCGACGGGGAGGTGCACGTCGCCTGCGGTCGTGACGTAGAAGACCTCCCACCGGTAGTAGCCCTCGAAGGCGCGGGGGTCGTCCTGGAGCACGGCGGCGATGTCCTTGATCGCGTTCACGTAGTGCTGGCTGTTGTTGTAACGGAACAACGCGCCGTCGACGTTGCCGTCGGTGAAGCCGTTGGCGGCGAGGTAGTTGGCGGCGCCGAGGATGGCGTCGTGCGGCGAGTTGATGTCGCCCTCGCCGTAGCGCGCCCACGTCGACGGGATGAACTGCATCGGCCCCTGCGCGCCGGCGGAGCTGAACCCCTCGATGCGCCCGAGCGCGGACTCGATGAGGTTGATGGCGGCGAGGTAGTTCCACCCGACGCCGTACTTCTTCTCGGCCTCGTCGTAGAACGCGCGCAGCTGGTC
>Ga0070741_10016151_pt1 | contig 12514 bp, 9 predicted proteins | sample Coa_R1_4_FD_66440 | JGI IMG/M metagenome (GOLD analysis project Ga0070741, IMG submission 66440) | Surface soil microbial communities from Centralia Pennsylvania, which are recovering from an underground coalmine fire - Coalmine... | ecosystem: Environmental > Terrestrial > Soil > Unclassified ...
CCTCGGGCTGGCGACGGCGCTGGAGCCCGAGGCGATCCGCGATCTGCTGGTGATCGGCGCCGGTCCGGCCGGCCTCGCGGCGGCGGTGTACGGCGCCTCGGAGGGCCTCGACGTGCTCGTCCTCGAAGCGAGCGCTCCGGGCGGACAGGCGGGAGCGAGCTCGAAGATCGAGAACTACCTCGGCTTCCCCACCGGCATCTCCGGCCAGGCGCTCGCGGGCAGGGCGTACATGCAGGCGCAGAAGTTCGGCGCCTCCGTCGCCATCGCCCGCTCGGCCGCCAGGCTCCACTGCAGGCAGCGTCCCTACGCCGTCGAGCTCTCTTCCGGCGAGTCGGTCAAGGCGCGCTCCATCGTCGTCGCCACGGGCGCCGAATATCGCAAGCTGCCGTTGCCCGATCTCGCCCGCTTCGAGAACCTCGGGGTGTACTACTCGGCGACGCACGTCGAGGCGCAGGTGTGCCAGGGCGAAGAAGCGATCATCGTCGGAGGGGGCAACTCGGCTGGACAAGCGGCGGTGTTCCTCTCCGGCCACCTGCGCCACGTGCACGTCCTGGTGCGGGGACCGGGATTGTCGGAGAGCATGTCGAAGTACCTGATCCGCCGCATCGAGGAGAGCCCGAACATCACGCTGCGAACGCGGACGGAGGTGCAGGCGCTCGAGGGCGCGGAACATCTCGAGCGGGTGCGCGTCCGCGAGGCAACGAAGGATCGCGACGAGATCCTTCCCGTTCGGCACCTCTTCGCGATGACGGGGGCGATGCCGAACACCGCCTGGCTGGGCGGTTGCGTCGCGCTCGACGGCAAGGGGTTCGTGAAGACCGGGCTGGACCTGAGCGCAGCCGAGCTCGCCGCGGCGCGCTGGCCGCTTTTGCGCCCTCCGCACCTGCTCGAGACGACGCTTCCGGCGATGTTCGCGGTGGGCGACGTGCGCGCGGGCAGCGTCAAGCGCGTCGCCTCGGCGGTCGGCGAAGGGTCCATCTGCGTCCAGCTCGTCCACCGTGCGCTCGCGGAGTGAGGTCGGGCCTTCGGTGACTGACGGGCCGACGAGCCTCTGCTCCGCGCGCGTCGATGCGTCTTGCAATTTCGTCAGCCGCAGATTCGATCCGGACATTTTCGGAGGAAGACCCTCCCGGCCCGCGATGCCTGCACGCATCCCTGCGCTGCCCGCGGATCCGCGAAGCGACGGAATCGGCGAATCGTCGCGACGTCCCGACAAAAGCGGCTCTCGTCCGCGCCCGTCAGCGGTGCTCCCCAGAGTGAAGCGCGCGACGTCCAGCGTGGCACCGGACTTGCTGCTGCATCGCCGCATGACTCTCGACGCGCTCTCGCAAAATCCCCTGATCTCCTCCTGTCTGTCGCTCCTCGCACGGTTCGGCGAAGCTCGCAGGCTCGGCGCTCTGGCGGGGGAATCGTTGTCCGGCTCCACGCCGGAGACCGGGTACTACGTCAACCCGAAGGTGCAGGCACTGGCGTGCATGTCCGACGGCGTCCGCCTTCCGTCCGGCGACTGGACCCGCGTCGCCGGAACGGAGGTTCCGCGGTCGCAAGCCGAGAGCCTCGTCCGGCGCCTGTTCCCGAGCCTGATCGACCGGACGCTCTATGTCTTCACCTTGCAGACCGATCTCGACGTCGACGACTTCGAACGCTGTTTCGGTCTCGCGGCGTAGACCACGCTGCTCGGCGCTCCGGCAGCCCAGGCGGATGATCGACGAGGACGCATGTGCGCCAGGCGGTGACGGGGTGGGTTTGCGCGGTCGAGCGAAAAGGGCAAGCCTAGCGGCTGGTGGAGCGAGACGAAGAGCAGGCGCCGCCGTGGAAGCCGTCCCTGAATGCCGGCGTGGATCTGCGCGCCCTGCCGCTCACGCCGGAGGAAGGATTCATCGCCTCGCGCCTCGACGGAACGACCGATCTGCGCGGGCTCTCGCAGGTGACCGGCCTGACGGCGGAACGCATCGGCACGACGCTCGAGAAGCTCGTCTCGCTCGGCGCGGTGTCGCCGGCAACCGCGGCCGCGCCGCCCGAGGAGGAACCGGAAGCGGCGGAGGAGCCTTCCGGCAACCATCGCCAGCTCTTCGAGAGCGCGCTGCGCGGCCTGACGGCGGAAGAGCGCGCCGCCAAAGCGAAGACGGCCGAGGATCCGGAGCTCTCCGCATTCTGCTTCGATCCGCTGCCGGCGGTGATCCACGCGCTCCTCGAGAATCCCCGGTTCGCGCTGCCGCAGGCGCGGCTCGTGGCGACGCACCACCGCACGGCTTCCGGGCTCGACGTGCTCGCCGCGCGCGCCGCCTTCGCCGCGGATGGGGGGGTGCGCCGCGCGCTGCTCCGCAACCCGCAGCTTCCGGCCAGCCTGCTCCGGCGGCTGCAGGGCGGACGGCGGCTCCTCGAGCAGCACAAGCTGGTGGTCTCGCGCGAAGTCCCGGAGCAGACCCGCCGCGCCGCGCGGGAGCTGCTGCGGTCGCGGTTCTCCACCGCCGAGGCCGACGAGCGGGTCGAGGTGGTGCTGAAGACCGAAGGCCGCTGCCTGTCGTCGCTCGCCGGGTTGCCCATCGACGGGAAGACGTCGGCGCTGCTCTGCAGCCGCAGCTACACCTCGACCCTCCTGGTGCAGAACATCTCGCGCTGGGCGGCGGCGCCGCCGCCGTTGATCGCGCATCTGTTGAAGCAGGAGCTGGTCCGGCGCTCGCCTTCGCTGAAGCTCCTGCTGCAGCGTCACCCGAATGCGCCCGCCGAGCCTCGCGGCTGAGAGCGTCGCTACTTCTTCACCTCTTCCGCCGGCAAGAGCTTCACCCGCTCGTTCCCGATCTGCGTCGTGCCTGCGTCGGCCTTGTTCGCCTGCTCCGCGCTCGGCTTTCCTACCGGGAACGCGCGCACCGTGATCCGCTCTCCGGCCGCAAAGGTCCCGCGCACGGAGATCACCAGCATCGACTGCCCCGGGCCGGGCGTGAACGCGACGTCGAAGGTGGAAGTCTCACCCGCCGCGACCGAGGTCCCGCGCGCCAGCACTCCGTCGCCCTGCACCGCGAGGCCATCGGCGCCGCTCGCGCGCACGTCCAGTCCCGTCGCCGCCTGATCGAAACGGACGGTGACGCGCGCCGACGACGTCCCCACCGCCGCATCGACCTGCACCGGGGCCTCCGGCTTCCCGACAGATCCCGCTGGCGGCTGCTTCGCAGGGGCGTCGTCTCGCTTGGCGCTGTCGGTCTGGCAAGCGGCCAGGGCCAGCGCGGCAGAGCAGATCAGGGAAACGAAGTTCATCGCTGGCCTCAATTCAGGGTGACGGTGGTGGTGTAGCTCGCGGAGGTGCCGAACCCGGTGACGACGATGATGTACTCGACACCCGATGCCGCCGTGAAGGGCTGCGTCGTCTCCGTCCCGGTCGGCCCGTTCGCGAACGCCTGCAGCGCGCCCTTCTGGTAGACGGCGACGTCCACGTCGTCTGAGCTTCCGGTGGCGATGGAGACGGTGTGCGAGGCCCCGTTCCCGGTGTAGCGGAAGTAGCGGTTCTGCGAGAGCGCGTTTGGCGCGTCGTTGAAGAGCGTCAATCCCACTCCGCTGCCGACGGTGATGCTGCGATAGAGCGGCAGGTTCGCCGGGTAACCGCCGTCGACGGTCTCTCCGGTGCCGTACGCGTCCGCGATGGGGACGCCGACCACGTTCCGGTAGCGGGTCAGGGTATCGATCGCCGCCGCCTGCGACGGATTGGCCGCCTTGAGCGCGGCGATGAACGAATAGAGCGTGGTCAGGGCGGTGGTGTTCTTCTCCCCGCCCGTCATCACGTCGTAGATGGGTCCCAACCCGAGCGCGACCCCGTCGAACGCCTCGTTCGAGCCGGAGTCGAAGAGATCGTAGAGGATCGACTGCACCGAGGTCTCCGAGAACCAGCCCGGAACCGGATCGCTCGAGGTGTTGTCCTCGAGGTCGAACCCGAAGCCCTGCCCCTGCCGCGTTCCCGAGCTGTCGCTGTAGACGGTGTTCGGCGACCAGACCATCGCGCTGAGCGCATTGCCCCATCCTTCGCCGAACGCGAGCCGCGGGTCCTTGACGTCGCCGGCGCCGTGCGGCCCGCCCGGATTGTCGGAGCGGCTCAGCGTGCTCTCGAAATAGTGACCCCACTCGTGCACGATGACGTGGTCGTCGAACTCGTCGGTGTCCACGTCGGCCTTGCCGAGGATGTAGAGCGCGGTCCCGTTCCAGTGCGAGGTGCCGATGTGGCCGGCTGCATACGCCTGCGCCTGCGTCTCGTCGCTCTGCCGTCCGATCGGCGCGTTGTTCGCGCTCCAGTTGATGTGCAGGTCGGCGAAGGCCACCGCGGGACGGACGGCGCGGAACGCGAGGACCGCCTGGGTCGCCGCGTCGAGGACCGCGAGCGGCGCCGAAGACCGCGCCGAGTAGCTCGACCCGGTCCACCCGCTCGGCGCGTTGAGATCGAGCGTCGTGGTGCTCGTCGCGTCGACGGTCCCGGACGCGATCGCGTAGATGGCGCTGCCGGAGGTGTTGTCCTCGACGAAGATCTTCGGGGACGAGGTGCGGGCGAAAACGACCACCTTCACCGAGGCCGGGCCGGTCAGCGGCCAGGTCAGCGAATAGCGGCCGTCGTTGCCCGTCACTGCGCTGCCGAGCACGTTCGTCGTGTTCGCGGCCTCCACCACGGACACGTCCGCTCCGCGCACGGGCCGCTGCACGATCGCGCTGTAGTTCAGTCCCGCGGTGGTGGACGTCACCTTGTCGAAGGTGATGGTGCCGGTGAGCGAGCGCACGTCGCCCGGCGGCCCGCCTCCGCTCGAGCCGCCGCCGCACGCGCCGACCGCGACGCAGAGGCCGAGGAAGGCGGCGATCGGGAATCCACGCATCATCGCTCGTGCCCCTGGAAAAGGTGTCGGCGTCCCGGAGCTTATACTCCAGGTGCGGCGAAGCCTGGGAACAGTTCGGCGGCTGGCGTCGCTTCGCTGCGCGGAGCCGGCCAGCGAGGCCGCCGTTCGCGAGCTCTACGCGCCAGTAGCCTGGTGAAGCGATCGATCCAGCCTGCGATTGAAATCGATTTCAATCGAGCAGGACTGCAATGGCTCGATAGGCTTTGTTGGCGCCGGTTCCGCTCTGCGGAACGTCCGGTAGCGGACCGCGAAGCGGACGTCCCGCCGAACGACGCCCCGCGCAATCGCCGGATTTGCCCGTTCCTGGTCGCCGCAGCCCGGATCGGTCGTTCGCGATGGCGCAACAATTGCCGATGCTGTCCCGCGTCGTCGCCACCGCCGGACGCCGCGACCCGCGACTTGCCGTGCCTTGACTTCGCGATCCGTACGCACGCTACAAGCGCGCTTGCGGGACGTTGGTCAGGCGAAAGGAGACCGGCAGGGAGGCGCCGGGAGGAGCATCCGGAACCCGGGCCCGAGGACAGGCGGCCTGGCCGCGGCGGAACCTTTGACGCGCCCGGGATCTCTGTCACCTCGCGGATACCAACGATTGCAGGACACGATTGCGTAACCGGCGGAAGGCAGGAGACCCGTGACCAGCACCGAGCGCATTCTGGCCATTCTCGCCCACGCGAAGGAGCCGCTCTGCGACGACTGCCTCTCCTTCCGCGCGGACGTCGGGTCCCGCGGAACCGTTTGCCACATCTGCACGGCGCTCTCGGCGTCGGGCGCCGTCGATCGCGCGCGGCGCGGCTGCGGCGACTGCGGCAAGCTGAGGAAGTCCAGCCGGATCGCGTATCCCGCCTGACGAACGCTCACGGCCGCGTGCCCGGGCCTGCCGCAGCGTGCTAGAGTCCCCGCCGACGCAAGGCCGGGGGCGCCATGCGACTGCTGGCGAAATTCAGTCTGATCTTCGCGATGGTCTTCGGGCTCGGCCTTGCCGCCGCCGCCTGGCTTTTTCACGCGAGCCTGCAGCAGAGCGCGCGCGAGCAGGTGCTGTACCACGCGCAGATCATGATGGAGACCGCCCTGGCGATGCGGAACTACACCACCGACCAGATCCGGCCGGTGGTCAACGATCTGTCCGAGCCCTACAAGCCGAAGTCCGACGACGTCTTCAGCAAGCTCTGCGCCCGCGACATGGCGGCGAAGCACATCTTCCGGCCCCAGACCGTCCCCGCGTTCGCCGCGACCGAGATCTTCAACTACCTGCGGAAGAAATACCCCGACTACTTCTACAAGGAGGCTTCGCTCAATCCGACGAATCCGCGCAACCGGGTGGTGGACTGGGAGGAAGACATCATCAAGGTCTTCCGCAACAGACCGGAGCTGACCATCCTCGACGGCGAGCGCGATACGCCGATGGGCCGCTCGCTCTTCCTCGCCCGGCCGATGCGCGCCTCGAAGTCGTGCCTCGAGTGCCACTCGACCCCCAGCGCGGCGCCGCAGGACATGGTGCAGCTCTACGGACCCGCGAACGGGTTCGGGTGGAAGGACAACGAGATCATCGCGGCGCAGATCGTCTCCGTCCCGGTGGCCCTGCCGGTGGCGATGGCGAACCGCTCGTTCCGCCGCCTGCTCTTCTCGCTGATCGCGGTCGGGTTGATCACCCTGGTGGTACTCGACCTGCTCCTCTACGCGACGGTCGTCCGCCCCGTCAGCCGCTTCGCCGCGCGTGCCGACGAGATCAGCAAAGGCAACATGGACGTCCCGGAGCTGCCGGTGCAGGGCCGGGACGAAGTCTCCGTCCTTGCCGCCTCGTTCAACCGCATGCACCGCAGCCTCGCCGCCGCGATGAAGATCCTGGAAGGGCAGAAGTGACGGGCGTTCCGTGAGCCGCAGTGCCGGACCGGGGTCGGGCACCATCAGCATCCCCCTGCCGCCCGCCGTCCGCCCCGGCGCGATCTCCGAAGTCCTGCACGAGTTGCAGTCGCAACCGGAAGGGAATACCGGCGCGACCTGGCTGGCGCTGCGCCCCGGCGCGGTGATCGGCCGTTTCGAGCTGATCCGCGAGATCGGGAAGGGTGGCTTCGGCATCGTCTACGAGGCGCGCGACACGGAGCTCGGCCGGTTCGTCGCCTTCAAGGCGGTCCGGCCGGGACCGCGGCCCGACGTCCGCGCCGAGCGGCTGATCCGCGAGGCCGAAACGGCAGCCCGGCTGTCGCACCCGAACATCGTCACGCTCTTCGACGTCGGCCGCGACGCGGAGGGCCCTTATCTGGTGATGGAGCTCCTCCGCGGCAGCACGCTCCTGCAGAAGCTCCGCCAGGAGCTGCCGCCGCTGCGCGAGGTGCTGCGCATCGCCGTGTCCATCGGGCAGGGCCTTGCCCACGCGCACGCGCACGGCGTCATCCATCGCGATCTCACCCCGGGAAACGTCTTCCTCTGCGACGACGGCCAGGTGAAGCTCCTCGATCTGGGCCTCGCGCACGCCTTCGGCCACCGGAAGATCGACGGCGGCACGCCCACGTACATGGCGCCGGAACAGCAGCGCGGCGCGCCCGAGGACGAGCGCACGGACGTGTACGCGCTCGGCGTGATCCTCTTCCAGATGCTCTCCGGAGAGCTCCCCGCCGCCGGCGAGGCCGTCACGCAGTCGGTCACCGCCGCGAGCCTCGAAGTTCCGGAGCTGCCCGGCCTGGCCGAGCTGGTGGAGCAGATGCTCTCGCACGATCCGGTGAAGCGGCCTCGCGACGCCGGCGACGCGCTCTCCGCGCTCTCCGCGCTGCAGCAGGAGCTGGAGCGGGCGCACCCGGGGCCGCCGAGGCCGCGCCCTTCGCTTCAGCGCCGCCACGGCAGGAGATCCTCCGGCGACCGGCCCGAGCGCACCTGGGTGTGCAGCGTGGCCACGGTGGAGATCGTTCGCTACTTCGATCAATCGGTGGAGCTGCAGGCGGAATGGAAGGAGCGTTTCAACCGCCACCTCGCCCGCTCCATGCAGGACGTCCCCGAGCCCGACCGGGTGATCCTCGATTCCGGGGGCGGCGTCGCCGTCTGCTTCCTCGGCGATCCCGACGGCGCGATGTCCTGCGCGCTCGGGCTGCTCGGCACCGTGGTCTCGGAAGAGCGCGCGCGTCCGGACGGGATGCACGTCCGCATCGGCATCCATCTCGGGGCCGTCAAGCTGGTGAAGGACATCAACGGAAACCTGAACGCCCTCGGCGACGGGCTGCACGTCGCGCAGCGGATGATGGGCTTTGCCGGCGAGAACCAGATCCTCGCCTCCCGCTCGTTCTTCGACGTCGCGAGCTGCCTGTCCGAAGCGTACCGGCCGCTCTTCATCATGGCGGGGGTCCGCCGCGACGAGCAGCTGCGCGAGCATGCGGTGTACGAGCTGCGGCTGCCGAAGCCGGTCAGCGGCGATGCGCAGGCGCGCACCGCCGAGGTGGTCGAGACCGCCCCGCCGCGGCCTTCCACGCTGGATCCAAAAGCGGAGGCGGCGATCGAGGATCGGGCCGCGGGGATCCTCGGGCCCATCGCCCACCATCTTGCGCGAACCATCGGCGCGAAGGCAGCCACCCCGCGCGAGCTGGGCGAGGCGCTCGCCGCGTACATGCCGGTCAGCGGCGATCGAGACGCGTTTCTCCGCTCGTGCAGCGCGGAGACGCACCCCATCTCGGGGCCGATCCTCGCCGCTCCCTCCGCGGCGTTCAGCGCGGAAGCGCTGGAGCGGGCCAGTCGCCACCTGGCGGAATATCTGGGGCCGATGGCGAAGATCCTGGTCTCGCGCTCCTCCGCCAAGGCGGCCTCGGAAGAGGAGCTCTACGACCTGCTCGCCGCGGAGATCCAGTCCGAGAAGGATCGCGCGGCATTCCGGCGGAAGGGTCCGTCGGCGCATCGGCTCCGCTGACGCGGAGCCGTCGGCGCTCACTTCACGGCGAAGAGGGGCGACTGCGGCGCGGCCTGCGGCGCCATGCGGGCCGCTGCGGCTTCGGCGTGGGTCTGGTGCGCCTCGCCCAGGCGGGTGAGCGTGTACGTGAAGCCGACCGCCCAGAACGCCAGCACTGCCACCGGGAACATCCACTCGCGCATCGTGTTCAGGATCGAGGTCTTCATGGGGTCTTGCCTCCGTTGCCAGGGACAAGAGCACCGCGCGTGCCAGGCCGAAGTGGCCGGGATCGCTGAGATCCAGAGGATCGCCAGGGCCGGACGAGGCGTGGCGCCGCGTGGCGCTACAGTCAGGGCGCGAACGAGCCCGGATCGATCTCGAAGCGCCGCAGCCAGCGTTGCACCTGCGTGCGGGCCTTCCCCATCGCCCGCGCGACGGCCGTCACGTTCCCGCCGTTCTGCCGGAGCAGCTGAACCAGATCCTCGCGCAACCGGCGGTCCTTCTCGGTCAGCGGCTCTCCCGAGCTGTGCGGCTTGCGGGCAGCGGCCGCCCTCGGGGCGCAGTGCACGCTGTCCTTGACGTGCTCCTGCTCGACCCGTCCGCCGCGCGCCAGCAAAAGGGCGCTCGCCAGGCACTTCTCCAGCTCGCGCACGTTGAGCGGCCAGTCGTGGAGCAGGAGCATGCGCGCGGCATCGGCGGAGAAGGCGACGTCGCGGGCCAGCTCGCCGGCGATCTTCTCGATCAAGGTGGACGCGATCAGCCCGAAGTCCTCGCGGCGCTCGCGCAACGGCGGCAGCACGACCGTCGCGCCGTCGAGGCGCGCCAGCAGATCGGAGCGGAACTTCTCCTCGTCGGCGAGCGCCGCGAGATCGCGGTGGGTGGCGGCGACCACCCGGAGGTCGACCTTCACCGGGCGGGTGGCGCCGACCGGCAGCACCTCGTGCTCCTGGAGCACGCGGAGCAGGGTGGCCTGCGCCGGCAGCGGCAGATCGCCGATCTCGTCGAGCAGCAGGGTGCCGTGCTCGCTGCTGCGCACCAGGCCGGGGCGGTCCTCGGCAGCGCCGGAAAACGCGCCCTTCTTGTACCCGAACAGCTCCGACTCGACGAGGTTGGGCGCGATCGCGCCGCAGTTCACCGGGATGAAGGGCCCCGTCCGGCCCGAGAGCTCGTGGATGGCCGACGCGATCAGCTCCTTCCCGGTGCCGCTCTCGCCCCGGACGAGCACCGGCACGCGCGAGCGGGCGAACGTCGCCACCCGCTGCAGTCCGACGGCGAACCCGGGAGAAAGCGTGACCATCCCGCGCGCGATCGGTTGCAGCTCGCGCCCGTCGAGAAAGGCGGGATCGGCGCGCGGCAGCGATTCGCGGAAGACGAAGAAGCTGTGCCCGAGCTCGAGCAGCGCGTCGTCGGCGAGCGGGGAGGTGGCGGTGCGCTGGCCATCGACGAAGGTGCCGTTCTTCGAGCCGGCATCCTCGAGAGCCCAGCGGCCGAGGACCTTGTGGAGGCGCGCGTGCGTGCCCGACATCCGCGCGTCGGGGACGGTGATCTTCAGGACCGACGCTCCCGCATCCTGGACCCGCTCGCCGTTCAGCGCTGCGCCGCGGCCCAGCGTGACGCGATCGACGCCGGCGAGCGAGAAGCGCGCTCCCTTTTCAAGCGGCCGATCGCACTGGAAGGCGAGGAACAGATAGGGCTGCCCGGGCGCCGGCGCCGCCCTGCGCTCGTGCGTCTGCGTGACGGTGCGGGTCTCGTCCATCGGCGCGCGATTGTAGGTCAGCGGCACGGACACTTGCACGCCGCGAGGGAAAAAGCTCGAGCGCGGGGTGGAGATCGTGCTCGAGCACGCCATCCGCACCGGTTCTATCAAGGCTTGTAAATGGCAGTTTCATCAAATCCACGCGGGAGCGGGTGTTTGCAGCGGATGTTTGAAATTGGCTACGTTGACGATTGAACGTCGGGCAACACCCGAGGGGAACCCCATATGAGCGCATCACGAATCGCAGCGTTCGTCCTGCTGTCCGCTGGCATCGCCGCGGCGCAGACGCCTCCATCGACGCCCTCGCAGACCGAAGCGGCGCCGGCGCCCGCGGCCTCGGCACCGGCTGACGCGCAGGCGGTGGAACCATCCGCGCCGACCAGCGCACCGCCCGCCGACCGGCGCAGCCTGACCGAAGAGGTGGTGGTCACGGGCTCGCGCATCCGGCGCAAGGACCTGACCACACCGGCTCCCGTCACCGTGGTGACGCGCCAACAGTTCGAGTCCAGCGGCAAGATGACCATCGGCGACTACCTGCAGACGATGCCGGAGAACGGCAACGCGCCGAACTTCCAGCTCAACACGGGCGGCATCAACTACGGGGCTGACGGCACCACCCGCATCAACCTGCGCAGCCTCGGCATCCAGCGCACCCTGGTTCTGATCAACGGGCGACGCGTGGTTCCGGGCGGACTGGGCGCGTCCTCGGCGGTCGACCTGAACACGATTCCCACCGAAGCGGTCGACCGGATCGAGGTCCTGAAGGACGGCGCCTCCGCCGTCTACGGATCGGACGCCATCGCCGGCGTCGTCAACGTGATCACCCGGAAGAACTACAGCGGGACCGAGCTCGGCGCGCAGTACGGTCTGTCGGGCCATGCCGATTCGCAGACCTTCGACGCGCACGTCACCAGCGGAAGCCAGGGCGAAAATGCAGGCGCCATCTTCTCGGTCCGCTACTTCAATCAACAGGAGTCATGGCTGCGCGATCGCACCTGGTCGCAGCAGGCTCTCGACTTCGACTACACCGGTTCCCAGTGCGATCCCGGCGTGCAGCGCTGCGCCGTTTCCAGCGGCAGCAGCCGCGTCCCCCAGGGCGCCCTGCGAATTCCCGAGGATCCCAACAACCCCGGCCACCCGCTCTGCGGAACGGCGCTCTGCACCGCAATGGTCAACCAGCTGGGCTGGAGCGTCAACCAGCGCTACATCCGCAACAGCGGCCCGACCGCCGGCGGGACGCCCGTGACGTGCGGGACGAATGCCCTGGGGCAGACCGACTGCTTCCGCAAGTTCAACACCTCCGCTCCGGACAACGGCAACACCGGCAACGACTTCTACAACTTCGCTGCCGAGAACTATCTCGGCATTCCCTCGACGACCGTCCAGGCATTCTCCTCCGGAGACGCGCGGTTCTCCGCTGCGCGCGGGTACTACGAGGCCTCGTTCACGCAGCGCAACTCGACGCAGAACGCCGCGCCGATGCCGCTCAATCCGGGCGACTACAACAACATCGTCTACTCCAAGGACAGCCTCTACAATCCCTTCGGCACCGACCTGACCTTCCTCGGCCGCAGGCTCGTCGAGTTCGGGAATCGCACGTACTCCGAGGATCTCTCCACCTTCCGCGTGGTGACCGGCATCGACGGCACCCTGCCGGCGGAGTTCGGCCCGGTGCAGGGATGGTACTGGAACGGGTCCGTCAACTACGGCCGCACCTCGGGGACGTTCACCACCGGCGGATCCTTCCGCAACTCACGCGTGCAGAGCGCGACCGGCCCGAGCATGCTCGACGGCCAGGGAAATCCGGTCTGCGTCTCGACGCCGGGCGATCTGAGCACCGTGATCCCGGGATGCACCCCGCTCAACCTCCTCAGCGGACCGGGGAGCATCGCGGGCGCGCAGCAGACCTATCTGGGCTTCTCGGGCACCTCGCGCGCGTTCGATCAGCTGTTCACGGTCGGCGCCGACTTCGGAGGCGAGTTGTTCAAGCTGGCGGCGGAACGCCCCTTGTCGCTCGCC